>Ga0268266_10002073_pt1 | contig 22201 bp, 22 predicted proteins | sample KBSS13metaG_FD_190356 | JGI IMG/M metagenome (GOLD analysis project Ga0268266, IMG submission 190356) | Switchgrass rhizosphere microbial communities from Kellogg Biological Station, Michigan, USA - KBS S1-3 metaG (SPAdes) (version 2) | ecosystem: Host-associated > Plants > Roots > Rhizosphere... | reverse complement strand
GTTTGGTCGAGTTCGGCGGGCACGGGCAGCCTGAGTAGCGACAGCAGCTCGGCGAGCTTGGCGTCGAGCAGGCGGCCCACTTCGGCGATGCGGGGATCTCCAAAGCTGGCGAACCGTGTCGAGGGCTGGTCGATGCTGAAATGGGTTGCGCCGGAAGAATCCTCATAGATCGCCGTGCGCAGCGGGGCATAGAGCATGACGGCCGGATCGTGACGGTACATCGTCTCCACGACCACGTTGTTGCCCATCATGTAGGTCATGACTCGGGTCTTGTGCCCCAGGAGCCGCATCATCGGTGTCGGATCCAAGGACCAAAACCGGGCAAACGTGTGCGGTGTGTGTTCGGCGGTGTAGCGCACCACTTCGTCCAGGTCGCCCTTTTCCAGCAGGGCCCGCAGGTCATCTGACCCGATATCGGGGACAAGGGTCTCGTAGCTCCGGCATAGATCTTCGAAGCCACTTTCGGAGTCGATCACCAGCCGATTGACCTGGTGGGCGACGATGCGGGTGCCGGCGGGGCCGGCAACAGACGGTGTCACGGATTGCCTCCCATATTTGGATTTCCTTTACTAATCCGAACTTGTGACGACCCGGGTAGGTCTCGGACGTACAGCCGCGGTTCGTCAACATTGACAATCCGTTTGGAGTCCTCGTTCACGAGACTCTCTCCTTCCGCTTGAGGGTGTCCGGTGCACGGACGGTGGGGGAAGGGTTCCTCCATATACACGGGTGCGACGGTGTGGACGCTGTCCACTTTTATGTGGACGATGTCCACTTTATTGCGACTGGTGGACGCTGTCCACTACTTTGTGGTGATGGTGAACACATCGGCGGATGCGGTGAGCGAGGCCGGTCGGCGGCGCCCACGAGGTGCAGTGCGCGACGGTCTGCTCGCTGCGGGCGTCGAGCTGGCCCGCACCGGGGGCCCGGGTGCGGTCGTGCTGCGGGAAGCCGCTCGGATGGTCGGGGTGGTGCCCAACGCCGCTTATCGGCACTTCGCCGATCGTGATGAACTGCTCGCTGCGGTGTGCGCGGAGGCCTTAGGCGAGCTCGCCGCCCGCATGGCTGTTGACGTGGCCCGGGTGCGCGGTGCCTACGGCGATGCCGGTGCGGCGCGCCGTCGCATCCGCGCGCTCTTTCGGGCGTATCTGGAATTCGCCCATGCCGAACCGGGGTTGTTCGCCACCGCGTTCGCCCTTCCTCATCAACACGCCTACGGTGCCGGGGATTTGGACTCCCGTAAGGGTCCGTTGCCGTTGGATCAGCTGCGCATGGCGCTCGACGAATTGGTCAACGCCGGCGTGCTCGACCCGGAACGCCGCGCCGGGATCGAATACCCCATCTGGTCGACCGTGCACGGGCTGGCAGTGCTCTCCGAGCAGGGTCCGCTGCGTGAGGTCCCCGACGCCGCCCGGCGTCGTCTGGAGGAATCCACCCGCGCATTCATCGAAGCGGGCCTGGCGTGAACCAACCGCGACCCTGGCACACCGGACGCCGCAAGGGCGTCGCGGCGCCACTGCACCGGCGCAGATCGTGCGACCCCGGCGCCGGACCCGGCGATCGACCGACGGCGGCGCCGATAATCACGTGTTACGTCGCGAATCGACTTTAGAAGTTCTAACACGTCACGGGAGTCTCGGACCGGTGCATGGATCGCGCTGTCGCCCAACAGATCCGAATTCAAAGCAATGTTCGAGCTCAGTTTGGGACAGACGCTGTCTGGCCGTTACACGGTGGCCCCCACAGTCCGCGGCCCGCGGCTTTGGCTTCCTGTTCGGCAGTGGCGATCTCGTCGGCCCGGGCTGACGGATTGTTGTGATAGACGTACGCATGGGCCACGCCGGCGCGGGCCGCTTCAATCGAGTAGTCCCACCCGTCGGCCTTGTCCAGGTAGGCCAACGTGCGCCCATAGCGGTCATACATACCCTGGCTCGGGTCGGTGATGAAGGCGACCCGTTGGCCAAGGAGAGTCGACGTCGCGAATTCGGATGCCTCGGGGCCCCAGCAGCCGACGGTGTAGCCGGGCTTTTTGGTTTCCGGAGTGTCGATGCCCAGCAGGCGGATGCGCAGCCGCCCGCGGACGTCGTCGACGATGTCGACAGTGTCACCGTCGACCACCTTCAGCACCGTGGCCGTCGTCGCGGCCGGATCGCCATGCGCCTTGGGCCCGTCCATCGCGGGCAGCACACACCAGGCAACAGCCGTCGCCAGGGCTAATACGAGTTGGGCCAGCCTTCTCACACTGGCAATATCCCGCAGAACACCGACAGGAGTGGCGGGATCGCAGTGTTACGCGACGCTGACCTCGTCGCCGGCGCCGATTATGGCCCCACCGCGATCGGCCGCCCCGCGGCAAGCCGGAAGCGCTTCCTCGCGCAGCAGTTGAGCGATGCTGATGTCGCGGCGCTCGGCTTCGCCCCGCAGGACGTCGTAGTCCGCTGGACTCAACCGCACGTATACGCCCGCGGTGAGCTGGCGGGTCTCGGTCCCACGGCTCATCTTCACTCCTTTTGGCACCGTCGTGATCGTGCGTGCTGTTAGTTTACGACATCGATGTCCTTAATTAGCGACATCTGCGGCAAATGCACTTCCTGCATGTCGCTACTATGCCGTTATTTAGGAGCATAATGCTCTTACGGACCGAACGCACGGTCCGCGCCCGACCGGATCGAGGATGACGCAGCCCAAGCAGCCACCGCCTGGCGTTGAAACGACACCACAAGGTCCCGTGGTGCCGTTGCAGGAGGCTGCCACCCGACTGGGCAAGGATCCGCGCACCGTCATCCGCGCGATCACCGCCGGCGACATCCGCGGCGGTGCGATTCCGCGCCCAGAACGCCTGCGCTGGTATGTCTACGCCGACGCGCTTCCGCCACCGCCGGGTGCCACTCCCCCACCCCCGAGTCGCGAGCTCGACGAGTTGCGCGCCCAGCTCGTCTCGCAGATCGAGGCCAACCGGCTGCTGATCGCCGCGCAACAGGATCTGCTCGACGCCGACCGCTCCACGAGCGAGGCCGCCGACAAGTACCGGGCGATCGCCCGCGACTACTTGAATGCGTTGTCGCAGTTCATGACACCCGGAAATTTGGGCGAGCTGGCCGATCAGATCGAGGTGCGGTGAGCTAACCGACAGTGCGACTACTGCGTTGGGGTACACAACGCCCGACGATCTAGGCAGTCGCGAAGCGACGCTCATCACGCTCGGTCGGCGCTGTGCGCTCGACTTGAGTTTGAGGACCGGGTGCTCACGAACTCAAGGGAGTCCCCGGCGAATGGCATCTGTTCGCCGCCACCTCTTCGTAGCACCGGCGGCCGGACATCTTCTGCACCTAGTGGCAGCTACTGGCATAGGACACGTTCGTCACAGGTCTGATGGAAGGTTGGCCGATTTCACCCTCGGCCAATCGCCTGCGGATACCGTGGCCGTTCATTGTCGGGACATAGTCAGGCGGAAGGGAATAGGCATGGCAAATCAGATTCGTTGGACTCCACCGGGTCGCGGCCGCGAGATGGTTCCATGCCCCGATGGGCGTGTGGGCAAAATCGGGCAGCGGCCTGACGGCACAAGGTATCTGTGGCAGCGCGACGAACAGGACCGCTGGTACGCGTACCTCCTTGTTCCACTGTCAGAGGGTGAGGCTGGCGAGACGTACCCCGCATGCACAGGCCATGTTCCGAGTGGAGGACGCTGAGTCCGTCGGGCCAGCGAGTTAGATCGCTTGCCGGTCAGCTTCGACTCGTTTGGTAAATGCGGCGGTTTCGGCGTTGCACGACCAGACTGCGGCGATACGGCCGCCAATCGTCACGTGACGGCCGAGTGTGTGCCGCTAGACCGCGGCCGCTTCGTCGGCCAGTGCCGCGAGCAACGTCTTGATTCCCTCGGGACCAAGGTGTGACCGCAACGCGTCAGCGAGGAGCCGAGGCTTGGAGTCGAATTCCTTTAGGGCGCTGACGATTACGCGCGATGGGCTCGGCGGTCGCTTACCGGATGCGCCGTTGTTCTCGCTGCCGTCATTCTTTTTGTCAAGAGCGGCTTGCCACCGCGCGACCTGTTGCTCAAGCGGCACGCGCGCCAGCTGGCGGGCTTCCCGGATCGCCAATTCGCCTCTGCGCAAAGCTCTTTGCAATTCGGGCGCCAGCTGCAGCAGCGCCCGCCGCTGCGAAACCCACGTCTCGTGCTTGCGCAGCCGGCTGGCCGCCTCGTTGGCGCTGCCACATTCTTTGACGAGCGCTGCGACCGCCTTCGCTTCTTCGATGACGTCGAAGTCCTGCCGGTCGACGTTCTCGGCGATCGATGCCGAGATGAGTGTGACGCGGTCCCGGGCGATTTCGTCGTTGACGACGATGTCGAGATCGGTGCGGCCGAACTTGTGCGCGGCCGCCAATCGCCGGCATCCGTTGATGACGACGAAGCGGGTGGTGATGTGGTCCTCGGGATACAGCTTGAGGTATGCGCCCTTGGTGACCACGACGGCCGGCTGCAGTTGCATGTCGGCGATCGATTCCAGGTTCGACAGGTCCCCGAGGTCCTCGCGGGGGTTTCGCGGATTCGGTGTCAGATCGGTCAGCGGTGCCGTGCGGGTGGATGCTCCGCTGACCAGTTGGTCGACCGGTGACTGATCGCCGACACCGGTGACAAGTGTGGCCAGGCTAGTTCGTCCTCCGCGTGCCACTAGCTGCCTCCCCCAACCTGCAGCTCGAGAGCGAGCTGGTAAAAGTCTTCACGCGCCCGCAGCGAAGCCCCGTTCGTCGGATACTCGGTCACCACCTGGCCGTCGGCGCTCGCGCGTGCGTGCAGCTTGTAGTGGCGAATCACCGTGTGCGCCAGTGGCCATCCGTTGCCGCGGACGAACTCCTTGGTCTCCTCCAGGTCACGCTGACCGTCGCGGGTTTCCCAGTTGTTGATGACGACAACGTAGGGCACCCCGCGGGGGCGGATGACCTTGTTGATCGTCCGCGCTGTGGGGTCGAAGCTCAGCGGCTCGGTTTCCATTGGGACGATCACGCGGTCGGCAACATCGAGAACCACCCGCAGCGCGTCGGCGGCCGGTCCCCTGCCCAGCGGATCGGACGCATCATCGCCGTCGGACGCCAGCTCGATCCAACCCGGGGTGTCGACATAGACGTGCTTGATCCCGGGCAATTCGCCGAGTCGTTTGAGCGCGTCGAGATCGTTGTTATCAGCTTGCACAACGTGAAACGGCAGATCGTCGACGCGCGCGGCCCACCAGATCGCGGATCCCTGCGGGTCAATGGATACCGCGGCCACCGGCGAACTCGCGTCCGGATCGTCACGATTGGTCAGCACATGGGCAGTGACTGCGGCTAGGTTGACGGTGATGGTGCTCTTACCAACGCCGCCTTTCTGATTAAGAACGACGTTAACAGCCATGAAAGGCCTTCCGTATGCTTCCCCCGCACGGCGGGGTACTTCGGATTAGACAGCCGCAGTCTACGGTGATGCGCTGAATCTCTCGCGCCGACACGCTGGGCGAAAAGCGTGAGGGCGCACCGCTTGTCGGTGCGCCGAGGCCACAGCCAGGCCTGACGATCTTTACCGCGGTAAAGATTTGAACGGTTCCATTCTTTACCGCGGTAAAGAATGGAGCCCCAGCCAAGCATCGATGTGCGACCCCGCGAGTGATGCGGCTTGGCGGCCGGGAATCGAATCACGATGCGTGGCAGGTACGTTCACGGTCAGTGCGCCGGGCGGCGTCGGTCGCGTCGCATTGGCGCCATTGAAATCCGCTGCAGCGACGCTGGATTCGGCTGGTGCCCGGAAAGCCCGGCGCGTCGCAACGAGCACGTTCTATCCGTCAGTGAAATACTGACAGGGTGGCTACCCGGCCCAAGGTGCACCGCTCGGAGGTGGCCACTGCCATCACTAGAGTCGCACGTCGCAGGGTTAAAATCGACGATCGACACCTCGAATTGTTGCCCGATTCAGCTGCTTCCGACCCCCGCGAAGTACTCGACTATCTACGCAGATTCAGCGGCCCGGATATCCCCCGCTGGGTGCTGCAGGCCGATGTCTGCGACGCCCTAACGCTCAACAACTGGCTGTGGTGGGAAGACCGTCGGCGCGAGTTGTACTTCCTCAGGGCCGGCCGCGACCGTGGCCTGTTTCTCTCTCAGATCGGCGCGCAAGTCGGCGTCGGCAAGCAGGGGCTGCTCGATCGCATCGACCGGCTCGAGGCCCTCCTTCGCTACGACCGGCCCGACGAGAAGATCAGCCGCGCAGCGCGCCAAACCGAGCGGGAGCGCCAGGCCCGAATGCCGACTGAAGAAGCGTGGCTTCACGCCCGCCGCGACGAGCTGATGAACGTCATCAACGGCTTCGTGCAGCAGGCGGACCGTTTCGAGATCGACGAACGCGAATGGGTCGACGAACTTGAGATCGACGGCCGCGACGACGAGTTCACCTCGTCGACGATGGTGATCCTCGGCCTGGCGGCCTCCGAGTTGCGCACCGCGCCCGCCGTCCTCGAACTGGACAGCACGCGCCCGTACACGGTGCACACGCTTCTCGCCCGCGCCGACAACCTGCGCAGCCAGTTCGCCGAACTGGGCGCGAAGGCGACGGCGCGGCTGGGGGCGTAGCGCCTCGTGGTTAGCTGCGTGACGCCCCCAGGGCGCTGCACCCTCCAGCAAACGCGCTATACCGCGCGATTTGGTAATCGATCGGGCAGAGTCCTGCGAGTTTGGCCGCCAAAATCTTTACCGCGGTAAAGTGGCAAACAGAATTTACGTCGTCTGGATGCCAGACGGGCAGAGTTGGACCGCCGAGATTCCCTCGCAGAGGCGTCAGGCAAAGGGCTTCCTGTCAGCGAACTTTCGGCGTTCAGAGCGCCTTGGTAGGTCGAGGGCGCCGAAGTCGTGCGCGCACCAGATCCGGCGCGAGCGCTCCTCCGGGTAGGGCCCGGTATGTGACTTGGAGTCGTAGACCCGGGTGGTCCGGGTGTCCGGGTGGTAGCGCGGCCATCCGGGGTCGCCGGAAGTCGCAAAGGGCACCCAGTCGCTGCGCATCCGGTCCGATACTCTCTGCAGCTCCTCTGCGGCGTTCGGCAGGACGGACGCGTGGTTGCGCACGTCGTCGACGCTGAGCGTTCCGAACACGAGCAGCAGATCCAAACTGTGTGAGGCGCCCTCGTCCCGGTTGAAGCTCCAGCACAACTCGTACATCCAGGCGTGGCCGCCGCCACTGTGCTGGGCGTCGGCGAGATGCAGCGTTGGCATTCGAAATAGCCAGTCGGAGTTGAGAAGTTCATACCGCTGGCTCGCGTTCGCGTCGGGGTATTCGGTGCGGTAAGCGTCGCGGCGTATGGCCGGCGCAAGTTGGTCGAGCCTGGCGGACACTTGCTCCTCTGGCACCTCTGCACGGCGATAGGGGTTGAAGAGCGAGTACTCGTCGCGGGTGTGACCGACGAGTAGCTCGATGTCGCGGGCGGCGCCGGTCACGAGCGCGCGCCAGGGCGCCTCGGCAATGATTTCCCCGTCGACGATGGGCGAGAACGGTGTGGGCGTCAACGCCATCGGCCCCCACGCCTCGACGAGTTCTGGCATCTGTTGAATCACCGTCGACCAGCCACGCCCGAGCTCGCGCGGTGAGAAACGCGCGAGCTCGGGCGTGGCTGGTCGGGCCCCGAGTTCTTCGGCGATCACTTCAGCCACCGCGGACGCCAGGTCCAGCGAGAGGAACGTTCCGGGAACGCTTTGGGCTATTGCCCGCCGGAACAGTCCGGTTGCCATCGGCATCGTGAGTAGGGCAGCGACGGAGCCGGCGCCGGCGGATTGGCCAAAGATGGTGACCGTGTTGGGCTCTCCCCCGAACGCAGCGATGTTGTCTTGGACCCACCGCAATGCGGCGACCTGGTCGAGGATGCCGCGATTGTCGGGCGCGCCGTGGATATAGGCGAAGCCTTCAGCGCCAACGCGGTAGTTCATGCTCACGACGACCACGCCGCGGGCGGCGAGCATTGCGCCGTCATGGTGCGGGTTGGCAGAACTGCCTTGCAGGTACCTGCCGCCGTGGATCCACACCATCACGGGCAGCCCCGCGGCGCCCAGTGCGGGCGACCAGACATTGAGAGTCAGGCAGTCCCCCGAGCCGTCTGCCACGGTGCCAGACACCGATGACATCACCGCGCCGCTGTGACCGGCCTGGGGAACCGGTGGACCGAACGTGATGGCTTCGCGAACGCCGTCCCAGGGCATTACCGGGACAGGCGCCGCGAACCGCCATGGGCCGAATGGCGGCTCGGCATAGGGGATCCCGCGGAACACCGCAACGCCGCTCTCCCACCTGCCGCGCACGACGCCGGCCGCGGTTCGGACGTCAACGTCGGCGTGCGTCACGGATTCCGAACCCCTGCTGTCGCGGATCGGCACGCTTTCATTCCGAACCTGGCCGAGGTCGCGGATCGACGCCGCCTGCACGCAACGCGGAGTCGATGAAATGCGCCTTGGCTCGGGTGTAGGCCTCGCGGTCATCACGAAATACATTGGCCAAACGTCGTTTCAGTTTCTCGTATTGATCGCGTAGGCCGCTGTCTGCGCGCAGCGCGTCTCGAAACGCCCGCAGTTCAGCCACGTGGAAATCGTCGTGCTGGGCCAGATAAAGATGGTGCGTTCGCGCTTCGGGGCGGGGCCGCAGGAACCACAGCCGCCAACATCCGTTCGGGTCCGTAGGCCAATAGAGCCATCCGTCGTTCTCCAGAACCGATACCGCCCCGCGTGCTTCCGCCAGTGCGATGACTGGGGCGAGGATGTCGATGACCGGCTTGGCGGCTAGTCCCGGCACGGAAGTCGATCCGACATGTTCGACCGGTGCGGCGAGCCAGGGTGCGAGAAGGTGGGCCAGCTGATCCTGCTGCTCGGCGAATTGCTTGGGCCAATGGGGGTCGTACTCGACGACGGTGACCGGCATGTCGACCACCGGTTCAGCGTACGTCGGGGTTGCGTGCCCCCTGCAGTCACGTTCGCGGTGTGCACTCCCCCGTCGCTGCGTTCGAAACGCGGGAACCGTTCTATGACGCCGGATCCGGAGGCTGCCGCGGTACCGCCCGATTTCGTCACCGTGACACTGTGAAACTGGCCGGCTGGGTCGTGCAATAGCGCACCGAACAGGCGCCGCCGCGATCGGCCAGGTCGTCGCACGATCACACGGTCACTGCGTGATCGTGTCATCCCGTCGCGCGGTGACTCTGTGACAGCATGATTCGATCACCGCCTCACCGAGTCGCACAATCATTGCGGCACAGCGTGATTGCGTCACGCCGCCACTCGGTGATTCCAGCACACGATCACGACGCAACTGCGTGACCGGATCACCTCATCACCGTGCGATTTGATCACGCGGTCATGCTGTGACCACATCACCGCATCATCCCGTAACCAGGTGACCGCGTGATCAAGTCGCGACGTGATCGGATCATCCGATCGCTCGATGACTCGGTGATGCGGTCACAAAATCATTGCGTCGCGGAGTGATTCGGTCACCGACTGACCCGATCACCCGGTGTTGCGATCGCCCGGTCGCGCAATCACTCAGTCGCCGTGTCGCCAGGTGATGACATCACAAGGCGATCACATCACCCCAACACGCCGTGATGGCGCCACTCCAACACCGAATCACTCTGCTCTAATTCGAGTAACCCAAGTTAAAGGAGTGACTGCTGTGAAAGCGGAAGTGATCGCGATCGCCAATCACAAGGGTGGTGTAGGCAAGTCCTTCACTGCGGTGAACCTTGCCGCCGGCCTAGCGCGGGGCGAATGGCGCACCCTACTCGTGGACTGCGACCCGCAGGGCAACTCGACGACCATGTTCGATCCCGAAGACGACGTCGAGTTCGACATCTACGACCTCATCCGGGAAGAGACACCGGTCAGCAAGGTGATTCGCCCGACCCGGTTGAACAATCTCGACTTGGTCCCGTCCACGCTCGCGGTGGCCAAGCTCGACCAGGAACTCGTCACCATGCACCGCCGCGAGGAACAACTCGCGATGGCGCTGCAGCCGATCTATCAGGATTACGACGCCATAGTGCTCGACCTGTCACCGAACCTCGGACAGCTGGTGATCACCGCGCTCAACGCCGCGGACTGGTTGATCGTGCCGACCGATGCCAGCAAGTGGGGCAGGCGAGGGGTGAACATGTTCCTCGAGTGGTCGACCACTTTGCGTCAGCACCAAGTACTTTCGGCAACATTCCTCGGTGTGCTGCTGACGAAGTACGAGTCGCGCACGTTGGTGAGCCGCGAAACGCTCAAGGCGTTGCAGGGTGATGGTCTGCCGATGTTCGACACCATGATCCCGAAACGTACTGCGGCAGAACGGATGGTCAGCGATCAGGTCGTGCTCGGCGACGAGGACGCCGACCCTGATTTGGCACAGGCGTATGCCAGCTTCACCGTGGAGGTCATGTCCCTCGTCGATGAGGGCCGACGGAATCGAGGGAAACACCATGCCTAAGAAGGACACCGCTACAGCGGTTCTCAGCATGCTCTCCACCGCAGGGGCACAAACGCGTCGCGCCGAGGGGAGCGCCGAACGAGTCGAGGAGATCGTTGAGACCCCGGCCGTCACAGTGACGGAACCGCCGCAGGCCTCGATAAGCCCCCTGTACAGCGCCCCGCAATCGCTACCAGCCGATGCGGCCTCCTCGAAGGCGCCTCGCACTCTGCGGCTGCGTCCGACCGCTGCGTCACGACTTCGCGATGCGTGGCTGGCGGCCAAGCGTGACGACGTCCTTTTGACCGCACAGGATTTCGCGTCGGACCTCGTGGAAGAGGCGTTGGCCCGCCGGGCGCTCCTGCACGACGCGACGTCGTAGCGACCCGAATCTTTACCGCGGTAAAGATTTCACGCCGTCTGCGCCTGATCAAGCAGCTCGGTCAGCCAACCGTCACGATCCAGCAGCACCCACCGGCTCTGGCGCCAGTAGAACGGCACCTGCGCGGGATCGCGATGCCCGTCGACAACGTAACCGAACCGATTCGACAGGTTCGGGTCCAGTGCGGCGACCATCTCCGCGCAGCGGTGGCACGCCGCGAACAGGTCTGGGGGAGCGGGCGATTCGGATCTCACCGTGCGCCGACTCACTATGCGGTCGAAAGAAAGGCGGCAGTCCTCGGCAAGGATTTCACAGTGTCCGCTGCTGCGCGCGAGCACTGCAGTCCGCGCCGACGCAGGTATTGGCGAGGCCGCGGGCCGACGCAGCGGGGCTGGTACTCGCTCGGCTGCGCGTGGCCGCTCCTCGGTCGCCGTGGCGACGCGGGCCACCAGTTGCAGCACGCCGGTGGCGATCGCCCGCAGGTGAGGCGCCGCGTCGTCGTGGCGTCCATCGATCCATACGCCGGCCCAAAGACCCCAGGATGCACGGCATTCCAGCGCCTCCCGGGCACACCCGCGCCGCGCCGGGCATGACCGGCAGCCGGCGAGCGCGTCGGCGTGACGGCGACGCTCGAACCACCGCTCGGGATCCCGTTGGCACGCCAACACATTCGGCCCCGGCGGGGGAGTGGCGTGCCTCATCGTGCACCGTCGGCGTCGGGCTGTCCGCGGCGGCGCTGCTTGGCGCGTTCGAGAATCTCGTCGAGCGCTCGCCGTGCGGCCTCACGCCCCGGGCCCGACAGCGCGGCGCGCCCCGCATCGCGTGCGGCCGCGTTGGCCTCGCGGGCGGCGAGTTGCTCGGCCACGCGGGACCGCGCCTTCGCCAGTTCTTCCTGCTCGCGTGCCACCTCGTAGGCAGCTGGACGATTGTCGAGGTCACCGTGGGCAGCGAGCATTGCGCCGAGCAATCCGATTGGCTTGTGGGGAGATTCGGGCAGCCAGTGGCCGGTGCCGACCCAGTCGCTGATCAGCGCGTTGACATCGCGGGGGGTCCAGCCATGTTGGGCCGGCTTGGCGAGTACCCACGCCCACGGCGTGCCGGTGCGGTAACGCCTGGCCCAGGGGGGACTTTGCTCGTCGCGCACCCATTTGTTTGCCAGCGCCAACCCTTGGTTGTCGGGGCGAGTGCGCCGCGGAGCGGCGCTGCTACCGGCGGCTTGCCGCCGGGTGTGGGTAGTGAGTATTGATTTAGGTGAGGTTTTTTTAGGGAAATACGACCCTTCGGGATGGGGTGACAGCGGTTGAATCCGGCTGTCGTGCAGTGCCCATACCGAAGCCCAGCCCCGGCCTTTATCCCCAACCCGCCAGCTGGCGAACCGCTCGGCGCGGGTGCGCTGCCTGCCACGGATCACCTCGGTCGCCACCCCCAACAGCCGCAGCGCCGTCGAGGCGCGCTGCACTGTGCGCACCGACAGCCCGGTCATGGCCGCGAGCCGCTCGTTGGTGGCCCGGCAGTTACGCCCAGTGCGGTGTTCGGCGAACGAGGCGCGCGCTTCGGCCACCGCCACAAGCGATTTCAAGCTCACCGGATTGTTCGGCATGGCGGGGCGCACATGGCTGTCGTAGCGCTCGCGGTAGGCCGCAGGTACGACCTCGTGCGCCCAGCGTCGTGCCCGACCGCTCCAGCAGGGAATGGCACCCCAGGCCGCGTCGACTTCGAGCACAATGCGGGGCATTCGGTCGAAACAGTGCGCACCCGCGCGGCGTATCCAGACCGGTGCGGTGTGCGCGGTACCGCGCCGCCGCAACCGTTGGCTCGAGCCCTGATAGGGGCGAGTAATAGTCGATCCGTGAACACGGTGCGCGATAACTAGACCGCCAGATGGGCGTGCGCTACCGTGGGATGCGTCTTTCATGACGATTCCCTTCCAGCGATGGGGAGAGCGCGAAAGCACGACGGTTCGAGCGGCAACTCGAACCCGACGACCCTCGGTCCGCAGGACCGGGGGTTTCGCCGTAGGTGGGCTATCGCATGTGCGTATGAAGTTGTGTGGTGTGGGTTTTCAGCCGAGCCGGCTGGTGTCGAGGACTCCTATCTGACGCCTGGTCGACGCGGATATCCGCGTTGATACTTCTGTCCGTTCGACGCGGATATCCGCGCTACATGGCAGCATGCCGCAGGTCGCGGCCCATTCGGTGATGACACGCCGCACCAATAGTCACATCAGTCACGGCCGTCATGGGCGTGGGCGAATGGGACGCAGGGTCAAGCATGGCCCCGCCGAGGCGCCCCTGCCTGAAAGCGCGGCGGGTCCGCTCAGCGCGATATCCACAACCTGTGGATAACTCAGTTGGTGTTAACCGCATGACCACCGCGCGGCAATCTCGTCGGTATCCAGCCATAGCTTGCGGTCACGCGGACAAGTGGTCCGCGTGATTGGAGGCCCAGCCATGACTGCACCGACGACGACACACGCGCCCGTTCTCACACTCGCGCCTCTACGCAACGCCCTACGAAAGCCGTCCCGCACCTGCGCGGTCTGCACAACGCCCGTTGGCGGCTATCGGTTCTGCTGGCGTTGTCGACAGCACCGGCGCGCACCTGACGTCGCGGATCTCGTGGCGCCGCTGATCTATGCCATGGACGGCGCCAGCTCGGCAGAGCTGCTACGCAACTACAAGAACCACCCCAAGCGTGCGGAGCGCGAACGCTGCGCACGCATCGTCGGTGAACTTCTCCGGATGGCGATCTCACACCATCAGCCATGCATTGCCTCCTCGGTCGGTCAACCGGTCGCGACGCGGGTCGTTATCCCCTCGCTGACTAGCCGCATGGGGACCCACCCGATGGTGTCCATCGCACACTCGTTGGATCTGATGAGCGACGTGGTGCTGGCACCCTCGCTCGATGCCCGGTGCGATCGCGCGGTAGACGCCGACAAATTCATCGTCGAGGGCACGGTGGTCGGCCAGCACGTCATGGTGATCGACGATGTCTGGACAACGGGATCCAACGCCCAGTCCGCGTCGTTGGCTCTTCGCCGAGCCGGAGCTTCGGCCGTCAGCGTTGTCGTCATCGCGCGGTGGCTGGACGCGCGTCATCCGTTGTGTTTGAGGCTCATTCGCGATCAGCTCCACGAGAATTACGATCCGCTGGTGTGCCCTGTCACCGGACATCGTTGCGCGTGATCTCATCGTGATAGCCGCGGTGTCAGTCCGATGCTGACATGCCGTTGTCGGACGGCTGCCTGCCGACATCGGCGATGATCGCCGCGTTGTGCCGGTCGCTATCGGTGAATTCCTCGGCGCCCGCAGTCAGCGCTTGTGCATGTTCTGTGAGCCTGTTGGTGAGTGCGACCGTTGTACTTTGCCATTGCGCCAGCTTGGCTTCCATGGCCGCCGCCGACGATCCGACCATGCCTGCCTGGGCGGCATAGATGTTGGCGTCGGATGCAGCGTGGCGCGCTTCAACGTCGTCGGCATGGCCCTTCACTTGTGCGCTGGAAATCAGCAGGTCCTCGGGCCTGACGCGGATCCGATCAGCCATCGCTTCCTCCAGCACTTGGGCACACCGACGCGCGGCAAATTGCAGAAGATCAGAATACCGGCGCAGCGCATCGGCCCCGGACACCAATTTCCCGTCGCGCGGCCGCGGTTAGTCGCTCGCTACCCGGCCTCGGCAGCGGGCCGCGCCATTGGCGTTCGGCTGTGATCGGCGGCCTCGATCGCAGCGGCCAGGGTCTGGTCGATCCGATTAGCCTGGGCGACAATGGCGTCGAGTTCTGCCTGCAGCGCGGCTACGGTCGGCGCGGCTTCCCGCCTGTCAACCGCAGATCCCGGGTCAGGTACCACGCTGTCGCTGTCCTCGTCGATGTGCAGCTGGTGACTGGATGCTCGCTGACGCAATGCCGCGAGGCGGTCCTTGAGACCTTCGACTCCTCCGGCGGCGATGTTCGCGGCGGCACCGACCTCGTGCGCCTCTGCGGCAAGGTCGGTCAACCGATCGCGGGTCTCGGCGATCGCCTGTGCTGATGCCGCGGGTGGTCCGTCGGCAGGCCCGAACACGGACGGGTTGGCAAGGCCCTGCGCCGCGGATTCGGCGGCCTCGGCGCGAAGGCGGGACGCGCGAGCGACCTGGCGCAGCGATTCGGGATCCCACCGGTCGACGTCGCTGAGTCGAAGCTGACCGTTCATCCGCGCACCACCTGAGCACCGCGCGCGTGCGGCGCAGCCGCCGTAATCGGTTGCCCGAAAAGGGCATTCGATGGTCTGCCTGTACGAACGCTGTTGAAATCCTGTGGCACGTCTGTCCCGTCCATCGTCGGTATTACTGGTCGATGACGACCATAAAGTCGGCGCGGAGGGCCACCTGTACACATTTTTTTCTTGGGCGCTGCGGACTTTGGTGCACTGCCGGTCAACCGGACAGCCCATACAGAGAGCCTGAAGTTGCTGCGCCGCTGAGGCACCCGGGTAGCCCGCATCGTGGAAACCTTGCCCGTAATGCGAGGCACGCAGCGACCACTCCCCGCCCTGGAGATAACTCACGATACAGGGCGTAACAGCCATGATTTGTTGGCGGTCAACGCATCTCGCATCGAGTACTCGTCACCCAGCGCTGTCGGCTGTCCGGGTTGTCCGGGCCACCGACGAGCGACATTGCAGACCTAGAACCCCCCGGATGCATAACCCCGGCGCGTAGTTCGCCGTGCTACGGCGCGAACAGTATTAGGTCCCGGCGAGAACGGTGCCTACGTCTCTGTCAGATCGACGACCTCGGCAGTGGCGGCGTTCTTCTTCACCGACTCAACACCGTTCTTGGCCGAGGCCTTCGACTCGTAGGCCTCACCCACGGCAATGACTTCACCATTGGCGGCCTTCAGCCGAAACCTGTACTTGCCGGCCTTGTCGCTGAACAGCTCGAACTTCGCAGCCATCTGGCCTCCTCGTTCGCATCGGTTGGCAGCACTTAAGCTAACAACTGTCGCGATGTGAAAACACGGGTGGAAGTGTCCGGGCGCGCGGCAGGGTGGACCACCGGCCGATCACCCGCGGCGGGGAATTCGCGTGAGACGCGTCGTAAGCCGACATGCATGCTTATCTGCGCGCTACCGACGACACAGCAACGACGTCAACGCGTTCCGGATAGTTGAGCGCATGGCGAGCCGATGCAGGCGGGTGTCGAAGCCGGATGGCCCGAGCCCCATGACCGCAGATCTCGGCCCCGCGGCGCGGTGTTGATGGTCGATAGGATGAGCACGTGAGCGACTCCGAAAGCAGTACCGACGTGTCGGCTGCACCGGACGACAACTCGCACGCTGAGCCCCCTGCGCCCAGCCGGCCGACCGCGCCACAGACACCGGCACGACCGGATTTACCGCCGCCGAACGCCGCGCCTCCGTGGCAGCGGCGGCAGTCCCGGACTGGTTCGGCGGAGGAAGATTCCGCCGCCGCGCGGCCTGCTTCCTCGATGGCTCCCCGCGGACCCGCCGGCTACTACGGCATCGACGCGTCGACAACCTCAGATGAAGATCAAGCCCGCAACGGCCGGCCGGAAGTAGAGCCCGCGTTCGCGCCGACCGACGAACAACGCACCGATGATGCTGAACGCTCCGGAACCGCAAGTCACGGAGGGTCGTCCGACGAGCCAGGTCAGGAGCGCTGGAGTCGTGGGCCAAGGGCCGAGCCTGTTGGCGACCTGCCAGATCCGCTGGGCGATGAGTGGGCCGGGGCGACATACGAGTATTCGCCCCGCGAATTCAGCCGAACGTCGACCCCGCAGCCCGCTGGGGGTGCGACTACCCCACAATCCGCACAACCAAGCCGACCCGGAAACCCTTGGGATGACACCGATTCGCGGCAACGCCCGGGTCCGACTCAGTGGGCTGCGTCCACTCCGCAGACGGTGGGGCCGGGTCGCCGACCCGAACAGCGCGGCACCGCGCCCACCGGTGGGGGTGCGGGCAATTGGTCCTACGTCGACCAGATCCGCAGCAGCGAACTGGTTCCCACCCGTAAAGTGCCGCCCTCACGTGGTTGGCGGCGGGTGGTGCTCAGAACCACCTTCGGGCTGATCAACCTCGGCCAGTCACCCGACGAGCGGCGCGAGGCCGAACTGGAGGCCAAGGTTCGCGCGGTGCTGCGGGGCCGCTACAAGATCGGGGTGCTGGGCAAGGGCGGCACCGGCAAGACCACCATCGCCGCCTGCGTCGGGTCGCTGTTCGCCCGACTCCGCCAGGACGACCGGGTGGTCGCCGTCGACGCCGACACCGCGTTCGGCAAGCTCGCCACCCGCATCGATCCCCGCACATCCGGTTCCTATTGGGAGCTGATCGGCGACCGGCACCTAAACACCTTCGCCGACATGCGAACTCGGGTGGGCAACAACGGCGCCGGCCTGTTCGTGCTGGCCGGTGAAACCTCGACAGCGCGGCGCCGGGTGTTGGATCCCGCAACCTACCGGGAAGCTACCGCGAGGCTGGACAGCCACTTCACCATCTCGATCGTCGACTGCGGGACGACGATGGATTCGCCTGTGATGCAAGCGGTCTTGGCCGACCTCGACGCGTTGATCATCGTGTCCTCGACATGGGTGGACGGCGCGTCGGCCGCTGGACAGACGATGGATTGGCTGGCCGAACGCGGCTACACCGGCCTGCTGCACCGCACCGTCGTCGTGCTCAACGATTCCGACGGCCACGCCGACGCCAAAGCCCGGGCCGAACTGGCGGACTACTTCAGCAAGCACGGCCAGGCGGTGATCCTGCTGCCGTTCGACCGGCATCTGCGTCCCGGCGGTGTCATCGACATCGACAACGAACTCGACCGCGTCACCCGCCGACGCATCCTCGAGATCTCAGCGACGATCGCCGAGCACTTCCCGAGCACGACCGATGCGCCGCGGGAACGCCGGTGGGAGCAGTAGCAGCAATTAGGGTCTAAGCGCGTCAACACTCGTCTGGACCGGCCGCGGTGGTAGCCCCCGGGTGACGGGCCCGGCAGGCTTGCCGCCCGGATAGGAAACCCTTCCGTCCTATCTAGGGAAATCAGGCCTTCCGGCGATTTCCCAACCGCTTTCTGAGCGCAAACATTGCATCACGCCCACCAACCGGGCGACGCGGCTTAGCACCGGGAGATACCCATGAAGCATCTCAAAATCGCCACCCTTGTCGGCACCGGCGCCGTCATCACAGGAGCGCTGTTCGCTGCTGTGCCCGCCGCCCCCGCGCTTGCGGTCTGCAACGAGGGCACGCCGAACTGCCTGCGGGTCGATGCGGGGCACCAGAGGGTGCAAGACGAACTCAACAGCGCAGAGACCAGTGGGCAATGCGCGGGGCCGGACGGGCTCTGCGATGACTCCATACCGGGCAGTGATGTCGAACCCCAGCAAGGCGCCGCGAAAGCCACGATCAAACCGGTGACCATTCACGGGCCCACAATCGCGAAGTAGAAAGAAACCTTGCGATAAGGGGTGTTAAGTGATGTCACCGTTGGGAATTGTTGGCCTCGTCTGGCTTGGTTTCAGCCTGTTCGGGATCGCGGTCGCCGTTCACGCGAAGCTGCGTCCGGTCGCCTTGTGGATCTTTGTGGGTCTTCTCCTAGGTCCGTGGAGCATATTTTGGGTCGGTGCCGGTATCGCGCAGAAGAGACGGCTTCCCTCCTATAGCAGCGGGCCGAGTCGGTACGGCGCGGGCGGCACGATCGGCGGCGGGTTCGGTGGTTGATTCGGCGCTCTCTCCTCAACGGCACATGGCACTGTGCGCCATCACATCTCGAAACCACTGACCTCCACGTCGATACCCGCGTCACGGGTCGCCGCGACGGCCACCTGCTCATAACCGTTGGGCCATGCTTGCAGGGCCTTTTCGTGTTCGCGCCACCTGGCACGGCGGACGCGGCGGCGTGCGTGGTCGCGTTCAATCACCTCAGGGACCACCTCGGGAAGCAAGTGGCGCTCGGTACGTTCGGCTTCGGTGTGCATGGTGCGGGGTCGCTCGTCGTTGTCCAGGATCTGGCGGAAATAGTAAGCCGCGGAATGTTAGTCGCAGCACCTTTGATAGGAGTGGATGCAGCGCGATCGCTACTGCGCCATAGCTCAATCACTTGGCTCGCCGGGGACGAGACAATGGTTAAGGGTGGGAACAGCCGGTCAGGGAATGCGGGGAGCGCAATCGACCTCGTCGGCCGTCGTTCTCGCGTTGCGGGACTGTGCGTTTCGACGCCGGGCAACGCCGTCCACAGACTCGCGTGAACGGCTAGGAAGCGTCGGCGTCATTGCCGACGGCCGCTGGCAAGGAGCTGCTGGCTGACGACGATGCGGGCGCGGAGGTTTCGCCGGTCGCGGCCTCACCACTGACAGCCGCTGTCGAGGTGGTCGAGGTGGCGCCATCGCCGCGGTGCGGCTTTTCAGGGAGCTGCGTGTCGGACATCCCCAGCGCTGCGCGCACCACGGGCCGAGGCTTCGCCGGTTTGAGCGTCGTGGCGCCAGTCGACGGCTCGTGCGTTGCGGTGGTGGACGGCGCGACAGCACTGGCGGTCGTGGACGTCGCCTTAGCGGTTTCGCTCACGTTTTTCAGTGATGTCGGCTGGTGGTTTTCGGTCGCCGTTTGCGCTGGCGTTGCCGGGGTCACTTGTGGGGAGACGTCCGCTCTTGCGGTTTCTGCCAGGTCCATCGTCGAAGTCGCTGTGCCCCTTGACAGCTGGCCGGGTTCAGACGTCTGAACCGTCGACGTCACCTGATCGGTTTGGGTGGCTGGCGCCGCGAGAGTGACCGGTGCGGCATTGCTTGACGAGGGAGGCGAGCCGACGAGGGCGGCCGCGTTGTTGATGCCTTCGCCGACCGCTGCGACCAGATCGGCGGTGACCTTTCCTGGATTGAGCAGCGGGATCAGTCGTGCCGGGGTGGGTTCCCACGGCGGGATGGTGCGGTCGTAGCCCAGTTCGACGATCGCTCGGAAGAACGGTTCAACCACGTCGATCAACGGCTCGGGCACCCCCAGCGTGCGCAGCGGATCGAACAACGGCAGGTGCTGCGTCTGGAAGAAGTAGTAGCTGGTGTCGCCGTGGGTGCCCTGGTAAGCCGGCGATGTCGAGGGGTCGGCAGGCAGGCTGACGTCGAACGGGTGCGTGTGCACGTAGGCGCCGCCCAGCACCGCGTTCAGGTCGGCGACGAGGTTGAGCGGATACAGCGGAAAGTCGCTGAAGGGATCGTACTGCCGGGTGATGACGACCGTGTCGAACTGAGTGTCGGTCGGCTCGGGACCGTTGAACGACGTATCCACGATCGGGACGTGTACGCCAGGGAACCGGGCGAACAGGCCGCCGTTAGGCAGATTCCCGTCACCGCCCAACACGAAGTCGATGTCGGGGGCTTCGGTTCCCGCTGGGTACTGCTCGGCGAGCTTGCGCTTCTCCGTGTTCGCGATCGTCGCGCCTTGCGAGAAGCCGTAGATCACCAGATGGTCGTTGCCGTGCGCGGCCATCGCCGTCTCCAGATCGGCGAGCCCGGCCTGCACCGACTGATCCCAGGTGTGGTCGAAGAGTCCCGACAGTTTCCACCACGGTTCGTCCGGCCACCCTGGGCCACCGGGTCCCCAGATGCTCGGGGAACCGACCGCGGACCCGGCGAGGCGGGCGACCCCGGTGATGGGCCACCACTCCTCGGGCGTGGTCACCGCGACGTAATTGATGCCCTGGCCCGGATGAGTCGGCTCGATGAACTGGTTTTTGACCGACTCGACGAGGGCGTCGTCGGGCGTGGGGACGGAAACGAAGCCCAGGATCAACGCGGTTGAGTCGACCGACGCTGATTCAGATGGCTCGGCGAGCGCCACCGCCGGCGCGGTGGCGACAGTCATACCGACGCCCAGCGTGATCGCCAATGCTCCAATTCGACCGATAAATTTTGCGGCACTCATCGTGGTCCTTTCACACATAGGACTCGAGAGTGGCGTTTGTGGGGCGCAAGACCATCGGGCAGAACTCGTAAATGAGCGTGGCCGGTCATTAGTGCACGCCAGGGCCGGTGTTCTGCCCGATGTGGCCTCACGGGTGCGGTGGGTTTTCGCCGGATCGACCGCCCGTGGCGCCGGGATACGGGATTTCCCCGATGTTTTGCGCTCCGTGCGCCCGGATGCTGGCTAGCATGACCGAGACTGATCCGCTCGTGGACCTGCCGCCGGTGAACTGGAGTGAGGTGGGCGTGGGCGAGCTGCCGACCGGCACGGTGACGCTGCTACTCGCCGATGTCGAGGGCTCGACTCGGTTGTGGGAGACCCAACCGCAGGGGATGACGGGCGCCGTCGCGCGGCTGGACCGCACGCTCACGGACCTGCTCGCCGTCCACGCCGGGGTACGGCCGGTCGATCAGGGCGAGGGCGACAGCTTCGTGGTCGCGTTCTCTCGCGCACGCGACGCCGTCGCGTGCGCCCTGGAGTTGCAGCGTGCGCCGCTGGCCCCGATCCAGTTGCGCATCGGCGTGCATACCGGGGAAGTGCAGCTGCGCGACAAAGGCAACTACATGGGCCCGACGATCAACCGGGCGGCACGGCTACGCGATCTCGCTCACGGTGGGCAGACGGTCCTGTCGGGCACGACGGAAGACTTGGTCTTCGACGCGCTTCCGGCTGACGCCTGGCTGGTCGATCTCGGTAGATACGAAATGCGCGGTGTTGCCCGCCCCGAACGGGTGGCACAGCTATGTCACCCTGACATCCGCAACGAGTTTCCGCCGCTTCGGACACCGAAACCCGTTGCCGCCGCGCATCTCCCGGTACAACTCACCAGTTTCGTCGGCCGCGCCGCGCAGATCAGCGACATACGACAGATTTTGTTGGCCAACCGGCTGGTCACGTTGACCGGAGCCGGCGGCGTGGGTAAGACCCGGCTGGCCATCCAGGTCGCGGCTCAGATCGCCGCCGAGTTCGGCGACGGGGCATGGTATGTCGACCTGGCGCCGATCACCGATCCCGATCTGGTGCCGGTCACGATGGCCGGCGCCCTCGGACAGGCGGATCAGTCGGGTCGATCCACAGCGGACATGCTCATGCGGGCCGTGGCCGACCGTCGCATGGTGGTGTTGCTGGACAACTGTGAGCACCTCTTGGGCGCCGTTGCCACGCTGGCCAGTTCGCTACTGTGCGCCTGCCCGGGTTTGACGCTGCTGGCGACGAGTCGTGAGCCGATCGGGGTGGCCGGCGAAGTCACGTGGCAGGTGCCGTCGCTGTCGTTGGACGACGAGGCCATCGAGCTGTTCGTCGACCGTGCGCGGCGGGTGCGACCCGGTTTCACGGTCGCCGTCGACGCCGTCGGCACTGTCCGGGAGATCTGCCGTCGTCTCGACGGCATGCCGCTGGCCATCGAACTGGCCGC
>Ga0268266_10002071_pt1 | contig 22211 bp, 15 predicted proteins | sample KBSS13metaG_FD_190356 | JGI IMG/M metagenome (GOLD analysis project Ga0268266, IMG submission 190356) | Switchgrass rhizosphere microbial communities from Kellogg Biological Station, Michigan, USA - KBS S1-3 metaG (SPAdes) (version 2) | ecosystem: Host-associated > Plants > Roots > Rhizosphere... | reverse complement strand
ACCTCGCTCAAAGGCATCCATCCAACCACTCTCCCAGATGATGTCCCCCGTAACATCATGCTAGAAAACAACATCGCGAGTCGCTAGCTTGTTCACAGCAGTGGGGCGAGGCTCCTGCCGAGCCGCTGACGTGCGCACGGCTATCCAAACAGCGAACTTGGCACTGCTGGACAAGCCAGCAGTGGCGCCCTCGGAGTAACAGGTTTCGCGCGTCGCTAAAACGCAAACCGCACCTCCACCTGCCGGCTGACAAGCGGCGGAATCTCCAGGGGCTGGATCAATTCCTTGGCCGCGGTCAGGCATTCCTCCCAGGGCGGAATCTGATCGGTCTCGTAATACCGCTCTACGTATCGCCAGTCCGTGGCGACAAAGTCGCTGTACCAGCTGTCGAGATCCCAAATGCCGGCATCGTGCAAAAGCGTCAGGCCGAAGCGGGCCGCCTCGAACTCGTAATCATGCAACACTTGCATAAAGCGCGCCTTGTCGCTCGTCGACTGCAGCGCCACTAGCTTGTGTTCAATCGACGGCGCAATCCACTGCACTGAATGGCCAAACAGATGCAGCAGCACAAAGCACTGCATTTCGAAATCGACGTCCGGATCGATAACGATCCGTAGACCGTCGAAGATGCCGGTTCGCGGCGGCTCCAGGTCGCGCAATTCCAGCACAAAGCCATGCTTGACGACTTGCGACGACGTCTTCGTCCACAGCTCTACGAGCGCATCGGTCGGCAGCGGGCCAACCAGCGCCGGTCGACGCTTCCCAACGAGCTCATGTCCGACAATATCGTGGGCGCCGGGCGCGTTCACAGCCAATTCTCCAAACCTTGGAATTCGTAGCGAGTCAGATTCTTTTCTCTATTCGACGGCGCCAAAGCTTTAATCCACGCGAAACTTGGCCAGCGCGTCGCGATTCAATTCAATCCCCAAGCCGGGTCGATCCGGCAGCGGTAACGAACCATGAACGAGTTTCAACTCGCGCGAGAGCAGTTCTCGCCGGAGTGGCGAGTCGCACAGCTCGGACGGCATGAACTCAATGAATGGGCAGACCGGCGTTGAGAGGGCCATGTGCCAGCTGGCCGCGATGCCGATGCCGCTCTTCCAACAGTGGGGCACAATCTGCAACCCACGAGTCTCGGCAATCTCGCAGACCTTACGGGCCTCACTGAACCCGCCCACGCGTCCGACGTCTGGCTGCAAAACGTCAATCTTCGCGCGATCGGCCAGGTCGAGAAATTCCCAGTGCGTGTTTTGCCATTCGCCAGCCGCGATCCGAATTGGGCTTTGCTCGCGCAACCGCGCGTGACCTTGCAGATCGTCGATGTCGAGTGGCGTCTCGATGAAGAACAGATCGTACTTTGCTAATTCCTTGAAAACGGCGAGCGCCTGCCGCCAGTCGTTCCAGGCGTAGGCGACGTCGACCATCATCGTAAAGTCCGGCCCGACGGCGGCGCGGCAGGCAGCTACGATATCAATCACCGCTTCGTCCGGCTCCTGCAAGCCGTTATGGCTGTAGGGGCCGGCGATGCAGACTTCCATCTTGCCGGCCTGATAGCCCATCGCCTTGGCTTGCCTCGCCCGCTCGACCAATGAGGCTTTATGCTCGGCCAGCGTGGCGCCGCTGGGGAGTAGCGACGCATACGGCCGACAGATGCTGTTTCGTGCGCCGCCGAGAAGTTGATAGACCGGCACGCCACGAGCTTGCCCCAGAATATCCCACAGCGCCATGTCGATCGCGCCCATCGCACAGATCAACGCGCCGCGACGGCCGGTCATTTTTGATCCTGAATAAAGTTTCTGCCACAGCCGCTCCGGTTCGAGCGGATTCTCGCCCAGCAGCATTTCTTCCAGGCCTAGCCCCATGCAATGCGTGCCACGTGCGCGAATGCACTCGCGCGCCACCCACGGATTGGTGTCGGTCTCGCCGATGCCGACCAGCCCCTCGTCGGTGTGAATTTCGACGACCAGGTCATCTTGAGCGGACGAGCAAGCGCTGGCGTCGTAATTCGGCACGAGCAGGACGTGGCAGTCAATCCGGGTGATCTTCATGCATTCGTTCCATGGATGTCATCGACGTTCTCGGCGTCATTCGCGCCTGGCTTAACTAGCAGCCATAGCAGTCCGCTGGCCACGCAAACTCCGCTGGCCACCAGTAGCGCCGCGCGCCAGCCGTATCTTGCGCTGATCATGGGTGTTGCCTTTGGTCCGATCAGTCCGCCGATGTTGCCAACCGTATTAAAAATGGCTCCCGCCGCTCCTGCGCGTCGCCCACCCAGTTCGACCGCCGTGATCCAAAAAGGACCTTCGGTCATGCCAACGGCGCCAACGGAGAGCGAAAGCCATGTGATGACCCATCGCTCGTCCGTCGTACTCAGACCAAAATATAAGAAGGCGGCCCCTGCGAGTAGCGCGCAGAACGACAACCCCGCTCGTCCCCAGCGCACACCAATCCGTCGCGAGAGCTCATCGGCAATCCACCCTCCGGCAAACATGCCCGCCGCCATCGCCAGATTGATGTACGTGGCATAACGCCGGCTGGTGTCAGTCCCCAGTTCGAGCACATTTTTGAAATAGTGCTGAATCCAAAAGAAAAACACGTATTGAAAGTATCCGTACAATCCGTAGCTGACAGACAAGATCGCGAGGCTTTGCAGCTGCGCGATGTTCCATCCCCACAAAACGTTGGAAGTGGAATGCGTCTCATTGGCTGCCGCGCCAGACGGTTGCGCTGTCGCGATGGGCGACGAACGAATCAGACGCAACTCGGCGGCATTCACCGCAGGATGTTCGGCCGGGCCGCTACGCGCGTAAATGATCCAGACGGCAGAAAAGGCAAGAGTAACGATGCCTGAAATTAGGAAGGCGCCTGGCCAGTCGAATCGATCGATCATGGCGCCGAAGATATAAAACGTGCCGGCCGAACCTAATAGCGCCGCGGCAGTCACCAGTCCGTTGGCCATCGAGCGATTCGCCGCCGGAAACCAGGCCGCGACAGTTCTCGCAGCCCCCGGAAACATTGGCACGCTGAATAGGCCAGTGAACCCGCGAACGATGAGCAACCCGACACAGAGTAGCCCAGCCGTACTCATTTGCCCGACCACACCAGTCAATATCACGCAGACGCCCGCGCCGACACCCATGACGCCGAGCGCCGCCCGAGTTCCAAAGCGATCAATCAGCCAGCCACCGGGGAGCATGAAGATCGTGTAAATCAGCAGGTAGGCAATATAGACGTTGCCCATTCGTTCTTCGCTGATCGTCCGGGCGTCGCGCTTCTCAACTCCGCCGGTGTTGAGTTCCGACTCGTCGACCAGCACGCCGGTCATGATCAATCGCTCGGCGCCTGCGACCGACATGCTGACCCGATTGAACAGAGACAGAAACGACGCAGCCATCAAAAGCGCAAGAATTTGCCAGCGGACCGAGGTCGCGGGCGCGCTCGCGGGATTCTGGCCGTGTGACGGTTCTGCTTGCATGAGGGCAGATTCTAGCCCGCTTGCTACGGCGATGCCATGAAGCCCGCGGTGAGTTTTCGCTGGCAAGCGACCGGCGAAGTTGGTAGGCTCGTAGTGCGTCCTCGCGCTTTGGTTTTGCCGAGTTTCGGTTGCGCAGCCTGCCAGACGCCCCCGCCACAGAATTGATTTCGCATGCAACGCCGCGAGTTTCTCCGTTTTGGTCTGACCGGCGTCGGCAGCCTTTCGCTGCCCGGCCTGTTAAAGTTGCGCGCGCAAGCCGCGCCTGCGCCGACGCAGCCGCGCACCGCGTTGATTCTGGTTTGGTTGCGCGGGGGCGCGAGCCATCTCGAAACGTACGATCCCAAGCCGGAGTCGTCGAGCGACTTTCGGGGACCTTTCGGAGCGATTAACACCCGCGTCCCTGGAATGCAGTTGGGCGAATTGCTGCCGAAGCACGCCGCGATTGCGGATCGATTTTCGATCTTGCGATCGATGTCCCACACCGGCGGCGGACATCCGGCCGGCTCGTTGCAATTGCTGACTGGCGATCCCGCCGCGGCGGACAAGCCAAAGCCCGAGTTCCCGGACTTGATGACGGTTGCCAACTACTTGCGATTCGATCCGAACCGCAAGATTCCGAATTACGTGGGCGTCAACGGCGTCTCGACCTACGATGGTTTTGTGATCGCCGGCTCGGCCTATCTGGGGACGAAGTACGAACCGTTCCGCGTGACGGGCGATCCGAGCGCTCCGAATTTCGAAGTCCCGAATATCGGCCTCAAGACCGCCGAAGAGGCGCAGCACTTGCGCAAGCGGATCGAACTGCGCGAATCGTTCGACCGGTTGCAGCGGCAAGTCGATCGTGCCGGCAGTATGCAGGCGATCGATTCGTTCGAGGCCCAGGCGCTCAACTTATTGACCAGCCCGGACGCGCAGCGCGCGTTTGACCTGAATCAAGAAGACGCCCGCACGCGAGACCGCTACGGTCGCAACGCCTGGGGGCAGCAATGCCTGATGGCGCGTCGCCTGGTCGAGGCCGGCGTGGAACTGATCACGACCACGTTCGACGGACCACTCTGCGGCCGGGTCGCCAATTGGGACGATCATGGTGTGAATCATCACGTCTTCGATGCGCAAGCCTTCCGCTTGCCGGTCTTCGATCAGGCAGTGACGGCGCTCATCGAAGACGTTTACCAGCGAGGCCTGGATAAGCGCGTGTTGGTTGTTGTCACCGGCGAATTCGGCCGCACGCCAAGAATCTCGTACAACCCCAGTAGCGGTGGCGGGGTGGCGAGCGGCGCTCTTGGCGTCATGCAGCCGGGCCGTGACCATTGGCCCGCGGCCAACAGCATGCTCTTCGCCGGCGGAGGAATCCGCACGGGCCAGGTCATCGGCGGCACCGATCGCCGTGGCGAAGAAGTGATCGAACGCCGGATGGGCACGGGCGACTTTCTCGCGACGATCTATCGGCACCTGGGGATCGACGCCGAGCGGGTCGCTATCCCGAATTTCACCGGCCGGCCAATCCCAATTCTGCGCGAAGGCCAACCAATCCGCGAACTAGCGGCAACCGCCTAGAACGCGCAATCAAGCTCTCCGTAGGGTACGCGCCCCGTGCGTACCATTTTGCGGTCTTTTGCGAGTGCGCCATTGGTACGCACGGAGTGCGTACCCTACGAAACAGGCTAGCGACTGCCATACGTAGCGCCGAGATCCTTCTCCCGGTGGGAGAAGGTGGTTCGCGTTAGCGAACCGGATGAGGGCCAGCGGCGGGCAAGGCGTTTACTAGTATGAAGACCCCGAGGCACATCGGTCCTCACCCCAACCCTCTCCCGCCGGGAGAGGGAGACTTGCGGCCTCACTTCGGCTTCAAGTACTTGTCAAAAAACGCAAACATCGCGGCGCGAGCGCGCTTCGCGTCTTCGTCCTTGAAGCCGTGACCGGCGCCTTCGAGCGTGAGTAGCTCGGCCTCGACGTCAGCCGCGTGCATTCGGTCGATGATCCAGACCGCCTGCTCGTGGGCCACGTACTTGTCTTGCGTGCCGTGGATGGCGAGCGTTGGCGCTGAGTTGGGCGAGACCCAATTCAGCGGGCTGCCAACGATGTGTTTGTGGCGGGCTGTTTGCAGGTCGCCCCCAAACCACAGTGGCAGAACCTCGGCGGCGTCGACGCTTGCGCCGTACGACTTGGTGAAGTCGCTGGGACCGTAGACGTCGACAACACACTGCACCCGGCTCGATTGATCGGCGTTGCCGCCTTCGGCCACGTCGAATTCCTTGACGTCGCCCGTCACGCCGAGAAACAGCGCGAGGTGACCACCGGCCGAATCGCCCGTGGCGCCGATCCGCTTCGGATCGATGCCATACTTGTTGGCGTTTGCGCGCAGCCAGCGGACGGCTGCCTTCACGTCATTCACCGCGGCAGGAAACTGGTGCTTGGGCGCCAGGCGGTACGTGACGCTAACGGCCACATAGCCGCGCTCGGCCAGTTCGACACAAAGCTTGTCGTGGTGCTCACGATTGCCCGCGCGAAAACCGCCACCATGAATGCAAATTACGGCGGGGCTAAGGCCCTTGGGCGATTTAGGCCGGGCCATATCGAGCGCTAGTCGCTCTCCGCCGGGCTTGGAGTATTCGATGTTACTTTCGAATACAACGCTTGCGGGCACGGTGAGCTTGGCGTCCGCGGCACGCGCAGGCGCCGTTGCGGCGACGAGGGATGTCAAAGCGCAGAGAACGATTACCAAACGACGGAGCACGCGCATCGAAATTTCCCCCCCGGGAGCGCTAGATAGAGAAAAGTGGTTGCCGCGGCGCTTCGATCAGCGCCGCGGCAACCTTCTTGGTAGCTGCGCGGGAAACTTTACATTCGACTGAGCGATTTTGCTTACGAATTCCGGCGTCCCGCTGGTCGGCCTGTCACGTTGCTCAGGCTGCGTCAATAGAACACGGTCTCGTTATGGCAATTCGCCACAGTCAGCGACGACAATCTTGGCGCGGGTGGCGCCGGATTGCGAGCCCATGCCTTCAACCTTTTTGACCACGTCCATACCTTCGACCACTTTACCGAAGACGACGTGTTTGCCATCGAGATGCGGAGTGGCGACGGTGCAGAGAAAAAACTGCGAGCCGTTAGTGTTCGGGCCGGCGTTGGCCATGCTGAGCACGCCTGGGCCGCTGTGCTTCAATTCAAAGTTCTCGTCGGCGAATTTCTCGCCGTAAATGCTCTTGCCACCGGTGCCGTTGCCTCGCGTGAAGTCACCCCCTTGGCACATGAAGCCGGGGATGACGCGATGAAATGGGCTCCCCTTGTAACCAAAACCTTTTTCGCCAGTGCATAGGGCGCGGAAGTTCTCGGCAGTCTTGGGCGCCACGTCAGCGCGGAGCTCCATCACGATCCGGCCGACCGGCTTGCCGTCGGCAGTGATGTCAAAGAATACACGTGGCTTTTTCGGGTCAGCGCCTTTGGCCGCAGAGGATCCCAGGGCTAGGCCAACGACGGCGAACATCATGAAGAAATGGGTCACGGACATCTTAATTCTCTCCGTAAAGTTGAGGCGTTGCGAAGGTGGCTAAAAACGTGCGACGTTCCGGCAGCCCTCCGAGGCATGACCAGCGAACGCCACGCTGCGCAATCGCCGAAGTTAAGTGATACTTTTATGTGGCGACAAAATCCTGTTACCCCGGATGATCGGGCACGAATCTCGCGGGGGTTCGTGCGAACCAACGAACGTGCGCGCAGGCAAATTGCGGGCAGGCGCCGCCGTTAGTGCTTGTAGACTTTGTGCTGCGGCCGACCCGAGAGGATTTGTTCCTTACCCCAGGTCGTGACGTCTTTGAACGCCTGACTGCGAATGAACTCGGTGAATGCCTGTTCATCGGACCATTCGCTAGTGATCAGGTACGACGCGTCATCGCTGGTGTCTTTCCACAGCGTCGAATTGGTATGGCCAGGAGCCGCCTTTAGCGCGGCGATCACGGCGGCAAACTTCTCTTCGAAATCTTGCTGCTTGCCAGGCAGCGTGTGGTAGTTCATTCCGACGGTAATCATGCGAAACGTCTCACGATGCAGTGGCAGAGGGTGGGGCGGCGAACGACGTAGAACCGCTGGCGAGGAACCGAAGTGTTGGGCAAACCCCGGCAACCCGCACCGACGATGAGTATATCCCGCCCGGCAGCGGGTTCACCAGTGCAAACTGGGATGGCTGGGTAAGACGTGTGGCGGAGCGAAACGCACTGCTAGCGCGGAAACAAGCCTAAGCAATGATCGAATGGGCCACTTCGCCGTGGACGTCGGTCAGGCGGAAGTTGCGGCCCGCGTGGCGATAGGTGAGCCGGGTGTGATCCATGCCCAGCAGGTGCAGGATCGTCGCGTGCAGATCGTGCAGATGGACCTTATCCTGCACAGAGTAATAGCCGTAATCGTCAGTCGCGCCAAAGCGGAAGCCGGCCTTCACACCGCCGCCGGCCAGCCACATCGTGTAGCCGTGCGGGTTGTGATCGCGGCCGTCGTCTCCTTGCGCCGTGGGGGTGCGGCCGAACTCGCCTCCCCAGATCACCAGCGTGTCTTTCAACAAGCCGCGGGCTTTCAGATCGGTCAGCAAACCGGCGATGGGGCGATCGACCTCGGCGGCGTTGTTGGAGTGATCCTTACGCAGACCGCCGTGCTGGTCCCACTTGTAGCTGTGCGAGACTTGCACGAAACGCACGCCGCGTTCGGCAAAACGTCTGGCCATCAGGCATTGCCGACCGAAGTTTTGCGTGCGCGGATCGTCGAGACCGTATAGACGCTGTGTGCTGGCGGTTTCGTCGTTCACGTCCTGCATCTCAGGCGCGGCTGTCTGCATCCGATACGCAAGCTCGAACGCCTGGATCCGTCCTTCGAGCGCCAGGTCTGGCCCGGTGGTGGCGAGTTGCTCGGTGTTGATTTCGCGCAGCAGGTCTAGCTCTGCTCGTTGCTGCGCAGCTGCCGAACGGGGATCAATGAACGGAATCTTCGCCTGCTTCGACGGCGTGCCAGCGTTACCGAGCGGCGTGCCGTGATAGACGGCCGGCAAAAACGCCGAGCTGAAGTTGTTGACGCCGCCATGGGTTAGGGTGGGGCAGACGGTGATGAACGCCGGAAGATTGGCGTTCTCGGTCCCCAGGCCATAGCCGATCCACGAGCCCATGCTGGGGCGCACGAATGTGTCGCTGCCGGTATGCAGCTCCAATAGCGCGCCGCCATGGCGCGAATTCGAGCCGTGCATCCCGTGCAGAAAGCAAATGTCGTCCACCCGACTGGCAATGCTCGGAAACAGCTCGCTAACCCACGCGCCGGACTGACCATGTTGTTGAAACTTCCAGGGGCTGGCCAATAGCGCGCCTGTGTCAGACGAAACGACACGTGGCTTCTCGAATGGCAGCGGCTTGCCATGATCGCGCGTGAGCAGTGGCTTGTAGTCGAATGTATCGACTTGCGACGGTCCGCCGTGCATGAACAGGAAGATCACGCGCTTGGCACGTGGGGCGAAGTGGGGCGCCCGCACGGCCAGTGGATCTGCCAACGACGAATTGCCCGCCGTCGCCGCCTGGGCAGTATTGCGCTCGTCGCCGAGCAGCCCTTGCAGCGCCAGCAGACCAAAACCGGCGCTACTGGCGCGTAGCAGATCACGCCGAGTGTGGACCGAATCGAATTGTCCGCAGGCGTTGCGCTTCATGACCAGGGCCTCACTCGACATACAAGAATTCGTTCGACGACAACAGCACGCGACACAATGCTTGCCAAGCCAATGTGGCATGTTGAGACTGCACTTCGGGCGGTTGGGCAGCCGATCCCGCGGTAGTCTGTAGGTCAGCGGTGTAACGATCGATGAAGCCTAGCGCCCTCGCGTTGTCAGCGGTCGATGGAGCCCGCCCGAGCGCCTTGCGGTAGAGATCTTGCACGCGAGCGGCCGAGTTCTCCGGTTGGTCGGCAATCAACCGCGCCGCCAATCGCGCGCTTTGCTCGTTCATCACATCGCTGTTCATCATAAAGAGCGCCTGCGCAGCGATCGTGGTGCTCTCGCGGTCTCCCTTAAGCGTCGTCGGCTCGGCAAAATCGAACGCCTGAAACGCTTCGTACAGCGCGCTCCGCACGACGGGCAGATAGATGCTGCGGCGGTTGACCGCGTAGCTGGTTGCGTTGACACTCGCTGTGCTGGTTACGTATTCACGCGGTTTGTTTTTGAGTAACGTGCCGCCAAGTGACGTGTCGAGATCACCGCCGACGAATAGTAGCGAGTCACGCACCGCTTCGGCCTCGAGCCGGCGACGGTTCATCCGCCACAAGAGCCGGTTGTCAGGATCCGCCTCGGCCGCGACGGCGTTGTAGGTCGTGCTCATCTGATACGTCGATGAGAGCATGATCAGTCGATGCATGGCCTTGACCGACCAGCCGGATTCGACGAATCGCGTCGCCAGCCAATCGAGCAATTCCGGATGGCTGGCCCGGTCGCCGAGATTGCCAAAGTTGTCTGTCGAGCGAACGAGACCTGCGCCAAAATGCCAACGCCAAAGCCGGTTGACCATCACGCGACTGGTGAGCGGATTCTTGGCGTCAGCGATCCAATTCGCCAATTCCAGGCGCCCGCTCGAGTTTTCAGAGAACGATGGCGGGCTCGCCTCGGGTGAGTTGCCGGCCAGCATTTTGGGGAAACCGCGCGGCGAAGTTTCGCCCAGTGTCAGGTGGCTGCCACGAATGTGGATCTTTAGATCGACCCCTTTGCCGTCTTCGACCGCCATCGCCTGAGGTAGCGCCGCTGGACCGGACTTCTCCAAGTTGGCCAATTGCGACTTATCGAGCGCGATCGCCTCGCGATCCTCTTTCGAAAAGTGCTCTTCGAGTTTTGGCGTCTTGCGAAAGGGAACTTCCGTAGCGTCGACGACTTTGCCGAGCGCAATGTCAACCGGCGGGAGTGCTGTTTTGTCGGTCGTCTCGCGAACTCGTTTGTCCGCCGCATCGATCTGATCGCGATATCGTGCGGCAATATCTGCGGCGTCTCGCATCGTCGACTCGGCGGGCGAGCCAGCTGACAGCAATCGCGTGGCCATTTCGGCGGCCAGGCCTGTGAACTTCTCAGGAGACAGTGACTCGCCACGGCGGTACGCGAACCACGGCTGCCAAACAGACTGCGGGTCTTTCTGCGCAGTTTCCAAGTAACCGGCCCAGGCCGTGATGTACGAAGAGATCAGCCGCCGCTCCTCGGCCAGTTCGTCTGCTGTGCGGGTCAGACGTGGTGTATTCGTCGCCTCTGCCGCGCGTGGGACCAGGGCCAGGCGATCGAAATGCGGAATGGGACCGCTTGTGCGCTGCAATCGTAGCACCACTTTGCCCGCCGGCAGGTCGAAGACGCCTTCAGGGCTCCAGCGCTGCGCGTCCGCGAACCAGGATCCAGTCGCCCCTTCGGCCGCGTTGGCCTTGCGGAGCTTACCGTCGATCAATACTTCGATCGGTCTTGGATCTTGCGCGGCGTAGCGGAGCTCCAATTGGTAGGCGCCTGCCTTGGCGATCTGCAGGTCATACTCGACGAAATTTGGCAGCTCGCCACGATTGAGGATAACGCCAATCCCGGGGCCGTAGTTGGTCGTGTCGGCCAGCACGTTGCCACGGTCGAAGTTCTCGGCCTCGCGCAAGATCGTGTCGGCCGGCAAGTTCTCCGCGATCGGACCAGTATCGCTTTTCACGAGCGACACCAGCGCAGGCGATTCGAGCAGTTCGGTCCCAGCCAGCAGGTAATCGGCCAGTCGCGCTCGCGCCGCCGAAACCACAGCACCTGTCGCGCGCTCTGTGCGCTCGTTCAGCTCCGCCTTCTTCGCGGCCACGCGCGCGGCGTGGTCCGCCCGTTCGGCAACCTCGGCGGCGGTTCCTAGTTGGCGTTCATGCCACTGGGCGACAACTTTGAAGTTGTCCATCGTCCGGGTGCTTTTCAGTATGCCGGCGACCGCGTAGTAGTCGGCCGTGCTCACCGGATCGAACTTATGATCGTGGCAGCGGGCACAACCAAGTGTCAGACCTAAAAAGGCCCCGCCGATCGCGTCGACTTGCTCGTCAACGATGTCCATCTCCATCTTCATGGGATCGTCTTCGGCCAGCATCTTTGGCCCCAGCGTCAGGAAGCCAGTGGCAACGATGCGCGCAAAGGGATCGTTCGACGATGAGCCGCCCGGCGGATTGTCAGGCAACAGGTCGCCGGCGATCTGCTCGCGAACGAACTGATCGTACGGTTTGTCTTGATTGAAGGCGTCAACGACATAATCCCGATAGCGAAACGCGTTGATATACGCCAGGTTTTCATCCTGGCCGTTCGAATCGGCGTAGCGCGCCACGTCGAGCCAGTGCCGACCCCAGCGCTGGCCATACTCTGGCATCGCCAAAAATTGATCGATCACGCGCGCGAACGCGTCGGGCGACTCGTCGGCAAGAAACGCATCGATTTCGGCCGGCGTCGGCGGGATGCCCAATAGGTCGAACTTTGCTCGACGGAGCAACACTCGCTTTTCGGCGGCAGGCGCAGGCTTTAGACCGGCTGCCGCGAGTTTCGCCAACACAAATCGATCGAGTGGACCTTGCGACCAGTTGTCGTCCGCCGTCTGTGGCGCTGGCGGATCGGTCACAGGTTGAAACGACCATGGAATCGGTCGCGGCGGCTTTTCGTCGGCTGACTTCGCGGCGCCATTTGTAGCGGGCGCGCCGGGCGTGGCGTCTCCCGCGGGCCACGCCATGCCATCTTTCACCCAGCGAGTCAGGGCAGCGACCTCACGATCGCTCAACTTGCCGGCAGGCGGCATGCGGAGGTCGCCCCGGTACTCGACAACTTCGATCAGGCGGCTGGCTGCAGGATCGCCCGGCTCGGCCGCTGGGCCAAGATCTCCACCCCTGAGAATCGCCGCGCGAGAGTCAAGCCGGAGGCTCCCTTGTTGCTTGGCGTCGCCATGGCACTTGAAGCACTTCGCCGCCAGTAGCGGGCGAACTTCGCGTTCGAAAAATGTGATCTGCTCAGCCGTGGCATTCGGTTCCTCTTCAAGCGCAGGCTTGGCGCCCGGCTCTTGCGCGCGCAGAGACCCGGCAACTGCAAACAGCAGGATCAGAAGGCCGAAAATTGGCAGGCAGGATCTTGGTCGCGGTTGCATGAAGCTCCCCCGCGGGCGGGAATCTGACTTCAGGCAGTGTAACCGACCGGCGGGCCTATTTAAAGCGAATCTTGCTGGCAAGTTGGCTAGACTATTGGGCAGTTAGTCCCAATGGGTAGCAGCCCCAGCAAATTATTTCGCGTTTTCGAATCGCACCGCAGGAAAGTCCTGATTATGCCATCGCCAGCACTTCAGCCGATCGTTGATACCCACCAGCATTTGTGGGATTTGGATCGCTTCTCCTTACCTTGGACTAAAAACGAAAAGTCGCTGGCGCACAACTTTGTGATGTCAGACTACTTCAAGGCCACCGAGGGGCTAAACATTGCGCAGACGGTGTACATGGAAGTTGACCTGGAGCCGAGGCAGCAAGAGGCCGAAGCTCGCTATGTCATCGACCTATGCGAGCGCGACGACAACCCGATGACAGCGGCCGTGATTTCAGGCCGTCCATCGCACGAAGGCTTCGGCGAGTACCTGGACAAGTTCAAGAACAACCCACAGGTCAAAGGGTTGCGGCAGGTGCTGCATGTCGCGTCGACACCGCAAGGCTACTGCCTCGATCCGAAGTTCGTGCGCGGCGTGCAACTACTCGGCGATCGCGGCCTGAGCTATGACCTGTGCATGCGGTCGGGCGAATTGCTCGACGCCGACAAGCTCGTGGCCCAATGCCCCCGGACGCGGTTCATTGTCGACCACTGCGGCAACATGAGCGTGACGGAAAAGGACGACGAAAAACGCAAGGCGTGGAAGCTGGGGATGCAGCATCTGGCCGATCACGACAACGTGGTTTGTAAAGTGTCGGGGATTGTCGCCAGCGCCGCCGAGAAATGGACCGCCGCTGATTTGAAGCCGAACATCGAGTTCACGCTCGAAACATTCGGGCCAGATCGCGTGATGTTCGGCGGCGATTGGCCGGTCTGCACACTGCGAGCAACCTACCGCGCCTGGGTTGCCGCGCTTGAAGAGATTATCAAAGACCGCTCAGTCGAAGAGCGGCAAAAACTATTTCACGACAACGCCGTAAAGTTCTACGGTCTGCCGCCGAAGGGTAAGAAATGGCAGAAGCCGAAGTAGCGCCACGACAACGGACTTAGCCACAGAGGGCGCCGAGAACACAGCGCGGCCACCGTCCGCAACCAAAAGGCAGGGGACCGGCGATTGACGAGCGTCGATCACCGTCCTTCGTCTGCTTCGATTCTCCTCTGTCTCTGCGCCTCGGCGGCTCATCCCTTTCTCTTTCAAAGGATGAAGAGGTTGAACCGCCGAGGCGCCGAGACGCGGAGACTCTTTATGTGAACCGCAGATGAAACTCGCGGCCTGCGGGTAATTTCGCTGGATAGCGCCGCACAGAGCGGGAGCCAAAAATCTGTAAACAAAGTAAGCAGCTGAACGCGCGGCAGCCACTCTGGTTGCGCGGGAATTGTCCGATCTTGCGGCGCGCCGGCATCGCCCTAAAAATCACCTACACTTTCTTTGGCACAACCCTTGCTAGCAGTGCAAGCACGGAAGTCGCCTTGGGCTGGATGGATCCACCAATTGATCCCTCCAGAACCCACAAGGACTTTGCGCGATGGCGCGATACAGTTGGAAAGGCTCGCTCCGGCTGAGCCTGGTGACCGTTCCGGTGCAGGCGTTCAACGCTGTGGCGCCGGAAGGGGGGCACATTCGCTTTCATCAGCTTCACGCGTCGGACCATAGCCGCATTCGCCATGTGAAGGTCTGCCCAGTGCATGGCGAGGTGACCCAGGACGAAATCGTCTCGGGCTACGAATACGCCAAGGGACAATACGTAATTGTTGATCCCGACGAACTCGACGCGCTGCGGAGCAAGAACGACAAGGCGGTCCATCTCGACACGTTTGTGGCCGCCGATGCGATTGATCCGCTCTACCTGACGGGCCAGAATTACTATCTGACGCCAGATGGCGCCGCGGCTGCCAAGCCCTACGTTGTGTTGCAAAAGGCCATGGTCGAACAAGACAAATGCGCAGTCGGGCAGGGAGTGCTGTTCGGTCGCGAGCAACTCGTGGCGATCCGGCCGTACAAGGACCTGCTGCTCATGTCTGTGATCCAATATCAGCCAGCGATTCGAGACTCGGCCGATTTCGAGATCGGCGACGCTCGCGTTTCGGCGACCGAGTTGAAACTTGCGGAGACGCTGATCAAGGCGTCGACGAGCAAACGCCTCGATCTCTCTGGGTACAAAGACAGCTACTCGGACAAGCTGCGCGAGTTGATCGACGCGAAGGTCGAAGGCCGCGAGATCGTTGTTCCACCGGAGGAAGAAGAGCCGGCGACGCTTAACCTGATGGACGCCTTGAAGAAGAGCCTCGCTCGTGGCGGCAAAGCAGGGTCTAAGGGCGCCGCGGCAACGAAGAAGGCGCCCGCCCGCAAAAAGGCGCCTGCTCACGCTCCTGGCAAGAAGGCTCGGCGGGCTTAGTTAGCTGGCGTAGCTTGGATGAATCGATGTCGCTCACCAAATACAAACAAAAGCGCGATTTTCAGCGGACTCCCGAGCCGGCCGGGACGACTCGCCGCGCCGTGAAGACCAAGTCATTGCGATTCGTGATTCAAAAGCACGACGCGACGCGGTTGCACTATGACCTTCGACTCGAGTGGGATGGTGTGCTGAAGAGCTGGGCCGTGCCGAAGGGACCGAGCCTTGACCCGTCCGAAAGGCGGCTGGCCGTCGAAGTCGAAGATCATCCGATCGAATACGGTAAGTTCGAAGGGACGATCCCCGAGGGAGAATATGGCGGCGGAACGGTACTCTTGTGGGACCGCGGGACCTGGTCGCCCGACGAAGACGCCGCCGTAGGTCTGCGCGAAGGAAAGCTGAAATTCCACGTCGCAGGTGAAAAGCTCCAGGGCGGCTACATGCTGGTGCGGATGCCACCGCGCAAGCCAAACGAAAAGCCGCAGTGGCTGCTGATCAAAGAACGCGATGAACACGCGCGGCCGCACGATAAGTACGACGTCACAGTCAAGGCGCCGAAGAGCGTAGCAACGGACCGCACGATCGAGCAGATTGGCAAGGACGCAGGTCGCACGAAAATACCCTCGGCAAAAGCAACTGCGAAGACAAAAATGCCGACCAAGAAAAAGCCTGCTGCGAAACACACGACCGTCAAGAAGTCGGCTCTCACGACGACAGCCGTCAAAAGGGCTCGCGCAAAAAAGAGCCCTGCCCGTAAATCTAAGAGCGCGGCCAAAGGAAAATCGGCCGGCGAGATTCCTGGTAGTCGTCCGGCAAAGCTGCCGCGGACCGTGGACGTGCAACTGGCGACTCTCGCCTCGCCGCCGCCCGAGGGCGCCGATTGGCTTTACGAGATCAAGTTTGATGGCTACCGGATCGTTTGCGTGCTCGATGATGGCCGGGTGAAGCACTTCGCGCGCAATCGCCTCGATTGGACTGCTCGCTTTCCTGAGCTTGCACAAGCGGTTGAAGAGTTGTCGGCCAACTCGGCAATTCTCGATGGTGAAGCGGTAGTGCAGCTTCCCGGCGGCGTCACAGACTTTCAGGCGTTGCAAGCCGCGCTGAGCGCCGGGAACACTTCGCAAGTGGTCTACTATGCGTTCGATCTGCTCTATCTCGACGGCTACGATTTACGCGGCGCGCCGCTGGTGGAACGCAAGGCAGCGCTGAAGTCCCTATTGCGCGGCGGCCCATCGCGATTGCAATTCAGCGACGACATGGCCGGTAGTGGCGCTGACTTCTTGCGGCAGAGCTGTCAACTTGGCCTGGAGGGAATCATCGCCAAGCGGCGCGATGGTGAGTATCGGGCCGGTCGCGGTCATGAATGGCTTAAAATTAAATGTAGCGCCGACGACGAGTTTGTCATCGGCGGGTTCACCGATCCCGAGGGCGCCCGGCAAGGGATTGGATCGCTACTGGTCGGATATTACGACGACCACAAACAATTGGCCTACGCCGGCCGCGTGGGGACTGGGTTTACGGAGAAGTCGGCCCGCGATCTGCGGCGCACGCTCGCGCAATTGGAGCAAGCATCGCCGGCGTTCGCTCATCCGCCAAAGGCCGGCGGTTCACGTGCCACCCATTGGGTTCGGCCTGACCTGGTGGCGCAGGTGCAATACAGCAATTTCACGCGCGACGGACTGCTGCGGCATCCATCATTCAAAGGATTACGCGAAGACAAGCCGGCGACGAGCGTGCGACGCGATACGCCGATTGCAACGCTCGCGACCGACGCAGTAGTGGAGGAGAACAACGCCATGCCTAGAGCCAAAAAAGCTGTCGCGAAACCAAAGGCAAAAGTGACCGTCACGAAGAAAGCGACCCGCAAGAAAGAAACTCGACTCGAAGCCAAGCCGACGAAAAGCCCTCGGCTAGCGCCTGGCGGTTCAAAGAATGCCGAGACCGAAATTGCCGGCGTGCGAGTTACGCACCCGGATCGAGTCTTGTATCCCGACTCTGGCGTGACGAAGCGGTCGCTCGCTGAGTACTACGTGACAGTCGCCGACTGGATCTTGCCGCACCTAGCGGATCGTCCGTTGAGCTTGCTGCGTTGCCCCGGTGGAGCGGGCGCCGAGTGCTTTTTCCAAAAGCATATGGGGACGACGCTGCCGGATTGGGTGCGGCGAGTATCCATTAAAGAATCCGCCGGCGTGGGCGAGTACGTCATCGTCGAAGACACTCGTGGGCTGGTCGCGATGGTTCAGATGTCGGTCCTGGAGATTCATCCCTGGGGATCGCAAGCAGACGACGTCGACCGGCCGGATCGAATCATCTTCGATCTCGACCCGGGCCCTGACGTTAGTTGGAAGGAAGTGGTGAGCGCCGCCCGCGCGGTTCGCGAAGCGCTCCGGGAATTCGACCTTGTCAGCTTCGTCAAGACGACCGGCGGCAAAGGTCTGCATGTCGTGGCGCCCATCACCCGCAAGCTGGGCTGGGACGAGGTAAAACCGTTCACTCGCGGAGTGGCCGAGCAAATGGTCAAAGCAGCGCCGGAGAGGTTTACGGCGAACATGTCCAAAGCCACGCGCAAGGGAAAGATCTTTATCGATTATCTGCGAAACGATCGTGGCGCCACGGCCGTAGCGGCCTATTCGTCTCGCGCCCGCGCGACGGCAGGCGTATCGACTCCGCTCGATTGGAGCGAACTCGGCCGCGTCCGCTCGGCGGATGAATTCACCGTGCTCAACGTTGCTCGGCGTTTGAAACGCCTGAACGATCCCTGGAAAGACTTCTTCAAAACGAAGCAATCGATCACGCAAGGCATGCTAAAACAGGCACAGAAGTGAGCATAATCGTTCCGGGAGGGCGAGGCTCCCGCCGAGCCGCACGGCGGTGACGAATGGTGCTTCAAGTAGGAGTGTCACGCGGAGTCGCGGTGAACGCGGAGGATAAGAGTTCACCTCCTTTCTCCGCGTCTTCCGCGACTCCGCGTGAGATCCCCCTCGCACTCCCGTCAGATCGCGCGTCGACATCATTCGACGAGCTCAATCATCGTCATCATCCTCATCCTCCGCGTCCGGGTTAACAGCCCAGGACGGGTACGTGTCATCCCGGCCACGCACGCTGTGCCAAATGACGCGGTTGAGCGTGTCTTCGTCGGCTTCGTCGACGTCGTCGAGCGGCATTTTTAATGAGACGTTCGCCCAGTGCAGTTGCCGGGCGTCTTTGATCGCACTGACTGGCGGATTCAGCTGGTCGAGGGGGATGTTGTTTTTCACAGATTTGTACGGCGTTTGGTCAGGCTTCTCCGTAAAACAGCTGGCCATTGCCGTGGCCGAGGCATCGAGTTGGTTCATCGGCGGCAGGCCCAGGATCAACTCCATCGTGCGGATCATGCTCGTCTGGTTGTAGTTCGTGCTATCGACGGCGCCACGACGCACGTAAGGACTGATGACCATCGCCACGGTGCGATGCCCATCGATATGATCGAAACCGGCTTGCGGATCGTCCTGGACGACAAAAATTGCCGAGTCCTTCCAGTACTTGCTGTGGCTGAAGGCTTCGACTACCTGGCCGAGCGCCAGGTCGTTGTCGGCCACTGCAGCGGCAGGCGTTGGCATACCGGGGCGCGTGCCTGAGGTGTGATCATTGGGCAGTAGCATGATCATCAAATTTGGCAGGTTGCCGTCGGCCTCGAACTTTTCCAGCTCGCGCTTGAATTGATCGGCGCGGTAGACGTCGCTGACAGTACTGGGAAAGCCGATCGTCGTCGTGCAAACGTGTGGTTCGAGCGACTTGATCGACGCGGCGCCACGAATCTCGACCTTGCCGGTCTCATCGAGAAAATCTCTGTAGCAATCCATAAAGCCGGGCCGCGTCTTGTTCTCCGCATCCTTCCAGCGGACCGTCGCGCGGACAAACTCGCCGTAAACTCGCAGCGTTTTCTTGTGCGCGAGCGCGTTATCCCACAAAAAGCCGCTCGGCGCGTAGGCCATTGCGTCGCCGCCGGCAAACGGATAACTCCGCGGCCAGCCGCCAAACGCCTTTTCGAGATAGTCCACCACAAATGCCTCGGTCGCCCATTGATGGCCGTCCGCGCTCAGCACTCCGCTGCAATAAAAGTTGTCGAGCAGCACGAATTCGTCGACCAGTTTGTGGTGATTCGGCGTGACCTCCTTGCCAAAGATGCACAGGTCCGGATCGCCTTCACCCCGCGCGACGTCGCCAAACACCTGGTCGTACGTGCGGTTCTCTTTGATGATGTACAGCACGTGCTTGATCGGCGAGGGCTCCCCATGCCGCTCTGGCACGGCGCGCGGCGGGGCGTCTTTGCGCGGCGGCGACATCGCGCTCACCGTTTCGGTCAGGCGATTGTTTTCGAGCACCTTGGCGGTGTGGGCCGGCAGCGAGTCGGCCTGCGGCAGCGGCACGAGCGAGATCGTGCCGAGGTAGTCCTTGGAATGATAGCCGTAGACTTCTTTGTCGTTGACCTTGCGCTCTCCGCGCCAGACGACATTTCGCGAACCAACTCCTTTGACGTTGGCGATGTATAGCTCGCTGCGTTTGGCGTCCAGGACCAGACCGGCAGGGTACCAGCCCGTGGGGAAGCATCCCAAGAGCCGGCTCTTAGGCGAATCGATTGCGATCACCGCCACGGCGTTGTTGGCGCCGTTGGAGACGTAAACGGTTTTCCCGTCAGGCGAGATCGCCAGGGCGTTCGGAGAACTGCCAAAAATCAGCTTCTCCGTGGGGCGGGTTGAAATCGTCTCGAGGACGGTATCGTTCGCCGTGTCGATGACCGAGACCGAGTCGCTGTTCGCGTTCGCCACGAAGACCCGCGAGCCGTCCGGCGAGGCAATCACGGCCGAAGGGTGCAGGCCGACGACGATTTGTTTCGTTTCCTTACCGGTCTTCAGATCGACGACCGACACCGAGCCGTCTGACGCGACGTATTTGATCGGATCGACACGCACAGTTGGCCCTCGGCCGGAGGGGCCGGCGACATCGTCCTTGCCTGGAACTCGCCCTGCCCAATTGGTGACGTAGAGCTTTTCGCCCAGTTGCAGGACGCCGAACGGGGCGTTGCCGACTGCGATCTGCCGCAGGATCTTGCCGTTGGCCAGGTCAATTTCAGCGACCGCGTTCTTCAGATTCAAAACGGCCCAAAGCGACTTGCCGCCTTGGTCCATCGTCAGGCCGACCGGCACGACTTCTTCGAGGGCTGCCTTGCTGCCGGCAAGTTTGATTGGCGGCAGTGGCTCAAGCTCACCATCGTCTTCAACTTCGAAGACCCCGATCGACCCGGTGAAACTCGACGCGTAAAGCCGACGACCGTCGGGCGTAAACGCCAGGCCGGCATAGCTGCCGTCTTGATGCCGGACTTGCGAGACAACCTTACCGGCCGCCGGATCAACAAGCAGCACGCTCTGGAAGTCGAGCACCGCCAACCAGCGACCATCGGGGCTGAGGGCGAGGTCGGTCGGCCGGCCGGTGTACTCGACCTGCCGTCCGATCGGCGACAAGACCTGGTTCGTTGGCACAATGATTCGGTTCGGATCGGCGTCGCCAACGCGGGATTCGTCGTAGGATTTTGTCGTGCCGGCTTTGGCGGCCGACTTTGGGCCTTGCGTTTTTTGAGTGGGCGCTTTCGCCGCCGGAACCTTCGTCGCTTGGGCCAACGCGGGTAGCGTCGGCGCGGTCAGGAAGAGCGCGACGGCCGTGGCAGCCACTGTTTTGCCTGACCTGCAGACTCGATTGGCCGGACGCGAACTCATTACCGCCATGCGAACCCCCTCATGTAGATCGATAGATATCCCGTCGAGATCTGACGGCACGTTAGCGACGTTAAGATACCGCCCCGCGGCGCGCCAGCCAACGCGCATCCTTTTTGTAAGCACTCAATTCGGTCAGCGTGGTTGTCGCGCAATCAGGTCGCCGGCCGCCGGGCGGTCAGTAGTATGGCGGCATTCAGTCGATCCTCGCTGAGATGCCCAATGGCCCGGCCTGCGTTCGGTTCTTGAGCTTTTTTCTCCATTAATTTGGCAAAGGCACAGGTCTTGCAATCAGTAGGGCATCGTTCAATTGGAACCATGTTCCTCGTATTTAAGGTGTCAGAACCGTGGAAATGAAATCGCTCAAAGATCTGTATGTGTCGGAACTCAAAGACTTGTACAGCGCTGAGAACCAACTGCTGAAGGCCATCCCCAAGATGGCCAAGGCCGCTACGTCGGAGCCACTGAAGAAGGCCTTCACCGGCCATCTTGAGCAGACCAAGACCCACGTCGAGCGTCTGGAGACAATCTTCGAAGAGCTCGGCGCCAGCCCCAAGGGCAAGAAGTGCAAGGCGATGGAAGGGCTGGTCAAGGAAGGCGCCGAAGTGATCCAAGAAGACGCCTCGCCTGAGGTCAAGGACGCCGCGTTGATTGCCGCTGCTCAGCGCGTTGAGCACTACGAAATGGCCGGCTACGGCTGTGTCCGCACGTACGCTCAACTACTCGGTGAGACCTCGGCCGCCAAGTTGCTGCAGCAAACGCTGAACGAAGAAGGCGACACCGATAAGAAGCTCACCGGCCTGGCCGAGAAAATCAACGTCGACGCCGAGGAGCCGGAAGAGGAAGAAACCGCCATGGCTGGCGGACGCAACGGACGCCGCAAATAAACATCGCAGTGATGCTGCCTACTGAAATGGATCGTGCGGTTCTGAGGCGTCTTGATCTGACGTATACTTGATCAAGACACCGACGAATCGCACGATCTTTTTTTGTCACGATTCATTTCCCTGCGTAAAGGAAGATCGGATGCTTAGTTTTATGTGGTGGATTGTGGTCGGATTGATCGCCGGCTCACTCGGCAAATTATTTGTCCCTGGCCGCCAACCACTCGGCTGCCTGATGACGCTCGGGCTGGGGCTCGTTGGCTCGTTCGTTGGTGGGTTTATCTCCTCGGTGATCTTCGGTCCTGACCCGACCGATCCAGGGTTGCACGCCAGCGGCATTATCATGTCGACAATTGGCGCTGTAATCGTGCTGGCCGCGTTTCTGGCGATTCAGAAGCGACGCATTGGCGGACCGTGAATTCGCGAAACCGGACGGTAAGCCCACTAGGCACGAAGCGGATCGCACGACGGGGAGTGCGAGGCTCCCGCTGAGCAACGACGCGCGAACGACATTGCCTCCGCGCAAGTCCAACC
>Ga0268266_10002070_pt1 | contig 22214 bp, 23 predicted proteins | sample KBSS13metaG_FD_190356 | JGI IMG/M metagenome (GOLD analysis project Ga0268266, IMG submission 190356) | Switchgrass rhizosphere microbial communities from Kellogg Biological Station, Michigan, USA - KBS S1-3 metaG (SPAdes) (version 2) | ecosystem: Host-associated > Plants > Roots > Rhizosphere... | reverse complement strand
GAGGCCGCGTTGAGCGGCGATCGCGACGTTGGCAATGGTGGCGGCCGGCACGGTGAAATCGATAATGCCGTCAGAATTGGCCGACAGCGCCCAGAGGTCTGCGGAAAGTTTGATGCCGTTTTCCGGCAGGCCGGCGAGCACGCCGGCATCCTTGCCCAAAAGTTCCGAACCCGGCGCTTCCAGCGCGCCGGTCAGAACTGCGCCGGGCGTCTCTGAAATGACGCGCACCAGCGCGCGGCCCATCCGGCCGCCGGCCCCCGCAACGATCAATCGCATATCGGCCATGGCTACACCTCTACACGCCCTATAGCGGGAGCAGGCCGTCCCGGCAACCGACCGGACCGGTGGCCGCCGTCATGGCCGGGCTTGTCCTGGCATGACGGCGAAATGTTCCGACCCTCAGGGCTGCGGGCCGTCATAGCCTTCGATGATGACAAGATCGGCATTCGAATGCGGCTGCCGCACCTTGATGTTTTCCTGGTATTCCGGCGAGTGGTAGCAGGCCAGCGCCGTCTCATAGTCGGGAAATTCGATCACCACGTTGCGTGAGCGGCTCTGGCCTTCGATGGCCGTGAATTTACCGGCACGCACGACGAAGCGGCCGCCGAATTTCTTGAAGATGGCCGGATTGGCTGCCGCATAAGCCTTGTAGCCTTCGTCATTGTGCACGTCGACGCGCGCGATCCAGTATCCCTTGGCCATCTCACTCTCCTTTACTTGCTCAAGAACTCGCCTGTTTGATTTCCGCCTGAATGGCGTCCGCCGCCGCCTTGGGATCTTCGGCTTCCGTGATCGGCCGTCCGACCACAAGATAGTCCGCGCCCGCGGCAATCGCACGCGCCGGCGTCATGATGCGTTTCTGATCGCCGGTCGCTGACCCCGCCGGGCGTATGCCGGGCGTCACCAGATGCATCTGGTGACCGACGATCTTGCGCAAGCTGGCTGCCTCTTCCGGCGAGCTGACGATGCCGTCGACGCCGAGCACCTGCGCCTGCTGCGCGCGCGCTTCGACCAGGTCGGAGACGTTGAGCCGATAACCCGCGGCGTGCAGGTCGCCGTCGTCATACGACGTCAGCACCGTGACGGCGAGAATCTTCAAACCCGATCCGGCACGCGCCTCGACCGCGGCCTTCATGGTCTGCGGATAGGCGTGCACGGTGAGGAAGGTCGCGCCGAGTTTCGCCACGCTCTCGACGCCGCGCGCGATCGTGTTGCCGATGTCGTGCATCTTGAGATCGAGGAAGACCTTCTTGCCGGACCCGGCCAATTGCTGCGCCAGCGGCAATCCGCCGGCGTAAGCCAGTTGATAGCCGATCTTGTAGAAGCTCACGCTGTCACCGAGCCGCGCAATCATCGCCTCCGCCTCGGCCACCCCTGGCAAATCGAGCGCGACGATCAGGCGATCCTTCGGAGCGATATCGGCTGGCTGCATGTCACCTCACATCATGCGTTGGGAAATGGCGATCAACTGCCGCACCAGCGCCTTCAGCGCCTCGGCATCAGCGGAATTCTTCAGGCGTTCCATCTCGTCATAGGCCTGCTCGGCAAACGGCAGCGCCAGCTGGTTCGGGATCACCTGGGCCTGGCAGGCCGACAGGATCAGCCGTAGCGCCGCCAGCGCGCGGGCACCACCGAGCCGGCCGCCGGAGGCCGAGGCAATCGCAAACACCCGCTCGCGGAACACCTGGCCGCGGGTCTCGTGCGCGTCCTGCACCCGGCTTACCCAGTCGATGGTGTTCTTGACCAGCGCAGGCACTGAGGAATTGTATTCCGGCGTCACGATCAGCACGCCATGGTGCGCCGCCATCATGCGCTTCAGGTTGACCGCGTGCTTCGGCACGCCTGACTTCGCCTGCAGGTCGCCGTCATAGATCGGCAGCGGAAAATCCGACAGCGAGATCCGGGTGACTTCGGCGCCCTCCAGCGCCAGCGCATGCGCGGCAACGGCGGCCAGCTTCGCATTGAGCGAGCCGGACCGGACCGATCCCGGGATCACGAGGATTTTCAGCGCGGACATTTTTGAATTCGTATTCGGGGCAGATGCGCCACGCGAATACGTGGCATCAGCCCTTGCGATACACCCAGACCCGCGCGGGCGGAAGGTTCATCCAGATCCGCTCGGAGGCTTCTGTGGACACGCCCGGCAGCGATTTCGGGATCGGCGGCGCGACCGAATAGGTGAATTGCACGAAGGGGGCGCCGGGCGCGAGCGCCGTGAAGGCGTCGCGGATCAGTTTCAGGCGCGTCAGCATCGGCTTGGTGACCAGCGGCAGACCGGAGACCACGGCCGAGGCCGGCGTGTCCAGCACGTCCTGCAGCGAATGGCGCAGCGCATAGGCATCGCCCTGCACCACCTTGGCTTGCGGATAGCGATCGCGCAGCAATGCGCAGAAGCCCGGATTGTACTCGACCAGCACGAGTCGCTTTTGATCGACGCCGTGTTCGATCAGAGCGTTGGTGATCGCGCCAGTCCCGGGCCCAAGTTCGACGACCGGTCCTTCCGATTGCACGTCGACATATTCGGCCATGGTGCGGGCGAGCAACTTGCTCGACGGCATTACCGCGCCCATGTGCAGCGGCTTTTCGATCCATGATCGAAGGAAGCGAACCTCATCATCGAGACGAGGCTTCTTCAACGCGCGCACGGACGATTGCAAAGGCATGTCGCTACCAGGCGGGGCCCCTGCAACAGAACAGGGGATGTCAGAAAACGGTCATAAACACGTATAGGTCGACGGCGGTATGGTCAAGCCAGACGGTAACGCGTCAGGCGAGCCAAAGTGCCGGCGATCCCGCGATAAGACGCTGTTCAAGCTGAATGAATCATGACTGCCCGGCGAGCACTGCGCTTCGCGCAGCACGCACGTGCGCGGGTTCAGGAGCCCGCGCGGTTGCCGAAGAAGTCCTTTACCTTGGTGAAGAAACCCGCCGCTTCCGGCTGCGTGGCGCCGGATGACAGTTTTTCGAACTCGGCGAGCAATTCCTGCTGCTTCTTGGTCAGATTCTGCGGAGTTTCGACCATGACCTGGACATACATGTCGCCGGTCTGGCGCGAGCGGAGCACCGGCATGCCTTTTGATGCGATGCGGAATCGACGGCCGGACTGCGTCCCGGCCGGCACCTTCACCTTGGTCTTGCCCTTGTCGATGGTCGGCACCTCGAATTCGCCGCCGAGGGCTGCCGCAACCATCGAGATCGGAACCCGGCAATGCAGATCAGCGCCATCGCGCTGGAAGAACTCGTGGGTAGCCAGCGACAGGAAGATGTAGAGATCGCCGGGCGGCCCGCCGCGGACGCCGGCCTCGCCTTCGCCGGCGAGGCGAATGCGCGTGCCGTCCTCGACGCCCTGCGGAATATTAACCGACAGCGTGCGGTCGCGTGTCACGCGCCCGGAGCCGGAACAGTTCGGGCAGGCATCCTCGATCATCTGGCCGCGGCCCTGACAGCCGGGGCAGGTCCGCTCCAGCGTGAAGAAGCCCTGCGCCTGCCGCACGCGACCTGCACCGCCGCAGGTCGAGCAGGTCTTCGGCTTGGTGCCGGCCTTGGCACCGGTGCCCGAACAGGGCTCGCACGTAACCGAGACCGGAATCTCGATCTGCGCGGTCTTGCCCTGGAAAGCCTCTTCCAGCGTGATTTCCATGTTGTAGCGCAGGTCGGCGCCGCGCTCGCGTCCACCGCCGCGCCGCTGGCCGGCCATGCCGAACAGGTCTTCGAAAATATCCGAGAATGACGAAGCGAAGCCCGCGCCGAAACCGGGACCGCCGCCGCCCATGCCCTGCTCGAAAGCGGCATGGCCGTAGCGGTCATAGGCGGCACGCTTCTCGCCGTCCTTCAGGACCTCGTAGGCTTCGTTGATTTCCTTGAAGCGGACTTCGCTGGCGGCATCGCCCGGATTCTTGTCCGGATGCCATTTCATCGCGAGCTTGCGGAAGGCGGCCTTGAGCTTGCCGTCATCAGCGCTTCGCTCGACTTCCAGGGTTTCGTAATAGCAGCGCTTGGTGGACATCAGTCAAACCCGCCCGAAGTTCGTCTTCACGCCGAAGGGTGCTTCCCGAAGGATGCAGCCATCGGCTTAACGAAAAATGACCCCCATCCATCGAACGCAAGCCGCGCGCTCTTTTGGATGAGGGTCATGATCGAAAGCCCGCTTATGCTGACTTCTTGTTGTTCTTGTCGTCGTCGACCTCGGTGAACTCCGCGTCGACCACGTCATCCTTGGCAGCGTCCCGCTTGGCATCCGCCTCGGCCTGCTGCTTGTACATGGCCTCGCCAAGCTTCATCGAAGCCTGTGCGACCGTGTTGGTCTTGGCCTTGATCGCCTCGGCATCGTCGCCCTTCAGCGCTTCCTTCAGATCACTGACGGCATCCTCGATGGCGCGGCGTTCGCTTTCCTCGACCTTCGAACCGTGCTCGGCCAGCGCCTTCTCGGTGGAATGCACCAGCGCGTCAGCATGGTTCTTGGCGTCGACCGCCTCGCGGCGCTTCTTGTCCTCGGCCGCGTTGGCCTCGGCGTCCTTGACCATCTTCTGGATGTCGGCTTCCGACAGGCCGCCGGATGCCTGAATCCGGATCTGCTGCTCCTTGCCGGTCGCCTTGTCCTTGGCGGACACGTTGACGATGCCGTTGGCGTCGATGTCGAAGGTGACCTCGATCTGCGGCATGCCGCGCGGCGCCGGCGGAATGCCCATCAGGTCGAACTGACCAAGCACCTTGTTGTCGGCAGCCATTTCGCGCTCGCCCTGGAAGACGCGGATGGTGACCGCGTTCTGGTTATCCTCGGCGGTCGAGAACACCTGGCTCTTCTTGGTCGGGATGGTGGTGTTGCGATCGATGATGCGGGTGAACACACCACCCAGCGTCTCGATGCCCAGCGAAAGCGGCGTCACGTCGAGCAGCAGCACGTCCTTAACGTCGCCCTGCAGCACGCCGGCCTGGATGGCCGCGCCGATGGCAACGACTTCGTCCGGGTTGACGCCCTTGTGCGGCTCCTTGCCGAACAACTGCTTCACGACTTCCTGGACCTTGGGCATGCGGGTCATGCCGCCCACCAGCACCACTTCGCCGATTTCAGCGGCGGTGAGGCCGGCATCCTTCAGCGCCTTGCGGCACGGCTCGATGGTCTTCTGGACGAGGTCGTCGACCAGCGCCTCGAACTTGGCGCGCGTCAGCTTCATCGTCAGATGCTTCGGTCCGGTCTGGTCGGCCGTGATGAAGGGCAGGTTGATTTCGGTCTGCGTCGTCGACGACAGCTCGATCTTGGCCTTTTCCGCGGCCTCCTTCAGGCGCTGCAGCGCCAGCTTGTCGTTGCGCAGGTTGATGCCCTGCTCCTTCTGGAACTCGTCCGCCAGATAGCTGACGAGGCGCATGTCGAAGTCTTCACCGCCGAGGAAGGTGTCGCCGTTGGTGGACTTCACCTCGAACACGCCGTCGCCGATTTCAAGAATCGAGACGTCGAAGGTGCCACCGCCGAGGTCGTAGACCGCGATGGTGCCGGATTTCGATTTGTCGAGACCGTAGGCGAGCGCGGCCGCCGTCGGCTCGTTGATGATGCGCAGCACTTCGAGGCCGGCGATCTTGCCGGCGTCCTTGGTGGCCTGACGCTGCGCGTCGTTGAAGTAGGCGGGGACGGTGATGACGGCCTGTTCGACCTTCTGGCCGAGATGGGCCTCCGCGGTCTCCTTCATCTTCTGCAGGATGAAGGCCGAGACCTGCGAGGGCGAATAGGTCTTGCCGTCGGCTTCGACCCAGGCGTCGCCGTTCGATGCCTTGACGATCTTGTAGGGAACGAGCTTCTTGTCCTTCTCGACCATCGGGTCGTCGTAGCGGCGGCCAATAAGGCGCTTCACTGCGAAGAACGTACGCTCGGGATTGGTCACCGCCTGACGCTTGGCGGGCTGGCCGACGAGGCGCTCGCCATCATCGGTGACGGCAACGATCGAAGGCGTGGTGCGCATGCCTTCGGCGTTCTCGATGACTTTTGCTGTTTTGCCATCCATTACGGCGACGCACGAATTCGTGGTGCCGAGATCGATCCCAATGACCTTTCCCATGGTCCTCATATCCTTCTTTTTGCGGCAGGTTGGCTGGGCCCTGGACGGCGCACCTAACCGAACCCCCAACGATCAATTACTCGCGATATTGCGACGGTGAGCCTCATATAGGAGGGTGGGTTAGGCCTGCAAGGACTGAACGCAAGCTTAAGGCCTGAAAAGGCTGACGTTTGAAAGATTGTGTCAGCTCGGCCCGGGACAGGCCAGACCGGTAGCGGTGTTAACAAATCGGCAAGGTCTCGCTCGAGGGCCCACTTCGCGCGCCGTCGATCCGTTGCAGCGTCTACGGAGTGACCCGTGCCGCGGCGGGGGAGCGGTATTTCGCCGCTGCAAGCGCCTCAAAAAGTGCCCGGAGACTGGGCAAAATCCGGCGAAAATGCCGAAATATCGGAGCGTAACAGAGGAACGGACGCCCACCCTGCCCTGTTGCAGGGACATCAAAACCGCTAAAAGCGGGCTGACTGGAACGACCATGTCGTACCCCGAGGCCCCAAGATTCCAACAAATGCCGAGAGCCGCATTGTCCGAATCGACGGCCTCCATGCAAACCCGGTAGATCCTTTATGACGCCACTTCGACACTTCGCCGCGATCGCCCTGATCGTTGCCGCCAACGCCTTGGGGGTCCCTTCCGCGTTCGCTGCCGACCCGGTCTTTCCACCGGGCGCCAGGGTCGGCCTGACGCCGCTGGTCGGCCTCAACAAGGCCAAGACCTTCGTGGGATTTGAGACCGAGGACCAGAGCGTCAAGGTGCTGGTTACCGACCTGCCCGCCGAGGCCTATGGCGAAGTCGCCAACGCCTTCAAGGCAAATCCGGGCGGCGCCGGCGGCATCAAGCCGGAGAGCATCGAGACCACGGCCGGGCTCGCCTACTACACCGTCGAAAACGCCAAGGATGGCGCCACCAGCGTACGCCGCTATTCGATGATCCTGCCCGGCCCCAACTTCTCCGGCTATGTCGCCGTGCAGGTGCCGGAGAACGCCGCCAGGATCTACACCGACGACGCAGTGCGCCAGATGTTCGCGTCCGCTGCGATCCGCACCGAGGTTCCGCAAGAGGAGCAGCTCGGTCTGCTGCCGTTCAAGATGAGCGAGCTTTCGAACTTCAAGAACATCCGCACGCTGGCGCCCGGAGCAGCCCTCATTCTTTCTGACGGCGACGAAAAAACCGGCTTCGAGGTCGCGCCCTTCATGATCATCGGCCTGATCGGCTCGACCGCGGCGTCACCGGATGATCGCGGCCGCTTTGCCCAGCAGATCGCGACCACCATCCCCGGCGTGCGCGACGGCAAGATCACGATGTCCGAACCGGTCCGCATCGATGGTCAGCCCGGCTACGAGACGCGCATCGACGCCATCAGCGGCAAGGACAATACACCGGTCACGATCGTGCAGTGGCTGCGGTTCGGCGCCCAGACCTCGATGCGGATCATCGGTTCGTCGCCGCGCGACGACTGGAGCAAGGCGTTTCCGCGCTTCCGCGCCGTCCGCGACGGAATTCATCCGCGCAGCTGATTGCGGAAATTTGCGAAGCGCGCCGAAACTTCGGGCTTTCGTTCGTACACACAGCGAACTAGCATTTTCCCGGGTCGGGTTCGTAAACCGGGGAGACGCACCATGGTTACTCGCAGGCTTGTTTTGACAGGTCTCGGCACGACATCCGTCGCTGCCCTCGTCCCATCGGCGCTTTGGGCTGCATCGATCAAGCCCGACGAAGCCTCCGCGCTGATCGTCATCGACGTGCAAAACTGTTTCCTGCCGGGCGGCAGCCTCGCGGTCAAAGACGGCGAACAGGTGGTCCCCGTCATCAACCGCCTCGCGAAGGGTTTTGCCAATGTAGTGATGACGCAGGACTGGCACACTTCGGGCCACGTCTCGTTCGCGTCGACGCATTCCGGCAAGAAGCCGTTCGAGAGCGTCAGTCTCCCCTACGGCAAGCAGGTGCTGTGGCCCGATCACTGCGTGCAGGGCACCGAGGGCGCGTCGCTGTCAAAGGACCTGGCGATCCCGCACGCCGGGCTCGTCATCCGCAAGGGCTTCCACAAGGATGTCGACAGCTATTCGGCCTTCACCGAGGCGGACGGCAAGACCACGACCGGGCTGGCCGCTTACCTCAAGGCACGCAAGGTGAAGCGCGTGTTCCTGGCTGGCCTCGCCACCGACTTCTGCGTCGCGTGGTCCGCGATCGATGCGCGCAAGGCGGGCTTTGAAACCTATGTGATCGAAGACGCCTGCCGCGGCATCGATAACCAGGGTTCGCTTGCAAAAGCCTGGGCCGACATGACCAAGGCCGGCGTCAAACGCATCCAGTCGAGCGAAATCGTTGTCGCGGCCTGATACGCACGATGAATGGCTTTATGAGACCTCATCCCGGGGAGCCGCGAAGCGGCGTCTCGAGGGATGAAGGCCAAGATGCGCCAGCCGGGCCTTCATGGTTCGACGGCGCTTGAGCGCCTCCTCACCATGAGGATTTGCGCCGCTTTGCCTCAATTCGTGACGTCAGCGGACGGTGCGGCCTTCGCGCCGCCCTTGGAGACGGCGACCAGTGCCGGGCGTAGCACGCGCTCGCCGATCATGAAGCCGGCCTGCACGACCTGAACCACGGTCCCCGACGGTACCGACGGGTCGGGCACTTCGTACATCGCCTGCTGGAAGTTGGGGTCGAACTTCTCACCCGACGGATCGAACTTCTTGACGCCGTTCTTTTCCAGCGTGTTGAGCAACGAGCGCTCGGTCAATTCGACGCCCTCGATGAAAGCCTTGATGCCGGGATCGGCGGTTTCCTTTGCCTCGGCCGGAATGGCGTCGAGCGCGCGTTGCAGATTGTCGGCGATGTCGAGAATGTCACGCGCGAAGCCGGTGATGCCATAGGCGCGCGCGTCAGCGACTTCCTTGGCGGTGCGCTTGCGCAGGTTTTCCATTTCCGCCAGCGTGCGCAGCATCTTGTCGCGCGCCTCGGTCGCTTCCTTGACCAACAGCTCCATCGATCCTTCCTCGGGATCGTCGGGCATGATGTAGGGCTTTGAGACTACGGGTTCGCCCGTCTCTGCCGGGTTCGCCGTGTTGTCATTCGGCCGCTTGGGATGGGTCATAAGGCTGCCTTCTCAAAAAACGCGTCTGGCTCAATGGGGATTTGCTGCACGCGATATCGTGCTTTAGCGGCCGAAAATCAAGCGCAACCGAGCCGGATTGAGGTCGATTTGGGGCCGATTAGCCGCCCAGCATCCGGCTGACGATCCGGGCAGCGTAATCCACCGTCGGAATCACCCTCGCATAGTTCAGCCGCGTCGGCCCGATCACGCCGAGTACGCCGACGATGCGGCCCGCGGCGTCGCTATAAGGCGCGATAATGGTGGAGGAGCCGGATAGCGAAAACAGCTTGTTCTCCGACCCGATGAAAATCCGCACGCCTTCGGCGCGCTCGGCGCGGCCCAGCAGGTCGATCACGCCGCGCTTGGTCTCGAGATCGTCGAACAGGGACTTGACGCGTTCGAGATCCTCCAGCGCGTGGAGGTCTTCCAGCAAATTGGCGTGCCCGCGCACGATCAATTGCCGGTCCTCGTTTTCGCCGCCGGACCAGCTTGCGATGCCGGCCGCGATCACCTTCTGCGTCAACTGATCGAGTTCGACGCGGCTCTGCGTCAGCGCGGTTTCGAGCTCCAGCCGCGCTTCGGCGAGTGTGCGGCCGCGAATCCGCGCATTGAGGAAATTGGTCGCCTCCGTCAACGCGGAAGAAGGAACGCCGGGCGGCAGCGTCAGCACGCGGTTTTCGACCTGGCCGTCTTCGCCGACCAGCACCACCAGCGCGCGTTCCGGCTCCAGGCGAACGAACTCGATGTGCTTGAGCCGCGAATTGGATTTGGCGGTCAGTACCACCGCAGCAGCCCGGGTCAGGCCGGACAGTCGCGTCAGCGCCTCACCGAGCGCCGCCTCGACCGACTGCGCGCGCCCGACCGAAGCAAGCTGGTTCTGGATCGATTCCCGCTCGGGTTCGGTGAGGTCGCCGACTTGCATCAGCGCATCGACGAAGAAGCGCAAACCGAGTTCGGTCGGCAATCGGCCCGCCGAAGTATGGGGCGCGTAGATCAAGCCAAGCGCTTCGAGGTCCGACATCACGTTGCGGACGGAAGCCGGCGACAGCGGCATAGCGATCAGACGTGAGATATTGCGCGAGCCGACCGGTTCGCCGGTGGCGAGATAGCTCTCGACAATTTGACGAAAAATGTCGCGCGAGCGCTCATTGAGCTGGGCGAGCCCGGCATGCGGCGCGATCAGGCCAATCGGGTCGTGGTGGGCCACTGTTAACTCCTTGGACGCCTAATTTGTCGCTCCGGCGGGCCGATGACAAGCATGCATTAGCCCCCGGAACGGGCCAAAAACCCTTGCCGCTGCGCACGCCCCCACCTACAAGCACCGCGAACGAATTTTCGCTCCATTTCGAAAGGATTTCCCATGCGGCCAAGCCGCCGTGCGCCCGACCAGTTGCGCCCCGTGTCGCTGGAACGCGGCGTGGTCAAATATGCCGAAGGTTCCTGCATGGTGAAGTTCGGCGACACCCATGTGCTGGTCACCGCGACGCTGGAAGAACGGCTGCCGCCGTGGCTCAAGGGCCAGGGCCGCGGCTGGGTCACGGCCGAATACGGTATGCTGCCGCGCGCCACACTGGAACGCACCCGCCGCGAGGCTGCCGCCGGCAAGCAGGGCGGACGCACCGTCGAGATCCAGCGGTTGATCGGCCGCTCCTTGCGCGCAGCCGTCGACCTCGAAGCGCTCGGCGAGCGCCAGATCACCGTCGACTGCGACGTGATCCAGGCCGATGGCGGCACGCGCACCGCCTCGATTACCGGCGCCTGGGTGGCGCTGGCCGACTGCATCGCGTGGATGAAGAATCGCAACATGCTCAAGACCAACGTGCTGCGCGACAATGTCGCCGCGATCTCCTGCGGCATCTATCAGGGCACGCCGGTGCTCGACCTTGATTATGCCGAGGATTCAGAGGCCGAGACCGACGCCAATTTCGTCATGACCGGCGACGGTCGCATCATCGAGGTGCAGGGTACCGCGGAGAAGACGCCGTTCTCGCAGGAGGAGTTCCTGGCGTTGATGGAACTGGCGCGCAAGGGTGTGGCGCGTCTGGTGGACTTGCAGAAGCTGGCCATCGCGTAGTCAGATCGCACATGCACCGTCGAATCACCGGCAGGCTCGTGATCGCGACCCATAATCCCGGCAAGCTCGCCGAGATGCGGGAACTGCTGGCGCCGCACGGCGTCGAGGCGGTTTCCGCGGGCGAACTGGGTCTCGGCGAACCCGAGGAAACCGGCCAGACGTTTCGCGCCAATGCAGCGATCAAGGCGATCGCGGCCGCCCAGGCGACGCAACTGCCTGCCTTTGCCGATGATTCCGGCATCGTCGTCGATGCCTTGGACGGCGCTCCCGGCATTTATTCGGCGCGCTGGGCCGGCGAGGGCAAGGACTTCATGGCGGCGATGAGCCGGATCGAGCGCCTGCTGCAGGAACGCGGCGCGACCACGCCCGACAAGCGCAAGGCGCATTTCGTCTCGGCGCTGTGCGTCGCCTGGCCGGACGGCCATCTCGAGGAAGTCGAGGCCCGCGTCGATGGAACTCTGGTCTGGCCGCCGCGCGGCACCGCCGGTTTCGGCTATGATCCGGCGTTCCTGCCCGACGGGCATGACAGGACATTTGGCGAGATGACCTCGATCGAGAAGCACGGCCTGCCGCCGCTTGGCCTTGGCCTGTCGCACCGGGCGCGCGCCTTCGTCAAACTGGCGGAGATCTGTCTTGGCTAGCTTCGAACGCCATTACGCGAGGCGAGCCGCCTTCGGCGTCTACGTGCACTGGCCGTTCTGCCTGTCGAAGTGCCCGTATTGCGACTTCAACAGCCATGTCCGCCACGCGCCGATCGACGAAGAACGGTTTGCGCGCGCCTTTGCCCGTGAGATCGAGACGACAGCGGCGCGCACGCCGGGGCGTACCGTGACATCGATCTTTCTCGGTGGCGGTACGCCATCGCTGATGCAGCCGCAGACGGTAGGCGCCATCCTGGATTCGATCGGCAAGCATTGGCGCGTCGCCGGCAATGTCGAGGTGACGCTGGAAGCCAATCCGACCAGCGTGGAAGCCACTCGGTTTCGCGGCTACCGCGCAGCTGGCGTCAACCGGGTGTCGCTCGGCGTGCAGGCGCTCGACGATGCCTCGCTGAAGGCGCTCGGACGATTGCACAGCGCGCGCGAGGCGCTGGATGCGGTAGCGATCGCGCGCGGCGCATTCGACCGTTACTCGTTCGACCTGATCTACGCCCGTCCCGACCAGACGCCGCAGATGTGGGCGGACGAATTGAAGCTCGCGATTTCAGAAGCGGCCGAACATCTGTCGCTCTATCAGCTCACGATCGAGGAAGGCACGCCGTTCTTCGGCTTGCATGCGGCGGGCAAATTGAAAACGCCGGACGAAGCGGTTGCCCGCGCATTGTACGACGTGACGCAGGACGTCTGTGCGCATCACGGCCTGCCGGCGTACGAGATTTCGAACCACGCCCGCACCGGCGCGGAATGCCAGCATAATCTGGTCTACTGGCGCGGCGACGAATATGCCGGCATTGGCCCCGGCGCGCATGGGCGCCTCGACATCGACGGCGCGCGACATGCGATCGCAACCGAGAAGCGCCCCGAGGCCTGGCTGATGCGCGTCGAAGCCAATGGCCATGGCGTCGTGACCGACGAGGACCTCAACAGCGAAGAACGCGCCGATGAATTCCTGCTGATGGGGTTGCGGCTCGCCGAAGGCATCGACCCCAGGCGCTATGCAGCGCTGTCAGGCCGCGCGCTCGATCCGGGCCGGATCGCCGTGTTGCGCGAGGAAGGCGCCATCGTCGTCGATGCCGACGGAAGGCTGCGCGTGACGAAGGACGGTTTCCCGGTGCTGGACGCGGTCGTCGCGGATCTCGCGGCGTAAAGCTAAGCGCCAAAACTTTTCGGCGATCCCGCAACCGGCGTGCTGCCGCCGCTGGCGACCTTCATCACCGCAAGCCCGCGCTCATTGGTGCCGTCGGAGCGAAAGCGAAACAGGCCGTCGATGCCGGCAAAGCCCGACGCACTGGTCAGCGTTTCCGGCGCAAAGCGTTGGCCGCCCTGCTTCGACAGCGCGGCGACGAGAGCGACCGCGTCATAGGCGAGCGTTGCGGTACGCACGGGATCGGCGCCGTATTTGGCGCGGTAGCGGCCGGAGAAAGCCTGGAAGCCCGATGGATCCGGCGCAGCATAGAGCCCGCCCTGCAACACCGCACTCGCATAGACGCGCGGATTGTCCCAAAGTCCGGTGCCGAGCAACTGGATGTTGCGCAAATTGGCGCCCGCCGCGGTCAAGGCATCAGCCGTCGCCACAACCGACTCGCCATCGTCGGCGATGAACAGCGCATCGGCCGAACCAAGCGATTGCGCCACCGTCCGCGCCGCGGCCGAACGATCCGAGGTGTATTTCTCGAAGGCGACGATGCGCCCCTTGCGGCCGGCTGCCTGCTTGAAGGCCGCTTCCACCACGTTGCCGTAGGCGTTGTCAGGCAACAGCGCCGCGAACGATTTCTTTCCGATGCCGGCGGAATAGTCGACGATCCGGTTGACGTCGGATTCGGGCAGGAAGCTCAGGAGATAGACGCCGCGTCCGGCCACGCTCGAGTCGGTCGAGAATGCGATCACCGGAACGCCGCGTGCGCGCGTCAGTTGTGCGGTCGCCGGCACCGAGGCCGCGAACAGCGGACCCAGAATGATTTCCGCCCCCTCTCCGAGCGCCTGCTGGGTGACCTGCTGCGCGCCTTGCGGGTTGCCGCCGTCATCCTTGATCAGAAGCTGGATGTTTGGATTCTGGAACTCGGCCAGCGCCATCTCGGCCGCATTCTTCATCGACTGCGCGGCGACGCCGGCATTACCGGCGGCCGAAAGCGGCAGGATCAGGCCGACCTTGACCTGCCCGCTGCCGACCGCAAGCGGCTGCTGCTGCGGACCCGCAGGTCCCTCGGGTTGATTCGGTCCGAGCGAATTGGAAACCTGACCGCCGGAGCAGGCGGCAAGCAGCGGCGCGCCGAGAATAAGGCCAACCGCCGTCCGCCGGGTCGGGCCTGACGGCCAAGCACCCGGGGATGCAGGCTTGGGATTGAGCGGGCCTACCATCTTGTCTCTTCTGTTGCCGACCGCCGTCAGCCAGGACTTCGGCGTTTTGGGCCGAGGCGCCTGAACCGCTACTGAACCCAGATGCGGGATTCTGCAATATTGTCGAGGATTAGTTAACCAAAACAAAAGGATTACGGACCCACCGGATACCTGCCAGTGGCCGGGGAACTTTCGCCTTTGTCTCCTTTCCAGCGGATATGGCGCTTGCGCCAAGAGCCCTCTAGATTGCCATTATGCGCCCAAAACCCAGCTCCAACTACGGGTCTGATACCGAACCGGGTTCGGCCAACAGAACATTTTCCGTCGGTGGATATGTCCTGAATGCCCCGAAGCCGGTTCCCGGCCTCTATCTGGTGGCGACCCCGATCGGTAATCTCGGCGACATCACCTTGCGCGCGCTGGAGACATTGGCCGGCGTCGACATCATCGCCTGCGAGGACACCCGCATCACCCGCCGCCTGACCGAGCGCTATGCAATCTCAGCCGAGCTCAAGCCATATCACGAGCACAATGCGGCGATGGCGCGGCCGAGGATTCTGGAGCGGCTGGCGCAGGGCGCCTCGATCGCGCTGGTATCGGATGCCGGCACCCCTTTGATCTCGGACCCCGGCTTCAAGCTGGTGCGCGAGGTCTGCGCCGCCGGCCACGCCGTGATCGCGGTGCCGGGCGCGTCCTCGGTATTGACGGCGCTCTCCGTTGCGGCGCTCCCCACCGACCGGTTTTTCTTCGAAGGATTCTTGCCGGCGAAGGAAGTCTCGCGGCGGGCGCGGCTCGCTGAACTGGCCCGGATCGACGCCACGCTTGTGATGTTCGAATCCGGCAACCGCGTACAGGAGACGCTGGCCGATCTTGCCGAGATCATGGGCGGGCGTGACGCCGCGATCTGCCGCGAGCTCACAAAGCTGCACGAGGACATCAAGCGTGCCCCCGTCGCGGATCTGGCGAAATCCGCCGACACGCTGGAAACCCGCGGCGAGTTCGTGCTCGTGATCGGCCCGCCGCGCGCCGATGAAGGCGTCATGACGCAGCATGATCTCGACGACCTCCTGCGCGCCTCGCTTGCGCGCGACAGCGTCAAGGACAGCGTGGCGCACGCGGTCGAGCTTTCCGGGCGGCCGCGCCGCGAGGTCTACGCCCGCGCGCTGGAGCTAGCGAAACAAGCCAGAGGCGAGCATGGCGAAGACTGACGGCGCCACGCCACCTGATGCAGCCAAACTTGCCGCGCCCGCGCGGGTCGCCGCCTTCCGCACCGGGCTTTCCGCCGAGAGCCGCGCCGCCGCCTACCTGATGGCCAAGGGCTACCGCATCCTCGCAAAGCGCTTCCGCACGCCCCATGGCGAGATCGACCTGGTCGCGAAGAAGCGCAATCTGGTTGCCTTCGTCGAGGTCAAGGCGCGGGCCAGTTTCGACGACGCCGCCTACGCCGTGACGCCGCGCCAGCAGGCCCGCATCATCGATGCCGCACAGGGCTGGCTGATGGCGCATCCCGAGCATGCCGAATTTGAGCTTCGATTTGACGCTATCCTGATTGCGCCGCGACGCCTGCCACGCCATCTGTTAGCGGCGTTCGACGCCAGCGCTTATTAAAGAACCCCCTCGAGAGACCCGGACCTCCCCATGAAACTGAATGTCGCCGTCCAGATGGACCCCATCGCGCGTATCAACATCCGCGGCGATTCGACCTTTGCGCTGCTGCTTGAGGCGCAGAAGCGTGGGCACAGCCTCTCCTATTACACGCCCGACAAGCTCTCGCTGCGCGGCGAGGAATTGGTGGCGCCGGTGCACTTGCTTAACGTGCGCGACGAGGTCGGCGATCATTTTACATTGGGCGAAGCAAAGCGTGAGCCGCTGACCAATTTCGACGTCATCCTGCTGCGGCAGGACCCGCCCTTCGACCTCGCCTACATCACCTCGACGCATTTCCTCGAGCGCATCCACCCGAAGACGCTGGTGGTGAACAACCCGGCTTCGGTGCGCAACGCGCCGGAAAAACTGTTCGTGATGAACTTTCCGCACCTGATGCCGCCGACGCTGATCTCGCGCGATCTCGACGAGATCAATTCGTTCCGCGACGAGCACGGCGCCGTCGTCATGAAGCCGCTGCACGGCCATGGCGGCGCCGCGGTGTTTCGCGTGATGCCGCAGGACATGAACTTCGGCTCGCTGTTCGACATGTTCTCGGTCACCTTCCGCGAGCCGTGGGTGATCCAGCGCTTCCTCCCCGAGGTCAAGCACGGCGACAAGCGCATCATTCTGGTCGACGGCGAATTCGCCGGCGCCGTCAACCGCGTGCCGGCGCCCGACGACCTCCGCTCCAACATGGTTCGCGGCGGCGCCGCCCAGGCGACTGAACTTTCACCGCGCGAGCGCGAGATTTGCGACACGCTGGGCCCGGCGCTGCGCGAACGCGGCCTGCTGTTCGTCGGCATTGACGTGATTGACGGCAACCTCACCGAGATCAACGTGACGTCGCCGACGGGCATCCGTGCGATCCAGCGCCTCAACGGCCCGGACGTCGCGGCGATGGTCTGGGACAGCATCGAGAAGAAGCGCGCCGGGAAATAGTTTCCTCTCGCGCCCACTGGCCGTGGGAGATTGAGATGGACGATCAAACCGTGCGGGCGGCGCTGCAGCGCCATTGGGATGCTTCCGACGCGAACGATTTCGACGCCGAGCACGAAATCTATCGCGAGGATGCGGTGCTCGAGTATCCACAATCGGGCGAGCGGATCCGCGGCCGGCGCAACATTCAGGAGAGCCGGTTCGTCCAGCCGAACAAGAAGCGCTTTACGGTCCGGCGAATTGTCGGCAGCGGCGATCTCTGGATCACTGAATTCCTGCTCAGCTATGACGGCGTACCGTCTTACGCCGTCAGCATCATGGAATTCCGCGACGGGCTGGTGGCCAGCGAAACGCAATATTTCGCCGACCGCTTTGACCCTGCACCTTCGCGCGCACATCTTGTCGAGCGCGTGGGCTAGATCGCTGTTGCGGCCCCTGAGGATGAATGAAGCCGAAGTAGAGAGCCGCCGCGCCTGCGGCGCACGGGATTTCCCGGCGTGTGATCTCGTATTCTTCCGCCAGACGGCCGCCCTCTCCATGATACGGCCATTCTTTGGACAAAACTTGGGTGCGGACGGCTGGCCAACCGGCTACCTTCGGATGACATTGGACGGAAAGGGAAAACGCCAATGACCTCCACGCCTGAGCCGAAAGTAACTGAACCCGCGCCGGCCGATGAACGGCTTGCGCAGGCTCACGAACAAATCAAGCGCGCGGATGAACAGCTCACCCGTCTGACTGAACAGCTTGCCAAAATGGAGCGCGATGATGCGCAGCCGGCTTCGGCGGCGCCTGTCCCGCAAGAGCACGGTTCAGCTGGGCCCGCCTCACCTGGGCCTGGCTTGCATGAATCTGGACCGCAAATAACCGCCGAACCGATACCCAGCCCTCAACCGCCGCCGGGAAGACGGACGCTTTTGACCCGCGTCGGCCTGCCCCTGGCGGCGTGCATCATTGCCGCTGTCCTGTTTTTGCAGTCGTCCTATGGTGACGGAGCCAAGCTGGTTGTCGCCCGCTGGGCGCCGCAGCTCGTTTCAACGCCACCATCGCCGCCGGAAAATCCACCATCGCCCGCGCAACCCGCTCCAGCTACCTTCCAGGTGGCCGCGGCGGAATCAGTGCCGGCGCAGGCACCGCCACCACCGCAAGTCACAACCCTGGCTCAGGCCGCGCCACAAGACACCGCACCGGCAGCACCCGCAACAGCTCCCGATCAAACCCAGTTGCTGCAGACGATCGCACGCGACCTCGCGAATCTGGAGCGCAACGTCGAGCAGCTCCGGACCAACCAGCAACAGATGGCCAACGATAATGCCAAGGCCATCGCCGACCTGAAGGCGAACCAGGACGAGATGAAGCGCGCCCTCGGCAGGACCTCCGACCAGGCTCCGGTCAGGGCGATATCGCCGCCGGTGCAACCCGCGCCGGCCTTGCGCAGGGTAGAGCGACCGCGACCGCAGCCGCCGATAAGAACGCGGCCAAGATATCCATATCCGCAGGAATGGATCTACGACGACTGGTAGCCGCCGATACGGTGATCATCCGGAATACTCGCGGCAACAATGTCTCGACCACGCGCAGCCTTGCCGTGAGACGATGACGTTTGTCAGCGATAGGCGCAGCGCAATATAGCGCCGCGTTGTCCAGTTTTAGTTTTCCTCTCGCGCGCTCTCGTTCCACTTGCCAATTTCGCGAAGCGGGCGCAGCCTGTAGCCGCGGATGAATCTGTCCGGGCGACGAACTGCAATTCATAAAAACAGTGGGAGGATACGTATGACGACGAATCTTTCGCGGCGGTCTTTGCTTGCGCTTGGCGCCGGTTTGGGCGCTTCAACGATGCTCGGCGGCAGTGCGTCTGCGAAGGCGCCGAAGCTCGGCACCCAAACACCCTATTGGCACCGCTTCGTCCTCGGCGACGCCGAAGTGACCATTGTCTCCGACGGCACGCTTCCGCTCGGACCTCCCAAGGGCACATTCGTCGGCGTGCCCGATGAAGAAGTGCGGAAGATGCTCTCCGACAACTTCCTCAATCCCGACAATGTCGTGCTCGAACAGAACTCGCCGATCGTGAACACCGGCGACAAGCTGATCCTGTTCGACACCGGCATGGGCACGTCGAAGGCATTCGGGCCCACCACCGGCCGCCAGCAGAAGAGCATGGCGGAAGCCGGGATCAAGCCGGGCGATATCGACGCCGTGGTGCTGTCGCACGCCCACATCGATCATATCGGCGGCATCGTCGGCACCGACGGCAAGCCGTTATTCCCGAACGCCCAATATTACATCACCCAGAGTGACTTCGACTTCTGGACCGATGAGGGCAATCTCGGCGGCCCCTTCAAGGATTTCATCATTCACGCCCGCAAGAATTTGCTGCCGGTGCGCGATCGCATCGTGTTCATCAAGGATGGCCAGGAATTCCTGCCAGGGGTTACTGCGATCGCGGCGCCCGGCCACACCATGGGTCACACCATCTTCATGGTGACGTCGGCAGGCAAATCCTTCGCCTTCCTCGGCGATCTCACGCACCACGCCGTGCTGTTGCTTGAAAAGCCTCGGATGGAGTTTTCTTATGACAGCGATCCGAAACTGGCGGCCGCGACAAGGGTCAAGCTGCTCGACATGATCGCAGCCAACAAGACGCCGATCATGTCCTATCACTTCGCCTGGCCCGGCTTCGGCCACATCGCCAAGACCAGCGAGGGATTCCACTATTTTCCCGAGGCGATGAAGATGGAGCTCTAGGGAGCCTATGTTGCCGGGGGGCCCGTCGACACGATTGGCCCCCGGTACCGGCAATGTGTCGTCGGAACCCCATGGATCGCCGAAATTTGTTTTGCCTGGGCGAGGAAGCACCAGGAAACTGGCGGGTGTCGTATGCGTAGTGGCCGGCCAATCCGGCCCGAATCTTGAAAGCTTGGCAGCCAGTATGGAGGCCCAGCAAATGACCAAAGACTTCGTAGCTATCGGCGCTGGAATGTTCGTCGTGGGCGTGGGTATCTGGAGCATGTGGGGTACCCCGCATCACGCGAGACCTTCGGAGACGCCGGAGATGCGCCTTCTCGCCGATGATCCGGCGCTGAAGCTTGTTTCTGAGCAGAACCCGTACATGCGAACGGAACGCTAAGCCGCTCGGAAGCGGACCGGCAGATGCCTCGGCAATTACAACCGGCCTGTTGATGCGGAAAGCATCCACAGCCCTCACTTCGCTTATGTTCCCTAAATGTTCTTGACTTGGCCTGCGGTTCCCCGCTACCTTCGATTGCGGAACAAGGGGCTGGCATGGTTGCGCGCGTTTCTACCGTAGCCTTTGAGGGGATTGAGGCCCGCGCGGTCGACGTGCAGGTGCAGGTCGCACCCGGCTTGCCAGCGTTTGCGATCGTCGGTCTGCCGGACAAGGCGGTTTCCGAGGCGCGCGAGCGAGTCCGTTCGGCGCTGATCGCCTCGGGGCTGGCGCTGCCGGCGCGACGGATCACGGTCAATCTCGCGCCGGCCGATCTGCCGAAGGAAGGGAGTCATTACGATCTGCCGATCGCGCTCGGTCTGATGGCGGCGATCGGTGCCATCCCGCCGGACGCGCTCAACGGCTTTACCGTGCTCGGCGAACTCGGGCTCGATGGCTCAATCGCGCCCGTGGCGGGCGTGCTGCCGGCCGCGATCGGGGCGAATGCGCGCGAGGAAGGCCTGATCTGCCCCGCGGCCTGTGGAACCGAAGCCGCCTGGGCAAGCCCCGATATCCAGATCATCGCGGCAAAATCGCTGATCCAGATCGCCAACCACTTCAAGGGCACGCAGGTGCTGTCGCGCCCGCAACCGAAAGTACACGAGCCGGAGGCAAACCATCTCGATCTGCGCGACATCAAGGGCCAGGAAAGCGCCAAACGCGCGCTGGAGATCGCCGCCGCGGGCGGGCATCATCTGCTAATATACGGTCCAATTGATTTTGATCAATTGGACACCTGATCTTGATATGATGTCTAATTTATCCCCACACCAACTACCTTGTCATCGAATGAAGGATGCTGGCCTGCAGCGGATGTAGGCCGCGCCTGGAAACAACGAGTCGAATCTATCTGATAGATAACTTATCTTATCAGGAAAATATTGACGTACAGGTTCCGATAAGTTATGTTAACCCCATCATTCGAGAGAGTGTTTGGCGCAATTCCTTGAAGGAGGTTAGGATGGCTCTCACGCAGAAGGAAGCTATCAACCTTGGGCAACAGGCTATTAGGCGCCGTTATGGAGGCGAACTTGAACCCATCTCTGTGCAGGGAGTACCTGCGGGCCAACGAGTAATATTTACTCACGAGGGCAAGCCTGCGCGCTGCATAATTAAGTTTAGCTCAGCCAAATCCAACGGGCGTATCTCATTCGCTCCAACGGACGACGGAGGTTTTAGCGGACTATCTGACACCGATTTTGTGGCCGTCGTGGCACCCACAAGCCCCGGCAGTGCTGAATGGCTGCTGAGCTTCTACGACCAGCAAACGTTGCTTCGAGCGTTTACCGAAAACCGGGAAGCTTTGAAAAAGTCCGGCAACTCCGAAGGAGGCCAAAGCTGGCTTGCTCCCTTCCATGAAGAGGGCCGCAATTTTCGGGGTGAGGGCGATGGTTATCTGAAGGACGCTCTCTGGATAGAACCATTAAACTTTCGGCCTCCCACTGACCACTCGCCTCCGCGACCCGAACCTCCGCCCAAGCCAAAGTCAAGCGATGAGCCTCTACTTGCCTTGTCGATCAAGGAAGCGAAGGAGGCGCTGGCGCTCAAGTATGATGTGTCACCCGAATCGATCGACATTATCATTCGTGGCTAAGGTGACAGCCAGGGACTGAACGCGAGGCTTGAATCCAGCCTGTCGAACTGCTGTTCGCAAAGGTAAAAACTATTAACCCAAAATGAAGCGTGGTGTAACGAGCTTCGAGGCTGCTAGTTTGCGTCATGACTGACGCCGAACTTCTTTCGATGCTCGACCGACTTCGCGCAGTGATGATTTCCGTTGCGACCGGCGGACCACGCATCCAGGAAGTGAACCAGGCTTTTCAAGAAGATTACCGGGCCGTGGCTTTGGAATTGGAGTCGCGGGGCATTGAAAATACCTTGCCGTATGCGGACCTCTGGGAGTGGTACGGCAAATGGAGCACCGACATTGCGGGCTATGCGGCGCGGCGAGCCCACGTCGCAAATCTCTTCGAGCCACTTTTGAAGACTATCCGCGGGACGATGGGAAGACCTGTCGAGCCGACTGGATTGGAACGCGTCGATAGGGTGTTACAGGACGCGCAGCACCAGCTTGCCCGTGCCAAAACGGAGGAGCAATTCCAAGCGATCGGCCTGCTTTGCCGGGAAGTGCTGATATCGCTCGCTCAAGAAGTTTACGACGCCACAAGACATCCAACTGAGCCGGGTGTCGCTGCGT
>Ga0268266_10002068_pt1 | contig 22224 bp, 18 predicted proteins | sample KBSS13metaG_FD_190356 | JGI IMG/M metagenome (GOLD analysis project Ga0268266, IMG submission 190356) | Switchgrass rhizosphere microbial communities from Kellogg Biological Station, Michigan, USA - KBS S1-3 metaG (SPAdes) (version 2) | ecosystem: Host-associated > Plants > Roots > Rhizosphere... | reverse complement strand
GCCTGCAAAAGTCCACTCTCCCAGCCCCATCGTCTTCACGCGCTCATCAAACTTGGGCGAACTCTTTCCCGGCTGGCTGATCCCCGAAAGATCGCCCTTCACATCCGCAGCAAACACAGGAACGCCTATCGAGCTCAAAGCCTCGGCCATGACCTGCAGCGTCACCGTCTTGCCCGTTCCCGTCGCTCCAGCCACCAGCCCGTGACGATTCGACATCCCCGAAAGCAGATACTGTTCCTCGGCGCCCTTGGCGATCTCCATCTGCGTCATCTCGTTCCTTCTCCTTGTTCCCACTTCCTCAGTCACTACACAATAACGCATCCTTGCGCATCCGATCCCGCCGCAATATAGTGGGGCTGCCGTTATCTCAATGTGGAAGTGGACTTCCAATAATGAAACTTACCCGACGCGACTCCCTGAAGCTTCTCGCCTCTGCCGGATCGGCCATCGCCCTTCGCCCCAGCCGCGCCTACGCAGCAGATCTCCCCATTGCAGCCGGCTCCTTCAAGGGAACACGAGAGTCTCTGGCCGCCTATTCCATACCATCCTGGTTCGGTGAGGCCAAATTCGGCATCTGGTCACATTGGGGTCCACAGTCGGCCGTCGAGGACGGCGATTGGTACGCCCGCAACATGTACATCCAGGGCTCTAAGCAGTACGAGTATCACCTCAAGACCTACGGTCATCCCTCCAAGGTCGGCTACAAGGATCTCGTCCCGAAATTTAAAGCCGCGAAGTGGGACCCCGAACACCTGATGGATCTCTACGTCAAAGCCGGTGCAAAGTATTTCTTCTCCATGGGCGTCCACCACGACAACTACGACATGTGGAACTCGAAGTACCAGAAGCGTTGGAACTCCGTCGCCACTGGTCCGAATAAGGACATCGTAGGTATCTGGAAGAACGCCGCCCGCAAGCGTGGCCTGCGTTTCGGCGTCTCCGAGCATCTCTCGAACTCCTACGACTGGCTGGCTCCCTCGCACCTCAGCGACGCCACCGGGCCGCTGGCCGGGGTCTCCTACGACGGTACTCTGCCCGCCTACGCCGATCTCTACCACGACTACACCGGCGAGCCCGCAGACTTCGCAAAAACCGCGCAGGCCATGGGCCGCGTCGCACCCACACGTTGGAAGCAGGAGTACTTCAACCGCATCAAGGACCTACTCGACCAGCATCAGCCCGACCTACTCTACACCGACGGCGGCATTCCCTTCGAGGAGTACGGCCTATCGCTCGTCGCGCATCTCTACAACCTCAGTGCGTCGCACCACGGCGGCAAGGTCGAAGCTGTCTACTTCAGCAAGACCGCGACCGACTGCACCACAGGCACCTGCGCCCTCGACCGCGAGCGCGGCGTGCTTGACGACATCGCCGCGCATCCCTGGCAGACCGATACCTGCGTCGGCCAGTGGCACTACCACCGCGGCATCACTTACAAGACTTCCAAGAAGGTCATCGACCTTATGGTCGACATCGTCAGCAAGAATGGCAACCTGCTTCTCAACTTCCCGCTGCCGAACTCCGGCGAACTCGACCCCGAAGAGATCACTACGCTGGACGGCATCACCGCATGGATGAAGGTCAACAGCGAAGGCATCTACTCCTCGCGCCCATGGAAGATCTATGGCGAAGGTCCCTCGACCAAAGTTGTCATCGCCAAAAACGGCAAGGAGTTTGACCCCAACGAGGGCAAGAAGCCTGACCTCGGCGCCTCCGATATCCGCTTCACCACCAAAGGGAGCACGCTCTATGCCTTCGTCCAGGGCTGGCCGGGCAGCGAAGCAGTCATCACTTCGCTCGGCCTCAACAGCCCGCACAGCGTTAAAGTCACCAGTGCAAGCATGCTTGGCCACAACGAGAATCTAAAATTCCAGCAGCAGCAGAACGGTCTTCGCGTCACGCTTCCTTCCGCTCAGCCGGCCACCGCGAACATAGGCATAACACTCAAACTCACCACAGCCTAGAGTCACATTTTCATAGCGGATGGTCAGCTTCCTTAACCATCCGCACCACTTCAATCTCCTCACCGTCACCCACCGGAACCTGCACGCGCTCCGTCTCGCAGTATCCCTTCCGCGCGTACAGCGATACTCCTGTCAGCGTGCTTCCCATCTCAAACTGTCGGAATCCGGCCTCCACCGCAGCCTCTTCTGCCGTGCGTAGAATCAGGCCACCCAGCCCCAGGCGCGCAAACCGCGGATGCACGAAGATCGCCCTCACCTTTGCGGCATCCGACGCCGGGTTCAGCAGCTCCGGCACGATCCTCTCCACCTGGTGATCTCCGCCGTAAAGCGTCTTTCGCTTGGACCATCCACCACAGCCTGCTAACTCGCCCATGTCGTTCAGCGCGACAAAGTACGTTCCATCTGCAATCAACTGGCTGTCAATCGTAAATACGGTCCGCAGAGACGCCTCAATCTGCAAAGGCGAATAGTCCTCAGCCTGAAGTCCACGCACAGAAGCATCAATCAGCTCGCGAATCTTTGGGATATCGTCCGCTGTCGCTACTCGCAGGTGAAAGCCCGTCATGGGCGAAGTATAAGGCCTTCTGCATCTGCAAATCTCTGCACCGGGCTCCCGCTGATGGTGGCAAGACTTTTACATCTTCTGCATTGTCCATTCGATCCTGTCAGGCTTACACTCCTCCCATGCGCCGCGTAACGTTGTGCCTGCTCGCCCTCGTGCTTAGTGTCTCTCTCCCCGCCTTTGCCCAGGATTGGGCTAAAGCCAAGCTCGACGCCTCCCCTCGACATCGCGAATACGTCACCCTCAAACACGGAGACCGTTCCCTCCAGGCCTTCGTCGTCTATCCCGAGGTCAGCGGAAAGGCACCCGTCGTCGTCCTTATCCATGAGATCTTTGGCCTCTCCGACTGGGCCAAGGACATGGCCGACGAACTCGCCGCCGCAGGCTACATCGTCGTAGCGCCAGATCTGCTCTCAGGCACCGGACCCAATGGTGGTGGTACGGACTCTTACTCCGGCATGGATGCCATTACCAAGGCCGTCTCCGGACTCAATCCGGAACAGGTCAACGCCGACCTGGACGCCGCAGCCGACTACGGCAAAAAGCTTCCCTCCTCGAACGGAGTCTTTGTCACCGCCGGCTTCTGCTGGGGAGGCGGCAAATCCTTCGCCTTCGCCACGCATCGCAAAGACCTTGCCGCAGCCTTCGTCTTTTACGGCCCTCCGCCGTCTGAGTTCTCCGCTATCTCCGCTCCCGTCTATGGCTTCTACGGTGGCAACGACGCCCGCATCGACTCCACCATTCCCGCCACGACAGCAGCCATGAAGGCCGCCGGAAAGAAGTACGACCCCGTCACCTATGAAGGAGCCGGACACGGCTTCATGCGCGCTGGAGAAGATCCCGCCAACAACAACCCCGCCAATAAGACAGCGCGCGATCAGGCCTTCGAGCGGATGACCTCGTTGCTCAAAGCTCTTCCAGCTAAGCACGCGTCCATTGCCACTCCACACACCAGCACAACAGCCCGCAAGGCCAAGACGTCTGTCCCCAAGGTCTCCTGCCACGATGAGGCAACCGGCGCTGCTCTGTAACTCCCTCCAGGGAGGCTGCGATAATAGATTCGTGGCCTCCTCACTCAACACCTCGCTCCAGGATCAGCTTGACCGCATCACCCAGAACACCCGTGCCCTTGTCCAGCCCGAACGCCTTGCGTTCTCCGAACGCATCATCGCCGAGCTCTTTGCCTCCGGCATAGAAGATCGCGCCCTTAAGCCTGGTTCTGTTGCTCCCGCCTTTTCGCTCAAAGACGCCGCCACCAGCAAACTCGTCAACTCCGCAGATCTGATCGCTCTCGGCCCACTCGTCATCAAGTTCTTTCGCGGACGCTGGGACCCCTACTGCGTCACCGAGCTCGAAACCTGGCGCGATCTTTACCCCGAGCTTCGTAGCCGCGGTGCGCTCTTCGTAGGCATCTCCCCACAGAGCCCACGTCAAAGCAACTTCATGCTCGATCAGCACCACCTCGGCTTCCCTCTGCTCTCCGACCCCGGCGCCGAAGTTGCGGAACAGTATGGCATCGGGTTCACCGTCTCGTCCGAGCAGCGACGCTACTTCCAATCCATCCTCGTCAACATTCCCTTCAACAACGCCGGCCTTAACTACCAGACCGCCACAGAAGCCAGCTGGCGGCTACCACTTCCAGCCACCTTCATCGTCGACCGAAATAACCTCATCGCTTTCGCAGAGGCCCACGCCGACTTCCGTGTCCGCCCAGAACCCGCCGACGTTCTGGCCGCCCTCGATCGCAGTCGATAGGGTCTCAAAATTCATCGACTGCAGCCTTACTCACGATGCAGGTCAAAGCTAATCGACGACTGCTATAGTCGAACTCGATGAATTACTTGAACCGCCGCAGTTTCCTTCGCACCAGTTCCCTCGCCTTCGCAGCAACCAGTCTCCTTCCTCACTCTCTCCTGGCACAGACCACTGCATCGCTCAAACTCGGCAACGGCACTCCTGCCATCAAGGTTCCCGCCGACTTCATCGGCCTCTCTTACGAGGCCATGCAGCTCGAAGACCCATCTTTCTTCTCGCCTGCCAATAAAAGCCTCGTCGCACAGTTCCGTCATCTCTCCCCTCGCGGTGTTCTTCGTCTCGGTGGCAATACCAGCGAGTTCGGCTGGTGGAAGGCCACCCCCACGGTGCAGCCTCCCACCCGTACGCATCGCAAGGCCGACAATGGCGAGCCCCCTCCAACCACCATCTTCGCCGTCACGCCTGAGGCAATCCGCAATCTCAATGGTTTTCTCAAGGCCACCGGCTGGACCTGCATCTACGGCCTCAATCTTGGCTTCGCAGTCGAAGAGGCCGACGTCACCGAAGCTCGCTTCGTAGCCCAGACACTCGGCTCTCGACTGCTCTACTTCCAGCTCGGAAATGAAGTAGACATGTTCAATCGTCACCTGCGCGATCCCAAAACATGGGGCGTCGATGAGTACCTGAAAGAGTGGATTCCGCTTGCACTCGCGGTCCAGAAGGCGGTTCCCGACGCAAAGTTCGGAATGCCCGATGTCGCTTCGGATGTTTCATGGCTGCCGAAGATTGCAAACCGTTGGCCGTCGATCAACGAACGACCTAACGTCACCACACTCTCGCACCACTACTACTGGGGAGGACCGCCTGCCAGCCCGAACGTCAATATCGAGCGCCTTCTCAGGCCCAGCCCCGCCGTAGCGCAAAAGGCCGCTCTTGCCCGCGAAGCAGCGACCAAGATGAATGTGCCGTTCCGTATGACCGAGGGCAACACCGTCTATCAGGGTGGCAAACCCGGCCTAAGCGACGTCTTCGCCGCCGCACTATGGGGAGCGGACTATCTCTTCGAACTGATGAGCCTTGGCTACTGCGGAGTGAATCTGCACGGCGGCAGCGGCCACGCACAGGCGGTCTCCGTCGGCGGCTTCCTACGCGGCGAACAGCTCATGAAAGATCCCAACACGCCACACCCCAAACCCTTCTACACTCCTATCGCGAATGAAGGAACCCTCGCAGGCAGCGGCGTCGACGGCAAACTCAACAACAAATATGTGCTCGAACCGGTCGGCTACGGCATGAAGTTCGCCTCACGCTTTGCCGGCACCACGCTGCTCCCCATCGACTTCAACCCCGGCCAGGTCAACGCCACTGCCTACGCAGCCCGACAAGCTAATGGCAAGACACTCGTCGCCATCCTCAATAAGGACGCTACGCAACCACTGGCCGTCACCATTCCCGCAGCAGCTACTATCCTCGACGTCCTCTTCGGTCCTGCACTCGGCCAGCCTGAGACTCGCCTCGCTGCCAAAAACTCCGCGGTCAAGCTCTCTGGTGGCGTGATCACGATTCCCGCTCACACTGCAGTCATGGTGCAGCTTCGATAAAGCACATCGATGGAATGGGTGCGGAATTGTTGTCCCCGATGAGAACTTTCAGCCTGCCTTTAGCTTCCCGTTGAACGGATTGCCTCCGGCGCGAGGATGTTTTGGAACACTCGCCTTTGCATCGGGATCATCGTCTCCTGGCTTCCATCTATTCGGAGCCTCTTCATACTGCTTGAACTGCATCGAGTAGTTTGCGCGTCCCTGCGTGGAAGAACGCATATGCGTCGCATAACCGAACATCGTCGACAGCGGCACAGAGGCCTTGATCGCCTGGGTTCCGCCGACCATCTCCATACCTTCGATCCTTCCACGGCGCGAGTTCAGATCGCCGATGATCGTTCCCATGAACTCTTCCGGCACGGTCACTTCGACATCCATCACCGGCTCCAGCAGAACCGGCTTCGCCTTGCGTGCGGCTTCCTTGAACGCCATCGATCCGGCGATCTTGAACGCCATTTCGTTCGAGTCGACGTCGTGGTAGCTTCCGTCGTACAGCGAAACCTTGATATCGACCATCTCGTAGCCGGCAAGCACGCCGCGAGTCATCGCGTCCTGAATGCCCTGATCGATCGGCTTGATGTACTCCTTCGGAATCACGCCGCCCTTGATGTCGTTCGAGAACTCGTAACCCTTGCCCGGCTCGTTCGGGCTGATACGAATCTTGGCGTGGCCGTAGTTACCCGATCCGCCGGTCTGACGGATGTACTTGCCTTCCGCCTCGGCGTTGCCACGAATCGTCTCGCGATAAGCCACCTGAGGCTTACCAACGTTCGCCTCGACCTTGTACTCACGCATCATGCGGTCGACGATGATCTCGAGGTGCAACTCGCCCATCCCGGCGATGATCGTCTGGCCCGAATCAGGATCCGTGTGCACGCGGAAGGTAGGATCCTCCTGCGCCAGCTTCGCCAGCGCCATGCCCATCTTCTCCTGGTCCGCCTTCGTCTTCGGCTCCACCGCGACTGACACGATCAAAGGGAGGACGCTCATGCTCTTTCTCCTCTATGCATTCATTTCGAGATCAAGGAAGATCTGCTTCGACGATACGAAGACAATATTCCATTGATAAGATCGTTGGCCTATGGCCTTCCACCCATACCACTCCTTCCCCGACGATCCCTCGGTCCTTAAGATCCCGTCGCTCGGCCTGGAACTAACCGTCCGCCTTCCGCCCGACGCGTCTGACAATACCATCTCCATTATCGAGACCACGAACGCTCCCGGCTTCGGTCCCCCGCTCCATCGCCATCCCGAAACCGAGATCTTCCGCGTACTCTCCGGCCGTTACCTCTACGAGATCGACGGCAAGCGTATCGAGGTCGGCGAAGGTGAGGTCATCAGCGTCCCTGGAGGCACGCCTCATGCCTTCGTCAACATCACGGACAAACCCGCAAACCAGTTCATCCTCATCCTTCCCGCGATGGATGCACGACGCTTCTTCTCGGAACTCGCCAACGTCTTCGCCAAAGGCCATCCCACAATGAACACTCTCAACGCCTTCGGCAAGCCCTGGGGTTGCGAGTTCCTCGGACCACCGCTCTCGGCTAAAAAGTAAAGCCGCCGTAAGCGTCCTCACATGGAGGGCGCTCACAGCGGCGTCTATCTACTTGTTCTTCCTGTACAACTCAATCAGGTTCGTCGTAGAGCTGTCATGCTCCAGCTTCGGTTTATCCTTCGACTCCAGCTCGCCAAGGATCTTCGTAGCCAGAACCTTGCCCAGCTCCACTCCCCACTGATCGAACGAATCAATGTTCCAGATCACGCCCTGCGTAAACACCGCGTGCTCATACAGCGCGATCAGCGTGCCCAGCACCCTCGGAGTCAACTCCTTCGCAAGAATCGTGTTCGACGGACGATTTCCCTCAAACACACGATGCGGGACCAGCCAGTCCGGCGTACCTTCGGCCTTCACCTGCTCCGCCGTCTTGCCGAACGCAAGCGCCTCCGCCTGCGCGAACACGTTGGCCATCAACATGTCGTGATGCCGTCCCAGGGGATTCAGCGTCTTGTAAAACCCGATGAAGTCGCACGGAATCAATCGCGTTCCTTGGTGAATCAGCTGATAGAACGAGTGCTGCCCATTCGTCCCGGGCTCTCCCCAGTAGATCGCTCCTGTCTCGTAGTTCACATGAGTGCCGTCCAGCGTCACATGCTTGCCGTTCGACTCCATCGTCAGCTGCTGCAGATACGCCGGAAAGCGCTTCAGATACTGCTCGTAGGGCAGCACCGCCTGCGTCTGCGCGTCGAAGAACTCCGTGTACCAAAGGCCCAGCAGCCCCAGCAGCGCCGGCAGGTTCTTCTCAATCGGAGTCGTGCGGAAGTGAACATCCATCGCATGGAATCCCTCCAGCATCTCGTGGAAACCCTTCGGCCCGATTGCGATCATCGTCGAAAGCCCGATCGCCGAATCCATCGAGTAACGGCCGCCGACCCAGTCCCAGAAGCCGAACATGTTCGCCGTATCGATCCCGAACTTCGCGACCTCCTTCGCATTTGTCGAGATGGCTACGAAGTGCTTCGCCACCGCCTTCTCGTCGCCCAGCGACTTCAGAGCCCAGTCGCGCGCCGTGTGCGCGTTCGTCATCGTCTCCAGCGTCGTAAACGTCTTCGAGGCCACCAGGAACAGCGTCTCGTCCGCATTCAGATCCTGCACCGCTTCTGCAAAGTCCGTACCATCCACATTCGAGACGAACCGGAACGTAAGGTCCCTCTGCGAGTAGTGCTTCAGAGCCTCGTAGGCCATCACCGGTCCCAGGTCCGAGCCCCCAATGCCGATGTTCACAATATTCTTGATGCGCTTGCCCGTATGGCCCTTCCACTCGCCGGAGCGAACACGCTCAGCGAACGCCGCCATCTTGTCCAGCACCTCGTGCACACCAGGAACTACATCCTCGCCGTCGACAACGATCTTCTCCGTCTTCGGAGCCCGCAGCGCCACATGCAGCACGGCACGATTCTCCGTAATGTTGATCTTCTCGCCGGTAAACATCGCCTCCGTCCGCGCCTTCAACCCCGACTCTTCCGCCAGCTGCACCAGCAGCTTCAGCGTCTCGTCGGTCACCCGGTTCTTCGAGTAGTCCAGAAACAGTCCCTCTGCCTCAACCGTCAGCCGTGTCCCGCGCGAAGCGTCCTCGGCAAACAGCTCCCGCAGCTGCGTCCCATGAATCTGCTCCGAATGAGCCTTGAGGGCCTTCCAGGCCGCTCGATCGACAAGAGGGGTGGATTTGGTTGCGGTCGGCATGCGTCTCTATCTCCTTGCTGTTCTAAATCTTGTTGTCGTTAGGTTTTGATGTACGGCGCGATCAGAAGTTCTGCCCATTGTGGCCCGATCGAAAAGGAACGTTTCCGCTGTATCTTCTCATAGCGATCCTCTCCCGCGCATGAATGTCACTACTTGCGATAAAGGCCATTGTGCGTTTATCGTAAGAGAGGACCGGCTATCGCCCCAACACGGTCGCCGGGCTGGAAAGGGATCCCATGAGCCTTACCCCGCGTCGTCCGCTCTCGCCTGAACCTCCTCCCCCACAGGCACCGCCACCCGCTCAAAAGCAGACGCCGGCAGCCTCGCTCGACGTTTTTACCGGAGATCCAAACTTCATGACCTCGCTTGCGCGAGGTCTTATTGTCATCCAGGCTTTCACTCAGCAGAATCCCCAGATGACCATCTCCCAGCTCAGCGTCCGCACCGGCCTCTCCCGTGCCGCCGTCCGCCGCTGCCTCTACACCCTTACCAAGCTGGGCTTCGCCGGCGCGGAAGACGGTTCGCGTTACTCCCTGCGTCCGCGCATGCTCACCCTCTCCCACACTTACACCGCGTCCAGCACGCTCTCCTCAGCCGCCCAGCCCATCCTCGAGCGAATGTCCGCTGCTCTGCGCGAGTCCTTCTCGGTGGCCACGCTCGATGGCGATGACATCGTCTACATCGCCCGCACGACCGTCAACCGCGTCATGGCCGTCGACCTCCACATCGGCAGCCGCCTCCCAGCCTACTGCACCAGCATGGGACGCATCCTGCTCGCCTATCTCTCCCCTGAGCAGCAGGAAGCCTATCTCGCCCGCGTAGCCCTGGTCCCCCACACCACCCGCACCGTCACCTCGGTAGAAAAGCTCCGCATGCTTCTGCGTAACGTTCGCCGCAACGGCTACGCTCTCTGCGATCAGGAGTACGAGGTCGGACTCCGTTCCCTCGCCGTCCCCGTCTTCGCTCCCAGCGGACGTGCCGTAGCCACCATCAACCTCAGCGGCAGCGCACCCCGCATCTCCGCCCTCGAGATGCAGACTCGCTTCCTCCCGCACCTCCGCAACGCAGCCACCGAACTAGCCGTCTTTCTGCGCTAGGTGGACACGGATCAGCTTCAAATAGAGGTGTCATCCTGAACGAAGTCTGGTGCGTAGATCGCACCAGACGCAGTCGAAGGACCTGCGGTTCGCTCGTTCAGTTAATCAACTTCCTTCGGAGCCACACACCGCACAAACGCAGCTCCCTTCTCCGCCTCCACAATCACCTCGCCGCTGCCCTGAGGAATCACTACAGCCTTCCCCGGCTCCAGCTCAGTCTCTTCTCCCGGTGTAATCACCCACACCTTGCCCTCAATTCCCACCAGGCAACCGGGGCCATCCATCGTCAAGCTTCGCTCCTCCATCTCGGCCAGATCAAACCGGTCCACGGTGAAGTACTTCTGTTCGATCAGCCGCGTAAATCCATCCATCGGCTTGGGAGCGACCTTGCCCGCGGCCGTCTTCTGCTTGATCACCTTCAGGCCCCGCTCCAGGTGTAGCTCTCGCGGACGTCCATAGTCATACAGCCTGTAGGTAACATCGCTCGTCTGCTGCGTCTCCAGCAGAACCACGCCGGGCCCTATAGCGTGGACTGTACCCGCATCCACAAACAACATGTCGCCCACCGACACCGGAATCTTCTCCACCAGGGATTCCATCGTGTTATCCGCGACCGAAGCCTTCAGCATCTCCGCATCCACACCGGGCTTCAGCCCCAGCATCACCGAGGCTCCCGGCTCCGCCTCCAACACATACCAGCACTCCGTCTTGCCGCGCGTCTCTCCCGCGGCCTGCGCCTGCGCATCATCCGGATGCACCTGCACCGACAGCTTCTCATTCGGGAACAGCAGCTTCACCAGCAGAGGAAACTCGCCACCCAATTGCGGAGTAAGCGACTCAAGCGTCTCACCCTCAAGCTCACCTTCCTCCACCACGCACTGCGGCCCCGTAAGCCACGCCTCGCCCACCAGCTCCGTCGTACCCGTGTCTTCGTACCACGGCATCAGACTCTTTCTTCCCCACGGGCGCGGACTGAACCACGGCTTCAATCGAAACGGCACAACTGTCATTATTCCTCCAACAAATTTTTATTCTTAGAACCTGTCATCCTTCGTCGCTTTTTCTCTTCTCCAGCAGCATCGCCGGAACAGGCTTCTCGCCCCGAGTGTCCTTCCATAGGATAACGTTCAGCTTCACAGGATCGGCCCTGTCCGCATGTTTTGAAGTCCATCTTCTCGGATTTCTTCGCATCCGCCACTAGATCTCTGCACACTTCCGTTCGCTGCATCCACCGAAGTTAACTGCATCGACCTCGAAGAAACAAACGGCCCATCGCTACTTTGGGCAAAGTCCTTTCGATGTCCAGTGTGCATGCGGTGCGTCTGACGGCGAATCCACGGGCATCACATATGGTTCCTTGCTCCTGTGCAGGACCAACACTACGGCGCGTCTGGTCTCGGGACCTAAACTCGCGATTGCCATGGGCCATCCTTCCGGTGCGAGCATCGTCTGACCAGCCCGGGCAATCAACACGCCATTTGGCGTCTCCAGACATTGACCGCCCTCGACGACGTACCAGGCTTCAGGTCCCGGGTGGCGATGGCCCGGACCACCCGGCTGCTGAAAGCCTGCGGGAATGACCGTCTCCATATATCGAGCGGTGTAGGGAACATCCCGATCGACAACGAGGGGTCCGATCATCGCGATGCGCTCACCGCCTGAGGGCCGCCAATCCTGTTCCGCGATTGTGAACAGCCAATGCCGTTTGAGGCTATCCACCACCACGCCACGAGAACCTCTACTGGCCTCAGCCGATGCGCGAGTAGGAAATGTATCCAGATGCCAATACATCGGCTGTGCAGGAATAACGCCCAAATCTAACACCGCTGTGGTGTAGCAGCCGCCTTCTTCCTTGCGCTCTGCCACGGGAGTTTCGCACCAGCCGGGCAGGCCCGGGTTATGGGCACGGCCACCGTTAGCTGGGCGCGACTGCCCCATCAGCCTCACAGCGGTTGATTGAACAACAAGTGTGGCCAAGAGGAAGACGAACAAGGTCCTCAACACGAAACATTCTGAAGGGAGTCTCAATTGCATCGATGCCTCCTGCACAGCGCAAGCGAAGGGGCCGTTTAGAAAAGCATTGGGAAGTAGGCTGAGAGTACGGCTGGACTGGAGGAATCGTCAATCCATATCGACCAATTGCTGATTTGGGCAAAAAGTTTAGAAGACTTTCACTGAACACTACAGTTTCTGAAGATCATCAGAAAGAATGCCGTCCGAATCGTTAAAACGGGAGGACAGACGAGTTGACCGAGACCCATGGCAGTTGGGAGTGCGGAATCCAAAAGTTCTTTCAAAGAGGAGTGGAAAGGGTGGATAGCCGGCAGCCTTCGTTCCTCATTATTTTCCAACGAGACTGTCATAACGAAGAATCTGCCAAAGCACGCGTTACTGAACAGAAGAGAGTTCCGATCTGTCTCAATTCCATACCAACTGTTCTCCAAGGCTATCTGTTGCGGGCAAGAGGCGTGCTTCCCGAAAGCCGACTTTTCGGGCGGTGCTAAAACATAGCTTGAGAAGTGAGTGCGAAGTTCCTATGATCACGTATGCTCCACTGGCTCTGGATCAGAGCCTTGGCGGTATTCATTCTGGTTTTGCTCGTCGTGTCTCTGTGCGTGCTCAACTACATAGGCGAAGGGATCGGCTGGAATCTATATCCGAGCATCTTCCGCTCGCGACTCGCAATCCGAAGAATACTCAAAACACATGGTGAGAAGTTTCGAGTCTCCAGTTTCGGGGCCACACGTATTGATCCCCGATATCTCTGCGTTTGCATTGACGTAAACACAGATTCTCAACGAGACGCTCTCCGCGAAAACAGTGAACTACTAGGCCGTTTCCGCGCTAGTATTCTGGCTGCCGGTTACCCAGCAGAGAGCGTACCACTTGTCAGCTTCAGCATCGAGTCGCAAGAAACGGTAGACAGGGACTGGGGTGGCAACTGGTTCTATGCGAGAAAGTGATCAGCCTCGTTAGACAGAAATTCGCGCGAAAACGGAATTTCGGCAACCGAGGCGTCCCATTCCAAAACCCGACTTTCGAAGCACTGTCTCAAGAAACGAAATAGAGTTTTCCGTTAATCAGCCCGCGTCAGGTCCTGTCAGTCGGATTCCGAGCTGTTCATTGATATCAGCGAACGCTGTTATTTGGCATCAATGCACTCCACTGAACCTGTCTAAGTGCCTTTCGACTAACTGTCCGACATCTCGTCCCCGGAATACGCATTTACCAAGGTTTGCAGCAGGAAGACTATCTCAGAAGCGCGGCCACGCGGGTCCATAAGAATTGAGTCGAAATTTAGTCCACCGAAGGTGCTGCTAACGCCCTCGACTGCGGCATAGGCCATAGCCCAGTTCATGAATACGCGTTCCGGAACCTCCGCATTCTCCAAAAGAATCACATCCCGGTTCCGGCTATCAACGCAAATCTTCGAGTAAACCGATTCAACGGCCGAACGCGGTCCCTCAAGGATCTGCGCGAAGGCGTCGCCATTGAAGAGCAGTGCACCAGTTATATCGAGGGCTGCATTATTTTTCCTGGAGATCGAGAGCAAGGATTCAATCTCGGATTCTACGTGCTGCGCCGAACCGGAGATCAAGCTTTTGCTGCAATAGACGATACGAAAGATCACTTGCTCCTACCCAGTACAAGCAGTCATAGTTAGAGATTCACTCTAGACATACGATGCGATGTTCTACATGGGCGTTGTTGAAATCTATAACGGTCGATATTGTTTTCTCTTCATTGGAAAAGGAATCTCTTATACACGGGATGAAAGCTCCTGGAAGCAGCAATCACTCGCTATCGAAATTCATACGAGAGTTTTCCACCATCAACCCTCATAGGGTCAGCATATGAGCGGCAGTCGAGACACATTGGTGAAGCGGTTTTCGGCACCTATGCAGCGAAAGAGTATTCGGGCCTCAGACTAGCGGCCGACCTTCACGTAACTATAGCCAGCCTCTTGTTTCTGCACCAACTCGACGACGCCTGAAGGCACGGACGTCACTCCAGGCAGAAGGTCGGCTTCGGCGATCTTGTAGGCTCGCATCGCGTTTTGGCATGCTACGAAATGAACACCGAGCTTTTCGAGATCTGCGATCTCTTTTGCGACAGGCGAGTTCTTCGCGACAATCGGAATAGCCGGGCCGTACGAGAGAACTTCGACCTCGGTTAGTTCGGGCTTTATCCCCGCGATGAAGTGATCGGCAAGCGTCGTCGCCGTGGACCAGTCGTTCTGATCAGGCGACGTGACCACAAAGATCACTTTATGAGTCTTCTTCTGCGCCGAGGCTGTGAGAGTGAAGCAGAAGAGCGCGCAGAAAAAAAGAGCCGCAACCTTTTTGATCATGGAGCCAGTATGACATGCTGCTCTACACACTTGGAGACAGCGCTTCCACCCACCTTCTCCTCATTCAAATTGTCGAAGAGGAACGAGTCACATTGGTCAACAATGAGCCGTCTGGATAAGGATGCCGGTCATTCTGCGCGACACGCAACAGACTGCCGGGGTCCCGAGTTCGCGGCCGCGCCTTCCGTCAGAATCGCTCATCCACTCCCCGTGGTATCCTTTCCGCCAAAAGAAAGGGAGCACCCATGCCAACAAACAAAGTCGGCAAAGTAACGGGTTTGAATAAAACGACCGACGTAACCATGAAGCGAGGCGCAGTAGGAAGCATCGCGGCAAGAGACGTCGCTGAGAAGAAGCTTCCGGGCAAGAAGACACCTCCAACTTTGACCTTGAAGCGTGGGAAAAATGAGTCGACCAAAGCAGCTTCCTCGCCAACCAGGCACAAGAAGTAAACCTGAGAGCTGCTCAACTCCTGTCCGAACACGGCATCTGGCTGATCTCAACCAAGATGTAACTGGACTTTGATGCTCCATTCTTGGTGCATCGGCCACCATCGAAGTATGTCCCCACAGCGTCATCCTCTTCTGAAGCAAGCCTTAGCTTACTGGAACTGGAAATGTGCTCTGATGAGTGCTACCGCCCGCTCCCTTGTTTACCTCTTTGCGATGGCCCACACCGGCCCTCACGGCGCCCTCCCCGTCGTTCTGGTTGAGATGGGTTATGTGACGCTCACCGCAGGAGTGTATGCGGGCATGCAGCAAAACGCTCTTCGACTTCGCTCGCGGCTGCTAGGAAACCTGATCGTGGTTTTGGGTGTGCCTGCCCTGGCACAGATATTGGATTGGCTTACCCACCGCATCACCCATACTGTTGCTACTCACCGAACCATACTGGCCGTCAGCTTCTTTGCGATACTCTCTGCGCTTTTTCACCTGCATGTCATGCGCAATGGAGGGTTCCTCACCGACCAGGGCTGCTCTCTGCTCGATGACTTTCGCCGGGTACCCCGGTTCATCACGGGATTCATCCTGCGGCCGATTGATTTCCTCACTGCGCGGATCTCGCGTTCCGCAAGCCCGGTCGAGCCTGAAACTGGACTCTGACCCGCGCCACCCGCGCTCTTCCGCCCTCGCATGCCCGAAAGCCTGTCAAGCCCAAAAACGTCCTAACTCAAACAAACAAAAGAAATATTCACTTGCCGATCACTATCCGTCATCCTGCTACACTTTAAGTACGCAAGAAGATAAGGCCCGGAGACTTCTCCGGGATAACCTGTTTACATTCAATGGTTCGGAATAAACTATTTGTTTTGAATATCTTGCAAAGATGGTCCCGACCTAAACCAAACAGAATCAATATTTTGCATTGAAACGATGGGGTGGACCTATCTGCCCCCAGCCTGTCGAAGCGTCTCAGCCGCTGACTCCGGAGTGATGTCCCGCTGCGGCGAGCCCAACAGCTCGAACCCGACCATGAACTTCCTCACCGTAGCCGACCGCAGCAGCGGAGGATAAAAGTGCAGGTGGAAGTGCCACTCCGGATGAACCTTACCGTCGAACGGTTGTGGGTGCAGTCCCATCGAGTAAGGAAAGGGCGTGTCGAAGACCTTGTCATACGTCGAGGTCACCGACTTCAAAATCGAGGCCAGATCGTCCCGCTCCGCCTCCGACAGCGCCGACAGGTCAGCAATGTGCTTCACCGGTAGAATCATCACCTCAAACGGCCACACCGCCCAGAAAGGAACCACCGCGACGAAGCTCGCATTCGAAGCCACCACCCGCTCACCGCGAGCAACCTCCATCTCGCGGTAGGCGCACAGCAGGCAGCAGCCGTGCTCACGCAGGTAAGCCTCCTGTGCCACCTGCTCGACAACCGCCTCATTCGGAACCGAACGGCTCGCCCAGATCTGTCCATGCGGATGCGGATTGCTCGCCCCCATCATCGCGCCGCGGTTCTCGAAGACCTGCACATACTGGATGTCCTCGCGTCCGCCCAGCTCCTGCGTCTGCTCGTCCCAGAGGTCGACCACCTTGCGGATATCAGCGACCTCCATCTTTGCCAGCGTCAGATCGTGACGAGGCGAAAAGCACAACACGCGACAGACGCCGCTCTCGCCCTCGGCGATCAGCAGCCCTTTGCCGTCCTCGTCGTCACTGAAGCGAGGAACGTCCGGCTTCAACGCCGCGTAATCGTTCTCGAAGACATAGGTGCTCGTGTACTTATCCGTCCGCAGCCCACCGGCGCGCATGTTGCCCGGACAGAGATAGCAGTCAGGATCGTAAGCCAGCACCGTCGGCTGGACAGGCTTCTCCACCTGCCCCTGCCACGGACGCTGTGTCCGATGCGGCGAAACCAGGACCCACTCGCGCTTGAGAGGATTGAACCTGCGATGCGGATTCTGCTGTGCCAGTGGATTCAAGCTGCACCGCCCTTCTCCGCCAGAGCCAGCGCACCATCCACAGGCTCGCAGATGAAACAGTCTGCATCGATGCCGGTAGCCTTCTGGTACTCGCTGCGCACCGATGCGACGAACGCCTCGGCCTCCGGTGCGCTCACCACGTTCACTGTGCAGCCACCGAAGCCGCCGCCCGTAATCCTCGCGCCGATGCAGCCCGGCTGACGCAACGCAATCTCGACCAGAGTATCGACCTCAGGGCAACTCGCCGCAAAATCATCGCGGAAGCTCGCATGCGCCTCCACCATCAGAGTGCCGAACCTCTTCAGATCACCCGCTAGCAGCGCCTTGCGAGCTTCGAGCACACGGGCATTCTCGGTGATGATGTGTTTGCAACGCGCAAAGCTCTCCGCCGACATCTTCGCCCTGCACGCCTCAAGATCCGCAAGCGTAGCGTCGCGCAGAAGCTCGAGACCCAGTTCGCGCCGCAGCACCTCCTGCCCCGCTTCAACCTCGTCGCGGCGGCTTCCGTACTCGCCAGTCGCGACCGCATGCTTCACCATGGAGTTCGCGATCACGACTCGCACATCGTCCGGCAACGGCAACAGGTCAAACTCGAGCGAACGGCAGTCCAGCATGATCGCGCGATGCTCCACAGCCCCGGCCACCACGAACTGGTCCATGATTCCGCTCTTCGCTCCAACAAATTCGTTCTCCGCCCGGCGGCAGAGCGTAGCAACCTTCTTCAGAGGCAGAGAAGCTCCCGCAATGGAAAGAATCGCCATCGCAGTGGCAACCTCGATCGAAGCCGAGGAGCTCAGCCCTGCGCCAAGAGGAACGTCTCCCGAGAGCGTCATGTTGAAGCCGCCGAAATCGACTCCCTCTCTCCGAAGGCTCCAGGCAACGCCCGCAGGATAGTCGCTCCAGTGACCTCGGCGTCCGCGCTCGAGATCTGAAGACTCGAAGACCGTCTCTTGCTTGAAGTTTTCAGAGTAGAACAACATACGGCCGTCTTCCCGGGAGCTGATGACCGCCGCTGTGTGGAACCCGATCGCCATCGGCATCACCAGACCGCCGGTGTAATCGGTGTGCTCACCGATCAGATTCACCCGCGCCGGGGCTCGAAAGACCCTTCCTGACTGGCCATACCGGTCCTCGTGCGCAAGCTGTACCCCTTCACTCTTTAATGTCATTCACTGCACCGCAAATCAGGGATTGCAAAACCTCCTTCATCCTACAGCCTCATGCGGCGAAGTTGCGGAAGAAGGCGACTTTACTCCTCGCGGAGCACCTCGAGCGGTTTCTGTCCAAGAACCCGGAAACTTGCCGCCCAGCCCGTTGCAACTGTAGCCGCAGCTGTCGCCAAAAGCGCAATCATCATCCAGGCCCAGTGAAAGTGATATGGAACGGACATCCTGCCCAGCAGCACCCGCGTGATCACGTTCGCGAAGGCGATTCCGACGATGCCGGCGACCAGCCCGAGCACAGCAAACTCCATTGAGAAGACCGCCGCAATCCGCGCTCTCGTCGCCCCCAGCGTCTTCAGCACCACCACCTCGCGAATCCTGCGGTACCGTGTCCCGGCGATGGCGCTGGCGAGGATAACAATGCCTGCAAAGACGCTGAACGCGGCGAGAAACTGAATCACGTAGGTGATCTGGATCACAACGGAGCGCACGGTCTCCAGCGCTTGGGCAACATTGATTACAGTGACGGTCGGATAAGCCTGATACAGAGCGCGCTGCACCTCTCCCACGCGAGCCGGAAACGCGTGAACTCCGCCGTACCAGACAACGGGTAGTCCCTTCAGAGCGGCAGAGGGCATCACAAACTCCGCGCGCGAGTAGGTGTGCTGTCCATCCGACTTCGTCAGGGCCACGACTGTTGCGACCAGCTCAGCGTCCTGCGCGGCAAAGGTCACCTTCGAGCCAACGTGCACGCCGAGTCGCTCGGCCGTGCGCTGCCCGATCGCAACCACGGGCTTCGTCTCCTTCGCATTCCACCACTTGCCCTCGGCGACGGTCGTGCCGGCAGGAGCGTTCGCAAAAGAGGTGAGTGAGATGGTCCGCAGCATTCGCCTAGGAAAGTTCTTAAGTGTCGCCTTGCTCGCAGGAACACCATCGATCGCAACGATCCGCGAGGAGACGACGGGAAGAAGCTCCGGCTCCGCAGTGACGCTTGGTTGCGCCTTCAGAAGTTTCTGAACGCCGTCGACTTCCTTCGCTGTGATGTCCACCAGAAAGACATTGGGTAGATTTGGCGCGCTCGACAGGTGTAGCTCTTTCACAACTGCCTGCTGCACAAGAAACACCGACATGATCTGCATGACACCAAGCCCCACAGCCGCCAACAGAGCCGCCGACGGATTTCCGGGCCGGTAAAGGTTCGCCAGCCCGTGACGGACTGTAGAAGGCAGATGCATCCGGGTCTTTTGAAGGAAGAGGCGCAACCCAGCCAGCAAAGCGGCGCAAGCTGCGAGCAGAACCAGCAGCACGGCGACAAGGCCGAGGGAAAACACGCGACCTACCGTCGCAGAGTCTGACAGAGTCGTTGCGATCGCAGCGAGCCCGGTAAGGATCAGAACAACAGCGGCGATCTGCGCCAGGTTTTTCGTCGCCTTTCGTGTCAGCGTGACGAGAAACGGATCGGAGTTCTCCTCCATGGCGCGACGAAGGATGAGGATCGGCCTCACGGAGCGAATATCCAACAACGGAGGCAAGGTAAACAGCAGCGTTGTGAGAATGCCTACACCAAGGCCGGTCAGGATGGTGCGAACCTGCAGATGCACCGTGGTCGGCACCCCAAGCAACTTTCCCAGAAAGTAGGGGAAGGCCATCTGCACAAAGCCACCAGCCGCAACGCCAAGAAGGCCTCCCAGCAATCCCAACAGCAGGGTCTGGATCAGATAGATACGAATGATCTCTCCCGATCCCGCGCCGAGGGACTTCATGATGGCGATGGTGTCGAGTCTCTGCTCCAGGTGAGCTCGCATCGCCATCGCGACCCCGACAGCGCCAAGGACCAGCGCCACCAAGCTCATCAGCGAGAGCAGACTGGTCGCGCGATCGAGGCCCTGCGTGAGCGCAGGATTCGTCTCGCGATAATCGATCACCTGCGATTCGGGCAGCAGCTTCTCCAGCCTCTCCTTCAGCTTCGCAACTGCATCTTCGGAGATAGGAGCGCCGTTGGCCGGTTTGGGAACTTTGAAGAGATATCTCTGTCCGGCATGACTTCCCGGAGCGAGGAGGCCGCTGGCGTCGAGCCCATCGCGTGAGATGAAGACGCGCGGTCCCGCAGCGAAGTTGCCAGACAGGCGGTCCGGCTCATTCACAACGACCGCTGCGATACGAAAGATCCTGCTGCCGATCTTGAGGGAGTCGCCAGGATTTAGGCGCAGACGAATCAACAGATCTTCCGCGACGACCACGGTATCGTTCTTGAGCACATCCTTGATCTTGCCTGCGGGCTGAAGCTCCACATCTCCATAGAACGGATAACGCATGGGATCGACAGCTTTGAGCGAGACCAGAAGAGGATCCAGAGTCTTCGCCGAGCTGGCCATGGAGAGCATCTCGGTGACTGGAGTGATCTGGACGGATTCAGCTGCGATCCCATCCAATCCCTTCTGCTCCTCGGGAGTCGGCTGCTGAAACATCCTTGCGGAGAGGTCCGCCGCCATGATGGACCGGGCGCGATCAAGCAACGCAGCACGAAATGAAGAAGAGAAGCCGCGGACGCCGGTAAGAGCAGCAACGCCGATCGCCACCGAGAGCACAACGAAGAAGAACTTTCCGCGCGAGAAACGAAGCTCCCGGCTGGCGATCTTGATTGCGGAACGATACGAAAGCGAGCCCATAGTTATCGCGCCGCCACCATCTCGGCAGGCTGTTGCAGTTCGTCGGCGATCACGGTTCCGTCGCGAAGCACAATGCGACGATCCGCATAGGCTGCCAACACAGGATCGTGCGTAACCAGAACGAGCGTCGTTCCCAGGGTGCGGTTGAGGTGCAAGAGAAGCTCGAGCACATGATTTCCATTGGTACTGTCCAGATTTCCAGTCGGCTCATCCGCCAGAACGATGGGAGGACGAAGAATAAAGGCACGGGCCAGGGCAACGCGCTGCTGTTCCCCACCGGAGAGCTGTACGGGATAGTGATCAAACCGGTCACTGAGCCCAACACTGGTTAGTAACTCTTTTGCGCGTTCGTGGCCGTCGTTGCCGTTCGAGCTCTCCGCATTGAGCTCGTAAGGCAGAAGGACATTTTCGAAGGCAGTGAGCGTCGGTACAAGCTGGTAGGACTGAAAGACGAATCCGACCGTCTTGCCGCGAACCCTGGCGAGCTTGTCTTCAGGAAGGTAAGAGATCGAAGTTCCATTCAGCCGTACCTCTCCCGCACTCGGAGTGTCGAGACCCGCCAGAAGGCCGAGGAGAGTCGATTTACCGCTGCCCGAGGAACCCATGATGGCGACAAACTGTCCGGAGGGAACCGTGAAGCTGATGCCCTTGAGGATCTCGACTGTACGGGCTCCATTTCGGATGGACTTTTCGAGGTTCTTGACCTCAACCATGGTAGATCGTTCCGTCACTCCGCCTCCTGCCCTCGGCTCAGCCTCTACTTCTTTGATAGATTCGTAGCAATGCGGCGAGTCGCAATAGTTCCTATACTAGCGGCAATTCTGATGTGGCTTCCCGGCTGCCGGTCCACCGAACCGACCCCAGCCTCCCAGCCGGTAAAACAACAGGCAGAAACATCTCCTCCTGTCCCTGCGGAAGAGTCTCTCGAACAACCCTCTCTGAAGGACGATCCGCGTCCCCGGATCGTATGCTTCGGCGACAGCCTGACGGCAGGCTACGGAACCGAGCTCGGGGAGGCTTATCCGGATTATCTTCAGACCGAACTTGATCACAAGGGATACGAATATCGTGTGGTCAACGCCGGTATCAGTGGAAACACAACAAAGGATGGCTTGGAACGTGTTGATCGAGTGATCGCAATGAAACCCACACTTGTCGTCGTGGAGTTCGGCGGCAACGATGGTCTGCGCGGCCTGCGAATCGAAGACACGCGGGCGAACCTCGACGGAATCGTCGGTCGGCTGGTTGCCAGCGGGACCCGGGTGGTTTTGGCGGGCATCACGCTTCCGCCTGACTACGGCCCGGACTACATCCGGCAGTTCAACCAGACCTACGAGATTCTGGCGAAGAAGTACAAGGTTCCGATGCTTCCCTTTTTGCTCAAGGGAGTCTTCGGAGTAAA
>Ga0268266_10002064_pt1 | contig 22258 bp, 12 predicted proteins | sample KBSS13metaG_FD_190356 | JGI IMG/M metagenome (GOLD analysis project Ga0268266, IMG submission 190356) | Switchgrass rhizosphere microbial communities from Kellogg Biological Station, Michigan, USA - KBS S1-3 metaG (SPAdes) (version 2) | ecosystem: Host-associated > Plants > Roots > Rhizosphere... | reverse complement strand
GCAACACCCGACTCGAACTGGCCCAGCTCGTTGGAAGCTCCAATGAAAATCATATCCACGGCATTGACGCGCCCGCGCATCGCATCCGGCGTCTGCACCTGAATCAGTGTGGCGCGGACAATCACGCTAACCATGTCGGTCGCACCGACAAGCAGCAGCGCGATTACCGAGACCAGCAGGCTGCGGGAAAGTCCAAATAACACAGTGCAAAAACCAAATCCCGCAACGCACCATAGCATCGTTGCGCCGGCGTTTTTCTTAAGCGGATTGTGCGCAATGGCAATCGCCATAATTCCTGCGCCGACTCCAGGAGCCGCGCGAAGAACTCCCAACCCCCAAGGTCCGGTTTGCAAAATCTCGCGCGCGTAAACGGGTAAAAGCGCAACCGCTCCGCCGAGCAGCACTGCAAATAGATCCAGTGAGATCGCGCCCAAAATCATTTTCTCCCGCCAGATGTAGCGGAAACCTTCGAAAACTGTGGACAGTCCACCGGAAGAATCACCACGCGGAGTTCCCTGATCCGGCACGCGAATGTTCAACACCGTGGCAACGCTCGCCGCGAGAAAGGCGAATACGTAGACCGAAGCAGGACCGCTGCTGGGATGTAGCAGTTTCTCTGATAGGGCATAGAGCAATCCGCCGGCGACTGGCCCGAGAATCGATGCCGCTTGCCACATGCTGGAACTCCACGCCACAGAACTCTCGAAGTGTTCGGGCGGGACCAGATGCGGAAGCATGGCGCGACTCACCGGAGCGTTGAACGAGCGAGTCACTCCGAGCAGCACCAGCACTACATAGATCGCGGCAATTGAGACAGAACCGCGTAACGTAATCGCCAGTAGCATCACGAAGCAGACCGCGAAACCGATATCGCACCAAATCATCAGCTTGCGGCGATTGAGGCGATCTGCAGCGTGGCCCGAAACAAGGAAGAGCAACATGCCGGGAAGAAATTGCGCGAGACCAACCAGGCCGAGGTCCAGCGGGCGCTTAGTGATTTCGTAGACTTGCCAGCCGACGGCGACGGCCTGCATTTCCGTCGCGAAGACGATGCAGAAGCGAGCCAGCTGGAAATTGACGAACGCGGGATAGCGAAACGCGGCGCGCGGGTCAGCCTTGGTTTGTATTGTTTCCGTTGCTCCGTCGCTCACTGAATCGCGCTCATTCGCAATGGGTCACAGCGCGAGCAGATTCGCTCTGAAAATTACTCGCCGTAGGGCACCCAGATATTCTTGACCTGATACGCGTGCTGCAGGAACCAGCGGCCTTCGCCCTGTATTACGTCAGACCAGTCTATGGTGCGGCCGTCGTTCGTCCAAACTTGCTTGAGATTGCCCGCCGACAGTGCCTTCGCCGCAGAGCAAAGTGCATCGTCGCCGCAGCACCAGATGGCATCGAGATCGTCGTGTTCGGCAAGTACTTTCAACAGCTCGGACGACCTGCCAGTGACAAGGTTTATGACGCCGCCGGGCAGATCGCTGGTTTCAAAGACTTGGTAGAGATCACCGGTGATGAGCGGGTATTTCTCCGACGGAACTGCGACTACTGCATTTCCGGCCGCAACCAGTGGCAACGCTAGCGAGAACAATCCAAGGAGCGGCGAATCCGGCGGACACACAATGCCAACGGCGCCGATTGATTCGTTCATCGCGATGGAGATGTTTCTGAACGGCGGGTTGTGAACGGCGCCATCGAATTTGTCGCACCACGCAGCGTAGGAGAAGATACGCTCTACGCTGAGCTGAACTTCCTGAGTAGCTTGTTTCTTGCCAAGCGCAGCCGCGAGGCGCTTGGTGATTTCGTCAGCGCGCTGCGACAGATTTTCGGCGATATAGTAAAGGACCTGCGCACGATTGTGCGCTGTCGTTTTGGCCCAGCCTTCGGCCTTGCGGGCGGCTTCCACAGCGTTGCGAATGTCTTTGCGATTGCCGAGCGGAGCCTCTCCAAGCAGTTCGCTCTTCGTGCCGTAAACCGGGATGCTGTAGCCGGAATCGGGGCGAGTCTGCTTGCCGCCAATATAAAGTTTGACGGTGCGATCAATCGAGGCGATCGGATTGGCAACGTCAGTCGCGCCAGATCCATTTTTGCTTTCCGCGGCGGGCTTCAGAGTCGGCGCGTGCTTGAACCAGGTTGGTTCGAGATATTCGAGCAAGCCTTCGCGGCCGCCCTCGCGGCCGTACCCACTCTCGCGATAACCACCGAAGCCACAGGCCGCGTCAAAAAGATTCGTGCTGTTGACCCACACGACGCCCGCTTTGATCTGCGCCGCGGCTTGCAGCGCGACATTCACACTCTCGCTCCACACGCTGGCTGCTAGTCCGTAAACGGTGTTGTTGGCGAGTTGAACCGCCTCCTGAGGAGTACGGAAGGTCATCGCTGCAAGCACAGGACCAAAGATTTCCTGCTGCGCCACGATTGAAGTGGGATGCACGTTGCTCAACAGCGTGGGCTTGTAATACCAGCCGCGCGAAGGAAGAACGATCTCCGGTTGCCAGCACGTCGCGCCTTCAGCAATTCCCTGCTTGACGAGGCCGTCGATTCGCTCGAGTTGAACGCGCGCGATGATGGCGCCGATGTCGACCGCCTTGTCGAGCGGTGAGCCAACGCGCAGCGCACTCATGCGAGCCTGCAGTTTGCGCGTGAGTTTTTCGGCGACGGATTCCTGAACCAGCAAGCGCGAACCTGCGCAGCAGACTTGCCCCTGATTGAACCAGATGCCATCCACCAAACCTTCGACGGCTGAATCCAGATCGGCATCTTCAAACACGATGAACGGCGATTTACCGCCAAGTTCGAGCGAAAGCTTCTTATGCGATTGTGCGGTAGCGCGGCGGATCGCACGGCCAACCTCGGTTGAGCCAGTGAAGGCGATTTTGTCGATGTCTGAATGCTTGACTAGCGCCTCGCCGGTGGCTCCATCGCCGGTGACGATATTCACAACGCCCGCTGGCAAGCCGACTTCATTGCAAATTTCCGCAAACGCTAGAGCCGTGAGCGGCGTAAATTCTGCGGGCTTGAGAACGACGGTATTTCCCATAGCGAGCGCAGGCGCGATCTTCCACGCAAGCATCAGCAACGGAAAATTCCACGGAATAATCTGACCGACCACACCGCAGGCTTCGTAGCCCCGAAATTCCTGCGAGAGCAGTTGCGCCCAGCCTGCGTGATGGTAGAAATGGCGCGCTACAAGCGGGATGTCGATATCGCGGCTCTCACGAATGGGTTTGCCGTTGTCGAGCGTTTCGAGAACGGCGAGGCGTCGCGAATGTTTTTGTATTTGGCGCGCCAACGCGTAAAGGAAACGGGCCCGCTGGTGTCCTGATAACTTCTGCCAGCCACGCAATGCGGCGCGCGCAGCTTTTACCGCCGCGTCAACGTCGGCGGTACTTCCCTGCGCGACGTCCGCGATTTTGTCGCCGCTCGAAGGATCGGTAGTCTCGAAATATTTTCCTTCAGAGGGCGGCTGGAATTTTCCGTTGATGAAATGGCCGAAACGGCGCTGGTAGCGGTCGAGCCAGATGAGGGATTCTTTCGGATCCTCGGGCGCCGGGCCGTATTCCATCGTTCTGAATTTTTCGATGACGCTCATTCTGCTCGTGTCCCCGTGAATGCTTGCTGCTCACTTCCGCCGTTACTGCTTGCCCATTTTCCCACGCCAAGTCTCGATGCGCTTCAAAATGAATTTCAGTCGCTCACGACCCCACTTCGTATTCGTAATCACCTTTTCGACATCGAGAAATACTTCCGGATCGCCAAGCTTTTCCCGGAGGTCCTTGATGAACGGGTGAACCTTTCCAAACATGACAAACATTTCGCCACTGGAGGACGGGCGAAGAAATAGTTCTTCGCTCAAAGCGCCTTGCAGTACCAGCGATGCAGTCATGCCCCAGTAGCCGGAGACCTGGCGAAGCCAATTGTTTTCCTGCGTGCCCATGGCCCAAGCCACTTTCAGGAAATCGTCGGCGTTGTTCGGCCAGAAATCATTGAACCACCAGTTGCGCGCCTTGCGCATTTCCGGTTCGCGCCTGAGTTCATAGAGCCTAAGAAGGATTTGCGCGTCGTCTGCACTGGCTTTTTTTGCCATTTAGTCTCCGGCAGTCAGGAATTCAACCATTCAGTGCTTCAAGCCAGCGGGTGGCGGTGCTCCGCCGAGTAGCGGCCGGTGGCGTGAAATTCGAGCTGGCGTTCGATGTCGGCGAGCATGCCGCTGGCGCCGAAGCGGAAAAGATGGGGTTGGAGCCAGCTGTTGCCGAGTTCCTCTTTCATCAGCGAGAGCCATTCCAGCGACTGTTTCGCGGTGCGAATTCCACCGGCTGGTTTGAAGCCGACGGCCATACCGGTTTCCTCAGCGTATTCACGGATCGCGCGAACCATGACAAGCCCCACCGGAAGCGTGGCGTTGACGGTTTCTTTTCCAGTGGAAGTTTTAATAAAGTCGGCCCCGGCCATCATGGCGACGAGGCTGGCCTTTGCTACGTTGCGCAGCGTAAGCAGATCGCCGGTGCCAAGAATTACTTTGAGATGTGCTGGGCCGCACGCGTCCTTGAAGGCGACGATTTCGTCGTAGAGCTTTTGCCATTGCGCGCCGAAGACGTGAGCGCGCGTAATGACGACATCAATTTCCTGAGCACCGGATTCGACAGAACGTTTAATTTCGGCGATGCGCTCTTCGAGCGGAGAAAGACCGGCGGGAAATCCTGTGGAGACCGCGGCAACTGGGATTCCGCTGCCTTGCAGGGCCTTGGCCGCAGTTTCGACAAAAAGATGGTAGACGCAGACAGCACCGACTTTGAGACTCAGTTCGCGCGCACCGAGTTTGTCGAGGAGTTCCTGCTGAACAGGCTGGCGTGCTTTGGCGCAAAGACGTTTGACGCGTTCGTCCGTGTCGTCGCCGGACAGCGTGGTCAGATCCATGCAGGTGATCGCACGAAGGAGCCAGGCAATCTGGCAATCTTTTTTCACGGTGCGGCGAGTGACCAGCGTGGCGGCGCGACGTTCGACGGCGGATGTATTCACGCGAACGGATTCGACCCAGTCGAGATTGAGCGAAGTGCCGCGGTTGGGCTGGAGCGGATGCCCTGCAATTGTGGCAATGGCGGTCTGGCCAGAAAGAGATTGTACGGGAGTAATCGGCGAACCATCGCGGTTGACGATTTCGAGGCGTGGAGGATTTTCAGGAGGCGTCATGATGAAAAGCTCCGGCGGAGGTAAAGGAAAGAATAGCACCCGAGGTGAACTGGAGGCGAGGCTTGGGATTAGGCTGGTGCAGTTCCAATTTGGGAAATCGGGCTGTTGAAAAGCGGGAATGCTGGATCGACCCCCTGCCGATTTTTCGTAAGTCTCGAAAACAGAGGGCTTAGAGTTTCTAGGTTCTGCAAGTATGGCAAATAAAGGACTTATGCCGCGAACTGGCGGATGTGCGGCAAGCAAAGGACTTTGCGGATTCAGCGGGCGATTCACGAAGGAAGTTAACACGTATTTTATATAAGGCCAATACTCATCTTGGGCACTCCTACGAGCCGGAGTACAGGAGGAAGGGTGCCCAATAGAAGGGGCGGCGGTAGTTTCCCGAAGAGTGGACGAGAGTGAGTTTGGCATTGCGAAGGGCGGTGGCCGGGTCCTGACCGGCGCTGAGGTTCTTGTACATCTCGTCCATCATTTGAGGCGTTGAGGCGTTGCTGACTTCCCAGAGGCCGGCGATGACGTTGTGAGCGCCGGCACGGAGGAAGGCCCAAGCAAGACCGACGAGGCCCTCGCCAGCGTAGGTTTTGGTGCCCGCGCCGTTGCACGCAGAGATGGTGACCAGGTGGGCGGAAAGCGGATGCTTGATGATCTCGCGGGCATAAAGCTTAAAGGAGTCACCCTCCGGCGAAAGGATGATGGCCGATTCGAGCGGCTGAAGACGGCTGGCGGTGCCGTGCGCCGTGAAATGGAGATACGAGAAATTTTCGGGATGACTGTTGACGTACTGCGTGGCGGTGGCTTTCGCGCCAGTAAGTTCGAACCGCTGGTCGGCGGAAAAGTGTTTTTCCAGCAAACCAATTTCCTTGCCAGCTTGTGCAAGTTGAGGAAAGTCCGGGTTCGCGAAGAGTGCGTTACCGACAAGGAGTACGTTGGGAGATTTAGGCGGAGCCGAAATCTCCGCCCGATTCAGGAGCGACAGCGAACCGGCGCTGGTAACGGTCACATCGTCTATCCAGTAGTGTGCCTGCGGGGCTGACTCGGCGCACGGTCGAAGGCACGATGTGGAAATCAAGGTCTCAAAGTTCAAGGTGTTCAGGCTGCGATCGGGGAGAATGAAAACGCGGCCGTTTTTTGGAATCAGCTTTTCGACGGGTTGGACCAAAAGAGCATACAACTTCTTTCCGTCCCCGTTGTTGGTCTCGAGCGGGTCGCGCGGGTCATCGATGAACCCTTTACGGTAGGAATCGACAAGGCTTTTCAATTCTGGGCCTGAAGGAAGAGGAACAAGCGACGTAGCAGAAGGCGTGATGGCCCAAAGCCATGACTTTTGCGGTCCTAACCAATAGAACAGAACCGTGGAGCGTAGCCGGCCCGCGATGGCTTGAGCATTGACATCGCGACCATGCGCCGGGCCACGTTTGTCAGCTACATCGAGTCCTTCTTCCAGAGTCTGCGCCCGACTGAGTTCCGCGATCTGCAGGGCGTCGGACGGCCGCCGCTGGTCGATCAAGAAGTTGACGTAGGCGTCATAAAAGCGGATGGCCGTCGAGAGGAAGGACAGGCGATAGTCTTCGGTAATTTCGCGACGAGCCTTAGTAAAGGTTGCAATTGCATCGCGGAACTCTCGCTCCGCCTGGGCTTTGTCACCAAGGGCGCCATGGGTCTGCGCGAGGCCGGCCTGTGCTTCCCAACGGAGAGCTGCAGGAGTCACGCTATTTCCAATAATGGAAGAATAAGAGGCGGCAGCGGAAGCGAAATCCCGCAAACGGTATTGCAAATTAGCGGTTAGGAGACGGTTGTAGATTTCACTCTGGAGATCGGGAGCGCCGGCTAAGATGCGGAAGGCTTCCTGGAGATGCGTAGACGCGTCTTCGAATTGACCGCTCTGAAGCGCCGCAAGCGCGTATTGTTGGTGGCCGTTGATAATGTCAGATGGATCTCCGAGCTTGATGGCTAGCTGCAGTGATTGCTGCGCCAGGGACTGGGCCGCCGTATAGTTCTCCAAAGCAAAGTTGCTTTCAGCAAGGTTGGTGAGCCATAGAACGCGTTCGTGCTCGAGCCCAGCGCGAACAGAATCCTTCTCAGCGGTCTCGTATTGGGTTAGCGCCTGTTCGTAGTCGCCCAGTTGGAAGTAGCTCCATGCGAGATTGCCTTCGACTTTGGCAGCCAGACTAAGCCAAGAATGGGCGCGGATAAGAGCAAGAGCCTGCTTGTTCCAGTCTATAGATTCGTCGTGGTGCTCCATACGCTCGGCCGCTACACCAAGACTTCCGAGCGATGAAGCTTCAAGAAACGCATCTTGGTGAGCGCGAGCAAACTCCAGGCTGGACCGAAAGAGGGCTTGCGCGGCGGGCATATCCAAGCGCACCGAAGCGAGCGTTCCCTTACGCAAAAGGACCTCTCCCAAGAGCCGAGGTTCAACAGACGAAGCAAGGGACTGCGCTTCGGATAAAACGCGCTCCGCCTCGGAGAGCCGCGTCAAATAGGTAAGCGCAGAGCTTTGGGTAAGCTTGCGCCAGACGGCGCTTTCCGAACGGGCAAACTCGGGTGGAAGATCGGCCTGCAGGAGAGCCAGAGAATTTTCGTAATTTCCCTGCCGCATCAGAATTTCGGCCTTGAGGGTGAGGAACTTCCAGTGCCGCTCTGAGGTGGCTTTCGAAAAGCGCGAGAGTCCGGAGTCGGCATCATGCAATGCCGCCGCCAGATCTCCGGCTTGAACCTTCTGCCATACCTGGCCGTAGAGCTTATCGCCTGATGTTCCGCAACCTAATTGCGAAAGTGCGCTCCCTAAGAGGAGCAGAAGAATCAGGGAAAATGCGTTCCGTTGCTGCGGGTTGAACCTCCGCTGCCGTCGCCACTGGTGGAGGAGCCGAACTTCACGCGAATCATGGTAAGGGTGCGTTCGCCGTGTTTCATCAGAACTTCGCCGAGGAAGATTGTGCCGAAGCCTTTGATATGAAACCAGTGGCCCTGCGGCTTGACGCCCGGGCAATCGGTGTCCAGCTCTTTGACGAAGGAACAAAGAAAAACTCCGTTGGGCCCAGGGTCCGGCAAACTGGCGCCGCTCTGAAAGGGATCCCCGGCTATTTTCCGGAATTTTGACTTTTTGGCAAATTCGTTTGTTGCGTGCGCGTAAGTCGGAATGGATTCAAAGAGCTCAAAATCGAATTCAATTTTGACGGGATGCCCAGCAATGCGCAGGTTTTCGAACTTGCTGCCGACCATCGTGATCTCGGATTCCTTTTTGCCGGGAAGGTGCTTGGAATAGAGCCGGCAGACAACGCGATCTGCGGTGACAACATCGAGGAGGTTCAGTCCTTCAAGAGTGGAGGTGACAAGCGTGTTGTGGCTATCGTCGTCTTCCTGGTGACCACCGGAAACGTGCGTGTAGCCCGCCTTAAAGGAGATGAACTCGCGATACTTAAAATTCTCGACGCGAGAACTGCCGTAACCGCCGATGATTGGAAGTGCGCTGGCAGCTTGAACGTCGATGACTTCATTGAATGGACGCGTGAAGCGGCCACTGAATGCATGGGCACAAGCGTTGTAGTTATACGTAGAAAAGCGCTTTTCAGGCACGGGGGGACCTCCTGATCGGATCAAGACACTAGAAAATAACAGCAATGGTGCCGAAGCTAGTTCGGGAATGCAACCGTGAATTGGAGCCGGGCGAGTTCCTTGGCGGAGGATGGGTCCGCGTTTGGAGTCGCCAAACCGGAAACGACAATAGTGTACTTCCCTGCTTGTTTGCCAGGATTAATCGTGATCACTTGAGGTTTTTGCGCTTCGGCGGAATCTAGGGCGCGGAGAGAAGTTGCCGCACCAGATGGAGATTGCAGGACAAGTCGATACACCGAAAAAGCAGGGTCGTAGGGTGGGTAAACATAGAGACCAAAGGGTTGGTCCTGCGTGACGGTAAAGGTCAAGGTGTCGTCACCGAGAGTGTCTGCGGTAATTAGGGAATGCATCGGCAGCACGCGAGGAGAGGCGGCCTGTTTGTAATTGGGAATAGTGACGAAGTTCTGGTAGCCGATGAAGAGAAGCAGGATCGCGAATGCGGAAATGGCATAGGCGGGCTTGAACCAGGCGAACCATCCGAGCCCGGTCCGAACTGGACCCAAGCTAGGGCGTGGGTTCGGAGAAGCGGCGAAGATTTCGCGGGAGGCGCCGAGAAACTCAGCCGCTGCGCGCAGCTGCGTAGCACACTCGGAGCAAGAGAAATAATGTTCTTCGTAAGCATCGCGCTCGGCCGGCGCGAGTTCGCCCAATAGGTATTTTTCGCATGCCTGCGATTGGAGCGCTTGCTTGTGGTCCATCGTTAGTCGTTCCATTTGTCTAAATAGTGGCGAAGACGCCTGATTCGTTTCCTGTTCTCTAAAAAAAAGATAGGTTGCTTATACACAATGACTTACGGACCGAGATGGGACCGAAATCTCTCCTTAGCGCGGTGAATCATCACACGCAGGTAGTCGCGGCTGACGCCGAAATGCTGGCAGATCTCGTCTTTTGGCTGCTCCTCCAAGAGGGCGCGTAAGATCGCCTGGTCACGCTCGGGAAGTTGCGCGAGGACCTTACGGACCGCGGCGCGGGTTTCCTCAATGATGGCGAGTTTTTCAACATTGATGACTTTGTCTTGAATTTCTGAGTGATGGGCTTCAAGTGGGACTTCCTTGCTACCCAGCCGGTAGTACTCCAGGAGAACGTTGTTGCACACCGAATTGACGAAGGATCCCAGTCGCTTCGGATCGCGGATCGCCCCGTCAGAACGAATGGAGCGAATCACGCGGGCGAACGTTTCCTGGCGGAGTTCGTCGACAATGTCGGGCGGAAGGCGGCGGGAGCGGAGCTTCAACTGGAGAAGCTGAGAGAAATAGCCAACAAAATGATTCTCCGTAGAAGGGTCCCCTTCCCGGAGGCGCTGAAGATAGGCCTCGTCGAAATCGAAAAGTTCCAAAAACGCCCCCGAAGTGCTGGGAAGTATAGCCGTGACGGGACAGCAGTGGCAATGGAACGGGGCGTTCTGAAAGATGAACAGGAAAAAACTCCCAGAATGAAACGGATTCGGGCCTTGCGGCACTACTGGGTATAGGACTCCTTGAAGGCTCAGGAGACCTACACGCTGGGATAACAAAAAGTCCCCTGGCGTGCCCCTGAAGCAGCGTCCGGTGCTGATTGCTAGAGATCATCGCCGGACGCTGAAATTGAGAAGGAAAATTCCCTCGAGGATGGTGGGCCCTTGTATCAGAAGCAGGTTTCCTTTCGAGGCACAAGTCGTTTCGCAGGCACAGGCTCAAGCGAAAAACTCCCGATGGCACACGGTGTGATGGCGTTGCACCTGGATTTCGTGGCTAAGCCTGAGGGCACGCGGGAGCTTAATTGTGAGCTGGGAACCGTGCTAAACGCCGCAGGTCTGGCAGAGGAAGGGCTAGAGACGGCTCTATTGCTCGTCTCTGACCGCGAAGCAAGGCTGGTCACGTTGTTGACCTTTTGGGATTCGGGCCGGTTTGCAAGCGCGCGAGAGAGGCGAATTGCGTGGATGCAGAAGCTGCTGGCGCCGTTCGCGGATGGGCCAATTCGGGCGCAGACCAGCGCGCCGCGATTGGTGATGGCGGGAGCGGCCGAGTTCGACGTGGAAGAGGCGCCGTCGCGCGGTTCCTGTGAACTAGCTCAAACCGTTGGATAGCCAAAGTAAGTCGGCGGTGGCGCCACAATTTGGAAGGAAGTAAGAGATGGAGATCGTTACAGCAGGCAAACCCTTCGCGTCACTTCGTGCCGCCCGGGGTAAAGGGGACCAAGGGCCGATGGCGCAATCAGAATTGTGCAGCCAGATCGATTGTTCGAAGGAAGTAGTGACGTCGTTGGGCAAACGGGAGTTGTGCTTCGACCATTTCTGCGAGCGCTGCTATGAGGTGCTGGAGCACGCTGACCGCGCGAAGATCTACACGCCACGCAGTGCAACGGCCTGCGTCGAGCTGGCGCATCAACTGGATGAGTGTGCGCGCCGCGCTTTGGAGATTTCGCTGAGCGAGATTGAATTGAGCAACCTCGATCGCGCAAGACTCTTGGATATCGTGCTGTGGTCTGGTGATTTGACGAATCTGCTGCGCCGGAAACATAACGCGAGCTCGAAGGCTCTCGGCGAAGAGAGGCGGCCGGAAGAGCTTCAGAATACTTCCGGAAGCCGGGTGAATTGAACGCTTCGACAAGCCCAAAATCGGCTGGATCTGGCGGCAAAAGCGAGCGGCGTAACTGATACGGCAAGAGTTACAGAGCTTCAGAAGAAACGACCATTGAGAATTCCCTCCCGACGACGACAACATCAACAAAAATAAGGACTTAAGCAAAACGCATAGGTGGTACTGCGCATGCATATAACAAGGATAGTGCATGCGGCTGAGTTTTAGTACTGACTCCCGGCACAGCACTAGGTCCCATCAGGTCATCGCCCCGCGTATTGGAATGCAAGGCGAGAGAGACAGAGAGGAAGGAATCTCTGTCCCTAGCTGATGGTGTAGTCAAAGCGGCCGACGCCGCAGAGGGATAGAGATGGTGGAATCTCAGCCCGCCAATCCGGTTCCGCGCTGGAAAGAGCGAGTCACGGCTCTGCGCAATACCCTGCCTATTTTCCGGATGGTGTGGGAAGCCTCACCGCAGATCGTCGTGGCGAATATCAGCGTGCGCGTAATCGCGGCACTGTTACCGCTGGCGATGCTGGCGGTGACTAAGCTCGTCATCGATGCGATTTACCAGTACACAGCGCACAAGGCGGCGTTGCCTTCGTATTTCTGGTGGCTGGTGGGGGCGGAATTTGCTCTGGCGTGCGTCTCGACGATTTTGGTGCGTATTGGCGATTACTGCGACACGGTTTTGGCGGACAAGTACGCGAAGCACGTGAGCATCCGCATCATGGAGCACGCTTCGCGGCTGGACCTGACTTCCTACGAAGATCCAACCTTTCAAGACAAATTGGAACGAGCGCGTGTGCAGGGTACCGACCGCGTGCTGATGATTCAGGCGGCTGGCAGGTTAGTGCAGCAGGCGGTGACCACGGTCAGCATGGCGGCTAGCATCTGCTTCTTCTCACCGTGGATTTTGGTCGCGCTCGTCGTGTGCGTCGTTCCCGCGTTCATGGGCGAAACACACTTTGCGTTTCTCGGTTACTCGCTGAGCTTCGCGCAAACGCCAGCACGGCGCGAGATGGAATATCTCCGCGTTCTCGGCGGCAGCAAAGAGAGCGCGAAAGAACTGAAGCTGTTCGGGCTTGGCCGCTACTTCGTAGACCGGTTCACAAACCTGGCGATGCGGCTGCACAGAGAAACCGCTGGGCTGGCGCGCCGCCGCTTGTTTGTCGGGTCCCTGTTAACTCTGCTCGGCACAGTCGGCTACTACGGAACATATGCGTTTGTGATTTTCCAGACCGTGACTGGAGTGCTGACCATCGGCACGTTAACGCTGTTATCGGGAGCGATTGCCGCAGCGAGCTCCAACCTGCAAATGGTATTTTCCACGTTTTCTACAATCGCGGATCAGGCGCTATTCATCGGCGACTTGTTGGACTTCTTCGCAGTGAAGCCGGCAGTGCTTTCAAAGGCAAATGCGCTGCGGGCGCCGCAGCCTATCAAACAAGGATTCGAGTTTCGCAACGTTTCGTTCGCGTATCCGAACGGACGGCAAGTTCTGCATAACGTGAACTTCAAACTAACGCCTGGCGAACGAATTGCGTTAGTCGGCGAGAACGGTCAGGGCAAAACCACCATCGTCAAACTGTTGACGCGACTGTATGACCCAACCGGCGGCCAGATTCTGCTGGACGGCGTGGATTTGCGGGAGTACGACCAGGATGATCTTTGGCGCGAGATCGGCGTGATTTTTCAAGATTTCATGCGCTACGACATGACCGCGACGGAAAACATCGCCATGGGCCGCATTGAAGAACGGAACAACGTTTTCCGGATTCGTTCAGCGGCACACAAGAGCCTTGCCGAAGACGTAATTCGCAAACTACCGAAGGGCTTCGATCAACAGCTGGGCTGCAGATTTGATGGCGGGACTGATTTGTCGGGCGGTGAATGGCAGAAGATGGCGCTGGCAAGGGCATACCTGCGCGAGGCACAAGTTCTGATTCTGGACGAGCCGACAGCTTCGCTGGATGCGAAATCCGAACACGAAGTGTTTCAGCGGTTCGCGGAATTGACGCGCGGAAAGATGGCCATGCTGATTTCGCATCGTTTTTCAACCGTGCGCATGGCTGACCGAATTTTTGTTTTGCAGGACGGAAGAATCGCCGAAGAGGGGCCGCACGATCAGTTGATGCAGAACGGCGGGCGGTACGCAGAGATGTTTGAGCTGCAGGCGGCGAGCTACCGGTAGTTGGCTGGTTCTGGGGGAAGAAGAAATGGCGACGGGGATGGAGTTGATACTGAACTTGCGCAGCGCGCGCGAGTGGCACAGCTCGCTTGAAGAGCACAGCGAGCGTAGTGCGGTTGCGGCCGCAGCTGAAGAAACCGCGCGGCGACTCGAAAAGATTCTAACGGCGGCACGGCGCAACGGACTGAAGGCCCAAACCAAACAGCGCCGCAAGATCGCATCGCCCCTGGCCGATGATCTGGCGCTACACGAAGCGCAGATCGGCGGCGCGATTCAGTATTTGCAGCGCAGGCAAGCGTCGGGAGCTTTTCTGGAAGGCGACTGGCGTGCGCTGACGGCAAATACCAAAGTGATCGAAGAAACATTCGCTGAAAGCCGAGCGGCATTGCGCTTGGCCGAAGAGCTTCCCGTACTCGCGGGCGTGAAGGATGGCCAGCTCCGCGTTCGCATTGTGGCCGAGCGATGCCTTGAAGCTGCGGAGTTCGTTTTCGAGCGGCAAGAGTTGGTTGCTTTCCTGGCGGCGATGCAGGAAGAGGCAGAACTGACCAATGCGGAAATCGCCGCGCTGAAAGGATTCTTGAGCCAGGTATTGCTCGAGCAGGTCGCAGGTCATGCGAGGAAGCTCGTGATGCCGGGGCGGAACACCAGCACGTCGCGGGAAGAGGTACTGCCGGGGCTGCGCCTGATTCTCTCCAGCCTGAAAAGCTTGGTGCTGACAGATTGGGACGAGCTGTTTATCGAAACGAGCCTTTGCGAGCAGGCATTGACACAGGATCCCGCCAGCGCGTTTGAAGGAATGGACAAAGCCGCCAAATCGGACTACCGGACGGCTGTGGCCCAGTTGGCGCGCGAATGCGGCGAGAGCGAAGCGGAGGTGGCGAGGCGCGCGGTCAAATTGGCGAAGGCTCCGCATGCAGGAACGAACAAGAGGGCCAACGAGCGACGGTCGCACGTAGGTTTCTACCTGATCGGCGAAGGACGCCCGAAACTGGAAGAAGCGCTGGGCGTACACCGCTCGATTTTCACGACTATCGGACGCTTCCTGAAGCGTTGGCCAGATGGACTATATGTTGTCGGCATCGAACTCCTGATGATCGGATTGCTCAGCGCCGTGGTCATGGGCGCCGAGGTGCGCGTGCCGACATTCCTCGTGGTCGCGCTGTTCCTGCTGCCAGCCGCAGAGAGCGCGGTGGCTATCGCGAATCAGCTCGCGGTGATGTTCGTACGGCCGCGGGCGATGCCGAAGATGGATTATTCAAAGGGCATACCGGCGGAAAGCAAGACCCTCGTCGTGGTGCCGACGCTGCTGATCAACCGCGAGCAGATGGAACGTGCGGTACGCGATCTGGAGATTCGCTTCCTCGGGAATCGTGATGCAAATTTGCACTTCGCCTTGTTGACTGATCCGCCCGATGCGCCGACACAATTCGACAAGCGCGACGAACTGGGAGCTGAATGTGCTCGCCGCATCGATGAACTGAACCACCAGTACGCGGAGCAGGGGCGCGGCAGCTTTTTCCTTTTCCATCGCAACCGCACATTCAACGCGGTCGAGAAGATCTGGATGGGCTGGGAACGCAAGCGCGGCAAACTGCTAGACCTGAACAATCTACTGGTCGGCAAGTCGAATAACTTCTCGGTGATTGCCGGAGATCAGTCGCTGCTTGGCGGCTTCAAATATGTGATTACGCTGGATGCGGACACACAGCTCCCGCGCGACTCCGCGCATCGTTTAGTGGGCGCTATTGCGCACCCCATGCAGCGCGCAGTCATTCACCCTGTTTCGAACGTCGTTGTGGAAGGCTATGGCATTCTGCAGCCGCGCGTCGGTGTCAGCATCCATTCCGCAAACCGCTCGCGCCTTGCGTCCCTTTTCTCGGGCGATTCCACGTTCGACGTCTACACGCGCGCGGTTTCCGACGTATACCAAGATCTTTTTGGTGAAGGAAGCTTTACCGGCAAAGGCATCTACGAGATCGAAGTGTTCCAGCAGGTGCTGGAGCAGCGCTTTCCGTGCAATGCCATCCTAAGCCACGACATGATCGAAGGCGCATACGCGCGCGCCGGACTGCTTTCCGACGTCGAAGTGATCGACGATTATCCGTCGCGCATCGCCGCTTACAGCAAACGGAAGCATCGTTGGGTACGCGGCGATTGGCAGATACTTTTCTGGTTGTTCCCGCGCGTGCCGGACTATTTCGGCAACGTGGTGCGGAACCCGATCAATCTGATTTCGCGCTGGAAGATTCTGGACAATCTGCGACGCAGCCTGACCGAAATCGCCACTCTGGCAATACTGCTGAGCGGCTGGCTATTTTTGCCCGGGAAGGCCCTGTATTGGACTGTAGCGACTCTCGCAATGTTTGCGGCTCCCACGTACCTCCAATTCGCGCTGGCCATCCTCCGCAGCGGGAATAACAAGTTTACGGCTCGATTCTGGAAGGAATGGTTTGCCGAATTTGCCGCGGCGAATGCGCACCTCTTCATGCGCCTGGTTTGTTTGCCGCAGCAAAGCATGGTGACGCTCGATGCGATCGTGCGGGTGGTGGTTCGCATGGCCCTCACTCGCCGGAAATTGCTGGAATGGGAGACTGCGGCAGAAGCGGAAACCACCGGCAAAAAGCGGAGTCCCGTGGACATCTACTTGGCGGCAACGCCATGGGTGGCTTTTCTTGGCGGCGTTTTTCTTGCGATAGATCGCCCCGATGCCTTTCTGGTTGCGTGGCCGCTGTTGCTTCTGTGGGGCGGCTCGCGTGAATTCTGCAACTGGCTCGATCAGCCGCTGCCCGAAGACGGCTTAAAAATCAGCCACAAGGATGAGGCGCTGCTGCGCAACTCGGCGCTGCGCACTTGGAGATTTTTCCGCGAGTTCAGCAACGAGCAGGAGAACTTCTTAATTCCGGACATTTTCAAAGAAGAAGGCAAGCTGACGGCTCACCGCACGTCTACTACTAACCTTGGGTTGCTGCTGAACGCTCGCGTGGCGGCGATCGATCTGGGTCATTTGACGGTTGCGGAATTTATTTCCGATACGGAGAAAACCCTGGCCACAGTGCGGCGTTTGCCGAAGGCGCACGGCCATCTTTACAACTGGTATGACAACCGGACGCTGGAACCGGTCGGTGATCCTTTCCTTTCCACCGTGGACAACGGCAACCTGGTCTGCTGCCTGTGGACTCTGAAACAAGCTGCACTGGAAGAACTCAAACGACCGATTTTCCGGCGCGAATTGTGGGCCGGCATTCGTGATCACGCGCGCTTGATCCAGCAGTTGGCGCCAGCAAAGGAAGTTCGTAAGGCGGTACGCGGACTGGAGGAGTGCATCGCCAAACGCGGGCAAACGCCGCTGGAGTGGCTTAGTTCCCTGCCCTCTCTGGAGCAAGCCGTGGCAACGCTGGTCGAAGCAGCCAAGCCTGTTGCGCAAAAGTCGGACGAGCTGCAATGGTGGCTCACCGAGTTCAGCACACGGATTTCAGCGCTACACGATCTGGCTGTGCAGTTCGCACCCTGGGCTTCCACGAAATTTCGTACATTGCGCGTAGAAGAAAAACAGCAAGCGAAGTGGATCGCGGATTTGAGTCTGGCGGGGGCCGTTCGTATTTACGACGAAATCGCGGCTGGATTGGAAGAAGAAGATCGCAATGGGGGCAGCGCCGCGGAAAGCGTTTCGCGCGAATTGCTCCGCGAAGCGCTTACTGCTGCGCGTAAGGCGGCGAGCGAAGCTTCGGCGGCGCTTATCGGAATCGCAGCCTACGCGGATGAGCTCGCGTCCGGTATGGACTTTTCGCTGGTTTACGACGCACCGCGCAAACTGATTACGATCGGCTTCGACGCCAGTAAGGACGCGGCCAGCGAACATCACTATGACCTGCTCGCCTCGGAAGCGCGCGCTGCCGTGTTTGCCGGCGTTGCCAAAGGTGAAATTCCGCAGGAATGCTGGTTTCATCTGGACCGCTCCCACGTCCGCTTCAAAGGCGAACGCGTGTTGCAATCATGGACTGGCACGATGTTTGAATATCTGATGCCGTCGTTGTGGATGAAGTCGTCGGCAGGCACACTGCTCGACCGCAACATGGGTAGCGCGGTTCGCGCGCAACAGAAACATGCGCGGCGTTACGGAATCCCCTGGGGTATTTCCGAATCCGCCTGCAGCCTGATCAGCGGCGATGGGCACTATCATTACTTCGCGTTTGGAGTGCGGCCGCTGGCGCTGCATCGTCCGGACGAAGAACGTGTCGTAATTTCGCCCTATTCGACATTCATGAGCCTGATGACCGGCTCATACGATGCACTGCGCAATCTGCGGCGATTGAAAAAGATGGGCGCAATGGGAGCGTATGGTTATTACGAGGCGCTGGACTTTGGGCCGCGCATCTCGCTGCACCGCAAGCGTTTCAGCATGGTGCGTTCGTGGATGGCGCACCACCAGGGCATGTGCTTGCTTTCCATCGCCAACGTTCTCTGTGACTCTGCCATTCAGCGCCGCTTTCATGCGGAACCGCAGGTAGCGGCCACCGAACGCATCCTGCACGAACGTGCCAACGCATCAGATGCGCTCGATGTCAGCAAGACGCAGCGCAAGCGCAAAGGCGAAGCGCTGCTCACCGAAGGGCAAAGCGTGCTGAGCCCGAGCTACTGGGAAACGAAGGATCGCGCACAAAGTGCGGCGTGAAGTCGCTGTCACTCGCTTAGCTGAATGAAGCCGGCTTAGTGTGTCGACGACGCCTGTGAGGCGCGCTCACTGTCGAAAGTCTTCTGGCAGGCGATCCCAGCCGCGCGAATTTCCGCGAACTGGCGCGCCCCTCGGACACTCGCCAGCATGGGATCAGTATCCATCACGGGATACGAACAGTAATTGGCTTTGATGGCGCTTTTCAGAAAGCGAACTGCCTCATCCGTCTGGCCACAATAGGACAAATGCCCGGCAAATAAATAAGTAGCTTCGGGATCGTCGTCCGTTCTTACGCCAGGAACCAGCTCGGAAATCTCCGCCTGAGGCCGATGCTGCACGCACGCGAGCAGCATTTTATAGCTGCTCCCCCAATCCATCGCAGGCGGCCCAATTCCGAGCGCCTCATTGGTCTTGCCCTCGCGCATAGCCAACTCAATGGTGATCGCTTTGGACCACTCGGAACTATGATCCTTGCGCACAAAATCGCTACGCGCGCGCTGGTAATTGCCCAACTCAATAAATGTGATGCCGCACGAGTTCCACAGCGTTTGCGGATCAATCAGATGAGCCATTTCGCAGTGGCGGCTCGCCTCGTCCAGGTGGCCGGCGTAGCGCAAGACATAGCTCAGAAGGTGGTGCGCATTGGCGTTGTCCGGATGCCTGTTGACCAGGTCCTGCGCCTCCTTATATGACTTGGCGAGTTTTCCGCGCTCGGCGTTATGAAGGATCATTTCCGCGGCAGCGTCCTGGTAGTCGGGATCCAGCGCGAGAGCGCGCTCGCCGGCCTCGTCCGAGCGCTGCAGCATCGCCTCCCCGCCGCCTCCAAACCGCGCCGCATGATAAGACCGATTCGAAATTGCGCCCCACGCCGGCGCGTAAGTCGGATCGAGCACCACGGAGTGTTCCAGCATTTGCAGAGCTTCTCGATTCGGCTGGGGATCGGAAGCCAGGGAACTGGCGCGCAAGAACAGTCCGTACGCCTCCTCGTTCTTAGGCGGCGTCGAAACGTTTTTCGCCAAAACCGAGGCGCCCAGGACGGGCGCAAGTTTTCCTCGCGTCGCCGCAGCGATTTGCGCTTGCAGCGTCAACAGGCTTTTTGCCGGAACGTTCATTGTGTCGCGCCACAGCAGGCGGTTATCTTCCACTTCCACGGCTTCCATGGTGATCTGCAGCTCATCGCCCACCAGAACGTAATGGCCCGTCACAAGGCTGTTTGCTCCGACGTCGTGACCAGCTTTTTGTAGGTCGATGACCGGACCGGTGAACCGACTCGTGCTCGCAAACGGACGAATCGTGAGCGGGCGCATGCGGCTCAGTGTTGTGGCGATTTCATCGGCGAGCGCCAATCGTAAGAAGTCAAAATCGTTGCGCGTGCTGAAGTCCTGAAACGGCAAGACCGCCACGACCCTCCCCGGTGGAGTCGAAGACGAGGAAACTCTGCGGTACAACACCGCGGTTGCCACCACGCCAACCAAAAGCGCAGCGCACGCGGCAATCACCCAGGGCCGGCGCACGCGCGCTTCTGCTTGTTTACGTTCCGCAAGTTGATCGTTCCGGTTCTTGAGGACCAGCTGCTCGCGTTCCGTTCTGCGGCTCGCCAAGCGGCTTAGCCTTACAGCAAGTTCGGCCGGGCTTGCCAGACGCTGCGCTGGATCGCCGCATGCCGCCAGTGCAATATCTTCACGAATCACCGGGTCATCAATGCTTGCTTCCCAACCGAGCGACAATGGCTTATGAAAATCTCCAGCCGCCAACTGAAACAGCATCACGCCTAGCGCGTAAACATCCGCCGCTGCGGTCGCTGCGCTACCAGACAACACTTCTGGAGCAAGATAAAGCAACGTGCCTGTCAGGGAGACGCTCTGCACACTGCACGTCTGCGTCATTCCCAGGTTCGTGATGCCAAGCGCGCGCAACCGGTCCGGTTCGGCAAGCCAGGCGCTGCCAAAATCCGCTACTTTGATCTGCCAGCCCCCATCTGCGGGCTTTATCAGAATGTTTGTCGGCTTGAGGTCTCTGTGTAGAACGCCCGCCGCGTGCGCAGCCGCAACCGCGTTAGCCACATCTGCCAGAAGTCTCAGACGCACATCCAGCGGAACTGCTTTGAGCCCGCCTTGACTCGTAGCCCATTCCTCCAGGTTTTCTCCGCCAAATTCGCTCTCAATTGAATAAGGAGCAGCCTCAAGATTCCACTCAAGTAAACGGACCAGATCTCTGCGCTCGCCAAGGGTCTCGTAGAGGTAGCGCGACACGGTCACTTCTCGCTTCAAACTGCGTAGCCGGCCCTCTGACGACGCAAACTTGAAGACACGTGTCTCGCGTGTTTTGGGATTTTCCGCCAGCCACACCTGTTTGCTGTGCTGTTCTCCAAGCGGCCGGAGCAGCCGCCAGTGCTCGCGGCCCGGCACAAAGTCCCCTGCCTTTAACGAAGGCTCGGGCAGCTCTGCTGCGAAAGCCACGGAGCGGCTCGTCACTCTAACGCCGATCCGATAGCCCACGCGGGGCACTGTCAGCACCACCGTCGAATCCGCATCGCCCAGCGCTTTGCGCAGCTTGGAGACCGCTGTGGCAAGCGATCCGTCAACAACCAGCAAACCCGGCCACACTGAATCCAGCAGCGCTTCCTTAGTGACCACTTTCCCTGCATTGGTGAGTAGCTGCAGCAGTACTTCCAGCGGTTTCAATTCGAGATCGACGAGCTTGCCGGCAACGCGCAGCTCAAGCCGGCTATCGTCGAAAATACAATCCGAAAACGTCCAAACTCGTCCGAAGAAGGTCTGTGGAACTTCAGGAGGGCCGGTGGGCGGCATGGGCTGGCTTGCTCTTTAGAGTTCTTGAGAAATCCGTCAGGACACGCAACGCCCGAATCCGGAGACTTGGCACACGGAGCGGACCTGGTTGCCGGGATTCTGCCACGAAACGGCGCAGCCGTACAGCAGAGTTCGCTCAGGGAAGGTCAATCGGAAGGTTTCGGCCCGGATTCCAGGTAACAAGAATGACGGAGGGAAAGATGCAGCCCAGCGCAAACCCAATTCGGTACACTTCGCTTTTGGTACTTCTAGTCCTCAGTCTCATAACATCGCGGTCTCTTCCTGCGGGGCAGGCTCCCGCTCAACAACGCGGCCAAGCTCCTCAGCAACCTGCCGTTTCCCCGTCAGTATGGGCAGCTCCGGCTCAGCCTCAGCAACAGGCAAATTCGGCGTTTCAGTCGGCTTGCGGCAACCAGCCTATGTGTTACGACGCGCCGGACTTTGCCGTTGCGGTGGTGGATTTTCGCATGAGTATGGCCAGTGGCTACAAGTTGATGGACGCCACATTGCGCTTCGTTAATAAGACGAATCAGCCGCTGATTTTGGGCTATCTCGATGGCTCCGCCGTTGCCCTGGACGACCAAGGCAACCGGTACGTGCCCTACGGAAACCGCGGTCTGGCAGGCATCGGCTTAGTAAACGGCGCTTCTGCCGACCCGAAATTCGCTCTGCAACCCGGAGGCGCTGGCGACGCACGCTGGGAGCTGCTCTGGCGGCCCGGCGCGCAGGACCCCATCGGCAGCGCGTTTGACTTGTCCCTGACCATTCGTGAAGTGACTACCCTGGTAGGCGGCCAACACGCACTTGGCGGAGAGATTCCGCTGCGCTTTCAGGGCCTCGCCAACGGTATGACCGGTTCAGGCGGCGTAGCGCCGATAGCTGGAACCGCGGGTGTAGCAGGCGCTCCTGGTGCAGCTCCTATGCTGGCTGGCGGCACGGGCCTGCCGCCGTGCGGACCATCCGGCAACGCGGCGAACCCTATGAACTCAATCGCCGGAGCCGCCAATTCCGTGGGTGGCCAACAAACCACAAACGCCACCAACACCGCAACCAATACGGCCGGCAACGCAATGGCGCAGCTCGCCGGGCTTAAATCCATTTTCGGCAAGAAAAACGTCGCGGCTCCCGCAACAAATGTGGCAGGTGCTGCCAATTGCATCCCAGCCGGGACGCCCTCCGCAATGCCTGTCACAACGCCGACCACAGCCGGCGTTGTGACAGGCAT
>Ga0268266_10002062_pt1 | contig 22269 bp, 22 predicted proteins | sample KBSS13metaG_FD_190356 | JGI IMG/M metagenome (GOLD analysis project Ga0268266, IMG submission 190356) | Switchgrass rhizosphere microbial communities from Kellogg Biological Station, Michigan, USA - KBS S1-3 metaG (SPAdes) (version 2) | ecosystem: Host-associated > Plants > Roots > Rhizosphere... | reverse complement strand
AGCTGTTCGTCGCCGGCCCCGCGCTGCTGCTGTTGTTCCAGGGGGCGACGCTGCTCCTCGGGCTGTACTTGGTGCTCGCGCGCAGGCTGGCCCCGCGCCCGGCCGCGATCGCCGCGTCGGCGATCTTTCTCTTCCCGTACATCTCGGGCGTCACGGCCGTGATCGCGAAGGACGCGATGATGGCGGGCCCGCTGCTCATCGGTATCGCCGTGCTCGATACGCGGCCGCGCCTCGCGCTCGCATGCATGTTGTTCGCGAGCCTGATGCGGTGGAACGCGCTCGCCGCAACCTGCGTGCCGATGCTGCTCCTGTTCAAGTGGACACCGGCGATCACAGGCTGGCGGCGCTACCTGATCGCTGCCGCGGCGTGGCTCGCGGTCACCGCCGTCGCGTACGAGATCAACGAGGTCATGACCGATCGGCGCGAGTACCTCTGGTACTGGTCATACGCCTACGAAGACATCGCGGGCACGATGGCGAACATGCCGCCGATGGACGACGCGACCATGGAGCAGATGCTCGCGGGCGTGCCGCTGCGTTATCACGATCACATCTACGACCGCTTCAAGGCGGTCTACAACCCTGCGAGTCACTACCACTTGATGCGCGGGCCGCAGCGGCTCGTCGACATCGCGCAGAACGAGGCCGAGCGCACGGCGATCGCCGCGGCGTGGAACCGATTCGTGCTCGGTCATCCCGAGGCGTATCTCAAGTATCGCGTCGACAACTTCAGGCTCCTGCTCGCGCTCGACCGGCCTCCGTCGTTCTCGAACGTCTATATCTGGTTCAACGTGATCGCGGCACCGGAGGTCGTGGCGGAGCTCGATCACGACGCGGCACCGTCGCGGATCCAGGGCCTGATGCGCGATGCCTCCGTCTGGATCAGCCTCACGCCGCTGTATTTCACGTACCTCTATTTCGGGCTGTTGATCTTCCTGTTGCCGTTCGTGCTGAGACTGCGATTCGAGGCTGCGCTCGCGCTCAGCGCCCTCGGCTACGAGCTGCAATGGTTCTTTCTCGCGGCCACGGCCGACCTGCGCTATTCGCAATGGATGGTGCTCACCACGCTGGTGGTGGCCGTGATGCTCGTCGCGCGCTTGTTGCGCCGCTTGTGATAGAAGGAGCCAATGCCGCCGGTGCTGTCGATCGTTGCCCCCGCGTACAACGAGGAGCGCAATCTCGCGGCATTCATCGCGGCGATCATTCCGGTGCTCGAGGGCATCGGCGAGCCGTTCGAGATCGTGTTCGTCAACGACGGCTCGCGCGACGGCACGCTCGGCATGCTCGCCGCTGCGGCGTCGCAGGATCCGCGCATCAAGGTCGTCGGGCTCGCTCGCAACTTCGGCAAGGACATCGCGTTGTCGGCAGGTCTCGCGCACGCGAGCGGCCAAGCGATCGTGCCGATCGACTGCGATCTCCAGCATCCACCCGAGCTGATCCCGCAGTTCGTCGCGCGCTGGCGCGAGGGCTTCGACATGGTGATCGGCGTGCGAAGCAAGCGCGACGAAGAAGGCTGGCTGCGCCGCAACCTGTCGCAGACCTACTACAAGGTCATGCGCGCGATGACCAGCGTCGAGATTCCGCCGAACGCCGGCGACTTCCGGCTCATCGATCGCAAGATCCTCGACGTCATCAACAAGATGCCGGAGCGCCATCGCTTCATGAAGGGCATCTTCGCGTGGCCCGGTTTCAAGGTCAGCGCGATCGAGTTCCAGGCCAACGTGCGCGCGAACGAGACGAGCAGCTCTTGGAGCTTCTTCAAGCTCTGGAAGTTCGCGCTCGACGGATTGTTCTCGTTCTCGACGGCGCCGCTCAAGCTCTGGACGTACATCGGCGCGCTGTCGGCCGCCGGCGCGTTTTTCTATCTCGTCGTCACGGTGATCCAGAAGTTGTTCTTCGGCATCGCGGTGCCCGGCTACGCGTCGCTGCTCATCGTGGTGTTGTTCCTCGGCGGTCTGCTGCTGATCTCGAACGGCATCCAGGGCGAGTACATCGCGCGGATCTTCGAGGAAGTGAAAGGCCGGCCGCTCTACGTGATCGGCCAGACGTTCGGGTTCGACGACAAACCGGCCGCGGTCGCCAAGACGCCGGAGGTAGTCGCTGCTCCACAGCCGGTCGCGATGGCGCCGTCCGGACGTCGCGAGCTGCCGAAGCCGACGAAACCCCCGCCGCTGCCGCGGCCCTAAATGTCTCCAAGATTCCTACGCGGGTTGTTCGTGGCGTACGTGGCGGCGGTCGCGCTGCACGTCGGGTGGGTCGTCGCGCACGAGCCGTTCTCGTTCGACGCGTGGAACGTCGCGAACGACACCGGCGCGCAGCCGATCACGGCCGGCCGGTTCTTCGGCTACTGGTGGTTCGAGTACACGCACTCCAACCCGCGGTTCGGCCAGGCGCTCACGTATCTCGGCTACAAGGTCGAATACTTCGCGGTGATCGCGTCGGCGTTGGCATTCATCGCGATCGCGCTCGCGGTGATGACGATCGCGCTCCGGCGACTGCCCTCGTGGAAGCGCGGCCGCGATCTCGCGCTCTCGGCGTTCGCGCTCGGTGCGCTGTGGTTCGCGTTGCCGCAGCTCGGCAAGACGCTGTTCTGCCGCGCGTACGCGGCGAACTACGTCTACGGGCTCGCGATCCAGCTGTGGTTCCTCGTGCCGTTGCGGCTCGCCAAGCGCAGCCCGGGCCGCATCACGTGCGCGCTCTACCTCGTCTTCGGGCTCGTCGCCGGCATGTGCAACGAGCACACGGGGCCGACGCTGTGCGCCTTCTCGCTCGGCTACGCGTGGTGGCAGCAGCGCGAGCGCAAACCCACCGCGAAGCTCGCGTGGTTCGGCGCGCTCGGTGCCATCGTCGGCTTCGCGGCGCTGTTCTTCGCACCGGGCCAGGGCCAGCGCTACGACAACCTCGCGCAACGGGTCTCGCTGGTCGGCAGATTCTTGCAGCGCGGGTTCACCGGCAACCTCGACATCGTGCGCGACCTCCTCATCGGGCTCGCGCCGGCGCTCGGCCTCATCGCGATCATCGCGACGCTCGCGCTCGCCGAGCGAGACCCGGAGCACACCGAGCGCGAGGAACGCAAAGCTGCGGTCCGGTTGATCGCGATCGCGCTGATCGCATCGCTCGCGATGGCCGCGACGATCTTCGTGTCGCCCAAGCTCGGATCGCGGTTCTATCTCGGCTCGGGCTGCCTCGTGCTCGCCGGGCTGATCGCGCTCGCCGACGCGGTGCTGTCGGACCGCGGGCTCGGGTGGCTTGTCGTGCTCGCGATCGCGTCCACGGCCTACGCGGTCGGTCACACCGTGCCGCTCTACGATCACGCCAAGCGCGCGAGCGACGAGCGCATGGCGGCGCTCGCCGCGGCTCCCGAGGGCAGCGTGTTCATCGCGAACTCGTTCGATCAGGTCGACGATTCGTGGTGGTTCCTCGGCGACGACTTCCGCGACGCCCGCAAGCGCGACATGGTGGCGACGTACTTCGGTCTCGGCGGCGTCGTGTTCCACGCGTACGACCCGCTGGCGCCGCTCGGCGTCGCGGGGGCGCGGTTCGTGCCGTTCGCGACGCTCGATCCCGCGGGGTGCCTCGACGAGCGGGGCGGGTTCACGCTCGGCGCGACGAAGGGCTTCGATCTCGTCGGCTTGCACGAGCAGGTCAAAGCCGGCATTGCACTGCTTCGCGAGCGAATCGCGCCGACCACGCTGCTCGCGCTGTCGCTCGAGATTCAGCTCGACGATCCGAGGATCGCGCTACCCGCGAAGCACATCGTGATCGCGCGGTGGTCGCCGCAGCGTTACGAATCGTACGTCGGTGCGATCGAGCGCAAGGGTCGTGCAACGACGCGTCAGATCACGCTGCCGAAAGAGCTGAAGGACACCGACGCACAGATTTACGCGTATCAGGTCGGCGGCGAGAACCGGCACCTCGGCAGCGCGCGCGATAGCGCGCTGACGTACGTTCCGTGGAAGAGCGGCGTGTATTGGATCCTCGCGTGTCGCGACGACGCTTGCTTCGTGATCGCGGCGTCGCGCCAGGGCGGGTGATGGAACGCCGCGCGCCGTACGTCTGGATCGGTTTGCTCGTGCCGGTGTGGGTCGCGCTCGTCGCGTGCACGCACTGGGAGCCGATCTTGCGCGACTCGTGGGGGCACTACTTCGAGCACGTTCATCTCGCGCTGACGCCGTCGCGCGTCTGGGACTTCACGCGCGAAAACTACCTCCACAACAATCCCAGGCTCGGTCAGACGTTCACGATGCTGACGTTTTCCCCGGGACCGTGGCACAGCGTGATCACGCCGCTTGTCGAGCTCCTGCTGTTCATCCAGCTCGCCGCGCTCGCACTCGGCCGCTGGCCGTCGCTGGGCCGCAGCGACGACGCATTGGTCGTGGCGACCATTCTCGGCCTCGTCGCGCTGTGTGCGCCGCAGCTCGGCCCCATGTTGTTCTATCGCCCGTTCACCGGGAACTATCTGTTCGGCTTCGTGCTCAGTCTGGCATTCGCGCTGCCGTATCGGTTCACGGTCGCCGAGCCGCGGTCCCGCGGTTGGTGGTGGATCCCGATCATGCTGGTCGCCGGCTTGGCGGCTGGGCTGGCGAACGAGCACACGGGGCCGACCTGTGTCGCGGCGGCGCTTGCGGCGACCGTGGTGGCGTGGCGGCGCGGGGCGTTGTCTCCGTGGATGATCGCCGGGATCGTCGGCGTGATCGCGGGCGGCGTCATGCTCTACGTCGCGCCTGGCCAGGACATTCGCTACAACGGGCTCGCGACGCACGAGGGCCTGCTCGCGCGCATCGCGTCGCGCGGGATCGTCGCCGACCTGTGGATCGTGTTCGGCATCGTCTGGTACGCGTGGAAGATGGTGCTCGCGCTCGCGCTCGGGCTCGTCGCGTGGTGGCTCGGCGGCAGACCGCGCATTGCCGGCGCTCGTAGCGCGCTGGCGATCGCGCTGGCCGCGTTCGCGATCGCGCTCACGTTGCTCGCATCGCCGAAGCAGGGCGGTCGTCTCGACTTCGCGTCGGTCTGCTTGCTCGCGGCGGCGACCGCGAGCGTCGTCGTGCCGCTCCTGGGCGACGTGCGGCTGCGAATCGCAGCATGGCTGCTCGCCGGCGCGGCGGTCGGATACATGCTCGTCGCGTGCCTGTGGACTTACGCGATCGTCGGCCCCGAGGCCGCGCAGCGGCTGGTCAACCTCGAGCACGCGCCGAAGGGCAGCGACATCCACGTCCCGCCGTTGTCGCTCGCGAAGTCGCGATGGTTTCTCGGAGATGACTTTGCCGTCGCTAGCCAGCGCGCGCGCGTGGCCGCGGATTTCGGCCTCGCCGCGATCGAGCTCACGGGCCCGGTCCCGGGCGCAGCCGACGATGGCATGTAGCGCCGTCCTGAGGTAGCGTCCGCGCGCTTGCGCTACTTCGTCACCGGCGCTGCCGGCTTCATCGGCTCGAATCTCGTCGACCGGCTGCTCGCCGGCGGCCACGAGGTCGTGGGGTACGACAATCTATCGACGGGCCAGGAACGGTTTCTCGCCGGCGCCGGCGCCCGGTTTCGGTTCGTTCGCGGCGACTTGCTCGACGCGACGGCGCTCGCCACCGCGATGGCCGGCTGCGACTTCGTGTTCCACTTCGCGGCCAACGCCGACGTGCGGTTCGGCACGGATCATCCCGGCCGCGATCTCGAGCAGAACACGATCGGCACGTTCCGCGTGCTCGAGGCGATGCGCGCCAACGGCATCACGCGTATCGCGTTCTCGTCGACGGGCTCGGTGTACGGCGAGGCGAAGGTGTTTCCGACGCCCGAAGACGCGCCGTTTCCCGTGCAGACCTCGTTGTACGCGGCCGCGAAGCTCGCCGGCGAAGGCCTGATCGCCGCCTTCTGCGAAGGCTTCGGCTTCCAGGCGTGGATCTTCCGGTTCGTGTCGATCCTCGGCGAGCGCTACTCGCACGGCCACGTGTTCGATTTCTACAAGCAGCTGCTCGCCGATCCGACGAAGCTGCGCGTGCTCGGCAACGGCAAGCAGCGCAAGAGCTACCTCTACGTGCAGGACTGCATCGACGCGATCCTGTGCGCGATCGAGCGCGCGACCGACAAGGTGAACATCCTCAACCTCGGCACCGACGAGTACGTCGAGGTCAACGACTCGATCGCATACATCTGCGAGACGCTCGGCATCGCGCCCGAGCGCAGCTACACCGGCGGCGAACGCGGCTGGATCGGCGACAACCCGTTCATCCTGCTCGACTGCAAGCGCATGCGCGCACTCGGCTGGGCGCCGAAGCTGTCGATCCGCGAGGGCATCGCGAAGACGCTCGCCTATCTTCAGGCCAATACCTGGCTCCTGGACTCGAGATGCTGATCACGCGCAGCCCGTTACGGATCTCGCTCGGCGGCGGTGGAACCGATTTGCCGTCGTACTACGAAGAGCACGGCGGCTTTCTCGTCGCGGCCGCGATCGACAAGTACGTGTGGGTCACGATCCACCGCCCGTTCGTGCCGGGCGTATTCCTCAAGTACTCGCAGATCGAGCACGTCGATCGCGTCGAGGCGATCGAGCACCCGATCGTGCGCGAAGCGTTCGCGATGATGGGCATCACCGATCTCCAGCACGAGATCACGACGCTCGCCGACATTCCGGCGGGTACCGGCCTCGGTTCGTCGGGCAGCTTCACGACCGCGCTGCTCAAGGCGCTGTACAGCTTCGAGCGCCGCCTGCTCCTGCCCGGCGATCTCGCGCGGCTCGCATGCGAGCTCGAGATCTCTCGGCTCGCTCGGCCGGTCGGCAAGCAGGACCAGTACATCGCCGCGTACGGCGGCATCACGTGCTTCGAGTTCGACAAATCCGGCGAGGTTCGCGCCGAGCCGCTGCCGATGTCGCAGTCCACGCTGCACGAGCTCGAGGATCACTTGCTGCTGTTCTTCACCGGGTTCTCGCGCAGCGCGAGCGAGATCTTGAAAGATCAGGATCAGCGCACCAAGCAAGCCGATGCGTCGATGGTCGCGAACCTCGACTACGTCAAGGAGCTCGGTCGCCGCAGCCGCGCGGCGCTCGAGCAAGGCAAGCCCGCGCTGTTCGGCGAGCTCATGCACGAGCACTGGGAGGGCAAGCGCAAGCGCTCGAGCGGGATGTCGAACCCCAAGATCGACGAGTGGTACGAGCTCGGCCGCAACGCCGGCGCGATCGGCGGCAAGCTCGTCGGTGCAGGCGGCGGTGGCTTCCTGATGTTCTACGCACCCGAGCCCAACCGCGTGCGCGCGGCGATGACAGGCGCCGGGCTCGAGGAGGTGCGCTTCAGGTTCGACTTCGACGGTACGCGCGTGGTGTTTTCATGAGTGTCCCGCCCGTCGCGATCCTCGCCGGCGGGCTCGCCACGCGGCTCGGCGATACGACCAAGTCGATCCCGAAGGCACTGCTCGACGTCGCCGGCACGCCGTTCGTGTTTCACCAGCTCGAGCTGTTGCGCGCGGCTGGCGCGACGCGCGTCGTGCTGTGCGTCGCGCACCTCGCCGATCAGATCGAAGCGGCGGTCGGAAAGAGCTGGCGCGGCCTCGAGGTCGCGTACTCGCACGACCGGCTCGACGGCACCGGCGGGGCGCTTCGCCGCGCGCTTCCGCTGCTCGGCGGCGAGTTCCTCGTCGTCTACGGCGATTCATATCTGCGCTGCGACTACGCGGCGATCGCGCGTGCGTGGCTGGCGAGCGGCAAGCTCGGGCTGATGACGGTGTATCGCAACGACGGCCGCTACGACGCGAGCAACGTCGAGTACACCGATCACGTCGTGCGCTACGACAAGACCACGACCGCGGGCATGACCCACATCGACTGGGGCCTCGGTGGCTTCCGTGCCGCGGCATTTGACGGCTACCCGGACGGCAAGCTCGATCTGCAGCGCGTCTATCAAGATCTGCTCGCGCGCGGCGAGCTGTGTGGTTGCGAGGTTTCCGACCGCTTCTACGAGATCGGCTCGCATGCCGGGCTCGAAGACACGCGTCGCCTGTTAGGAGCCAATCGATGAGCTATGCCCGGCAACATCTCGATGAATCCAAGCGCGTGATCGACGGCCTCGACGCCGAGGCGATCGAGCGCGTCGTCGACATCCTGCACGCCACGCGAGAGCGCGGCGGCCGGCTGTTCTTCCTCGGCGTCGGCGGCAGTGCCGCGAACTGCTCGCACGCGGTGAACGACTTCCGCAAGATCGCCGGCTTCGAAGCCTATGCGCCGACCGACAACGTCTCCGAGCTCACCGCGCGCACCAACGACGAAGGCTGGGCGAGCGTGTTCGTCGAGTGGCTGCGCACGTCGCGCTTGAAGCAGGCCGACACGTTGTTCGTGTTCTCCGTCGGCGGCGGCAACGTCGAGAAGAACATCTCGCCGAACCTCGTCTACGCGCTCGAGCTCGCCAAGAAAGTCGGCGCGAGCATCGTCGGCGTGGTCGGCCGCGACGGCGGTTACACCAAGCAGGTCGCCGACGCCTGCGTGCTGATCCCGACGGTCAACGAGTCCAACATCACGCCGCACAGCGAAGCGTTCCAGGCCGTCGTGTGGCACTTGCTCGTCTCGCATCCGAAGCTCAAACAGGTGCAGACCAAGTGGGAGTCGGCCGCGAAGTGACCCGCGCCGTCTTCCTCGATCGCGACGGCGTCATCAACGCTGCCGTCGTGAGGGACGGCAAGCCGTATCCGCCCGCCAGCGTCGAGGCGATGGAGATCCTGCCGGGCGTGCCCGAGGCGCTCGCCGAGCTGCGCGCCGCCGGCTTGCTCCTGGTCGTGGTCACGAACCAGCCCGACGTCGCGCGTGGCACGCAGACCCGCGAGGCGGTCGACGCGATCCACGCAAAGCTGCTCGCAGAGCTGCCGCTCGACGCGATCTACGCGTGCTGGCACGACGACGCCGACGCGTGCAGCTGCCGCAAGCCCAAGCCGGGCTTGCTCGTGACGGCCGCCACAGACCGCGGGATCGACCTGACGGCCAGCTTCATGGTCGGAGACCGCTGGCGGGACGTCGAGGCGGGGCTTGCCGCCGGCTGCCGCACCGTGTTCGTCGATCGCGATTATCGTGAACGCAGGCCCGAATCTGCGATACACGTGGCGGGCCTGCCCGAAGCGGCGGCCTGGATCTTGGAGCACCTATGAAGTCGAAGACGATCGATCAGCTCGGCGTGAAGATCTTTGCGGACGGCGCGGACGTGAAGGGGATGCTCGAGATGTACGCCAAGCCGTACATCAAGGGCTTCACCACGAACCCGACGCTGATGCGCAAGGCCGGCATCACCGACTACAAGGCGTTCGCGCGCGAAGTGCTCGCGAAGATTCCGGACCGGCCGATCTCGTTCGAGGTGTTCTCCGACGACTTCGCCGAGATGGAGCGTCAGGCCAAGGAGATCGCGGGCTGGGGCGCGAACGTCAACGTCAAGATCCCGGTCACCAACACCCACGGCGAGCCCACGCACGCGCTCGTGCGCCGGCTATCGCACGCCGGGGTCAAGCTCAACGTCACGGCCGTGTTCACGCTCGAGCAAGTTCGCGACATCGTCGGGCACCTCGATCCGAAGACGCCGGCGTACGTCTCGGTGTTCGCCGGGCGCATCGCCGACACCGGCCGCGATCCGATGCCGCTGATGGCCGCCGCGCACGCGATGGTCCACACGCTGCCGCACGCCGAGCTCATCTGGGCGAGCCCGCGCGAGCTCTTGAACGTGTTCCACGCCGAGGCGGTCGGCTGCGACATCATCACGGTCACGAACGACGTGCTCGCGAAGCTGTCGAACGTCGGCAAGGATCTCGGTCAGTTCTCGCTCGAGACCGTCAAGATGTTCCGCGACGACGCCGTCAAGGCCGGGTTCGCGCTATAGCTCTTCGGTGATGTCGGACCGGCGGGATACGTGGGTGGTCATCGCCGCCTTCAACGAAGGCAAGGTGATCCGCGACGTCGTCACCGGCGTGGTCCAGGCAGGTTGGCCGGTTGTCGTCGTCGACGATGGCTCGAGCGACGACACCGCCGACCAGGCGCGCGTCGACGGCGCCGACGTGGTCCGCCACGGCATCAACCTCGGCCAAGGCGCGGCGCTTCAGACCGGCATCGACTACGCGCTGCGCCACGGCGCCGAGCACCTGGTGACGTTCGATGCCGATGGCCAGCACTCGGTCGAGGACATCCCATCGCTGATCGCCGCACTCGGCGATGCCGACATCGCGCTCGGCTCGCGATTCCTCGGTAAGGCCGTCGAGGGCGCGTCGTCGCGCCGGATGGCGCTGCTGCGGACGGCGACCATGGTCTCGAACAGTCTCTCCGGCATGAAGCTCACCGACGCGCACTGCGGCCTGCGAGCATTTCGTGCGAGCGCCGCACCCGCGCTGCGGATCACGAAGGACCGGATGGCCCACGCGTCCGAGCTGCTGCGCAAGATCAAGACGAGCGGCCTGCGGGTCGTCGAGGTCCCGGTGACCGTGCGATACACGGAACACTCGATGTCGAAGGGGCAGGGCGGCATGCAAGCAGTCCGGATCCTGTTCGACTACTTCTTCCACACATGATCATTCGCGTCCTGCTCCTGCTCGGACTCGCCTCGATAGGCTGGTTCGTCTTCCTCAGGCGCAACCGGCTGCCGCTGCACATCATGACGGTGTTCGCGCTGCTCGGGATCGCGGGCGCTGCCGTGGTGTTTCCCGATCTGACGCAGACGGCGGCGAACTTCGTCGGCGTCGGCCGCGGCACCGACCTCGTGCTCTACATCGCGGTCGTTGCGATGATGTTCGTGCTCGTCCACTACTACACGAAGTTCGTCGAGCTCCAGCGCAAGCTCACCGACATGACCCGCGAGGTCGCGATCCTCCGCACCGAGGTCGAGCGGCACTCGCAGCTGCCTCCGGCGAGCGGCCAGTAGCACGCGCCAGACAAACCATCATGTATGCTTCCGCGAATGAGCGCCGCGCTCTCGCTCGACTTCATCAAGCGGCTCCCCAAGACCGACCTGCACTGCCACCTCGACGGTTCGCTGCGTCTCGACACGGTGCTCGACCTGGCGCGCCAGCAGGGCGTGAAGCTGCCGACGTTCGACCGCGCCGGCTTGTTCGGCCTGCTCTATGCCGGCGAGCACGTCGCATCGCTCGACGATTACCTGCGCGCGTTCGACATCACGCTCAGCGTGATGCAGCGCGAGGGCGCGCTCGAGCGCATCGCCTACGAGCTCGCCGAAGACGCGCACCGCGAAAACGTCCGCTACCTCGAGGTCCGCTACTCGCCGCTGCTTCACGTCCGCGAGGGCCTCCGGCCAGCGCAGGTCGTCGAGGCCGTGCTGCGCGGTCTCCGCACCGCGAAGCGCGAGCTCGGCATTCGCTACGGCGTGATCCTGTGCGCGATCCGGTCGCAGCCGGCGGAGCAGTCGCTGCGGATCGCCGAGCTGTGCGTCGCGTTCAAGAACCGCGGCGTCGTCGGCTTCGATCTCGCGGGCAGCGAGATCAACAATCCCGCCAAGGTCCATCGCGCGGCGTTCCAGCTCGTGATCGATAACAACATCAACTGCACCGCACACGCCGGCGAGTCGTTCGGGCCGGACTCGGTGCACCAGGCGATCCACAAGTGCGGCGCGCATCGCATCGGCCACGGGACGCGGCTCGTCGAGAGCGGTGACTTGCTCAACTTCGTCAACGACCACCGGATCCCGCTCGAGGTGTGCCCGTCGTCGAACGTGCAGACGCGCGCGGCCGCGTCGTGGGAGGCGCATCCGGTCGACTTCTACGTCGACTACGGCCTGCGCATCACGATCAACACCGACAACCGGCTGATGTCCGACACGACCGCGAGCAAAGAGCTGCACCTCTGTCACACGACCTTCGGCTGGTCGCTCGACACGATGAAGGACATCATCATCTCGGGCTTCAAGAGCGCGTTCATGCCGTATCGCGAGAAGGCCGATCTCGTCGCCGAGATCACGCGCGAGCTCGCGACGTTTTCGGGCGACGACAAGCCCAAGCTCGTCACCGCGTCGTGATCACGCAGCCGCGCACGATCTACATCGTCGCGCTGGTCGGCGTCGTGCTCTACGGCTTCCCGGGCCTGGTCAGCTACGACTCGATCGTCCAGCTCGACGAGGCGCGGCGCTGGGAGCTCGGCAACTGGCATCCGGCCGTGATGTCCGCGCTGTGGCGCGTCGTCGAGCTCGTCGTGACGGGCACGTTCGGCATGTTGCTGCTCCAGGCGGCGGCGCTGATCGCCGGGCTCGGCGGGATCCTGCGCACTCAACTGGCGCCGCGCCGCGCCGCGCTGGTCGCGCTCGCGATCGCGTGGTTTCCGCCGGTGCTGGTCGTGATGGGCGTGATCTGGAAGGACGCGCAGATGGCCGGCTATCTCGCGCTCGCGATCGCGCTGTGCGCCGGGCCGCCGGGCCGCCGCCGCTGGATCGGCATCGCGCTGTTCGTGCTCGCGAGCGCACTGCGCCACAACGCGCCGGCGGCGACGCTCGTTCCGATCGTGCTGCTCGTCGCGCGCGAGCGCGTGCGGTGGCAGCGCTGGCTCGTCGGGATCGCCGCGTGGCTCGCGATCACGCTCGCCGGCATCGGGCTCGACGCGGCGCTCACGAACCATCCCGGGCCGGATCTCACCGACTGGATCGAGGTCACCGACATCCAGGGCATCGCGCGCTGGGCCGGCCCGCTTTCCGACGACGAATTGCGCCCGTTGCTCGCCGGCGCGAACTTGCACGTCGATCGCGACATCCAGCGCGAGCTTGCCGCGCACTACGATCCGCGCAACTACCTCGAGTTCTCCGAGCACCCGCAGCCGCTCGAGGTCTCGCAAACGCCGGCCCAGCGCGACGCGATCGGCCATGCGTGGCGCACGCTCGTGCTGCGCGAGCCGGCTGCGTACGTCCATCACCGCTGGCAGCTGTTCCGCCAGGTGCTGGAGCTGCACGCACCGTCGCGGCCGCCGGCGATCGTGACCACCGACGACCTCTACTCGCGGTCGACGGCGTCGGCGATCCAGCGCGCGTGGTTCTGGCTCGTGCGCGCGATCAGCCCGCTCTGGTACGTGCCGTTCATCTATTTCGCCGTCGGGATCGCTCTGCTCGCGCTCGCGCGCACGCGGCTCGAAGTCGCGTTGCTCGGCAGCGGCCTGGTCTACGAGCTAAGCCTGTTCGCGGGGGCGATGACCGGCGACTATCGCTACTCGCACTGGCTGATCGTGACGGTCGTGCTCGCCGCCGTGCTGATCGCGCACCGCCGCTACATGGTCGTGAACTTGAACGACACCGGCAAGAGCGAGTTGCCGGCCAGGTCGGTGATCGAGGCGGATAACGTCACCGTGATGGCCGTCGCTGCCGGCAGCGACGCGGTCGGCGTGAACGTGTAGGTCGCGCCGCTGCCCGCGATCGCGCCGGCGATCGGCGTGGCGGCCGAGACCACGAAGCTCGTCGAATCGACGCCCATTACCGCCTCGCTGAACGTGATCGTCACCGTCGACGCGTCGGGCACGCCGGTGGCCTGATCGAGCGGCATCGACGACACCAGCGTCGGCGGTTCGTCGTCGATCGTGGTGAACGTGAACGTCAGCGGCGCGAGCGGCGCCATGCCCATCACGGCCGTGATGTTGGCCGTCAGCTGCACGGTGATCATGGCGCCGGCCGGCAGCTCGGCCGTCGGCTGGAACGTCGCGGTGGTCATCGCCGCGTCGAGGGAGGCCGTGCCGGGCACCAGCACGCCGGCGGCATTCGCCACCATGAACCCGTCCGAGCCATCCGAGCCGAGCGAAAGGATCGGCTGGTCGAACATCGCCGTGATCGGCGCGGTGCGCGAGACGCGGGTCGCGCCGTCCATCGGCATCGTCGACACCACCATCGGCGACAGGAACGGGGCGTCGATCGGTCCCGCGTCGAGCATGCACACCGTGCTCATGGGCGCGCCGATGCGCCGGCAGATGGAGTCGCTGCCGCACAGGTAATCCTCTGGGCAGGCCCCGCCGGCGCCGCACACGAACCCGCAATCGGGCTCGGGAACCGAGTAGCAGCTCAGGCCGAGCGCGATTGCGGCGACCAGGCCGCACAGGATCAGCGCTGCGCCGACGATCCGTCGCATCTCTGCGCGACCGTAGCACGTGGTGTACCATCCTAAGTTCCGATGTCCGCGAAGTTGGAACGCGATCAGGCGACGGCACTCGTCGAGCCCCACTGGCGACGGCTTTACAACTTCGTGTTCCGGCTCACGCTCGATCGCGATCGTGCCGAGCGGTACCTGATCGACATCTTCGAGCTCGCCGCACAGCGCGTGGAGTCGCGACCGGCCGACGCCGCGGCCGCGCTGGCATGGCTCGTCGGGATCGCGAACCACGTCCTCGAGGATCGGCTGCCGCGCCAGCCCGAGATCAACTTCGACACGCTCGACGAGACGCTGCGCAGCGAGGCCACGCGCACGGATGTGGTGCGATCGCTCAGCGATCCGCAGCGCGACTTCTTGCTGTGGGAGCTCAAGCAGGGCTGCATGACGGCGGTCGTCAACTGCTTGCCGCCCGGCGAGCGCGCCGCGTTCGTGGTCTGCCACGTGCTCAAGCTTCCCGACGACGCCGCTGCCGCGAGCCTCGGCATCACCGAGAGCGCCTACAAGGTGCGGCTGTCGCGCGCGCGCAAGAAGGTCGGCGACTACCTGGCGCCGCGGTGCGAGCACGTCAACCCGAACAATCCGTGCCGGTGCCCGGCGCGCGTCGGCACGGCGCTCGCGAAGGGCTTCATTCGATCGACGCCGGCGCCGGAGCGCCGTGAGGTCTCGCTGCGCAAGCCCGATCCGTACGGCCGCTACGGCACGGGCCTCGGCAACGAGGACGTACCGATGCGCGACATCGCCGCGATCTACGGCAACCTGCCGGAGCCCGACGCGCCCGACGCGCTGTTCGACAAGCTGATCGCCGCGGTCAGCTGATCTGGAACGCGGCCTCGCGGCCGAGCGCAGGCACATCGTCGACGGCGACGCCGGTCACGCGTGCCGCGGGCGGGCCGTGCTCGCACCACGCGAGCAGCGCGGCGATCGGCTCGTCGGGCCCTTCAGCTTCGAGCTCGACGGTGCCGTCGGCGAGGTTGCGAACCCAGCCGACGAGCCCGAGCCGGCGCGCTTCGAACAGCGTCGCGGCGCGGAACGACACGCCCTGCACGCGGCCCGAGACGATCGCGTGAATCCGGCGCGCCATCGCTAGCCCTCGGCGTGAAACCGCGGCCCCTCGGGCGCCGGCGTGAACTCGACGTCGTCGCCCGGGATCTTCGCCCACGTGCCCGACCGCCACTTCTCGGCCATCGCCTCGATGCGCTGCTGCGACGACGACACGAAGTTCCACCAGATGTAGCGCGGTCCGTCGAGCGGCTCGCCGCCGAGCAGCACGAGCCGCGTCGGGCCGTCGGCGACCAGCGTCGGGCCCGCGCCCCTGGCGAACACCGCCATGTGCCGCGGCTCGAGGCGTGCGCCGCCCGAGGTGACGGCGCCGCTGACGATGTACGCGGCGCGCTCGGCGTACTCGGCCGGCAGCGCGATCTTGGCGCCGGGCTGGAGCTCGACGTCGACGTAGAACAGCGGCGACGCCGTGCGCACGGGCGAGGTCACGCCGAACGCCTTGCCGCACAGCACGCGCAGCGTGGTGCCACCGTCGACGTGCGGCGGCAGCGCGCTCGCCGGCGTGTGCTCGAAGAACGGCTCGGTCTCCTCGACGTTCGTCGGCAGCGCGACCCACAGCTGGAGGCCGTGCATCTGCTTCTTCGTGCCGTCGCGTGCGATCCGCTCGGAGTGCGCGATGCCCTTGCCCGCGCTCATCCAGTTGATGGCGCCGGGCGAGATCGTCTGGTGCGAGCCGAGCGTGTCGCGATGCACGATCGAGCCCTCGAACAGGTACGTGACCGTCGCCAGATTGATGTGCGGGTGCGGCCGCACGGCCATCTCGTCGAGCTCGGCGGGCCCCATGTGGTCGAGGAACGTGAACGGACCGACCATCCGGCGGCCGATCGCCGGCAGCACGCGGCCGACGGTGAAACCGCCGAGATCGCGCGGCCGCGCGACGATCTCCGATTCGATCTCGTCGCTCATACTCTCGACCGTACCACTCTAGCTGCGAGCGGCCGCAAACGCGGCTTCGAGATCGCTCTTCAGGTCCGCGACGTCCTCGATGCCGACCGACAGCCGGATGAAGCCGTCGACGATGCCGAGCTTCTGGCGGGTCTCGAACGGCACGCTCGCGTGCGTCATGATCGCCGGGTGATTCACGAGCGACTCGACGCCGCCGAGTGACTCGGCGAGCGTGAAGAGCTTGCACGTCGACAGGAACCGGCGCGCGTGATCGATCCCGCCGCGCAGCACGAAGCTGATCATGCCGCCGAAGCCGGTCATCTGCTTCTTCGCGAGGTCGTGCTGCGGGTGCGACGGCAGGCCCGGGTAGTAGACCTTCTCGACCTGCGCGTGGCCCTCGAGCCAGCTCGCGAGCGCGCGCGCGTTGGACTCGTGGCGCTCCATGCGGACGTGCAGCGTCTTGGTGCCGCGCATCACGAGGAACGAGTCCATCGCCGACAGCACGCCGCCCGCCGCGTTCTGCAAGAACGCGACGCGATCGCGCAGCGCCTTGTCCTTGAAGATCAGCGCGCCGCCGACGACGTCGGAGTGGCCGTTCAAGTACTTGGTCAGCGAGTGCGCGACGATGTCGGCGCCGAGCTCGAGCGGCCGCTGGAAGAACGGCGTCATGAACGTGTTGTCGATGGCGAGCAGCACGCCCCGGGCCTTGCACACGGCCGCGATCGCCGAGATGTCGGCGAGCTTGAGCATCGGGTTCGTCGGCGTCTCGAGCCAGACGAGCTTGGTCTTGGCCGTCATCGCCGCCTCGATCGCCTTGGCGCCGGCCGCGGGATCGGCGTACGAGAACTCGAAGCCGAGCCGCTTGTAGACCTTGTCGAACAGCCGAAACGATCCGCCGTAGATGTCGTCGCCGGCGACGACGTGTGTGCCGGCATCGAACAGCTGGAGCAGCGTCGACGTCGCGGCCAGGCCCGACGCGAAGCACAGCCCGCCGGCGCCGCTCTCGAGCGACGCGAGGTTGGCCTCGAGCGCGAACCGCGTGAGGTTTTGCGTGCGCGAGTACTCGAAGCCCTTGTGCACGCCCGGTTCGGCCTGCGCGTACGTCGAGGTCAGATAGACGGGCGTCATCACCGCGCCGGTCACCGGGTCGGGCGACTGGCCGGCGTGGATCGCGCGCGTGCCGAAACCGTGCTTGTCGTGATTGTCGGTGCTCATTATTCGAACCGGAAGCTCTTGGGGTCCTTCTCCATGATCCGCTCCATCGCGGCTTCCTCGAGGAGATCGATCATCCGCTGACCGCCGTACTTCTTCATCAGCTTGTCGTCGTACTCGTCGGCGATCAGCGCGACGTCGCGCAGCGTCGCGACGAGCTCTTCGGAGTCGAGCGTGGTGCCGCCCAGGATCGTGTGGCTGAACAGGACCGTGTGCTCGTCGGGGTCCCACGCGAACGCGCCGAACCGGAGGTGGCCGTTGAGCTCGAGCAGCTGCTTGGCGAGCGGCCCATCGACGTCGACGCCCTTCACGAGCTGTGACGTACATCGCACCATGGCGCGGTTATCCCCCCACGGCACGACGCTGATCATCACGTACGCGCTGCCCTGCTTGATGACGTACAGCGAATCGTCGATCTTGCGGTACGCAGGGCTGTCCCGGAGCGTTTGCTCGATGAGGAGGGCCGTAGCCACTTCGGCGGGGTTCATGGAGCCGGTGTTATCACGTCGGTGCCGCCGTGCGATACTCGCGTGGTGCGTCGCGCTGTTGTCGCGCTCGGGGTGATCCTGGCCCTTGCGAGCCCGGCGGTCGCCGACGATGTGCCGAACGATGGCAAGACGATTCGCGAGATCGTGGTCGAGGGCAACACGAAGACCACGTCCGACACCGTGGAGTGGCTGTCGCGCTTGCATGTCGGCGACCCGTGGACGCCCGACGAATCCGAGCTGATCAAGACCCGGCTCGTGACCAGCGGGCTGTTTCAGGACGTCGAGGTGTTCTGGGAGCCGGTCGAGGACGGCGTGCGCGTCCACATGATCGTCACCGACAAGCACTCGTGGGTGATCGCGCCGGCGTTCTACACGCAGCCGACCAACGTCGGCGGCGGCATCGGCTACGGCGAGAACAACCTGTTCGGCCTCAATCAGAAGCTGCTCCTGTACGCGCAGATCGCGACCGGCGAGACGTTCTTCGTCGGCGCGTGGCAGGTGCCGTCGATCGCGGGCACGCACGTCTACACGCAGGTCGATACGTACGACACGCACTCGCGCATCATCGAGTACGCGAATCCGACGAAGTACATCGACAACCCGGCGGCGGTGCGCCGCGAGTTCATGGACTACTACAACGTCGGCCTGCGGGTCGGCTACGAGTTCTTTCGCGGCATCAAGCTCGACACGCGGCTGCGCGCGGCGCACGTGAGCTACAACCGCGTCGAGCTCGATACCGACGACAATCCGAACGTCACGAACGCCGACGTCGGCGCGGCAGCGGGCGCGCCGGTGCCCAAGCCGGGCAGCGAGGGCTGGGACGTGTCGAACGAGTGGACCGCGACGTTCGATCGGCGCGCCAACTGGTACGGCATCGCGAGCGGCTCGCGCTACACGCTGACGTTCGAGCACTCGGTGCTGTCGAACGACTTCCACTACTACGAATTCAACGCGACCGCGTACAAGGCGTTTCCCATCCTCGACAGCCACAACCTCGTGCTCAAGGCCCGCGCCGATCTGGGCTGGCACATGCCGTTCCAGCAGGAGTTTCTGACCGGCGGCACGTCGATGCGCGGCTGGCTCAACAACCAGTTTCGCGGCGACACGCGCGGCCTGGTCAACGTCGAGTACTCGGTGCCGCTGTTCACGGTGTACGGCCTGTCCGTGCGCGGCCTGGGTTTCCTCGACTCGGCGTATACGACGACGCTTCACCCGGATCCGAACCAGCGCAACTACCTGCCCAACGAAGAAGTCGGCGGGCTGGCCGGCTTCAAGAACTCCGTCGGGGTCGGTACCCGGCTCTACCTGAAGCAGATCGTGCTGCCGCTCTTGGGGCTGGACTTCGGCTACGGGCTCGAAGCCCACGACTACGAGATCTATCTCGCAGTCGGGCTCACCGACTGACTTTCATCGGGTATGGTGCTGGCGCTCGAATGAGGTTCTGCCCGTTCTGCAGCGCGGAGAACAACGACGATCTCGCCGTGTGCCAGGCGTGCGGCCGTCGTCTGCCGCCGTTGCCGCCGCGGGCGCGCGCGCGCAACGCGCCGCCGACCGGTATCCAGCTCCCGCCGCGCCGCACGCCCCCTGCGGTCCCGCCGAGCGGCCCGCAACCGGCACCGCAGCGCAAGCCGCCGTCGCCGTCGAGTCCGCCGCCGATCGCCACGTCGAACGACTCGTCGATCGCGAAGACCAACACGCTGCCGACGGTCGTGCGCAAGCCGGCGTCGGCATCGACGCCACCGCCGCCGTCGACGACCAGCTTGTCGACCGAGACGGTCGAGCTGATGAACCCCGACGTGCTCGAGGAGGGCCATCAGCCCGAGCGCGATAGCGTGCCCGCGCTGCCGCCGCCGCCGGCGGCAGTCGACAGCCCGGGGGCCGATCAGCGCCGTCAGCTCGCGAACGCGCTGAGCCCGAGCCCGGCGGCCGCGCGTCGCGCGCCGGCCAACGAGCCGCGCATCATCGCCGATCGCCGGCGCCGGGAAGACTCGCGCCAGCCGTTGTCGCCGACCGCGCTGACCCGGCCGCCGACGGGCCAGCCGGCGCCCGCGCCGCCCGCATCGCCGCCTCCCGCACCGCCGCCGCCGCCGGCGTCGCCGTCCGATTTCGGAGGCGACACGTTCCTCAGCGACAACGACTTCCTCAGGGCGCCGCCCGAGCCGGTGTATCCGGTCGTGCAGCGCCGCCCCGAGACCGGCGAGCCGCCGCCCACGCGCATTCATCGCGGCGAGGCGCTCGTCGATCGGCCGTTCTCGCCGCCGGCGGTCCTGCCGGTTCCGGAGATTCCAGAGCCCGGCCTCGTCAAGGCCGCGCGCTACGCCTACATCTTCGCCCGGGCGCGCTGGCAGCGCCGCGGCGCGATCAAGCAGCTCGGCGTCGAGATCAAGCAGGACACCGAGGCGCTCGACGGCGTGCTCGGCGGCCTGGGGCGCGCGGCGCGCGGCGCACGCGTCGAGGGCCGCGTGTTCTCGGCCGAGAACCAGGCGATCTCGATGGCCGAGGAGCGAATCCGCCATCTCCAGCAAGAGACGGCCGAGGTCGAAGGCCGCAAGGCCGAGGAGAACTCGAAGTTCGTCGATGTCGAGCGCGAGCGCAACACGAAGCTGTCGGAGGCCGAGCGCACGGTCGAAGAAGCCCAGCGCGAGCTCGCCACGCTCGAGGGCCAGCGCCGCACGTTGCGCGACAAGCGCAAAGAGCTCGAGCGGCGCCAGAAGGCCTACGTCAAGGCCGCCGAGGACAGCGATCGCCAGTCGAGCTCGGCGCCGATGGGCGAGAACCGCGGGGACATGCGCCGCGTCGCGGAGGGCCATCGCAAGGAGGCCGCCGCGCTCGAGCCCGAGCGCGTCGACATCGATCGCAAGCTCGCCGCGGTCGATCGCCCGATCGGCGAAGCGACCGCGCGGTTCGACGCCGGCAAGGCCGAGCTCGACGCCGCCAAGCGCAGCCTCGGCGATGCACGCGAAGGTCACACGCACCGGCTCGCCGAGCTCGACGCCGAGCAGAAGCGCAAGCACCGCGAGGTCGCGCTCGCCGAGGGCGAGATCCAGCGAAGGCTCGTCACCCTCGGAACGCTCGTCAACCTCAACCGCATCGAGGATCCGAGCTTCGTCGAGCTCTACGAGCGCATCGATCGGCTGCGCGGCGCGATCACCGCGCGCACCACCGAGATCGAAAAACTGACCGCGGAGCGCGAGGCCTACGACCGCGGCACGCTGGTGCGCGGCGTCGCGACGATCGGCGGCGCGCTCGTCTTGATGATCGCGTTGGTCGCGGTCCTCGCTGCAATCCTCTAATGTAGTAACCTTGGGGGCAGGGTGCCGAAGGTTCTCGTCTCGAACAACAGCGAGCTGCTGCGCCATTTCACGGCGCCGCCGTTCCGGCGGTTGGGGCTCGAGCTGCTCGTTGCAAAAGATGCGGCCGACGCGCGCGCGCAGTTCACGACGCAAGAGCCGGCTGTCGTGATCCTCGACGCGGAAGCGGGCGACGAGCTCGCGGTCACGCGCACGATCAAGCAGCAGTCGCCGGCGACGCGCGTGATCCTCGTCGCCAACAACCGCCTGTCGGGCGATCAGATGCGCGAGATCACCGCGTGCGGCTGCGACGAGCTGCTCATCGCGCCGATGACCGCGGACGAGCTTCACGACGTCGTCGCGATCCAGCTCGGCGAGCCGCGGCTCGGCACCGAAGGCTTCGCCATCTCGATCGCGCTGGACGGCAGGCACGCCGATGCCACGGTGTCGAACCTGTCGGTCGACGGCATGCGACTCGTCGTGGTCGAGCAGGTCGCCGAAGGGCAGGCCGTCGACGTCAAGATCACGCCCGACGGCGAGCCGTCACTCGCGATCAAGGGCACGGCGGTCTGGGCGCAGCCGCGCGACGGCAAGACCGTCGTCGGCATCGCGTTCGTCGATCTCGATCCGCGCGCCAGGGGCGTGCTCGCGAAGCTCACGCAGTGGCAGGTCGTCAAGGACGGCGAGCGCACGCGCGTCGTGCTGCGCGGCGACTTCACTGAAGCGACCCGTTTCGACGAGCTGATGCCGGCCATGGTCGGCCGCGTCGTGTTCGACACCGCGCAGGTGACGTACATGAACTCGCTCGGCGTGCGCGCGTGGTGCGAGTTCCTGCGCCAGGCGCGGATCCAGGGCTACGAATTCCATGCGTGCTCGGTGCCGTTCATCCTGCAGGCGTCGATGGTCAAGGACGTGATCGGCCGCGGCACCGTCACGTCGTTCTTCGCGCCGTTCCACTGCATCAGCTGCGATCACCAGGAAGAGCGATTACTGCAATCGGCGGCAATCCTCGCCGCGAACCTCGAGCCGCCGGTGTTCAAGTGCCCGAGTTGCGGTGGCGCGCTCGAGTTCGACGACCTGCCCGAGCGCTACTTTGCCTTTCTGCAAGACGACGCCGACTGACTACGCCACGCGCTGCACGCGCGCGATGGATCATCCGACGCGTCGCTCACCCACCGCCCAGGATAGTCAAAACTGCGGCACGAACAGCCCGACCGCCGCGGGCAGGCGCAGCACCAGGCCGATCGTCGCGATCCACTCGT
>Ga0268266_10002060_pt1 | contig 22289 bp, 21 predicted proteins | sample KBSS13metaG_FD_190356 | JGI IMG/M metagenome (GOLD analysis project Ga0268266, IMG submission 190356) | Switchgrass rhizosphere microbial communities from Kellogg Biological Station, Michigan, USA - KBS S1-3 metaG (SPAdes) (version 2) | ecosystem: Host-associated > Plants > Roots > Rhizosphere... | reverse complement strand
AACCAGCTTCTGGTCGAGATGGACGGCTTTGAGTCCAACGACGGCGTCATCCTCGTCGCAGCCACCAACCGGCCCGACGTGCTCGACCCGGCTCTCCTCCGTCCCGGCCGCTTCGACCGGCGCGTCGTCGTCGATCGTCCCGACATCCGTGGCCGCGAAGAGGTCCTCAAGGTCCACTCCAAGAAGGTCCCGATGGCCGAAGACGTTGATCTCAACGTGCTGGCTCGTGGGACCCCGGGCTTCTCCGGTGCCGACTTGGCCAACATGGTCAACGAGGCTGCTCTCACCGCCGCCCGCTACAACCGCAAGTCGGTCCACATGTACGACTTCGAAGTAGCCAAGGACAAGGTCATGATGGGTGCCGAGCGTAAGTCAATGCTCCTCACCGACGAAGAGAAGAAGGTTACCGCCTATCACGAGGCCGGTCACACCCTCGTCTCCGCGTTGCGTGAGCACTCCGACCCGCTCCACAAGGTCACCATCATCCCCCGCGGCATGGCTCTCGGCGTAACGGTCTACCTCCCCGAGGAAGACCAGCACACCGTCACCAAGGAGTACCTCGAGACGCGCCTCGCCACCCTCATGGGCGGACGTTGCGCCGAAGAGATCTTCCTCGGCAAGATGACCACCGGTGCCGGTAACGACATCGAACGCATCACCGAGCTCGCCCGCAAGATGGTCTGCGAATTCGGCATGAGTGGACTCGGTCCGATGACCTACGGCAAAAAGGAAGAGCAGATCTTCCTCGGCCGCGAGATCGCTCAGCATCGCGACTTCTCCGAGGACACGGCCAAGAAGATCGACGTCGAGGTTCGCAGCTTCGTCGATACCGCCTACCAGTCGGCTTACAATCTGCTCAACACCAACCAGGACATCATGCACCGGCTCGCGAGCGCCCTGCTTGAGCGCGAGACCCTCGACGCCAACGAGATCAAGCTGATCATCGAAGGCAAGGAGCTCCCGCCCATGAAGTCAGCCCTCGCAGGCGTCGATTCCGGCCCAGGAGGAGAGGCCCAGAAGGTCCTCAAGCCCGAGTCAGGCCGCAAGCCCGGCTTCAACGAAGGCCAGCCTTCCCCGGCATAACTTTCAACCCAGCATCGAAGAAGAAGGCAGCCCTCGTGGCTGCCTCTTCTTTTGTCCCGATCTATCCGCCCTGTTGCCTACACAAAGAAAGTGCCATCCTGAGCGAGCCAAAGGCGAGTCGAAGGATCTGCGGTTCCCTCTGTCGCTCCTCGGAAAGCTCCCGTATAAACACATCATGCTCACCAACCCGGCCCGCCTCATCAAGCTTGAGGACTCCATCCTCTTCCTCGGAATCCTCCTGCTCTACTCCCACCTCCATCTCTCCTGGCTCCTCTTCGCCATCCTCTTCCTCGCCCCCGACCTCTTCATGCTCGGCTACCTCATCAACCCGCGCATAGGAGCCGCCCTCTACAACCTCGCCCACACCTACATCACTCCGCTCATCGTCCTCTCTTTCGCCCTCAGCCTCCACCGCACTCACCTCATTCCGGTCGCTCTCATCTGGATCGCCCACATCGCCCTTGACCGGCTCCTCGGCTTCGGACTCAAATATCCCACTCAGTTCAAGGACACACACCTCCAGCACATTGCTTGAATCCAACAAATGAGGTTGTGCCCGGCATCGCTTACCACGCCGGGCAGTCTCGTCTATCTTCCTCGTTTTGCGGCAGTGGCCTTCCCACTTCCATTCTTTAGCCCCTTGGCCGCCTTTTTTCCAATCGTCTCTTCGCCGGGTGAGGTCGTAGCCTTGGGAGCGCTATCCTGCAACCCTCGTTCCTCACCGTCGATCTTCCCCTTGATCGCTCTTACCGAAAGTCCTCCTCCCGGCTTATCCAGCTGAGGGTCGACTACATGCAGCCCGTGGGATGCTGTCCATGGACCGCGCATATCTTCATCTCCCTCATCTCCGTCGCCCGTCGAGCCATTGAAGTACTCATCCACAATGCCCGGCGTCGGCTTCAGCATGCCGATTGAGAACTGCGGCTTCTCCATGCTCTCCAGCGCCGCTTGGAACGCCTTCATGTGGGTAATCTCCCGCGTCATCAAGAACTGCAGTGCATCAATTGAGCCCGGATCGTCCGTATGATCGATCAGCCTCTCGTAGACGATTTTCGCCCTGGCTTCCGCCGCGATATTGCTCCGCAAATCCACATCCAATTCGCCCGTGATCTTAAGGTAGGTCGAGGTCCAGGGATTCCCCATAGAGTCAAACAGCGCAACCCCTCCACCGCCCGCAATCGTAATCAGCGGATCGGCCTCTGCGGCCTCGCGGTTCCTCTTCATCGGCGCCAAATGCATCCGAATCAACGCACCAACCACCTCAAGATGGCTCAACTCCTCCGTCCCGATGTCCAGCAGAAGATCTCTCCTCCCCAGATCATCAATACAGTTCCAGCCCTGGATCGTGTACTGCATCGCTGCGGCGAGTTCTCCGTTCGCTCCGCCAAATTGCTCCAACAACATGTTGCCGAAGCGTACATCCGGCTCCCCTATATTGACCGTGTACATCAGCTTCTTTACGTGGTGATACATGTGAAACCTCAGGCTTGGTCTGCGTGCGGCGTACCCTCCCTTCGATGCCGGATTTCCTCCGATCGCCCACCTCACCAGATGCGACAATAAAAACAACGGCATGAACCTCCGGACCGCGACCTTCCTCCTCTTTACCTCCCTAATGACCGGCTGCGGCTATCACACCGCGGGCTCCGCCACCCACATCCCCACGAACGTCCGCACCCTGGCCGTCCCCATCTTCTCCACCAACGCACAGGCCTACCGCACCGAGATGGCATTCACTCAGGCCGTCATCCGCGAGCTCAACACTCGCACCAAATACCGCATCGAGAACAACGACGCCCCCGACGCCGACGCCACGCTCCACGGCACCATCCTCACCCAGACCATCACCCCGCTCACCTACGACGCCACCAGCAGCCAGTCCTCCAGCTATCTCGTCGTCGTCACCGCGCGTATCCTTCTCATCGCGCATGACGGGTCCGTTCTCTATCGCAACGACGCCGTCACCTTCCGCGAGCAGTACCAGTCCACCCAGGACGTCAACTCCTTTATCCAGGAAGGTTCCCCCGCCATCTCTCGCATGTCTAAGGACTTCGCTCAGACCGTCGTCAGCGATATGCTGGAGTCATTCTGATGGCGACCTCTCTCCGCAGCTTTGCCTCCACCGATCGGTTCCTCACGGAGATCGCCCAGCCATCCTCCCTTCGCCCCGGATACGTCCTCATCGGCGATGAGATCTTCCTCTACGACCGCTGCCGCCGCGCCGTCCTCTCCACACTCGTCCCCGAGGGAGCCCGCGACTTCGCCCTTCACGATATCGACCTGGCCGAGACCAGCATCTTCGACGCTCTCGATCGCGCCCAGACCCCATCCCTCATGGCGCCCTTCCAGGTCCTCTTCATCCGCAATTTGAAGAGCCTCTACTCTCGCGGTTCGAAAAAAGAAGAGTTCGCCGCCATCGACGCCTACTTCCGCTCGCCCAATCCTCAGGCGCTCCTTCTCTTCGTCGCCGATCACATCCGCATCCCCACCGACATTCGCCGCATGGACTACCAGGACAAGGAGCGCTTCGACCGCATCCGCGAGACCCTCGGCGACTGGTGCGGCACCGTCGAGCTCGCCCGTGTCGACGAAAACGATGCCGTACGCTGGATCGTCGACACCGCTGAATCCCGCAGCGTCCGCTTCGACCCCGACGCCGCCCGCGAGCTGGCCGACTCCCTCGGAGCCGACATGATGCTCATCGCCTCCGAGTTCGAAAAACTCCTCCTCTACGTCACCGCCCCGCTCAAAGAAAGTGTCATCCTGAGCGGAGCGCATAGCGCGGAGTCGAAGGATCTGCGGTCAGCCGCTCCACAAAATTCTCCGGAGCAGTTCGGCAAAAACCGAGTCACCCTCGGCGACGTCGAAACCATGGTCCTCGCGGCCAAGCAGCGCTCCCTGTACGAGCTCACCGACGCCATCAGCGCCAAAGACCGCGCCAAGGCCCTCGCCCTCCTCCACGGCCTGCTCAACGCCTCCGACGGTGGTGAAGACGCCGCCATCGGCCACCTCTACATGCTGGCCCGCACCTTCCGCCAGATGCTCATCATCCTCGAAAAGAACGTCCGCGACTCCCGCGCCATCTGGCAGGCGCTATGGCAGGGCTTCCGCATGCCCCCCTTCGCAGCCGAAGACCTCATCCGGCAGGCCCGCCGCTACAAATCCCGCCGCGAGCTCACCCGAGCCCTCCGCCTCGTCGCCCGCGCCGACCTCGAGCTGCGCAGCTCTCCCGTCAGCAAGGTCCTCGTGCTCGAGCGCCTCATCCTCGATCTCTGCACCGAGCCCAAATCTCCGCTCTATGAGCCCTCCATGCAGTTCGCAATGGAGCTATAAGGCAACACGCTTCAGGCTGAGTACTTCCAAAGAATCACCTTCTCCTCATGGCTGCCAAACCGGTCCACCGCAGCTTCCTCTGAAGTAAACGCAAACGTTCGCTCCCACTGCCGTTTGAATCTCGGCGCATACCGTTTCACCAGTCGCTCAAACACGGGATTGCCATAGATCAGATAAACCTCCCGTGGCTCCTTCTCGATCGAACTGGACAAATGCTTCAGACACTTCTTCAAAACCGGCGAAAGAAAAGGATTGTAGACATACACCACCAGCGGATCCGGCGGGTACTCGAACTTCGCTGCATCTTCGTTGATCGATTCAATCTCCTTGCATCGCCTCCACGGAGGATTGAATTTCGCAATATTCGCCATCGCAGCGGCACTCAGCTCCGGCACAAACTCCACTCCGATAATCTTTTTGAATGGGAACTGCGATGCCAGCAGAAGCGCTCTTCCCTTGCCCGACCCCAGATCGATAAAGACAAATCGTTCCCAATCCAGATCCAATGCACCAACCATCTGCGTCAGCAGCGACGGAGTCACGCCATAGTAAGCGGTGCTCCACAAATCATCTCCAAAAATAAGCCCACTCGTATCGGTTCCATATTGTTCATCGAAGGGATGGATCGCCTTTCCCGTTCCTCCTTTCATCGCGCGCTCAGTTGCCTCGGGAACCTTGACTACTCCCAGCTTCTGCCCTGCCTTCTTGAAAACCAAAACACAGAAACCCCATGGCCCACGGTTTACCAGCACCTGCACAAACCTTCGAATGAATCTGCGAGCCATACGACAATCCTCCCTCATCTCGGAAACATTTGGTCGTACTCTATCTGGCTTCAATCTGAATACAATTGCCTACCTGGGATCGAGTCTCGTGCAATATCAAACTATGAAGAACATAAAGCCTTTTTCCAAATTCTTCCTCATTCTTGTTCTCTCCATGTTCTCCATGCTCCCTTCTAAAGCAATGGGAAGTGAAAAAGAGTTCGTCTACACCGAGGCCCCGTTTCCCTCCGCCCATGCATCCACCCTCGTGCGCCTCAAAAACGGAGACATCCTCGCCGCATGGTTCGGCGGTGCCCACGAAGGAGCCAACGACGTCGCCATCTGGAGCACCCGCCGAACCTCCTCCGGCTGGTCCGCTCCCGCCGAGCTCGTCCGCGAGCCCAACGTCCCCTGCTGGAACCCCGTCCTCTTCCAGACCCACGACGGCAACATCTGGCTCTATTACAAATACGGCCGCAACCCCCGCGAATGGACCGGATCCCGTCTGGTCAGCAATGACGAGGGCAAAACCTGGTCTAAACCCGAACACCTTCCCGCCGGCCTCCTGGGCCCCATCAAAGACAAGCCTCTCGTCCTCGCCGACGGCACCATCGTCAGCGGAACCTCCATCGAGAGCTACTCCGCCTGGGCCGTCTGGGTCGATCGCAGCACCGATAACGGTAAAACCTGGCACCGCTCCGGCCCCATCACCGTTCCCGCAAGCAAGATGCCTATACCAGCACCCACCGAGCCTGCCCTCAAACCCGGCTCCGAGCAAGTCACCGGAATCATCCAGCCCGCCATCGCCCAGTTCGGCAAAAAGCACCTCCGCCTCTACGCCCGCTCCACCCGCGACATCGGGCGCATCTGTGTCGCCGACTCCTACGACAACGGCATCAACTGGACCGAAGCCCATCCACTCGACGTCCCTAACCCCAACTCCGGCATCGACGCCGTAGGCCTTCGGGATGGACGCGTCGTCCTCATCTACAACAACACCACCTCCGGACGCACACCACTCAACCTCGCCGTCAGCAAAGACGGAGAGCACTTCACCATGTTCCAGACTCTCGAAAGCGATCCCGGCGAATACTCCTACCCCGCCATCATCCAGGGGCAGGACGCAAACCTCTACATGACCTGGACCTGGAACCGCAAACGAATCGCCTTCGCAGAAGTCCCGCTATCTAGCATTCCATAAGCTGAATGACTATCCACCTTGTCATCAAGCGTCATTCCGAGCGGAGCGAAGCGAAGCCGAGGAATCCCTGTATTTCGCCCGTGCGGCCACATCCTTTCCTGTAACAGAACAAAGGGACACCCATACACCTGGCGCCAACAAAAGATGTCATCCTGAGCGAAGCTTCTCGAAGCCTCACCGCGAGAAGCGCAGTCGAAGGATCTGCGGTTGCCTTCTTTTAGGACTGCCGAAAGCGGGTGCCCCATCCATGGCGGTCCTATCGCCATGGATGGGTTTGCAGGATGACAAATGTTCACCCATCCTCCACCAAACAATCCCCAGAACAAAAATCTATCCTCCCCCTCCCCCTGCCATCTAACCTGTAACGATCCCATGCCCGCAAGACAGCCATCCCGAGGCAATCCCCTCCCGATCGAGGCTCCACAGATCTTCACCCAGGCCGAGACCGCGCACGGGGTCGTCCTTCAGCACCGCCTCGACGCCATAGGCTCCCTCGACCTCCCCGGCATCGACAGAACCGTCCTCTGCATCCACATCGGCCCAGCAGCTCACCTCTCCTGCCGCCGCGACGGAAAACAATACAAAGGAACCGCCGTCCACGGCGACATCGACATCATTCCCGCCTACACACCCAGCAAATGGGTAGCGCACGACCACAACGACCGCAACCTCATCCTCGCTCTCCCTGAGGAGCTCATCCGCTCCGTCTCCGAGCAGGCAGGTCAAAATCCATCCCGCATCGAGATTCGCAACCGCTTTCAGGTCCGCGACCCCGAACTCGAGTTCATCGCCAACGCTATCAACCGTGAGATCAGCGAAGGCCATCCCTCGGGACGCCTCTACACCGAAGGCCTGGTCGTCGCCATGACCTCTCGCCTCATCGCACAACACAGCTCCGTCACCACTCCTTCGAAGATCCCTTCTGCCTCCCTCTCCGGCCACAGGCTCAAACAGGTCCTCGCCTTCATCGAAGATCAGCTCGCCGAAGACCTCTCGCTCGACCAGATCGCTGCCGTCGCCGGACTCAGTCCATCCCACCTCAAGCCGCTCTTCCGTCAGGCCACAGGGCTTCCCGTTCATCGCTACGTCGTTCAACGCCGTCTCGAACGCGCAAAAAATCTCATCATGCAAGACAGCCTCACGATGGCCGAGGTCGCCGCCGCCACCGGCTTCGCCCACCAGAGCCACCTCGCACGCCACATGCGCCGCGCCACCGGCCGCGCCCCCAGCGACCTCCGTCGCAGGTTCGCCGCCGACTAGAGATCGCATCGATATTCTTCCCAGACGAACATCCATGGATCTGCCTGCAAGGAAACACGCTGGCATGCATTAACGTTCCGCCAGGGCGATACACTACAAGCACAGACCGGCGAAACTCACGTGAACCTTACCAACCTCGATCTCGACACGCTGCGCACACTGGTCACAGCCCAGGATCTGGGAGGATTCTCGCAGGCAGCAGATCGCCTCGGGCGCACACCCGCAGCCATCAGCCTGCAAATGAAGCGGCTGCAGGATGAGCTCGGCATGCCGCTCTTTCGAAAGCACGGGCGTGGACTCGCCCTCACCGAAGCCGGTCAGATTGCCCTCGTCTACGCCCGCCGTATCCTCACTCTGAACGACGAGCTGCTCGACACCATGCACGGCGCATCTCTGGCAGGTCTCGTGCGCATCGGCTGCCCCCAGGACTTCGCCACCATTCTTCCCGGCGTGCTCTCGCAGTTTATTGCCCTCTATCCACGCATGCAGATCGAACTGCGCATCGAGGGCAACGCCGCCCTGGCCGATGCCATCGAGAAGTCTCAACTCGATGTGGCTCTTGTCATCGGTCACGAAGACCGCCCCACCGCAAAAAAGATCGGAGAGATCGACCTCTTCTGGATCGCCTCCAAAAACTTCACCATACCCTCCGGCGAACCTCTGCCGATCTCCGTTCTCGGACCGCAGTGCGTCTTCCGCAAAACCGTAGTCCAGCAGTTTGACGATGCGGGCATAGCCTATCGAATTGCCGCCACCAGCCCAAGCCTCGATGGTCTGTGGGCCGCAGTTCTCGGCGGACTCGGCGTGACTGCGCGCACCCTGCTCGCTCTCCCCAACGGCATCGTTCACGGCAAATCGCTCTTCGGCTTCCCTGCCCTAGGAGCATTTCCAATCACCCTGCATCGCGCTCCAGCTCCCAGTGCCATATTCGATTGCATCAGCGGGCTTCTCTCCGAAGGACTAGCATTCCAAACGCAGACGGCGACTAAAGTACGCAATCTGCGCGTAGTTCGCAAAGCATAAGCCAAACTTAACTGTCTGCTAAAAACAATCAAATTGTCCGTTCGTCCCGGCGTTGATAGCGTCACAGCATGAAAAAGCTTTTGCTGTTCACCGCTTTCATCGTTACTGCGCTCCCCGCCCTCGCTCAATCAAATTCCATCGTAGGAACGTGGACACTCGCTGGCGCAGATAAGCTTCTTCCCAACGGGAAACAGGTCGCTGACTACGGGACCGATCCTCATGGCATCGCCATCTTCACCTCCGATGGTCGCTACACCATCGAGATCTTCCGCTCCGATAGAAAAAAGTTCGCCTCAAACGATCGAGCCGCAGGCACACCGGAGGAATACAAGGAAGCCCTCCTCAGCACCAGCGTGCACTTTGGCCATTACTCCATCGATCCCCAGAAAAGCACCATCACCTTCAAGGTAGACCGCTCATCCTTTCCCAACTGGGATGACACCACCCGCGTCAGCACCTACACTCTCAAGGGAGACACGCTCACCTGGCACACACCTGCGCGGCCTGATGGGTCTGTTCCTGTGACCATCCTCAAGCGAGCGACGCCCTGAGCGACCTCTATGGATAACTGCCGGACGCCGATCTTCACCCTGCAGCGATTTCCGTCGATCTGCAAAAGCTCGGTGCTACAGAAATCGGGTGCCCCATCTTCGACGCCGAACCGGGGTCCCCGTCGAACTTGTTCGGTTGGGTGGACAAGGCGGCTCAGGTGGGTTGACAGGATGCATAACCTTCCCATCCATTTGTGCTCACTCCCATCCACACGTGCGCGCAAATCTCAGCGCCCATCCCGATACTCACCCCATGACCCGCAGACACTTCCTCAAGAACTCGCTGAGCACGCTTCCCGCGGTCGTCGCCGCGCCACATATCATCGCCACTCAGTCCATCTCCTTCGACGCAGCCTGGTACAGCCGCAACCGCCGCTTCCTCGATCTCCCCATGGCGCGCGTCGCCTGCATCGACGTCGGCCATGGCCCCGCAGCTCTGTTCCTCCACGGTTACCCACTCAACAGCTATCAGTGGCGCGGAGCCCTCGAGCGCCTCCACACCCACCGCCGCTGCATCGCCCCCGATCTCATGGGCCTCGGCCTCACCGAGCCTCACCCCGATCAGACCATCTCTCCTCACACCCAGGCCGCGATGCTCGCCGCTCTCCTCGATCATCTCAACATCGACTCCGTCGACCTCGTCGCCAACGATAGCGGAGGCATCACCGCGCAGATCTTCATCACGCAATACCCCACTCGCGTCCGTTCCCTCCTCATCACCAACTGCGACGTCGATCGCAACAGCCCGCCATCTGGATTTCTTCCCCTCGTCGATCTCGCCAGCAAGGGCACTCTCGTCGACCGCTTCTTCATCCCGCAGTTGAACGACAAAAATTTCGCTCGCTCCGCAAAAGGACTCGGCGGCCTCGCCTACACCTACCCCAATCACCTCACCGACGAAACCATCGAGATCTACCTCCGCCCCTTCACCACATCCCCTCTGCGAAAACAGCAGCTCAATCAATACACCCTCGCCCTCGGTATCAACGACCTCATCGTCCTCCACGAAAAGCTTCGTCAATGGAAAAATCCCGTCCGCATCGTCTGGGGCCTCAAAGATCCCCTCTTCCCCGTCGAGTGGGCCGACTTCCTCGATCGCACCTTCCCCAACTCCCGAGGCGTTCGTCGCATCGAGAACGCAAACCTCTTCTTTCCCGAAGAGATGCCCGACCTCATCGCCGAAGAAGCCCTCAAGCTGTGGGTCAGATCCTAATCCGTCTGTGACCGAACTCCGGAGCGTGTATCTAACGCAAGGAAGGAAGTCAGCAGGCAGGACGTATGAAGGATGGATTAGCTTTCAGATACGCTGAAACCGGAGATTTCGCGGCCGTTCTGGAGCTCGCCTCTCAGCTTGCGAGACAGATCGAAGCCGAAGTCCCGCCTCTTACCGTCGCGCAGTTTCAGACCTACTACATCAACCCGCACGCGCCGATGCACTTATTGCTGGCGGTCAGGAACGATCAAATCGTAGGCATGATCTCCTGGACCTTAACGCACGAGCTCTATAGCGCCGACACCCGCGTCTACATCAGCGATCTTTCGGTAGACTGCGCAGCTCGCGGCCAGGGTGTAGGTGCAGCTCTGATGGCTCAGGCGAAAGCATGGGCCAGTGCGCACAATGCCTCCAAGCTAGGCTGGGAGGTCTGGCACCGAAACTTTGCCGCCAAGGCCTTCTATGAGCGGTTGGGAGCCTCCATCGACCAAGAGGCTCTCCCTTACACGCTCGAACTCAAAGAGGAAGATCGGTGACAACAGAACTCTCTTCAATCCCATGGCGTTTCCGCCCGTCATCCACCGAAGATCTCGAACGCCTCTATGAAGTCTGGCATGCCTCCGTCTTGGCTACTCACGATTTTGTGAGCCAGTCCGATCTCAGCGACATTTGCATTCAGGTAAAGAAGGACTATCTGCCCACCCGGCATCTCCTTGTTGCCATGGACAGCGAGGACCGCTTGGTCGGCTTTATGGGGATGAACGGTCATGAAATCGAATCCCTCTTCATCGACCCATCCTGCCGCGGCCGCGGCCTCGGTCGCGTCTTCATCGAACAGGCCTCCGCGCAATCCCGCTATCTGGAGGTTGGAGTGAACGCCCAAAATCGTCAGGCGGTCGTGTTCTACGAAGCGGTTGGTTTTAGTGTTTACGCCTCATCGCCTACGGACGACGATGGCCGGCCTTATCCGATCTTGCGCATGCGAAGATAACCAATCAGACCTTCCCCGCTGGAATCAATCCTCTCGCAGCTATCGCCATTTGATCGCTGTAGTGGCCGCTGAACGATAGCCCACCCACCCCAGATAGAACAAGCTTGCACGCACTCTCGTTGCAAAAACGTTAGTACAACTTTTTAGCTTCGTTCCATATCTCATCACCTGAAGTCATTTGCATTCTCACAGGTGAAAAAATGGGCGTAGATACTTTAGAAGCACTCCTCGTAGATGAGCTGAAAGACCTCTATTCAGCAGAGAAACAGATCGTTCGCGCCCTTCCCAAGATCATCAAAGCAGTCTCGACTCCAGAGCTGAAGGAAGGTTTGACGAACCATCTCGAAGAGACCAAAAACCAGGTCACGCGGCTTGAGAAGATTGGAGATCTTCTCGGTAAGAAGATGACAGGTAAGACTTGCGTAGGCATGAAAGGCGTTCTCGAAGAAGGCTCTGAAGTCTTGGAGGACACCGAGAAGGGTATCGTGCGGGATGCTGCCCTCATCTCGGCCTGCCAGCGAGTTGAGCATTACGAGATGGCTGGATATGGGTCCGCACGCGACTTTGCCAAGTTGCTGGGCCAGAAAGAAGTAGCGGCTCTGCTCGACGAGACGCTTGCCGAAGAAAAGAATGCCGATAAGACTTTGACCGGTGCCTCAAAGCAGGTCAATCTACAGGCAAAGCAGGAGAGTCAGTAGTGCAGTGAACCAAGCCACGAGACCCGATCCATGAGCAACGTCAAAAACGCGAGTCGTCTCGAGGTCGCAAAGGCAGTCGCTGAAAGTGACCGCAAACAGATAAAAGGCGATGCCTTTGGTAAGTTTGCCGCCGCATCCTCATCTTGGCTCGGGTCCAGGTGGGCTTTCGTCGGGGCAATCGTCATCATTGTGGTTTGGGCTGCCACGGGGCGGCTCTTTCATTACTCTGATACCTGGCAGCTGGTAATCAATACGGGCACAACCATCATCACGTTCCTGATGGTGTTCATTATTCAAAACACTCAAAATCGCGATGCCCGCGCGATCAATCTCAAGCTTGACGAGCTCATCCACGCGATCGACCAGGCGGGAAACCAGATGATGGACATCGAAAAATTGAGTGACCAGGAACTCGACGTCATCCACGAAAGGTACTCGCAAATTCGTGCCGAATGTGTGGATGAAGAAGGCGAAGCTATATCCTGAATCATTCGCCTGTCAGGTGCTCCTGAATAATCTGAGCCACGCTATCGATGGACGTCGGCTCTGCCATCTCTTTGATCTCTTCATCCTTGACAATCGATCTTATCCCGATGCGATCTGCCATCTGCTGGTTCATCTTGACGACCGCGGATACTTCGCGCTCCGTCAGCAAAAGAATCTGAAGTACCAGATGATCGCGCTCATCAGAGCGCTTGGCCAGGCCCGACTGTCTCATAAGAATGAAGCTCGCAAGCAAGATAGCCTCAAGGGCCACCACTGTGTCGAGCATTGCAAAGGGAAATGGATCAAAGTGAGGAATGCCTTTAAGGTGAGCCGTGTTCACGAACATCCAGACGCTGAAGACGAAAAGATGGATCAGAACGAACCAAAAGCTTCCAGCAAAGCGAGCGACGGCATCGCCGATCTTGTCTCGACGCGATCTCTTTGCATAGAACTCCTGTTCGTGCCTGGCTATCGTCTCTATATGGTCCCGGATATGGCTGGGAATCTCCATTCGCCGCCTCAACATGAAATTGACTTCGCCCAGTTTGATGCTTTTGACGATAGTCGCGAATGTTTACACGCCAAACAGCCATTGGCCTTAGCTCTGTGATCGGATTCTCGTCCCCCGGCTACAGCCGTTTGATCGCTGTAATCGACGCTGGGCGATAGCCCATCCGGCCCTGATAGAACGAGCTTGCACGCACGTTCTTGTTGTGAAATTCCAGCGATGCAAACTCCGCGCCCATCCTGCGCCCCCAGTCTTCACCCGCCTGCATCAGGCTGTCCCCGATGCCTCGACTGCGTTGTCCCTCGCGTACCGCGATCTCAGAGACATGGCAGTAGATCATCTCCCGGTGCATGGCATCCGACGGTTGCTCAAGCCGCAGGTCAATGAATCCGACAACCTCGTTGCCCCATATCGCGACAAGGGTTATAGCCGCGCTGTCCCCAGGTGCCGGAGGTTGTCGCCTCTCACGGTAGCGTGTCGATATCATCTCGGCAGCGGGTATTACATAACGCTCGGGATCAAGTTCGGCATGATAGGCAGCACTCTCAACGAAGATCTCGGCGATTCCTTCAGCATCCTCTGGAGCAGCAGGACGGATCTCAATCTCCCCCCGGGAATCGACGTTACTCATGCGAAAAGAATAACGCGGAAACTCCGGCCTGCTCGCCGCATCCCCTGGAACCTGACTTGTCGTTGATGAAACTTAACACGACAAGAATCAGCGACCAGGCGCAACCGCGCAATGAAAAGAAATGATCGCTGCCACCAGCAAAGCCACGCAGAAACCTTCTGGATTTCGATGCTCTCGATTGTTTTGCTTTCCAAGCTGTAAGATTCAAATCGCTGGTAAATCGACAATCACAGCTTCACATACGATTCAGGGAGAATAGATGATCTCTAGGCGAAAATTTATCGACACACTGGCCATGGGCACTGCCGCGGTGGCAATCAACTCCACGGCAAAGAGCTACGGTCAGATCATGGGCTCAAATGAACGGGTCAACTTCGCCGTAATAGGGCTCAACGGCAGAGCCAGTGCCCATCTCTCCTCACTCAAAGCAAACCAGAAGAATGCAAAGATCACCCACGTCTGCGATGTGGAGAGCACCATTCTCGAAAAGTTCTGCGGCAAGGTAGAGAAGTCGCTCGGCTATGCACCGGCATCGGACAAGGACTTTCGAAAGATCCTCTCGTCGAAGGACGTGGATGCCATTACGATTGCCACGCCGGACCACTGGCACGCCCCCATGGCGATCCTGGGGCTTCAGGCCGGCAAACATGTGTACGTCGAAAAGCCGTGCAGCCACAATCCCGGAGAGGGCGCTCTTCTCGTAGAAGCTCAGCGGAAGTATGGCAAGCATGTGCAGATGGGGACACAGCGCCGTTCCTCTCCGCTTTATATCGACATCATCAAGCAGATCCAGGACGGTCTTGTGGGCCGGGCGTATTACGCAAGAGCCTGGTACAGCAATACGCGTAAATCGATTGGCACGGGAAAGGTTGTTCCCGTACCCGCGACGCTCGATTGGGACCTGTGGCAGGGGCCGGCTCCGCGCGAGCCTTACAAGGACAACGTCCAACCCTACAACTGGCATTGGTTCAGAACATGGGGCACCGGCGAGGCCCTCAATAATGGCACCCACGAAGTAGACGTATGCCGCTGGGCTCTGGGAGCGGAGCTGCCGAAGCGCGTCACGGCCAGCGGTGGACGATACCAGTTCAAGGACGACTGGCAGTTTTACGACACCCTCGTAACCAGCTTCGACTATGGTGACAAGCTCATATCGTGGGAGAGCAAGAGCTGCAACGGAACCAAGATGTACGGCCGCGACCGCGGCGTCGTCATCGTCGGCACCACCGGAAGCATCGTCCTCGATGAGGGTGGCTACGAGATCTACGATCTGAAGGGCGCGAAGACCAGCGAACATACCTCCGGAAAAGCCTCTGCATCGGCGGACCTCACCGGCGCAGACAGCATGACCGACCTTCACTTCGCCAACTTTATCGCCGCCATTCGAACGGGTGAGAAACTCAACCAGCCGGTTGCGTCTGGCAACGTCTCCGTAACCATGCTTCAGCTCTCAAACATCGCCTGGGAGGTAGAGCGTGAGCTCAAGCTCGACCCCAGCAACGGACACATCCTCGACGACAAGGAAGCGATGAAGTCCTGGAATCGCGAGTACGAAAAAGGATGGGCACCTCATATCTAACAAACCAGTCCCATGAATCGTTGGTAAAAGGTGGATGGTGTCGGCGCAGTCCCAAAAAACCTGTCAAGACCCTATCCACCCCAACTCAAACAAACTAAAACCAGATTCATCTGCCGATCAGTTCGCCCCATCCTGATAGACTTAAGACAGTAAAAGCCTTCGGTCCGGAGATCAACTGTCCTCTTTTCAAGATCTTACAAATAAGCCCTTTGTTTACAGGGTTTTACCTTGGACCCTTTCCTGAGGTCCTAACCTAAGCCTCCTGAATAGAAGAATTTGCATCAAATCAGCGGAGGGGAGCCCATGCAGACAGATACCCAGGCGTCTTCGTGGAAGCAGATCGCATTCTTTCTCCTGACCCTTGGCGCCCTGGTCCTCTGTGGTTTGGTCCTCCAGCCATTCCTCGTCGCCATTGTAGGCGCCATTGTGATTGCCATCATCACCGAACGGCCCTATCTCTGGCTTGCCGGACGGATCCACAATCCGGATCTCTGCGCGACCGTCGCTCTCGTTCTGGTCATCCTCAGCGTCTTCGTCCCCATCTTCTTTCTGGCGCAGGATGTAGGCAGACAGGGAACGAACCTCGTCAATACCCTCCGCAACGAGACCACACAGCAGCACGTATCCGACTACCTCGACCAGCACCCGACCCTCAACGACAGGATCGGGACGATCACCGATGCCATCGACCTTGAGAACACCGCACGAACCGTCGCCGCCTTCCTCGGAAGAAAATTTGCCTCACTCCTCGGAACCTCCATCGGGGCCATCACGCAGATCGTGACGATGCTCTTTATCCTCTTCTTCCTCTATCGCGACCGCGACCTCGCCGCCCGCTTCGCGCGCTCGCTTCTTCCCCTCGAAGAGAAAGAAGCAAACCTCCTGCTGAATCGCATGCGAGGAACCATCTACGCAACCGCTCTCGGACGCCTCGCCATCGCTACCCTCCAGGGAGCGCTCGCGGGCCTGGCCTATTGGATCCTCGGCGTCCCCAACGCGCTGCTCTGGGCCATCCTCACCGGAGTCATGGCCATGATTCCCGCCTTTGGAGCCGTCCTGGTCTGGGCTCCCATCGCCCTCTATCTCGGCCTCTCCGGCCACTGGATCAAGGCCGCCCTGCTCGCCCTCTGGGGAGGTGGCTTCGTCAGCCTGATCGACAACTTTCTCTATCCCACCCTGGTGGGGCCGCATCTTCGACAGCACTCCGTCGCGGTCCTGCTCTCCATCCTCGGAGGAGTTACACTCTTCGGAATTTCAGGAATCGTGCTCGGTCCCCTAACTTTCACATTTGGATCAACGCTCCTCGATATCTGGCGAGCTCGCGAAGAAGGAAAGCTCAGGGCGCGTGAGGAAGGCATTCAGCTCAGCGGAATCCATCGCTAACAAATCTCTCAACAGGCTGACCGATAACCGTTCACTTTACCTCTGAAGGATAGAATTGCCGAACCAGCCCTCGAAGCGGGAGCGCCGGTTTCGGTCTTCTGCCGGGGTTGACAGTGCCTGAACCAAGGGCGAATGCTTGATGGGAGAGACACGATTGGCCATGAAGACCGAGAAAACCTCCGTTGCTGTACTTCCTTCCGCACCTCCCACGACCAACAAGCACCTGATCCGCTGGGTCGAAAAGATGGCCGACCTCACGCAACCGGATGCCATTCACTGGGTCGATGGTTCGCAGGAAGAATACGACCTTCTGTGCAAGCAACTCGTCGATGCTGGAACCTTCATCAAGCTCAATCAGAAGCTGTGGCCCGGTTGCTTCCTCGCTCGTTCTGCCCCCAACGATGTAGCCCGCGTCGAAGACCGCACCTTCATCTGCTCTCTCTCGAAAGACAGTGCGGGACCGACCAACAACTGGGAAGATCCCTTCGTGATGCGCCGCAAGCTCAAGCAGCTCTTCCGCGGCTGCATGCGTGGACGCACCATGTACGTCCTTCCCTTCTCCATGGGACCGATCGGCTCCCCGATGTCGCAGATCGGCGTGCAGCTTACCGACTCCGCTTATGCCGTCGTGAATATGCGCATCATGGCGCGCATCGGAGCCCCGGTCTTCGCCGAGATCGATAAGGACGTCAAGCGCGTCGTTCCCTGCATGCACTCCGTCGGAGCTCCTCTGGAACAAGGTCAGCAGGACGTCTCCTGGCCCTGCAACGACGAGAAATACATCGTCCACTTCCCTGAGACTCGCGAGATCTGGAGCTATGGCTCCGGCTACGGCGGCAATGCTCTATTGGGCAAGAAGTGCTTCGCTCTTCGCATCGCCTCCAACATCGCTCGCGATGAAGGCTGGATGGCCGAACACATGCTCATCCTCGGCGTCGAGTCGCCGACGCATGAGAAGACCTACGTCTGCGCTGCCTTCCCCTCTGCCTGCGGCAAGACCAACTTTGCCATGATGATTCCCCCCGCAGGATTCGAGGGCTGGAAGATCTGGACCGTAGGCGACGACATCGCATGGATCAAGCCCGATGCCACCGGCCGACTACGCGCCATCAATCCCGAATCCGGATTCTTCGGCGTCGCTCCCGGGACCTCAGCGACAACCAATCCCAACGCCATGGCGACCCTGGCTAAAAATACCATCTTCACCAACGTCGCTCTCACCCCAGAGGGTGGCGTTTGGTGGGAGGGAATGACCGATACTCCTCCCAAGGAGTGTACGGACTGGCGCGGCAACGCCTGGACACCGGAGATTGGAAAACAATCGGGGCAGCCTGCCTCGCATCCGAACGGACGCTTCACTGCACCTGCCAGTCAATGTCCCACCATCGATCCCGATTGGGAGGCTCCCGAGGGCGTTCCTATCTCGGCCATCATCTTCGGCGGCCGCCGCTCAACCACCATGCCGCTCGTCTATCAGGCCTTCAACTGGTCCGGCGGGGTCTATGCCGGAGCCACCATGGGCTCAGAGACGACGGCCGCCGCAGGTGGCGCGCTGGGTAAGGTTCGGCGCGATCCTATGGCCATGCTGCCCTTCTGCGGCTATCACATGGGCGACTACTTCCGTCACTGGATCAAGATGCAGCGCACGCTGTCCTCAACTCCTCGCATCTTCCACGTCAACTGGTTCCGCAAGGACGAAAACGGCAGGTTCCTGTGGCCGGGCTACTCCGAAAATATGCGTGTTCTTAAGTGGATCGTCGATCGCGTCCGCGGCCGAGCCCAGGGGAAGGAGACTCCCATCGGCTGGACCCCGCACTATGAAGACATTCGCTGGGAGGGTTTGCAGCTCTCCGAAGAGCGCCGCCGAGCTATTTTTGAACAGCTTCAGACCGTGGATCGCGCCGCATGGCGGCGTGAAGTCATGGATCACGAAGAGCTTTTTCTTGCGCTCCACGACCATCTTCCCCCGGAGATGATCTATGAGAGGGAGCTTCTGATCTGCAGGCTGTAGAGATCCAGCGTCTACCCCTTCGCGTGGGTAGATTGTCAGACCAGATACACTTGATATCGAAGGGGATATTGGTTTTCCACATGCGCGGGAACTTGATCGGACCTTCTTGACGTGCGTCTAAATTATCGATATCTTAACGGTTGTGACAGGACTCCCTTCGGGTTGAGTCAGTCATAACGAAGTCCACCCACTTCGTTGCATTAACGGAACACCCACGCAACAGCCCCCACCGCGCTGCGTGGGTTTCCTTTTTAACCTTTAAGTAAGCTTCTCTTCCCTGCCTTGACGCGAACGCAAGAACCCATTAACCTTTTTCTAGATGGGATCGATGCACATCGCGGCCTGTAGCTGTTGTCCTTGTTGTAAGGGCACCTGTTGCTGCTGCGCTGGAATCTCCCTCACCTAAGCCCACCTCAAAAACATCGGCTTAGAGGATCTTCGGAACCCACGTAGCAGCGTACATCGCGCACGTGGGTTTTTCATTTGCCCTCTGCGCAAAACCTTCATAAGCAACTTCGCTGAATCGAGGCAATCTAGATGGCAACTCCTCACATTAGCAACAGCCGCATCAACATCGACCTGATCGCAGTCGCAATCGCGCTCACGCTCGCCGCTCTTATCCGATTCAACGTCCTTCCCCCGGTCGGGTTCTAACCTTACTCTCGTGTCCGTTCAGACGATCCCGATAGTGGCTCCAGCCCCTTCCCTCAGCACGAGATTCTTCCGTGTTCTGCCGGGCATCGCTCTTCTCTTCGCAATAGGCCTCTTTGCCAAGCTGCTGGAACACACCTTCGCATCTCTTCGCGCGACGTATCCCAGCATTCCCTTCCCGCATCTTGAATATGTCCTCTGGGCGATTCTGCTAGGACTGGCGGTCGGCAACACGCTCGGTGTTGCGCCCTTCTTCCGTGCTGGCGTCGCAACCTACGAACTTTGGCTCAAGCTCGGTATCGTCCTGGTGGGTGCGCGCTTTGTTCTGCAGGACATCCTGCACATCGGGGGCCTTTCCTTGGCTCTCGTTGCCGTTGAGCTGATTCTGTCGCTCTCGATGATGCATCTGCTCGGTCGCATCTTTCGCCTTCCGCCAAAGCTCACCTCTCTGCTCGCCATGGGATCCAGCATCTGCGGCGTTACCGCAATCATGGCAGCGAAGGGGGCGATTGAACCTGAAGAGGAAGAAACCTCAACGGCTATCGCCGCTATCCTTACCCTCGGAGCCATCGCTCTCTTCACCTTCCCTGCCATCGGTCATGCTCTGCACATGAGCCAGCAGGGATACGGCATGTGGGCCGGCCTCGCCGTCGATAACACCGCAGAATCTCTCGTGACCGGATCCCTCTTTGGTGAGGAGGCAGGCCGCTGGACCGTTCTGGCGAAGACCGCGCGCTCCAGCTTCATCGGCTTCGTCGTACTTGCCTATGCCGTCTACTGGTCCTCGCGGGGTCTGGCTCCCGATGTCGAGCACAAGGGCGTCTTCTTGTGGCGCAAGTTTCCGAAGTTCATCATCGGCTTCATCGCTCTTTCAGTGCTGGCGACTTCAGGCTTCTTTACCCACACACAGCTCACCAGCCTTACCAATCTCTCCAAGTGGGCCTTTCTCCCCGCCTTTGCTGGCGTAGGACTGCGAACCAACCTGCGTGATCTAACCGGTCAGGGATGGCGTCCGCTTATCGTCGGCATTCTCGGCGAAATCATCATTGCGTTGATCACGCTGGGGCTCGTCTACTGGAGCTATAACCACGGAGTCGCACGATGATCCGGGCACTCCTTTCTTCAAATCGCTGTTGTTGTCGCCGCTAGCGCGAGGACCAGCCCCCTTTCTCTTCTAACAATTCAATTCAACTCATGAGACTCGCTCCCGATCAAGCGAGCGCCTCTGAACTAACCCCTTGCGGAGACCGTTATGCACGTCCCTACACGCAGGCTTCTGTCTGCCTCCCTTCTCATCCCAGCTCTGTTTCTCATGGTTTCTCTCGCTCCTCTGCATGCGCAGGTCGTCGGCGGAACACTCTCGGGCATCATCACGGATCCAACCGGCGCTGCGCTCTCTGAAGCCGCAGTCCTCATCCACAACGACGAGACCGGCAACGAACGCAGCCTGGTCACCGGCACGGATGGCCGCTTCTCCGCGCCCTCCATACCCATCGGGACCTACACCATCACCGTTCGGCACGACGGCTTTACCGAGCAGCACCGCACAGGCATCCCCTTGACCGTTGGCCAGAGCAAGCAGTTCGATCTGCAACTCACCGTCGACTCGGTCCAGCAGCAGGTCACCGTCGAGGACACGCCCGCCATCGTCAATCTCTCCACCCAGCAGATCTCCGGCCTCGTCGACGAGCGCCAGATCAAACAGCTTCCGCTCAACGGGCGAAGCTACGACCAGCTCATCACGCTCAATCCTGCGGTCGTCAACTACACCAACCAGCGCTCAGGAAGCATCGGGACTTCGAACTCCTCGGTCGGAAACATGTTTGCTATCTCCGGCCGTCGCCCGCAGGACAATCTCTTCCTCCTCAACGGCATCGAGTACACCGGAGCCTCGCTCATCAACGTCACTCCCGGTGGCACCAGCGGCCAGCTTCTCGGCGTGGATGCCGTGCGTGAGTTCAACGTGGTCAGCGACACCTACTCAGCCAGCTACGGCAAGCGCCAGGGCGCGCAGATCTCCATCGTGACAGCCTCCGGAACCAACAACCTTCACGGCTCCGCCTACGAGTTCCTGCGCAACTCAAAACTCGATGCGCGAAACTACTTCGATCAGGCACACATCCCGCAGTTCCAGCGCAACAACTTCGGCGGCTCGCTCGGCGGCCCGATTCGCCACGACAAGCTCTTCCTCTTCGGAAACTACGAAGGCTATCGCCAGAATCTCGGCCTCTCCGATGTCACCTTCGTTCCTGACGATCAGGCGCGGCAGGGCTATCTTCCCGATCCGGCAAAGCCCACCGGCCCGAGAAAAAACTACGGCGTCGCCCCGGGAGTAGCACCGCTCTTCAATCTCTGGCCCGAACAAAACGGTCCGGCGCTGCTCGACGCCAACGGCAACCAGACCGGCATCGCGCTCGCCTACTCCAACCCCATCCAGCGCATCCGTGAAGACTTCGGCACCACGCGCTTCGACTACAACCTCAGCCCGCGCGATCTCTTCTTCGCCGTCTACACCGTCGACGACTCCACCGCCGACACTCCCACGCAGAATCCCCTCGCAGCCATCAACGAAGATCTGCGCGAGCAGGTCGCCAGCCTGCAGGAGCAGCACGTCTTCTCTCCCCGCCTGCTCAACACCGCACGCTTCGGCTTCTCGCGAGCCTCCTTCTACTTCCTCGGAACCTCTTCGCCACTCGGCGGAGCGAACGTCCCCGGCTGGGTTGCAGGCCAGCCCGTCGGCGCCATCGTCATCGCCGGATCAACCGCCTCCAACGGCTCTTCGCAGATCACCGGAGCCGGAGCGAACGTCGGCTCCAACAACGCGACCACGCGCAATCTCTTCACCTTCGACGACCACATCTTCTGGACACACGGCCGCCACCAGATCGAAGCCGGAGGCTGGATACAGAGATTGCAGTCCAAC
>Ga0268266_10002059_pt1 | contig 22295 bp, 19 predicted proteins | sample KBSS13metaG_FD_190356 | JGI IMG/M metagenome (GOLD analysis project Ga0268266, IMG submission 190356) | Switchgrass rhizosphere microbial communities from Kellogg Biological Station, Michigan, USA - KBS S1-3 metaG (SPAdes) (version 2) | ecosystem: Host-associated > Plants > Roots > Rhizosphere... | reverse complement strand
ATCGCGAGTCCCGCAAAGAAGTGAAACGTGGTAGGGCTGAAGGCTCTATTAGCAAAACCGGGATTTCGTTATAATTAAAGTTTGGCGGCGCGGTACCCAAGTGGTAAGGGAGAGGTCTGCAAAACCTTTATGCGTGGGTTCGATTCCCACCCGCGCCTCCAAGATTTGCGTTTTGGAATGAAGCAGTTACAGCTGCGCTGTCGGCGTGTACCCCGCATGTACCTCAAGAAGTCCAGAGAGTTCTGGATCCTGCCCCAGTGGTGCAAGACTGCGGCGTTCAGTGACGACGATAGATTAATTTTCCTTGGCGCGGCTATCGGCTGCAAACGTCAGCCCCATAAAGAGGCGTTCATTCCTTACCGCTTCGCCTAGCCCACCCCACAGTCTGTCAGCTCCTGATACGTCGGGTGGTCTCAATGGGTCGACGCAACACTTAGGTCGAACCCGACTTGCATTAGAAACAAAGACTAAATCGGTCGCTACGGTTAGATGAGCCGGAACACTACCCTGGCTAGGGTTTGACCGAGTACAGGCTAAGAAATGGGTTCAATCGGGGAAGCACGGTCGAATCAACGCATTGGATGGTGTTGCATCGACCGTTTGAACCGGCACGGCAAACCGGTAAGGTTCGCTGCGCCCAAAACCCTGATTGCTCCGGCGCAACGACAGATACCACCGCAGGACGCTACAATCGCCGAGGTGACCGCCAGGAAAGGGCTAGACTCTTGCGGAAAGAGCTGCTCCGCCCCGGGCGTGGGCCGGCCAAATGGACCCGGCCCTTCCTAAAAATCTATTACGTCAGGATAGAGTACAAGTGAAGTCAATTCATAGAAATACTGTCTCCCCACTCCTAGCTCATGCTGAGCCACCCAATCAGCCCAGCGTCTATCTGTTTCATGAAAAGAATACAGGAACGACCCACTTTCGCGTCGAAGCTGGACCCGATGGCGAGTTCCCTGTAGACCACGCAGCCGGTCTGCTGGCCATGCACTGCATGGTTCGCAGACAATGCCCCAGTGATTACCTGATTATGGTTCCGGCGGCCCCAGAAAACCTACGTGACCTTAGTGAAAAAGCCCAGAAGCTGCTCGAAGCAGGACACAGCGTCAAGGCAAGTGTGAAACTGACCCGTCGCGAGGAAGAAGTCCTCGAGGGCATTCTACGCAGCCTAGCCAACAAGGAAATAGCCTGCGAACTGAATCTTTCCGTGCGAACCGTCAAGTTCCATGTTTCTTCGCTGCTCTCCAAATTCAAGGTGCGCGGCCGCATGGAACTGATGCACGAAGCTTCGCAGCAAGCCACGGAGCTTCTGCCTGCCGCGGTTGGCTCTCATGCGACCGCTATTCGCGAGTTTGCTCCAGAACCGGAAGTGGCCCGCAGGGTCGCGAAATCTGGCAAGATTCTTCGTCTGGCGCACCCGTGAAAAATGGCCCGATTCGGGAATTTCCAGTTGTGAGAAGGCTGCGGGTGGCTTCTGTTGAGAATTGAACCCGACTGCCTGATTTGTCGGGTGGATGCAATAGGTCGATGCAACACTAAGCCAAAATTCTTGTCAGGGCTCTAGCGGCTGAGGACAGGCGACTTGGCCTGAATCACGCGAAAAATCCCTCTGGCTAAGGTTGAATCGAGCATAGCCAGTTAGGCGAGCAATCTATTAGGAACTATTTTGGGTTCAACCATTTAGGAAGTGTTGCATCGACCAGTTGAACCGACCAGAAAGGTTGATCCTAGTGCTCGCCCCTGGATACCATGCTCGTCAGAATAAAGGCGGAAATTAGCTGACCTTATCTTGAAAGGTAGCCACAGATTTGAAGCCGTGTACCTGCCGTGTACCTCGATTGAGCAAATTTAAGGAATTTGTGGCTTCTGCGTGATCGTGGAATCAACAACTTGCGTCGTTTCAGCAGCGTTATCAGTTCGATTCCCACCCGCGCCTCCAAGATTTGCGCTGTGGAATGAAGCAGTTACAACTGGCGCTAACCGCGTGTACCTCACGCAGTCCAGAAAGCTCCGGATCCTGTTGCCAAGCGTTCGTTACGCATGATTGTGTCAAATCCAGATCTGAGTTTTTCTTGGTATTCTTCGAGTCGAGCCTTTCGGATATTGGTTTCGATGCGCGAAGGAGTTTGCGGTGGAAGCCTTCCAGTTTTTCTTTCTCCAGCATGCGTTTTTCTCCTCTTGCGAAGCGATCTCCGGCGCGAATGGACAGCTCAGGGCGCGCCAAACCTCGAACGACGTGCCTTTCGGAACCCACTCTCACTTTTCGGGATTTAAGACGACGTAGGGCAACTGCACGAGAAGGACGGGCAGATTCCGCGCTACTGGCACTGTTTTTCGGATTTCGCAATGTCTTGCAAGAGCAGGAGCCCCGCTTCTCATCCGGCGTAGAATCGCGGCACAACTAGGTAGCTGATTATCGGATTGGAGCCCCTTCCAATCTATTCCTGGACCGCAGGGTATCCAGGCGCCCGCACAAGTTTAAGCGGTAAGGGAATAGCCGTAGGAGCGGATGGTTTCAACCGCCTGGCTTCGGCTTTCTGCGTCCACTTGCTTGAAGATCCTGTAGATATGGTTGCGAACGGTGAATTCGGAGAGGTGCAGTTGGGAAGCGATTTCCTTGTTGGTCAAGCCCTTTGCCACTAGGGAAACCAGTTGCTGCTGACGCAAAGTGAGATCAGGCTTCGGGCTACGCTGGCCGTAGGAGTGTTCAGGCGCCATAGCGACGAAACGGAAGAGCGTACTGCAAAGCCGGGGGGGGCAGACTGCTTGGCCGCGCGAGACCGTGCGTACGGCAGCGATTACATCGCTGGTCGACGCGTCCTTTAGAAGGTACCCCATGATTCCCGCACGCACAGCCGCGATGAACTGCTTTTCGTCCGCGTCCATGCCGAGCAGAACGGTCTTAACGGCGCCCACCAGAGGTTCCAAGCAGGTCAACTCACTTCCGGCCCCGGATTGTAACGAGTCCAGAAGCAGAATCTCGCACTGCGACTCAAGGACAGCTGCGTCCGTTGTATCCGCAGGAGCGCTTTGTCCTACCACAAGGAGATCCGCTCGCTTGCGGAAGAGTCGAACCAAGGCCTCCCGCAACAAGCGATTCTGAATCGCCAAGTATACGCAGACTTGCTGCGTCGAAGCTGGGTCGCTTAGCGCTTCCATCTGCCTCTAGGAATGCCAGAATTTCTAGAACTATCAATGCTAGTGCGGGTAAAATAATCACTTAGTGGCTCTGTTGTCAAGAGAATTCTGTCCATATCAATATTACGGTATTTTAATAGTCATACTCCACGAGTGACGTTACCCCGATAGCTCGTCAACTGAGTCTAACCGCGATCACCATTGCGGACCACTTTTCAGTTCTCATTAGGTCATTTTGGGTACGGGTCGGTGGTGTTGGTACGGCTGAGATGGGTTAAATCGGTTACTCGTCTTAGGGCCACCAATGATTGGATTTTGAGTCTTACGTTCTGCGGACAGACGAACATACTTAACTCGCCCGGAGCATGACAAATGCAAAAAGCGATACGCGTCCTCGTGGCGAATCAACCCCGGCTGTTACGGGAACTCATTCTTACAACATTTGCCGATCAGCCAGACATCGAGATCGTTGGCGAAGTCGCGAATGAATCGGAGATTTCAGAGAAGGTCAGCACGACGGCTCCTAATTTCGTGGTGATCGCCCTCGATGATCCTGGCAGGCGACCAGCGATTTGCGACGACCTGCTGCGTGAACATCCGAATCTGCGGGTGATCGCAGTGGCGGCCCGGAAGGAGTCGGTCGTCTACTACTGGGCATCGTTGGACATTCACTCGAGCAATATTGAAGCCTCCGAGGAAGGCATCCTGAACATCTTGCGGAGCATGAGCTTAGCGGGGCCGAGGAACTGAGGTCGAATGAACGGCAACATGAAATGGGCGGTGCACTCCAGCGTTTGGAAGCAGGCACTTTGCCTTGCGCTATTGCCGTTAGCTGGAACTCTTTGCCTGGCCCAGCAGGCGAATGACAAGCCGGCCAGAGTACGCGAAGAAAATTCAAGGTCACTTCGCCCTTCGGACGGCTCCGATCTTGGGCAACAGAACCTGAACCGAGTGGCGTCGTCGGCTTCGCAGTTAAAGGCAGTGCTGGTTAAAGACGAGGGCTTGCTGATCGAGCTGAAACGTTGGATTGCGAAAGAGGCGACAGACAGCGGACAGGTAGTGGAGGACTCGGATTTGACCGAGTCGGCCATTTTCGAACGGCTGGAACTGGACGTGGAATTCCGCGGGGTGGCCACGCGCATCGTGCAGCGGTACGGGTATCTGATCCCTATGCCCAACCCGGAGTCCGATGCGGCCAAAGAAAAGGAATTTATCCTGAAGGAACGGGCGCGACGCCTGGTTCAGATCGAGGCGCAAGGCGAGTCGCGAGACAAGTCCGAAAGCGAGCAGGAGCTCCACGGACTTGAGCGGACAGGTGGAAATACGTGCGATTCTCGCCGTCAGACTGACTGTGAGCGACGGCCGAACTTCGATGTGCGGCGGCAAAACGGGAAACAGGATGAGCCGCGCGGGCCGAACGACGAAAACTCAGAGGGGGCGTCCCAATTGCCTGCTCGTTCGCCTTCTCAGCTCCTGCAAACCGAGGGGTCTCAGCCGGAGGGAGGACTCGGCGACGCCTCGGTGATGCGAACAGGGCTCGACCTGAATGGCTCCGCAAGAAACGAAAGCAATCCATTTGGTGGTCTTCCTCTGCAGAACGGGGAAGCCAGTCCCCTTCCTTCGCTGGCTCAGCCGTTTGCTGCAAGTGCGAGCGACGATCGCCGCGCCGAAACTGCGACCACGAAGCTGGATCAGGCCGGTCCGGCGAATTTTCCAAGATCGTCTTGGCGTCGGCAAGAAGAAGCCACCACTCCGGTGAAGATGGTCCGGCGTCCAAATCCCTATGCGAATGTGCCGTCGCTCTACGATATGTACGCACAGGCATCCGCAACGAACAAGCCGGCAACCCGCTTTGGTTTGAACGTTTTCGACAGTGAGTCGAACGATCCACGCGCGATACCCATGGATTTGCCGGCAGGGGCCGATTATGTCGTTGGACCGGGCGACGGAATCGAAATTGACCTTTGGGGCGGCGTGTCGCAGCGGATATTTCGTGTCGTCGACCGGCAAGGTCGGCTGTCCTTACCGGAGGTGGGGCCCCTGCTGGTTGCCGGGAGAAGTCTTGGAGACGTGCAGCAGGCGGTGCAGCAGACGCTGCGGACGGAATATCGCGACGTCTCGGCCGACGTGTCGCTCTCGCGGCTGCGCTCGGTTCGGGTCTATGTAGTGGGCGAGGTGAACGAACCAGGCGCCTACGACATCAGTTCGCTCTCGACGCCGCTCAATGCCCTGTTTGCAGCCGGTGGCGTAAAGGCAGGCGGTTCATTGCGCGCGCTGAAGCACTACCGCGGCAAACAGTTGATCGAGGAAGTGGACGCCTACGATCTGCTGTTGCATGGCGTGCGGTCGGATCTGCATCGCCTTGAAAATGGAGACACGCTGCTGGTTCCTCCTGTCGGGCCGCAGGTTACGGTCGATGGAATGGTCAGGCGGCCTGCGATCTACGAGTTGCACGGGGAGAACTCGCTTGCCGAAGTCCTGGAGCTTGCAGGAGGGGTCCTGCCGGCGGCGACGCTTCGGCATGTAGAAGTGCAACGCATCGAAGCACACGAAAAGAGAACCATGCTGACGCTCGATCTCTCGCCGACGAACGGCGAGGCAGGCGAGCAACGACTCGAAGCTTTCAAGGTGAGTGACGGAGATGCTGTACACATCTTTCCGATCGCTCCCTACAACGAAAGCGCCATTTTCCTTGACGGGCACGTTCTGCGGCCGGGCCGCTATTCCTACAAAGACGGAATGAATTTTAGCGATCTGATTGGGTCCTACAAGGACCTGCTTCCCGAACCCGCGGCCCATTACGCCGAGATCATCCGCCTGAATGCTCCAGATTTCCGTCCGAGCGTGGAAAGCTTCGACTTGGCAGCGGCGCTCAATCGTCCCGAAAGCGCTCCGAAGATTCATGCGCTGGACACGGTGCGAATTTTCAGCCGTTTTGATTTCGAAGCAGCGCCCAGCGTGTGGGTCGGAGGGGAAGTGCGTGGTCCCGGGAAATATGGCACATCAGGCCAGGTGCATTTGCGGGACGCGATTCACCTTGCCGGCGGAACTTCGCCGGATGCGGCGCTGGACACCGCGCAGCTTTTCCGGACGCAAGCTGACGGCACGCTGCAGATAATCAGCGTCAATTTGGGAGAGGCCCTAGCAGGCAATCCGACAGACAACGTTCTGTTGCAGTCACGCGATCGCATCCTTGTGCATAGAGTCGCCTCTAGGGTTGATCCTCCGACCGTATACATCAAGGGTGAAGTCGCAAAGCCGGGACGGTATCCGCTCACGGCCAATATGAGTCCACAGGATCTGTTGCGTGTGGCCGGCGGCCTCAAGAGGAGCGCGAACAACGATACAGCCGAGCTCACGCACTACACGCCAACCAACGGTGATAGGACTGCGAGTCATCTCGAGTTGAATTTGTCGTCTGCTAGCAACGGCGAGAGCAACGAGGCCGTCACGCTCAATGACGGAGACGTTCTGACCATCCGCAAGAATCCGGCGTGGAACGACATTGGGGCCATGATCTCGGTGAAGGGCGAGGTGGAACATCCCGGCACTTACGGAATCAAGTCCGGTGAGCGGCTGAGTTCCGTTTTGACCCGGGCGGGCGGATTCAATAGCGAAGCTTATCCATACGGAGCCGTGCTAATCCGGCGTGAGGTTCGCGAAATTGAGATGAAGGCCCATTTGCAGCTGGTCGAACGAATAAAGATGGAGGAGATGAACCTCAAATCTCTGCCGGAAACCGACGCGGAGCAGAAAAATCAGAAACTGAACGCGATTGCGCAGACTGAAACGGCCCTAACGCAGCTGCAAGCCAACGCACCGATAGGACGGGTGGTGGTCCATATTCAATCCGATATCAAAGAGTGGCGCAACACGTCGGCAGATGTAGCGGTGCGCGATGGTGACGTGCTGCTTGTGCCGAAACGTCCCGGATACGTACTGGTGAACGGCCAAGTCTACAACCCGACGGCAGTCAGCCATCAGAAAGGCAGAAGTGCGAAGTGGTATCTGAGCCAGGCGGGTGGGTTGACGCAGATCGCGGACAAGAAGGCGGTGTTCGTGGTGCGTGCCGACGGTTCGGTTCTCTCCGCAAAAGGCAACCGCGATGGTTTCTTCTCGGGAGATCCGTTGAACAGCACGTTGAGGCCGGGGGACACGGTTGTGGTTCCAGAGAAGGCGCCGAGGATCGGCACGCGGAACTGGTCGACCATTTTCCAGGCGGCGCAGGTCGCCTCCTCAGTGGCGCTCAGTGTGGCTTACATTCACCCGTAACGGGGAGCGTTGTGTGAAGAGGAAATGGGCCATGTTATGGGTCAAGTGGGCGTTGATTGGAGGTTTTGCATCAAGTGCCGCGTTTGCGCGGACTTTTCCACAAGAAATTGAGGCAGAGCACAAGGAGAAGCAGATCGAAACCGGGCAGAAACTGCGGGAAAAGGCGAGCGAAACGTTTCACGACGAGAAGAAGCAGCCTGATTACTCGTCGACCTCGCACCGTTGGTCAAGTCTCAGAAAGGATTTTTTGCAGGATCAAGAACAAATTTGGACCAGCCCATCGAAGCTGCGAATCGAGGATGCGAACTGGCTTATGCCTGTCGCGGGAATTTCGGCTGGATTGCTGGTAACCGATCGGGATTTCAGCAGGCGATTCTCGCAAAATCCGACAACGATCAGTCACTACAATACGCAGTCAAATCTGGGCATGGCGGCGCTAGCTGGCGCGAGCGGGGCCATGTGGCTCATCGGACGAGCAAAACACAATGGACATTGGAGCGAAACCGGTTTCCTCGCCGGAGAAGCGGCGCTCAACAGTCTGGTCGCGGTGGAGGGGATCAAATATTCCTTGGGACGGGAGCGGCCCATTCAAGGAAATGGTGCAGGCAGATTTTTTGAAGGTGGCACATCGTTTCCTTCCGAACACGCGGCCGCGGCCTGGTCAATTGCGGGCGTGATCGCGCATGAGTATCCCGGGCCGTTTACGAAGATCATGGTCTACGGACTGGCTTCGCTAGTGAGCGTCTCGCGCGTGCGCGCTCGACAGCATTTCCCCTCCGACGTCTTCGTGGGAAGCCTGCTCGGAAATCTGATCGCACAGGACATTTACACCCGGCGCCACGACCCTGAGCTCGGGGGAACAGAGTGGAAATCGCTTTCCAGATTCTTCCGTAACGATACCGGGCGCAGCCTCGGGCACATGGGGTCGCCTTATGTGCCCCTCGACAGCTGGGTATATCCGGCCCTCGACAGGCTGATTGCCTTCGGCGCAATTGACACTGCCTTCGCCGGAATGAAGCCGTGGACCCGAACGGAATGCAGACGGCTGTTGAACGAGGCGGCGGACCGCGTCTTGAGCGAAGGTGCTGGCGGCCCAGAGGCTGCAGGGCTCTATCGAGTTCTCGAAAGGGAATTCAACGAAGACGTTGCGGAGCAACCAGTTCAGGCGCGCGTTGAATCGGTCTACGAACGCGTTACAGCGATTTCCGGCCAGCCGCTCACCGACGGCAATCACTTCGGACAAACGATCAGCGACGATTTCGGTCGGCCGTATCAGGAAGGTTTCAATTCGACTCTCGGCTTTTCCGCATGGGCGGTTTCGGGACCCTGGGTGGGATATGTGCGGGGCGAATATCAGCACGCTCCCGCTGGCCCTGCTTTGCCAGATAGCGCGCGAGAGTTTATCGGTTCCGTAGACAACATTCCGGGTCCTCCCCCATCGTCACCGTATCCCGGTGTTGACCGATTGAAGCTCCTCGACGCGTACGTTGGGTTGAACGTGCAGGGCTGGCAACTCTCTTTTGGAAAACAGAGCCTGTGGTGGGGCCCCGTGCAGGGTGGCCCGATGATGTTCAGCGACAACGCCGAACCGCTGAACATGTTTCGCGTCAATCGCGTTTCGCCCTTCAAACTACCCAGCATCCTCGGTTGGCTCGGGCCGATTCGCTTTGAATGGTTTCTCGGGCAATTCTCAGATCGGCAGTTCGTCTATCAGACCGATACCGGGATCGTAGGCCAGTTTGGGAAGGCGCTCAGTCGGCAGCCATTCCTGCAAGGGCAGAAGCTCAGCTTTAAGCCCACGCGCAATTTCGAGTTCAGCCTTTCGGCGACGACAGCGTTCGCCGGCGGCCCCACTCCGCTGACCTTTCACACCTTAGCGAAAAGTTACTCGCTTACCGGCGGCGGTGAGATGCAAGGAGGACCGGGAGACCCTGGCGACCGGCGCTCCGGCGTGGATTTTACCTATCGCCTTCCTAAGCTGCGGGATCGGGTTCTGTTCTACGGAGAAGCCTTCGACGAGGACGAATACTCGCCCTTGGCATATCCGCGCAAGTCGGCATACCGCGGCGGCATCTATCTTCCGCGCCTTCCGGGAATTCCCAAGCTCGATTTTCGTGCCGAAGGTGGCTCCACGGTTCCTGGCGATTTTACGACGTGCGTCGGCTGTTTTTACGTCAACAATCGCTACCCGGACGGCTCCTACACCAACCAGGGGTTTCTCATGGGGAGCTGGCTCGGACGCGCTGGCCAGGGTCAGCAGGCCTGGAGCACCTATTGGTTCAATTCGCGCAACAAACTTCAGTTCACCTATCGCCACATGAAAGTGAACCCGCAATATCTGCCGCAGGGCGGAACTTTGAATGATGGCGGTGTGAGCGGTGAATTTTGGCTGAGCAAGAGCGTCATGTTTACCGGTTCCATCCAATACGAAAAATGGGCTTTTCCGGTGCTTGACCCAATGCCTAGGTCGAATGTTGTGACCTCGATTGGTTTTAGTTTTCAACCCGAATTGCGGAAAGCGCTGACGCGAAATCACAAGGGCGAGAGCGCGGAGTAAACAAAAGAACGTGACGCAGACAGCTGCCAAACCGCAACCTGAGACTGCCCCGCGCGAGCAGTACGGAGAAATTCCGCTTTCGCCCTCCGCATTCGAAGACACGCGCGAGTGGCAGGCGGAGCGCTTACGTTTGCTCTGGAGTCGCCGACGCTTCTTCATGCGCGCCGCTGTCGCCGGTTTGCTTGCCTCGACGCTGGTGGCGTTCCTGATTCCCAGGTCCTACACGGCAACAACACAGCTGATGCCACCGGACCCGCAATCTGCCTCTGGTATGGCCATGATGGCCGCAATGGCCAGCAAAACTGGTGGTCTTGGCGCGATGGCCGGCGACCTTCTCGGCCTAAAAAGTTCTGGAGCGATGTTTATCGGCGTCTTGAGAAGCCAAACAGCGCAAGAGAGTTTGATCGAGCAGTTCGACCTAAGGAAAGTCTACGGCAAGAAGCTGGTGGTTGACGCGCGAATCAAACTGGACGAGAACACTTCGATCTCTGAGGACCGGAAAAGCGGAATCATCACGATCAGCGTGACCGATCATAGTCCACAACGCGCTGCCGCGATGGCCAGTGCTTATGTGGACCAGCTGAACGTCCTGGTGGCGGGACTTTCCACTACTGCTGCCCACCGCGAACGGGTCTTTCTCGAGGATCGGCTCCGTGTGGCCAAACAAGATCTCGACCAGGCCACCAACGAACTCGCTCAATTCTCCAGCAAGAACCACACACTCGACGTTCAGCAGGAAGGAAAGGCGTTGCTGGACGCTGCCGGCTCAATTGCCGGTCAAATGATTGCAGCACAATCGCAACTCGAAGGCCTTCGGCAAATTTACACGGACAACAATTCCCGCGTGCGCGCTCTGAACGCTCGCGTTGGCGAACTTCGCCGCCAACTGGAAAAGCTTGGCGGGGTCGAAGCCAAGGACGCGCCGAGCTCGGCAGTGCTAGCTTCCACACGGTCCGCCGATCCTGCCGCTTCACAGTCCAGCGGTCTTCCGTTTCCCACGATTCGAAGCTTGCCTTTGCTTGGAGCCAGATACGCCGATTACTACCGGCGCGCCAAGGTGCAGGAAACCGTCTTTGAAATGCTGACCGGGCAATACGAACTGGCCAAGGTGCAAGAAGCCAAGGAGACGCCGAGCGTTAAGGTGCTGGATCCTGCGCGAGTGCCGGAAAGAAAATCGTCTCCTCCCCGTTTTGTAATCATTTTTATGGGGACATTTCTGTGTTGCGCGTGTTCCGTGATGTTTGTGCTGGGCAGGGCGCGGTGGCATGACATGGATCCGCAGGACCCACGCAAAAAATTCTTTCAGGAAGTTGCCCATAGTCTAGGGGGCCGGATGCCTTGGGCTGCTAGAAACGGACACACGGCAACTGCCGCAAGTTTGGACAGCGGTGTAGCGAAAGAGAATTCGTCGAAGTCATGGGACGGTTCTTACAGCAGTTAAGTCGCTGTAAGGGTAACAAAGCATTAGGGTTAGGTCACAAGTCGCCCTGTAAGTGACGGGGCGAAGCTGTCTCTGGAGAAAAGGGTGGCATCTTCCGCACATTCGTCTTTCTCAGTTGAGCAAACGGGCGTTATGGATGCGCGGGCGTTGCCTGCCGCGCACGTTCAGCCGCATTGGTACGCCGCGTATACCTGTGCGAACCATGAAAAGCGAGTCGCTGCGGAACTGGATGCCCGCAGCGTCGAACACTTTCTTCCGCTGTATGGTTCCGTGCGGCGATGGAAGGATCGTCGAGTCCAGCTGGACATTCCCCTGTTTCCGGGCTACGTCTTTGTGCGATTGCCGCTTTGTGAACGCCTGCGCGTCTTGCAGATTCCAAGCATCGTAAGTCTGGTCGGTTTTGGGGGATTGCCTGTCCCGTTGCAGAACGAAGAGATGGAGCTCATGCGGTTGGGGCTATCGCAAGGCGCAGGTGCGCAGCCGCATCCGTTCCTGACCGTAGGACGCCGGGTCCGGATCACCGGAGGGCCTTTTGCTGGCCTCGAAGGGATATTGAAGCGGACAAAAAGCGATTTCCGAGTCGTCGTGTCGATTGACATAATTCAGCGCTCGGTCGCCGTGGACATTGACATTGCGGAAGTCTGTGCCGTCGGGCCCCAGCGAAATGTCTGAATTCAATAATGCGGAGCAGTCAATCAGAGCGGTAGCGGAAGATCAGCCGCGGGTGACAACCGCGGCCACAACGAAAAGGAAAGATGTACTCAAGATCAAATTAATCCGCGATTCGATCAACTATTTTCTAAGCAAGGCAATTCCGGGACTCATGGGGCTTTTTTCAGTGATGGTCTTCGTCAGGCTGGTGGGCAACGCGGAGTACGGCAGGTATAGCGTGTTGTTCGCAATAGTCACAGCATGCACGGCCGGACTGTCGGGATGGTTGCCACAGGGAATTTTGCGATACTTCAGCATGTCCGACACAAAGCTTGGGACCGCACGCTTCAATTCAGCTACACTGCTGGGCTCGATTCTCTCCATTCTCGTTGGAACCGTGGTGCTCGGCATCGCATTTTGTGTTGAGCGCCAGCCACGCTGGGATAGCCTGCTGGGAGTTTTGCTTCTGGCTGGTGGCATGCTCTACGGCGTATTCCTGATCGAACTGCAAGCCATGCTGCATTCTCGCAGCGTGGTATATCTTGAAGCCCTAAGAACGATCTCATCATTTGTCCTGCCGGTTTGTGTGATTTTTTTAGTGGGAAGGAAGACGGCCAATGTCTTGCTCGTGGGGGCGCTGGCTGGGTACGTTCTTCCATTGTTGGTCGCTCATGGGAAAAAGCAGTTTCGAAGGACGATCCTCCACGGAAGCCTTAGGCGCCCATGCACAACGGAAATCAGAGTCTTAAAGACCATTTGGACGTACGGTTGGCCCGTGGGGGTCTGGAGCATGTGCCTAACCTCCCAAAGCGCAATAGATCGCTATTTCATCCAACGATATGCCGGAAGCGGCAACGCTGGTTCCTACGCCGCCTTATACGATGTAATCGTTCGCTCGTTTAGTCTGCTTTGCTTCCCGTTAGTCATGTCGAGTAATTCCCTTGTGATGGAGCGTTGGAACAATGGTGACAGAAAAGGTGCAGTTTCCTTGATCAGATCGTCTTTGAAATACCAAATAGTGATCTCGCTGCTATTTTTCCTGGCGTTGAGTCTCTTGACCAAGCAAGTTAGCGGATTGATCTTGGGTAGCAAGTCCGAATTGAATTCTTCACTCGTCATGCCACTGGCGCTTGGTGGTTTTCTCTGGCAGATTTCGTATCTAGTTCATAAACCATTAGAGCTAATGTGCCTTACCAAGCGGATGCTGACGGGCATGATGATAGCGCTCGCTTTGAGTATTGCTGGGAACTTTACGTTAATTCCTGTCTATGGATATCCAGCGGCAGCATATGTGTCGATCGCTGCGCCCCTGATCTACTTGCTTGCCGCGGCATGTCTTACACCATGGAAGGAATTTCGTCGTGAGGCTTCGATTGCGGCGGTTCCCCATCGTTGATGGAAGTACAAATCAATTGGATTGAAGGTTTGGTGATATGAGTCTGATGACTGATGTAAGCGTGGGAAGTGCCGTCCCCAATGTTACCTGGACGCATCGAGCGCTGCCGTCGATACTCGACGCGATTCCGGTCAGTTGTAAATCGCTCCTCGATATAGGCTGCGGAAGGGGAATCATCGGCGCGATGTGCAGGATCTACAGAGGAGTGAATCGTTTGGTCGGAGTGGACGGGTTTGAGCCTTATTTGGAGTTCAGCCGAAACGCGGGCTTCTATGACTACACGGTCTTGAGAGATTTGAATCAGGTTCCCTTGCCTTTTGACACCAAAGAATTTGAAGTTGTGACTTGCACCGAGGTAATAGAGCACTTGAGCGAGGATGCCGGACAGAAGCTCCTTGATGAGCTAGAAAGAATTGCTTCACGAGTTATCGTGACCACGCCAAATGTTCGTTTCGAGCAGGAAGAATACGATGGCAACAGTTTTCAGCGGCATTTGTCACACTGGCCGCCCACTGCATTCCGCGAGCGCGGATACCGCGTTTATGGGACAGGCAGCTTTAACGCCGGATATCGATTGCGGGGCATAGTCGAGAGGGTTACGCAACATCCCACCAACGATTCCTTGCCAAACTCGGTTCGCGGTTGCGCGAGATACATTTCGGAGGCCTTGGGTCCACTCACCAGGAAGCTACCGGAACTGTCGACGAGCCTTCTTTGTGTAAGAGAAGGTTCACCGATGAAATAACCCAACTTTTATCAAGCTCTACGCTCCGCTCATCAATGGTATCTTTTTTGACATCAGCCTTTGTTCCAGCCTTTGTTCTCCTCTTACTGGCTGCTGCAGGCAGATTTCTCTCAGACAGTTGGCTTACAACTGGATCATTTGCCGCCTTGCTCTGGTGCGTTTTCGTTTGGGTTTCGATGCTTTGCGCCGACTATCCCATTCATGCCTCAGCAGTTTGGACCATCGTGCTTTTGGTCTTCACAATTCAGGCTGGAGCGTTTATTGGCGAAGGTCTGTTCGGTAGAAGGCGGAACCGACCACCTTGTCATGGCTTGGAATTTGAAGGAGCCCCGAACCGGCTGGTAGCGTTTTCGGTATTTTTCAGCGTTCTTGCCTCTGCAGGTGCCATCTACTTGATCTATTGGACCTTTTCGTCCTTCGATCTGCCCGCATCACCGATTTCACTGTTTGGCCTTGGCCACCTGTGGTCTGTACAGCGATACGAATACGGCGAAGTTGAGCCTTGGCCTGTGCGCCTTACGGTTATGTGGGTGTATCCGGCGGCTCTCTTGGGAGGAATTGCTTGCGCGAGTGCCGAGAACCGCAAGGCTAGGTGGTGCTGTCTCCTTCCATTCTTACCATCATTGCTGGTCAGCACAATAGTTGCCACGCGTGCTGGCGTTGTGATTGCAGCCATAATTTGGGGCTCTGGGTATTTTGCGGTTAAGCACTGGCGGAGTTCCGGATCTTATGTATTGTTTCACAAGCGTGTAGTTTTGATTTTAATCGTGCTTAGCGTGGCTGGAATCGCGTTGTTCCTGTCGATTGATGCAATCCGGCAGTCCAGTGACGGGCAGACATTCAACGTCCTCTTGGATTCGAACCGTTTGTTTAAGTACGCATTTGGTTCTTTAGCGGCTTTTTCGAATTGGTTTCATGAGCCTGTACCTCACGATTTGGGTTTTGGGGCGTATACGTTCGGAGGAATTTTCGATGTATTGAAGATCAAGCATCGGGAAATCGGCCTGTACGAGGGTATGGTGACCCTCCCGGGAGGAGAGGAAACCAATATATACACGGCGATTCGTGGCTTGCTTCAGGATTTCACATTAGGCGGGGCGATGATCGTAGCGTTTTCAACCAGCCTCATTTCGAATGCATTGCTGAGTTCTTTCCGCAAACCGTCAATCGCAATTTTGTTTGCGTCAGGCTACTATGCATTTATTTTGTGTTCACCGCTGACGTCGATCTTTACATATAACGGTGTTGTATTGGCCTGGCTTGTCGTGGCCATTATCTTAAGGTTTCAAGTTCGTATTGCTGCCACAAGGCCCAGGTTTCTTTCTGATCCCTCAAAAGCGTAGAAGTCCACTTACATTCTTAAATGGATAAGGCACTAGACCGCATGTCCGCGCTTTTTGTGGCCGTAAGCTACAGATCGAGCGAATCCATATTGAGCATGGCGCGCAGCATGCGACGATGGTCCGCGGATCAAAGCGTGGGCATAGTAATCGTGGACAACATGCCCATCACCTCTGAAGTCGAACGCGTTCGTTCGGCTGTCCAAGGCCTCTGCAATGCCGAACTGCTTGAATCATCGGAGAACCGCGGATATTTTGGCGCGGCACAATTTGCCTTGGATCATTACTTGGCAAACGGGCGCCAACTTCCGAATTGGGTGGTTGTTTGCAATCACGATGTCGTAATCGACGACCGAGAATTTTTTGCAAAACTTCTTCGCGAAGATTCCGCTGCAGTCGGCGTAATTGCTCCACGGATTCAGAACTCGCCGAGCAATCTCGATCAAAATCCGTTTATGCGAGTCCGGCCGGGCCGTCTCCGATGGGCACAACTACGGTTCGTAGGTTCCAATTACGCGGTGGCCATATTCTGGGATTGGCTTTGGCGCCGAAAGTCGGCGTTCAAATCGTGGTTTGAGGCCCAGCGCACCAAGCCGACCACAAGAGAGAATGCCAAACGAGAAAGCATCTATGCCCCTCACGGTTCCCTTATCATTTTTTCTCGTAGGTTCTTCGAGGCTGGTGGCTATCTGGACAAAAACCTCTTTCTTTATGGCGAAGAAATCTCGGTCGCGGAGATCTGTCGGTCACTCAGTTTGCCCGTCATTTATGAACCCGCGTTGCGGGTAATTCACAATGAACACCAGAGCACGGGCAAGGCCTTGAGTCGCTTCACTTACGAGTGCCAGAGAAAGGCGATCCAATACCTGACGACCCGCTATTTCGGGGCGCATTCGCGACAGAGTGCCGACTGCTTGTCGCTCGATCGAGCCGATTGATGACGTTTGTTTCGTTTGTGATGCCCGTCCGCAACGAAGAGGCGTACATCCACGCCTCTTTGCAGTCGCTGGTGGACCAGGGTTATCCGCGCGCAGCCTATGAAATCATCGTTGTGGACGGACGATCATCGGACCAAACGCCGGAAATTATCGTGGAAATGTGCGAGAAAAATCCTCACGTGCGCCTCTTGGACAATCCTGCAGGAATCGTTCCAACGGCGATGAATATCGGAATCCGGGCCGCACGCGGTGACGTCATCATCCGGGCCGACGGACACAACATTTACCCGCGTGATTACGCCGCAAACTGCGTGAGCTGCCTGGAGCAGACGGGTGCCGACAATGTGGGGGGACCATGGGTTACCGCTGCTGCTGCTGATACTTTAAGCGCCCGCCTTGTCGCGGCCATCTTGAGCAGTCCTTTCGGAGTTGGCGACTCGAAATTTCGCACGGGCAACGTGGAAGGTTTCGTGGATACGGTACCGTTTGGAGCTTTTCGCAAAGAAGTGTTTGAGAAAATCGGCCTGTACAATGAAAAACTCGTACGCAACCAGGACAATGAACTAAATTCTCGAATAAGAGAAGCCGGCGGAAAAATCTACCTCAGTGCGGCGCTAACGACGCGCTACCATCCTGTGAAAACCTTCTCCGGGCTGCTGAAGTACGCGTTTAGAACTTGCAAGTGGCACGTTTTCACCTTGCGTGAAAACAAGAGTTCAATGGGCTTGCGCCATCTCGCTCCTGCCGCATTCTTGCTAGCCTTGCTGTTCCTCGCGTCGACCTCCCTTTTTAGGAGCACAGCTCGGGCCGGCCTCCTGTTGGTCCTCGGCGGTTACCTTCTCGTCGGCCTTTACTTCTCGCTGAAATCGCTTCGCGCTAACGGATGGATGCTCGCCCTCATTCAACCGTTTGCTACCTTGCTGTTTCACATTGCTTACGGAGCCGGAACTCTCTTCGGTCTCGTTTATTTGTTCAAGCAACCATCGCTTCGGCCCATTCGATCGGGCCTCCCAGTCCAACAATAGTCCCGGAGAATCTATGACCAGCCCAGCAGCACCGCAGTCACAGCTGAACGTTCCTTCCAATGCATTGCAAGTTCCATTTCACCGCGCTTCGGTTGGCGAGGATGAGATCAAGGCCGTCAGCGACGTGATCCGGTCCGGCTGGATGACCATGGGCCCCAAAACGTTTGAATTCGAAAGGGAGTTCGCTCGTTATGTTGGGGCACAAGAGGCCATAGCCGTTTCTACTGGAACGGCTGCTTTGCACTTGGCCCTCGAGGCGGCGGGAGTGCGAGCAGGCGACGAAGTTCTTTTGCCCACGACTACCTTCACCGCGACAGCGGAAGCTGTCATCTATACCGGCGCGCGGCCCGTTTTGGTTGACGTCGATTCCGTTACCATGAACATCGATCTGGAAGACGCGGCACGTCGCCTTACTACAAAGACGAAGGCGATCATTCCCGTTCACTTGGCTGGTCAACCCTGCGATATGGAGCAACTTCACACGCTCGCGCGAGACCACAATCTCCGAGTCATCGAAGATGCCGCCCACGCACTTCCATCAAAGTATCGGGATCGCAAGATCGGCCAAATCAGCGAATTTACCTGTTTCAGCTTTTATGCCACCAAAACGCTAACCACGGGCGAAGGCGGCATGATAACCACAAATAATCCCGCGGCCGCTGAACGCATCCGACTCATGCGGCTCCACGGAATCGAGCGCGACGCCTGGAAACGCTATCGCGGAGATGGCTCCTGGTTCTACAGCGTCCTGGAAGCAGGTTTCAAGTACAACATCACGGACATCCAATCGGCGATGGGTCTGGTGCAGTTGGCGAAATGCGATGCCATGAGGGAACAACGCCAGGCTGTAGCGGCGCGCTATCTCGAAGCTTTTTCGAATTGCGACGAGCTTGTTAACCCCACTGTCTTGAATGATCGCGATACGTCCTGGCATCTCTACATTCTTCGGCTTCGACTAGATCGCCTGCTCGTCGATCGCAACAGCTTCGTGGAATCCCTCGCAAGTCAGGGTATTTCCTGCAGCGTGCATTTCATCCCACTTCATTTGCAGCCCTTTTATCAGCAGGCGTTCGGGTATCGGCGCGGCGAATTTCCCGTTGCCGAAAACGAATATCGTTCCTGTTTCTCGCTGCCAATCTTTCCCGATATGTCCGACGCGGAGATCTCTCGCGTTATTGATGCTGTTTTGTACTCCGTCAACGAATCGCGAATCGACCGTCTGGCTGCGGCCCATGTCAACCCCAGCATGCGATGAAGACAAGGCCGTCTTGGACTTGCGCTCCCTTGAGATTGCACACGGTTTCTACGTGAGCGGCGGGAAGCGCGCCGTGGATATTTTTGTCTCGGCGGCTGGTCTGCTCATGTTGTCTCCGGTCTTCGCCATGGTAGCTCTTGGCATCAAGCTCACTTCGCGCGGTCCAGTTCTCTTTCGTCAAACCCGGATCGGCAGGGAAGGACGTCCGTTTAGCATCTTTAAATTTCGCTCCATGTACGTGGGCGATGGGGCAAGAAGATCTGCCATCACTGTCGCAGGTGACGACAGGATCACGCCGGTCGGGAAATTTTTACGACGTTTCAAACTCGATGAGTTGCCGCAGCTTTGGAATGTTCTTCGTGGCGACATGAGTCTGGTCGGCCCCCGGCCCGAAGTTCCTTTCTACGTTGCGCACTACACTCCGGAACAACGCGTTGTATTGTCGGTGCGGCCCGGCATCACCGACCCATCCAGCTTGGCTTACCGTCGTGAGGAAGAGGTTCTGGCAGCGGCAAGCGATCCCGAACATTTTTACCGAAGCTGCATCATGCCAGATAAGCTCGCGCGGAGCAGCGCTTATCTTCAAAACATCACATTTCACGACGACGTTCGAATCGTTCTAAAAACAATCATTTCAGTACTTTATTGACAAGACTGTGCTTGCAGTCTTCGGTTTTGCATGTCTTGTGTCAATTCCAAAAATCACTCGGCCCTCAACATGATCAATCAGATGCCGTCGCTGTTAGTACGTCGCAGGCCCTGGTTCATCGCTGCGTTCCAGGCGGGTCTCGTAGCCTGTGCGTTGTTGTTTGCCTGGCTCCTGCGATTCGATTTTACCTTGCCCTATGGAGTCATTTTTCTGTCTGCCTTGCCGATCTTGGTGGTAATTCGACTCATCGCCATGACATGTTTCGAATTGCATCGCGGCTGGTGGCGATACAGCGGCATCAATGACGGCATGGACATTCTGAAAGCAGTGGCCACGGGTTCGATTATTTTTGTCTTGGCTGTTCGCTACATCTTCGGCATGACTGGTTTTCCGCGCACTATCTACGTCCTCGAAGCCGTGCTAACTACCGGCTTGTTGGTGAGTGTCCGGATGTTTTCCAGACTCTTTGCGGAATCGATTGGCGAAAACATTGGTTCCTGTAAAAGGGTCATCATTGTCGGCGCGGGTGCCGCTGCACGTACTATTCTTCGTGAAATCCGGCATCCGGGCAGTCCCTATGTGGCAATCGGCTGCGTCGATGACGACGAATCGAAGCAAGGTATTCGGATTGAGAATGTTCGTGTTCTCGGCACTGTGTCGCAACTTTCCGAAGTCCTTTCCGGGCATGCCGCTGAGGAAGCGCTCATAGCGGTGCCCTCCGCCACCGGCCCGCAAATGCGCACGTTCGTCGAAGCATGCAATCGCGCGCGAATCGGCTTCCGTACGGTTCCTGCCCTCAAAGACATCATCGCCGGCGAAGTGGCGGTCAGCCAGCTACGTGAAGTCAGCCTGGATGATTTGCTCGGCCGCGAACGCGTGCAAATCGACCTCGAAGCAGTTCGCAGCCAGCTTGCCGGTCGACGCGTGCTGGTTACTGGCGCGGCAGGCTCCATCGGTTCTGAACTCTGCCGCCAGATTCTTGACTACGCTCCGACGCAGCTCATATGTCTCGACCAGAGCGAAACCGGGCTTTATTTCCTTCGCTTGGGCCTGCTTGAGCACAAGCACGGCGCTTGTAGTATTTTTCGCGTAGCCGACGTCTGCGATACGGATCGTGTTCGCAAGTTGCTGTTTGATCTCTCCCCCGAAGTCATTTTTCACGCAGCCGCCTACAAGCATGTCCCTATGATGGAGTCGAACGTCCAAGAAGCAGTAAAAAATAATGTACTAGGTCTTTTCGGTCTGCTGGAGTTGGCTGACGCCGCCGGTTGCAAGAGCTTTGTTCTCATTTCCTCGGATAAAGCCGTTAACCCGACCAACGTCATGGGTGCAACAAAGCGCATCTGCGAACTGATTCTCTCCTCCCGTCCTCCGAATGGCATGCGCTGCGTCTCAGTTCGTTTCGGTAATGTCTTGGGCTCGAGCGGCAGCGTGATCCCAGTACTAAAGCAGCAGCTCGGTAATCACCAGCCACTCACGATCACGCATCCAGACATCCGCCGCTTCTTCATGCTCACGCCCGAAGCTGTAGCCCTGGTGCTGCAAGCCTTTGCCATAGGAAGCCACGGCGATATCTTGGTTCTGGATATGGGCGAATCCGTCCGCATCCTCGACCTGGCGCGCAGCCTGATTCGCCTTTCCGGCAAATCCGAAGAAGATGTCGAAATCAAGTTCACCGGCCTGCGCGAAGGTGAAAAGCTCAAAGAAGAGCTGTTCTACGATCAGGAAAGTGTGACGCCCACGGCCTGCGACAAAATCAAGCGTACCAATGGCGCTCTCCGGAACTGGTCTGAATTGTGTCTCCAGCTCAGCGAACTTCGAGCTTCGCTTCACGTCGATGGTCCCGCCCCGGTTCGCGCAAAGATCAAAGAAATCGTTCCCGAATATTGCTCAGCGAACGCGCCGTCTGACGATCAGTTTTTGGGGGACAAAACACTGCAAAAGGCCGCCGGCCAGAACTGAATCTGATACTGTTCCCAGCCGCAGCACTATTCGCCCTGTGGTGATCGCCACATACAAGCAACCTCCTCGTTCTCGCTAGCGCTCCGCCCCATTTTTCCGCCGTGGCCTTCCGCGTTGTTCCTCCCTTTAAGTTGATCGAAGGTTAGCCTGTTTACCAGGCAGGCAGAGGGTGTTTCCGGCTTCAGTTGGTCGACGCCGTGTAACCGCGGCGTGCCTCGGTTGGGCGGGTGTAGAGAATTTGACGCTTCTGCGCGATCGTGGAATTAGCGCCCGCAATTCAACAGGCTTCATCGATTTCGGCCGAAAGTGCGTGCCCCACATGGTTTCGCTGCGGCCGCGAGCCACCGCCGTCGTCGCAGGTAACGATGAAACCGCGTACGGACTGTGGCTATCGTTTCGCCAACACTGGATAAAAGTGCCCGACGATATCAGTCTGGTCGGCTTCGACGATCGCGAAGAAGCGATCCTAATGGACCCACAGCTTTCCACGGTCCGAGTCCACAAGGAGGCTATCGGGGAGGCCTGCATGAAAATGCTTCTCGAACGTTTGCACACGCCGCAGGCGGCTTTTAGCCGGAGGATTTTGCCCACTGAAATAATCATTCGCGGGACGGTTCGACGGATCTAAGAGTTGTAGCGCGACAACAATGCCGTTTTCTGTGGGAAAATTGGTGCGGCCGAATTTTGCTTTCACTCAGTCAGCTGGTGCCCTTTGAACTTCATCCACGATAATTTCCTGCTGCAATCGAAAGCCGCGGAGCGGCTTTATCACGGTTACGCGGCGTCCGAACCAATCCTAGACTACCATTCACATTTGTCGCCGGCTGACGTCGCCTTCGATCGCCACTTTGCAAATCTTTTTGACATTTGGCTGGCCGGCGATCATTACAAGTGGAGAGCAATGCGGGCGAACGGCGTTCCGGAAC
>Ga0268266_10002057_pt1 | contig 22308 bp, 17 predicted proteins | sample KBSS13metaG_FD_190356 | JGI IMG/M metagenome (GOLD analysis project Ga0268266, IMG submission 190356) | Switchgrass rhizosphere microbial communities from Kellogg Biological Station, Michigan, USA - KBS S1-3 metaG (SPAdes) (version 2) | ecosystem: Host-associated > Plants > Roots > Rhizosphere... | reverse complement strand
TCGCCGTGTCTGCGTCTGCTTTTGGCAGAATCGTTGCGGCTATTTTGCGACGGGCGGCGTCATCCAACGTTGACCAGCGCTGCAGGAGCTCGCTCAGTACCTCTGCGGTTCTGGCGTCGAGTTGCTGGTCAGACAGCCGCACCAAGGTCGCATTGTTGCGGGTGTACACGAGGAGTGTGCCTGCGGCCAGATCTCCGATTCTCACGCTGTTGCGAGTGAACATGGTGGTGACGAGACCCAGTGCGTAGGCGACCGGAAAGCTGTCAACCAGCCGGAATACATTTCGAGTCAGTAAGGAGCCGACACTGGGAGCGCCGCCATCGCGGCTCACGATCTGTAATCCTGCTGTGCGCTTTCCCGGCGTGAGGCCGCGTGTCGTCACTTCCCATACGGGATGGTACAGGAAGTAAATCGCGGCCGGCGGAGCCACGACGAATACAAACCAGTTGGCATCAGGAGTCAGGGGTGCCTCCAGGCTCCACCTCCCGTTGTGAATCAACGCAGCTACGACATACCACGCAGCACTCAGTATGGTGCGCAGCGTCCAGTCGATCAGGAACGCAAAAGATCGTGCTCCGGGTCCGGCAACAGGCAGCGCTACGTCAACTCCCGTGACGCTGTCGACGACCAGGTCCGAAGTTCGATCCATTACTCCTCGGCGGCTAGCTGCTCGGCCTGGTATTCCTGTTGGAGCGCATTCAACAACTCGTCGAGATCCCCGTCCATGATCTTCTGGAGTTGATAGAGAGTCAGGTTGATGCGGTGGTCGGTGACCCGTCCCTGTGGGAAGTTGTAGGTGCGGATGCGTTCGGAACGGTCGCCGCTGCCGACCTGCAACTTGCGCGACTGCGCCTGCTCGCTCTGTTGCTTTTCCTGCTCGGCGGCCAGCAGTCTGGCTTTGAGCAGGGCCATGGCACGCGAGCGGTTCTTGTGTTGGGAGCGCTCGTCCTGGCACTCGACCACGATGCCGGTCGGGATGTGCGTGATGCGAATCGCCGAGTCGGTCTTGTTGACGTGCTGGCCGCCCGCGCCTGAGGAACGATAGGTGTCGATGCGCAGATCGGCTGGGTTCAGGTCAATTTCTTCGACTTCATCCAGCTCGGGCAGGATAGCGACGGTGCAGGCCGACGTATGGATACGACCTTGGGCCTCCGTCGCGGGCACACGCTGCACCCGATGGGCGCCCGACTCGAATTTCAGCTTCGCGAAAACGCCTTTGCCGGCCATGCGACTGATGACTTCGCGATACCCGCCGTGCTCACCGCGGTTCTCGCTGATGATCTCGACGGCCAGCCCATGGTCCTCAGCGTAGCGTGAGTACATACGGAAGAGGTCGCCAGCGAAAATCGCCGCCTCATCGCCGCCCGTACCGGCCCGGATTTCAAGGAAGATGTTCTTGTCGTCGCGGGGATCCTTCGGGATGAGGAGCTTGCGCAGGTCTGCCTCGGCGGACGTGAGGTCACGCTGGACGCGGCCCACCTCTTCGGCACCCAGGTTGCGCATATCCGGGTCTGAATCGCTGAGCATTTCCTGGGCGGCCGCCAAGTCACGCTCGAGGCCGTGGTAGCCACGGAAGGCCTCCGCCAGCGGTTCCAGACGGGCATATTCCATCGACAGATCACGGAACTGCTGCGAACCCCCCGCTACGTCGGAGGTCGCGAGCAGACGGCCAACCTCCTCAAACCGGTCGGTCATCTTTTCGAGGCGGAGGCGTATGGAGTCTTTCACGTACCTTCCCGGCAAAAACCACGCTTTTTGCCGGGCGCCAAATGAGGCGGCACGGCCAATTCTGTGGAAATCGGTTGCGATTTCCGCCCATGGAAAATAGGGGCGCGGCATTCTCCGGGATTGTGACAAGGCACACAACGCCCGGGCGTTGCCGTAAAGTAGCTGCTGTGCATCGAATTACTCTCTTTACGCTGACGACGGGCCTCGCGCTGCTGGCCGGGTGTGCGGCTACCCCACCTCCCAAAGACGATCCGTCCAGCCATGATCCCGTCGCTCTGACCGTCATCGCTGAAATTGCGTTGACGCGGGGCGATTGCAAGACGGCTTCGGAAAGCTATGCGGAGGCGGCCCAGCATGGCGCTATTCCGCTTGCTCGCCAGGCCAGCAGGGTTGGCCTCGCTTGTGAAAACGTCCCGGCGGCGTGGAAATCGGCCGTCCGCTGGCGATCATTAGCCCCGACAGATCGGGAAGCGTCGGCAATGTACGCGACCGTCGCGATCAAGCAGTACAAAATCGCCGACGCCCGTTCCGCCATCGGCGAGTTCGCGAAGCTGCAGGACCCCCAAGACTCGTCCGCTCTGAGCGAGCTGGCCGGCCTGCTCCTGGAACAGTCGGACGCCCCAGCGGTGCTCGCGGCGATGAGCGGCGCGTTGGACCCGGCCACGACTTCGCCGGATACCAATGCACTGCTTGCCGAACTTGCCCTAGACGCAAATGACGCGCAGAGAGCGGAACGGTACGCGCAGCTGGCCCTCGACCGCGATCCGAAGCAGTTCGGTGCCAAGCGTGTGTTGGCCCGTGCGTACGTCGTACGTGGTGACTCCGCGAAGGCTATATTTACTGCGCGTGAGATCATGCGTGACGATCCTACACGCGGTGCATTCGAGTTGGCTGAAGTGCTGGTGCAGCTCGATCGGCTCGAGGAGGCGCATCAGGAACTGGAACGCCTGCGCAGCACCAAGGCCTCTACAAGCGAGATTGATAGACGTCTGGCTTTACTGGCGTACAACGCCGGTGATTTCAAAGAGGCCCAACAGCGCTTTACCGAGATTGCGACGCAAGGCGAAGCATCAGACGCCGCGCTGTTGTATCTCGCGGATATCGCGCAACGTGATGGAGACACCGATGCTGCTCTCGCAGGATATCGTCGGCTTGCTGATTCATCGTTAGCGCTTGAGGCGCGTTCGAAGGCCGCGTCGATTCTGTTGGCGCGTAGCAAGCGTTCGGAAGCGTTGCTGCTGATGGACGACTACGTAACCGACCATCCAGATACGGAGTTTGAGGCGCGACTTTCAGAGGCGCGGTTACTTGCAGACCACGGTGACGCCGAGGGTGGACTAACGTTGCTTTCGACGGCACTGGAGAAGCATCCGAAGCATCCTGCGATTGAGTATGACCGTGCGGTGATACTCGAGCGCGCTGGGCGCGTCAAAGAGTCGGTGGAGGTTCTCGAGCGGCTTTTACAGGAACGGCCGGAAGATCCTGTCTTGATGAATGCTCTCGGATACACGCTTGCCGATCACAACATGGATCTCTCACGCGCTGACGGCCTCATTCATAAGGCGCTACTCCTAACGCCTGATAGTCCCGCGGTGCTTGATAGCCTGGGCTGGGTGCGCTATCGCGAGGGTGATGCGAAGGGTGCGGTACCTCAGCTCGAACATGCGTATTCCCTCGAACACGACGCAGATATTGCGGCGCATTGGGGTGAGGTGTTGTGGGCTAGTGGAAGGCATCAGGATGCGCGGCGTGTTTGGGCTGCTGCGATTGCGCGCGCGCCCGATGCGCCTTTGTTGAAGGCAACGATGGCGCGGTTCCTCAAAGATGCTTCGTAAGCTTCTTTGGGCGGCGTTCACTGTGATGCTTGCGAGTTGCCGGACTGTACCGGTCCATCACGAAGCGCCGCCTGCCTCGGCGCAATCCTGGGAAGCTCGCCGACCGCAGTTGCAGGCGCGCGATCAGTTTGAATTGAAGGGACGTGTGGCGGTTGCTACCGGCAGTGACGGTTTCAACGCGCGTCTGCGTTGGACGCAGAGTGGGAAACAGACGCACATGTCGCTCGACGGACCGTTGGGCGCGGGCGGAGTGCAGGTTACGTCTGATGGCTCTGGAGTAAGCATCGTCACTTCCCGCGGCGATCGACTCGACAATGATGCAGCTAGAGCAGAACTAACTCAGCGGCTGGGTTTCGATCCACCCATCGACAACCTCCGCTATTGGGTTCTCGGCGTGCCTGAGCCGGGGCATCCGGCTCAGGAGACATTGGATGCGCAACAACGTCTGGCTGCACTCGAGCAGGACGGGTGGCAGGTTCTGTACACGGACTACATGTCCGTGGGCGGCGAGTGGCTGCCTTCGAAATTGACGCTACAGCGACAGGGGATTCGGGTGCGCTTAGTTGTGGACGGCTGGAATTCGTGACCGACGAGACGCTGTGGCCCGCGCCGGCAAAACTGAATCTGTTCCTACACGTCACTGGCCGTCGGGCTGACGGGTATCACGAGCTGCAGACGGTCTTTCAGCTCATCGACCTCTGCGACACGATTGCCATCTCTGTGCGTGAGGACGGTCGTATCGAGCGCCCTGACGGTCCTATCGGCGTCGATCCTGAGTCGGATCTCACTGTCCGCGCGGCGCGAGCATTGCAGCAGGCTTGCGGGTCGCGGCTGGGCGCGACGCTACGCGTGCGCAAACGGATTCCTATGGGGGGCGGCTTGGGTGGCGGGAGTTCGGACGCTGCCACTGTACTGCTGGGCTTGAACGACGTGTGGGGCTGCGGGCTGTCCACTGATGCCTTGGCCAAGCTGGGGCTGCCCTTGGGCGCGGATGTGCCTGTTTTCGTTCGAGGTTCCTCCGCATGGGGGGAGGGCGTCGGGGAGAATCTGCAGCCCATGGAGCTGCCGGAGACTTGGTATGTGGTCATTCACCCCGGAGTCCATGTGGGAACTAAGGACGTATTCCAGAGCCCTGAATTGACACGAAATACCCCCGTCATCACAATGCGCGCCTTTCGGGAGTCGGGCGGTCGGAACGATTGCGAGCCAGTGGTCCGCGGGCGCTTCCCGGCGGTCGCGGAAGCCTTGGATTGGCTGGCACAGTTCGCGTCGGCCCGGCTGACTGGCACAGGTTCCTGTATCTTCGCGCCCTGCGCGTCCGCGATCGACGCGGAACGCATCGCGGCGCGCGTACCGGACCGCTGGACGAGTTACGTGGCTCGGGGGCTGAACGTTTCCCCGGTGCATGAGCTGCTCCGCACGCGGGGTCGCTCGGGTTGATTTTTTTGGGTTGGGGTGTCGCCAAGTGGTAAGGCAGCGGGTTTTGATCCCGCCATTCGGAGGTTCGAATCCTTCCACCCCAGCCAAGCTTGTTTTCTCTTTTCTGTACAAGCAGTTAGCCGCCGAATCCGCGACTCGCAAGCGGCGAAAAATTCCGTAATTGTTTTCGGTACTGACTGAACTACTGCCAGATCGTCGAGGGCTGATGCAGCGGTCTCCATAGTGGCAGGTCGGCCGCCGGAGCGCGGAGGTTTGCGCGGACGGTCGCGTGGCACGGCCGTACGGCTCAGCATCATCGATCCTTCGATTGCCGCCACGTCTGCTTCCGTCGCGCCCTCGGTCCATGCAGCGTAGGTCCGCAGCATCGTGATGATGCTATGACCGTGCTGCTTGGCGACCCAGAGCACGTTCTTTCCTAACATGAGGTTCCAGCTCACGGAAGAATGTCGTGCCGTATAGGGCCGCCGGTAACGTACCTTCAGAGACTGCAGTGTCTTGCGCCATCGAATCGTGGCCACCTGCAGATCTCGCATCGGCTCGCCGTTTGCATACATAAACACATGGTCGTGTTGGATCAGCCCAGCTGCGACGAGGCGTTCGCGAAGCGCAAGCTGTCTCCTCATAACCAGCAGCGCCCTCGGGCACAGTCGTACACGTCGATCGTCTCCAGTCTTCGTTTTGCATCGATCCACTCCGGAGACCCGCGCCTTGCTGACGCTGATAACGCCGTTCTCCACGTCAATGTCGGTCGTAACGAGCGCGATCTGCTCGGAGGGGCGAAGGCCGGTGAAGAACCGAAACTCGTCGTAGTTGCCCTGCGCTTCTCCCCAGTCGCGATGAATTGCCGCAATCAAGACTTCGGCATCGCACATGCAGAATGGGTCTACTTTCGGGCGGTCGGTCTTGCGCAGGCGCGCGCTGCGCAGGCTGCGCGCGGGGTTGGCCTCGAGTGGACGGTCCTTGTAGCCATAGTCAAAGGCGCGTCGAAGCACGCTGAGCGCGTTGTTGTAGGTCTTCTTGCTCCAGTTGTCATGTCGGTCGGCAATTGCCACCAGTTGGGAGTAGCTCACGTTGTAAAACAAACGCTGGCCCAGCGCGGGTCGCCAGACGCCGTCGAGGACCTTCCGATACCCGGTCAATGTCGCGGCGGCCAGATCCTCGCGACGCAGGCGTGCTTCGCAGTGGGCCAAGTATTCATCGAATACGTCATTGCACAACCGAGCTTTGTAAATGCCTTTCAGGTGCCGCATCAATCGGTAGTCCGGAAACTCGTCGGAGAACGAGAAGGTACCGGCTTCGATCTGTCGTTTGATCACCTCCAGGCGCTCCCGAGCTCGCCGCAAGTTGGCTTCCGAAGGCGGGCGTTTGATCGTCGGCCGATACCGGATTCCGTCCAACCGGAAATCGAATTGAATCCGGCCGCGAGATGCGGCGACCACGCCGCCGGTGAACCACTTGCTGCCCATAGGATTGACCTTTCGGATTCCGAGGATCGAATGATCGGGGTCAGTGTCTACGCATGCGGAAGGCGAACCGGATTTCGACTTCTCTGCCGAGACCGCGCCTTACCCCCTTTGATACCCCCGACAGTAGAGCCTATGCCCTCGTAGCGTCGATGCCAATGACTCGGACGACGATCGGTCCGATGTTGACAGCAGCGTACGCGAACTATTGGCTGGTACCGAGCAGTATCGAAATCCGGGATTGCCAGTAACGTCAATCGAAAACGATGCGACTATAAATCCGTGCGCGACTGATGAAACAACAGATCTGCCGCTGAATCGAGCACATCTATCTGATCGACGGAAGGATGCTCCCAATTCACGCGGCTGACCAACTTCTCCTCGACGAGTCGATAAGAACTCGGATGTCGTTTCAGAACGCGAAACACATCGTCAGCTCTATACCAAATCAGGTTGCTCGAAACCACTGTGGCGAGCAATGACTGCCAGTTCTCTACGTGCCCAAATCGGGGATGGTCCGAGAGCCGCTTAAACCCTCGCCAAAGGGAATGATTGTCGGAATGCTGAAAATCAAGCGACTTGGGGTCGAACCGCTTGTTCCAGCGGAGCAAGAGACCACTCAAAGCCGAATCCACCTCCGGTGTGGAGACATGCGCAGCCAGCGAACTCAACCCATCAAAGAATGTATCCGTCCCGAATGTCATATGACGCAGGATAAACGGTACGATTCGGGCATCCATGTATCTCAGGATGCTGTCAGGCACCTTGCCTTCGCATAGCACCTCAATCAGCGCACTCTCATTTGACTGGAGTGCCAAGTGCAAATGCATGACATCGTCCATTGCCGCCAGGCTGGCAAGGAATTGGGACGCATATATGCTTGCTAGTGGTCCGGATAGCTGACTCTCGTGCCACTCGATCGGAATCGAGAATCGATTTGCCGCTGCGATGGCAGGTCGAAGGAGTGCATCAGCCCGGAGAGCACCTGAGCTGGTGCGGGGCTGTGCGATCGATGGCCCCGATGTAGTGAGCCGCATTCGGGGATCGCCCGTCACATAGGTGGCGTCGCGTTGACTGGTCGGGTCTGCAAGGACGCTCAACCTTTTGCATTGATCCGCGGTGATTGGTTCGAGTACGACAACTGACGCTGACATCAGGTCACTGGATCTTGATGTCAGCGCACTGCAGGCTTCACTGAACGAAACCCGGACCACGGGGCTAGCTACCGGTGCTTTTGCCGCGGACTGCGGTCGTACCGACGGAGCTGCGCATAGTTCACTGATTGTCCGCTGGAGTCTCACACTGCCGGCGAACGCAGTGTTTGCAAGCCGCTGTTGCATTCTGAACTTCAGATCTGAGTCTCGCGGCATACAGCGGGAGCGTTCCTGTACACACTTTATGCCGAGCCACGCGTGATCAATCTGGGAGAATTGTTCTTCGAGCTGTTCCCACTGACCATTGAGCCGTAAGGACCTCAATAGAGCATTCTGCAATATCGGAGTGTGAAGTTCGTTCACCACGCGACTGATTGCTTCTGGGTTGTCCGCGCACTCGTGAAAGGCAAGGCGATTGAAAAGCCACTCTGCTGCCTCGATTCCCGTCGGCACTCCCTGATCCTGCTGCCAACCTGCGTTGAATCCGGGGGCAAAAAATTCCACAAAAAAGTCTCGTCCCTGATTGAAGATCTCACGCATCAGCGCTTCGTTAACGGTCAGGATGTTCGTCATTACATGATGACCTCGGCGATCGATGTGTTTATCCAAGTCCAGGGGGCTCCGCTCTGCTGCGACTCTCCGCAAAATCCTAGCTGTGGCTACCTCGTAAGGCAGGCGGCCTGCCGCAAAGATCGCCGCTCGGCGCAGCTTCCACGGTCCATTCGTGTTGGTTGCAAGTTCAACCAATTCAGCGGCGAAAGACTCATCCCGGGTTCGGGCTGCCAGAATGCATTGCCAAATCCGAATGGCGTCCGTTGGGGTGCGCCCGCTCAAGTCAGATACTGAACTCGACCCGGAAGCGACAATTGCTGCAGCCAATTGCGGCAACAGGGTGTCATCTGACTCGCTACGATATTGTTCAATCAAGGCCGGCAACGCCGAGCGAGAGCGCCGGTTGACGAATGTCATTGTCGCGGCGCGACGGAGTCCTGCGCTGTTGCTTTTTAGAAGGTGAGTGAGCATTCTGGTAACTGATTCGTCCGGGAGTTCGCCAAGTCGGAATATCGCAGTCGTGATCACGGCTACAATATTCGGATCGGCTTCTAGCATCGCGCGCTGAACCAACGGAACCGCAGCGATGAACGGTTTGATGGCGCAGGCTATTAGAAAGCCGAAGTTCAATAAGCTCAACGAAGTCGGATGCAAGGTTTCCGACGAAATTCGTCGATGAGCTTCGTTGAGATCGCCGTTCATCGAAGCCAGTCCCATGAGAGCGGAGATCCGTGTTGAAACAGCTGCTGACGAGTCGAAAAGTCGCTCTTCAAACCAGGTTTCGCAACCCGGAGAAGTGAGCAACGCTGGAATCCAGGTAGCAAGCTTGCCGACATCGTCGTTCCGTTCCTGGAGAGGGACACAGTGTTTGGCAAGGTAAGGTTCGGCAAAAAAGATCAGCACGCGAATGGCATTCGCGAGCACTAGCGCCTCTGAGGTCCGGTCCATCACTATCTCAATACAATGCCCGCGCAAGGGGTCGCGGCATTTCCAGACCATCATTGCAAGTGATCCGAGGAGCGGTGACTTCGAATGCAATATGATCGAGGGATGCACTGCGGGTATTGCCGCGAGAAACTCGATTGCTTCGGCGCGACTGCGGGGTTTCATCGCGTAAGACAACCCGATGCGGTCCGTTCGCCGGCGTTCTTCGGATGCCGCTTCCTTAGCGAGAAACGACAGAGCAACTCGAAGGACTTCTCGTCGATAGTCGAGCAGCAGAAATGGCACCAACCAGTGTTTCCGGTCCTCTGGCTCAGCTGCGAAAAGTTCCATAAGGCGCGAATCAATGATGACCTTGCTCCGCTGCGCAGCTGTCCGGATCCATGCAAGAGTCGCTTCGTTCCGCTTTGGATCGCCCGCTCGGTGCAGAGCAAGGAGCACCAAATCGTACAACCGACCGGGATCCGAACCGAGAATGGCCTCACACATTGCCATGCCCCAGGTGGAATCGGTGTCGAAGCGTACTAGTTGGTCGCGCAAAATGGCCAACATATCGTCGACGGGTGCCATCGAGTTCAATCCCCGCAGAACTGTCGGGAATAGGTAAGAGTCCTCGCACTGCTGCGGACTCGCCATGACGTTGATCAGTTCCTGGACCGTGACCAACTTTCGATCCACCACGTATGGCCACAACGAACCCCATTGTGATCCGGCCAGAAAGGTTGTTCGTGCCTGAGCCTCCGCTGCGGCCGGCTGATTTGCTTTCTCGAGGTGATACACTTCTTCCGCTGCAAATCCCTTCACTCGATACCAGGCCGCCAATGCCGCATGCGCTGAGCGACGCACGTTGACCGCAATGCTTCCTTCGAGACCGGCGCGCACGGTTTCGTGCATCTCATAGGCGTCGGGTGGGTGAGGGCGGATCAGGCCTCGTGCGGAGAGCTCTTGAATAGCCGTTCCGATATCGTCGTCCGAAAACACTTCCTCAGCGTCTATGCGTCTGAACGGCAGTTCGAAACACACCAGTTTTGATGCTCCTCGTCTCGCTGAGTCACTCATTCGTGCGAATCGTTGCTGTTCAGCGTATGCAAGAATGTCTTCGGGTGGAATGTTGGCGATGCGACGCATTTCCTCCAGAGACTCTGCACGCGCGAGCGAATGGGCGAGCTTGGCAAATAGTCCCGCGGGGCGCCCTGCGGTTACTCGTGTGAAGACATTCCAAAGCAGCACCCGATCCGGATCTGTATGATACAGAGCCGTCAATCTCACAAATTCTTCAAAGTGAAATCCTCGGATATCCAGGCGCATGACTTCGCACTCGGACCTTTCGATGGCGGTCAAATTTCGCAACGCACTTTCCTGGCCAAATACGGCCATGCGAAATCTCGAAGGACGCAATGCGCGAGCAAACTTGGCCAGATCGTGAGCGAATCCATCACTGCAGCTACCGTCGACGAGGTCTACGAGCAATAAAATATCCCCCGGAACTCTGGAGCACTCATCGGCGAAGCGCTTCAAGGCTTCCTCGTCCGTGAGAACCCGGTCGATGCTGACGGCGAATAGGCTGTCAATACCTATGCGTCTGAGGTGGAAGCCCACGCCGGCCAGCACATTCCGCAGCTTGGTGGTCGGTCTGACTTCGGCGTAATAAACATGTCGCTGAGGATCGTTCTGCGCCGAACGAGCGGCGACTTCGGCGGCGAGCGAGGTCTTGCCCGATCCGGAAATTCCCACGAGTTCCAGGAGTCCGCCGCGCCATCCAGTTGTCAGTCGTTCCGCTATATCAGCTCGCGGTACATGTTTGACCTCGAGCTCCGGAACATCTCGAAGTGGCACCATCTCAGGCCAGATGCGGCGCAGTTCCAACTCAAACTCCGCCTGACCGAAGACTCTCCCGGCCTGCTTCGAAATCTCCGTAATGAATCCCACGAGGTTGAGGAACAAACAGTCTTCAATTACTTTCCGGGAGAGTTGATATCGGGTCTCGAGTTCCGCGCACACTCGCTGGGCGACCTGCAATTCGCTTCCATATGACGAAGCTATATGGATACGAGCGAGGATCGAGGGCAGAATCTCATGCTGTTCCACGATTCGTTGCCGATATCGAGTTGCGAAGCTCGCAGGTACGCCCGCGCGGCCGGCGAACCCCGCAAACTCATCTGCGACCCGGTCGCGGGCAGCTGGTGGGCCTTCCATCAAGTCCGTTGGCAATGACCACTCGAGCAGACGGCGACGGATCGATCTTTCCGGGCGCTGCGCATCCAGGGTCTCGTTCCGAACGAGCTCATGCAGCACCCGCCAATAAGCATTCGGGGTGGAAGTGGGCGCCGCCATGCCTGCGGTGATGAGTGAATTGATATCCGGATGAATGGCATCGCCGACAATCCATATTTGGCGTGCGTTGTTTCCCAAAAGGTGGCTCATGGTGTGAGGCAAAAGTTCCCGCGCCACCTCGGAGAGCGTCCATAGTCGGGGTTTGGCATTGCCCTCAGAGTCCTCACGGGGTTTCTTGATCTGAACGAAGCATCGGGAGTTCGCTCCGTCCTGTGCCCACGTGCAGTCAAGATCGTCCATGCCTTCCGGGCGAACGAGTGCGGTAGCACCGTGCGCATCAAAAAGCTCGAACAGCCGCTCGAGAGTGACTGCCGCCTGGTAGGCAAATCCCCTTATCGCGCTGATACCACCGGACATTCGACTGACCTCCTGATTCCGCGCGACCCAGTGCAATCCAAGATCACGTCAGTCACGATTATCGAGCAGGGACACGCGGTCTCACTCAGTTATAAGTGGGGGCCGCGTTATTCCAATCGTGACAGGCGAACTGCGTTGAGCTCCTCGTCGAGTCCCGCCGGGGGTGATTTCCAATCATCTCCGGGCGCCTTACTCTTGCGGCGCTTGAAATTGGCAACTGGGTCGATCTCAAAAAATGCCACAGACGCTTGTGGCTGGCCGTGCATGTGAAACACCTGACGGTGCCACGGCTTGGCGTAAGGAGCGTATGCATTGCTGCCACCAAACGACCCGTTATTGGCAACCACCACCATCTGATACATGTGATAGTGAAGCGCCAGCGCCATCTGATCGAAAGTCCCGACATCCTGGTTGAGCGCCGGTACGGCGAATACGTCGGATCGATCTCGAAGATCGGCGGCGAGCTTGAGATCCGTCGCGTCATAACAGATCGCTGCTGTCAGCCATAGCGGGTCCGCTTTGGATTGTGCACTCCAGTGGTAGCCGACCAGCCATTGCCCCGGCCGGAATTCGCGCACACGAAGTTGATCTTGGTTGAACTCGGCCTCCACTGGCGCGAGATTCCCTTTCCCTTGGCGTCGTACCCGGGTTTGTAGGCCCTGGGTTGGATCTTGTGCGGGTACGATCCAGATTGCCGAGTTGATGAGCGGTTCGTTGGGCAGCAGTTCCTGATAGGTCACGCCCGCGAGAATGATTGTCTTATGAGCCCGAGCGAAGGGCACCAAATGAGTTCGGATGTCGTCAGGGTGAACGGCCAACTCCGGAAGAATGAGCCAATCCAGGCGTCCGTTTGAGCCTCGGTGCGTCTCTCGCAGATCGAGCATCCGTTCGATGGCTGCAAGACTCGCTGACAGGTGCCGTCGGTGGCGCTTGCGCAGCGCCGGGGATGAGCACGTGAGGTCATCCTTCTTGAAATCGTGACCGCCAGGTATCACCGACTGCAGAACACATCCGCGGAGTGGTCGATCGCTTGGCCACGCATACGGCAGCGGAGCAAACAACGGCAGCATCGGTAAACCGGTGGCCTCCCCACACATCTTCCGCAGCGTCGCGAGCCGCGCCTCACAATTTAGGATCGTTACGTCAAGGCCGTCGTCGACGAATTGAAAGCTGCGCGCAGTGCGCTGGCCCGGCCACCGCAACAGGGCCGACAGGAACTGCTCCATCCAATCAGTGACGGGCAGCCAGTCATCTCCAAATCCCTCATACGCGTTGAACAGTCCGTGCAGGCGTTGATACCAGTGACTCAACCCGGAACGGTAGATGGCCTCACGCTCCTTCCAACTTTCAGGGCGCACAGTCCGGGTAAAGTCCTGGTATCCGGTCAACAGGAAGCGCAGCAGGTATCCCAGGTGAAACCGCCAGGACTGCTCTTTGGTACACCACTTCGGTGGACTGTACAGTGAGTCTTGCTCAGCAGCCTCGGTCACGGATATGCGCACACTGCTTACTTCGTTCATCCTGGAGTTGGCGCCATTCAGTTCAATGTGAACATTCAACGGACTAATCGTCGAGAATGCGACCGTGCGACACTCATTCAGAAACTGGATCGAGAACGCCAATGCGGTAAATTCATTTCTCAGCGGATGAGTCGCCCGGTTACGCAACACGATTGCAGCAAGGGACGAGGCGTTTTCGGACGCCTCCCAGTTCAAACACAGATCGTCGCGCCTGATGGCAGAGATATTGAGCGCGGATTCCGGCCGGCTCGCGAGAATCTCGATCGCAAAGGCGGGATCGCGCTCACTGATGCTCTCGAGGTCCCGGGCTCGCAACTGCCCCGTGGCGAGTTGAATCGCCTTCTCTCTGCCTACAAAAGCGCGCCTCGCTAGCACCGCAAGCGTCGCATCCTCAACTGACTCGCCGCTGACCGGATCCCCACGTAGATAGCATATTAACTCTTGGTAGTGCTTCGTCTCCGGACTGCTCTGGGGACGGATGAACGGTCCTTGGGCGGGATCATTCGCCGCCAGAAAGAGCAGCACCTGCTGCTTGAGATACCACGGAAGACGTTTTCCTTCGACACCCGCCAATCGAATCGCTTCCTGTCGCAGACGAGCTCGATAGGCATCAATGGAGAGGGCGGCTGGCAAGCACTCGTCATCGTTCACAAATCCAGTTTCGGTGGCCCCCGCTCTGAATATCTCGGCCAGGCAGTACCAGGCTACCCGCCGATTCGCGACCCGACGGCTTTTGCTCGAAGTGTATGGCCGAAGCAGCTCCAGAATCCCCTCAAGCACATCTACCGCGGGCCACAGATCCAGTCCGATGCGCATCAGTCTGACGTTGGAAGGGTCGCGTATCCAGCTTTGGATCAGCCCGAGCGCAAACGCTCGCGCGTCCTCATCGAGATCCAGCTGCGTTCGAGCCTTCCTGGATTGGGCGAGATCCAAGTCTGCAACCTCATCCTCCAAATCGAGTCCTTCTCGTTGCAACCCGCCCATGAGCATAGGTCGCAGCGATCTATAAGTCGTTCGATATCGACCCGCCGCAAAACGTGCGACCGTCGCGTCACGCACGTCGGCGATGGGCGCGAAATCCCAGCCCCCGTCTTCCACTTCGGCATCAGAAAACGCTTCCTGCGTACGGATCAGGCCCTGAACGGCATCCAGTATCTCGGCGCCAGCCACAGCATCGAAGCCGCCAGAGATGGCAGTTTGAATACGTTCCATCTTCCGGCTTTGCCGTACGAGCGGTCGCTCATCGGTCCGCAACGCCGATGCGCGAGTCTTATCCCTCGAGACTTGCAATCCGGGCGCTGCGGTTTCCAGGAGTGCCTGCAGCCAGCCCGCAACGCGCTCTTCAACATCCGCGAGTGAGATTGTTTCCTCCGCGGAGATGACGAGTCGCAGGTCATCCACATATCGGGAGCAATCTCTCAAAGTTAGACCGGGAACCAAGTCAGTCGACATCGCGGCACGTAGAGATTCGTCGAAATCTAGCAGCACCACGTTCGCGAAGAAGCCACCTGCAACCAAGCCTTGGGGTATGGCGACCTGCAGGAAATTCTCAATGCCAGCATGCCTCGCAAACTCTTCCGCCTCACGCACATCGTGGTCATGCCAGGTCCATTGTAGAGCGCGGGCAACTAACTCGAAAAACTCTGGTTCCGCATTACCTCTGAACGCCGCCGCGATCTTCGCCTGGAGAAGTTTGGGTCTGACGCGATCGTAAAACTGGCGCAAATCCGAGTGCACGAGAATCGTACGACGCCCATCGCTCTCTTCCGTTTGATTCGCGACATACTCCGAACGCGCAATGAACGCTCGGTAGTCGGCATAGTAACCACGGTAAAGCTTGGAAGACCCCCATCGATGGTGGAGTCGTCCATCGTCGTCCCGATCGCAAAAGAGACGATTTCCATATGAAATCAGTGCATATCTGGCACCCGGGTCATCAGGGCTCAGGCGGGGGTCTGACTGCAGTGACTCAACCTGGTCTGCCAGGCACATCATGATCGCCGTGGACATTACTTGGCTGCTCAGCTCCACATGAGCCAGCGGCCGCAGTTTCGTTTCGATCCGAGTACCCCGAACAGGCTCCCAGCGCTTCGACTTGCCCACGACGCGCCAATTCTGGCTCTTCGGAGCAGGCACCATTCTGAGCGGCCCATTCACCCATTGATCGGGGGTGCGGATCCGTTTCGACAGGTCGTCGAGAAACTCAGGTAAATTGATCGCAACGCGATCCAGCTCAAGAGTGTCCGCATACCAATTGTGATAGCGGATATAGGCTGCCGTCTTCTTCCAAGCCTGAATCAGCACATATTCCGCGCCCAGTACGTCCAGTCTCGGGATGAGTCGTTCCATGAAATACCGTCGATTGTTTGTTTTATTAGGCAGTAAGCAACCTCGCCGATCGCCACGGATGCTAGCAAAACATCGTCGCGACTACACAGTGAATCGCGTTGCAGCAGATACCTGCCGGAGAAAGGTGTGGTACGGGCACGAAGTGCCGCTGGGCCCTCGAGTTGATGACGGCGACAGCTAGCAGTGTCATTTGCGCAAGAGAGGATAAGCACTATGATCCGCTTGCAGATATGCGAGCGCTCCGGAAGGGCGTGGGGCGGTTGAAAGTGCACTTGAGCCCTTAACCTCAGTCGAGCACCTTCAGGCTGACGTCGGCAGGTATCGCTCCTCGGAATTAAGCGTGCACCTTAGAGTTTGGAGGAGTCGTCCCAGGATGCGTGTCTGCGTCTTGGAGTGATTCGTCTCGCCGAGCCTTTTGTAAGGCATGGCTATCGGCCGAAGACCATCAAGACAACAGTTCGACTTGCTACGCCGCAGCCGCCCATGCCAAGCCGATAAGGAGGCCAACGAAACCAACTGCCTGCACTTGATGACTCTCGCGCTTGCCTATTGCAACATATCGCGCAAAGTGTTCGCAATTGTTGCCGGTGGTGTTATAGACGGGATTTGAGCATGCGGCGATTAGCCTGTGGGTCGCGCTGGGTTCGTCCTCGATCTTCATGACGATCTTCCACTTACCGGTGCCAATAAACGGGCCGCGTGTGATCGAGGGCGGCGTTTGATGGACGATGGTTGGGTATCTCGGGTCGACATCCCGATAACCCAGCCGATTGCCCACATCAAGTATCGCGTGGTGGTCAACTCCTTTTTTCGGTGACTTCTGTACGACCCAGTAGAGCCCGAAGGTCAATTGGTGAAACGGTATCACACGCATGTCGAAGTCTCGAGGTTGTAGGAAGTTCACGCCGCGTCGGGAAGGGCGCGAAGGTAAACGTACTGAGCATTGAGCGGCTGGCCAATGGATGTCTTGATGTTGAGCTGTCCCGAATTGACTTTCGGATCAAAGGATGTAGTGACGTCAAATGCCCACTCGTAGGGATTTGACACGCCGAATACTGCGATAACGTTCGGGGGAAAAGTAACTTTGATTTTGACGTCAGCCTGCCCCGTGTTCTCGTTGAAGACATATTCGCCATCATATTTGACGCCCTGGGTGTCGGTGCCATAGACCCGCCCCGCATCGAATACGAGCACTCCCATGCCCGCGCTCTGATGCCCTTGAAAGCTGATGCCATACATGCCGTCACGCATAGGTGTACCTCGATCTTTGAGTCGCCCAAGTTCAACCTGCCGAAGACTTGCCGGTAGCGACTGAAATAGCTTCAAGTACGCCTCAGCCGGCCCGGGGATCGCACGGCCCTCGCTAACCCAAAGAGCCACAGCGCGCGGCGTCACGCCGATCAGTCGGGCGAAATCGGCTTGGCTCAGGGACATTCCGGCCAGCGCGGTCTTAAGTTCGTCGCTTGTCATTGCACAATGTTCACTAATAAATAGAACAATGTCAAGGCTAACTAATGAACACTGTTCGCCGAACGCCGGCTTAGTGGCGGCCTGGTTATCCGGTATAATGCCGATAGCCCAGATAGCAGAGCCGGCACCATCCCATGTCCCAACTAGCTGCCACAGGAATTGCCCTAGAGTTCGGCAAATCGCCGCATCTCCGACCTTTCAAAGAACCGGCCGAAGCACAGCCCCCGACCGACCGCTGCACCCTTTTCGTCATTTCGGTAAGCCGGGGCAGCGGCAAGACCCTAGCGCTCTTGCGTGCCTGTGAGTCCCTTCAAGGAATGGTGAAGGAACGCAAACGTTCACCGGATTGGCTCATCACGACGACCGAGTATCGACGGGTTTCCGCGCTCACTGAGCAGCTCTTGAAATCACCATCTGAAAATGCGCGCGCGTTCGAGAAGATGGTCTTTTACTGCTTCAAATCGCTAGACCACTGGTCTGTGTCGGAGAAGTCGGAGTTTGAGACTGAGCTGGAATCGGCCATCGATTTTCTCTCGCAGCTCGCACCTGCAGAAAGCCTGGAGCAGAACCCGCCAGCTGATGCTGATTCCGCGCGGCGTCTACAACTCGCGCGCGAGAGGCGCGACCAACTGTTGAGAGAAGAGAAATGGATCGATGCGCCGGCGGTGCACATCCAACAGGGTGGAAACCCAAGTTCTCAAGGCATCAACAATACGGCTAGCCGACTACGGCGATCTGGCGAGCTCCTCGGAGCGTGGAATGGCCGGGAATTCCTACACCCGACATTCCAGTTTCGTCCTGATACCGGCCGATTGATGCAGGAGATGAAGACGCTGCTCGACATCCTTCCCAAGGATCGCAGCGGCTGGCGTCAGGCTCTCTGGCTTTTTCAGCGTCACGGCCAGCTCGACGGTGTGCGTCCCGCCGATGTCTTTCAGAAAAATCCACAGGCGGTCATCAAGGCCGCACGTAGTGACTTCGAACTAAACGATGAGCGGTGGTAGCGGGATCAAGGACGAACTTCGCGAGCACTACACGCTCTTGCCGGCGGGTACTGTGCTGTGGCACGTCTATCCGTCCATATACGAGCCTCACGCATTCAATCCCAAGTCACGCAACCGATTCGCGATGCTGCCACCGCCGGACCGTGGCATGTTCTTCGCAGGCGACAGTTCCGCCTGTGCCTTGTGGGAAGCGGTCCTGCGCAATCTCGTCATCGAGGACCGTCAACCTCAACACATTGATCCGGAATTGCTGGAAGGGCGATCAATCGCACAAATCAAATTGATCCACGAGATCCCAATTTTGGATTTGCGTGCACCGCACTTTAGACATCTCAGCACCGACCCCGCTCGACAGGCGGAGTGGCAACGACTGTGTGTGGTACCTGAACGCGACTATGGGCAAACGCACGCGGCCGCACGGGAGTTGTTGACCGCAGCTCCGCGGGCGGCCGGTCTTTCATGGCACTCGCGTCAAATCTCCGCGCAGACCGCCTACGTTTTGTATTCTCCTCCACTCACGCCTCCTGCCGAATTCGAGTTGATTGACACCATAGTGCTCGATCAGCGCGAAGGTTGGGCGCTCATCGACCAGGCACTCAAAGTCGTAGACGTAGAGCGCCTGGGCGCTACTGCCTTAGTGAAGGAGATTCTCGACGAGCTCCCTCCGGAGCTGGACGACGGATGAAAACTTGCATGTGCCGCGTGTCGGCTGAACTTTGCCAACGCGCGTAGCGTTTATTGCGCGGGCATGCCGCAAGAAGTTGAGTTCCTGGCTGCGGTCCGGAGGCTGTCGTTCCTGGACTGATGAGACGAAGTGCGACTTTCCGCGATTCCTTCGGCACATTCCGGGCGACACGCGCTGGTGCGCCTGGGATCGAACTGGTGTGGCGTGACAACGTAGGTGGAGTATTGGTATGAGTCTTCCAACGGATTGGGCCGGGTGGCTGGGATTTTTGGGCCCGTACGCGGCCGCTGGCGTCGCATTGCTGGCGGCGGTTGGTTCGTTTGTCGGCACATGCCTCACGGTGCGCAATTCGCGACGTACGATGCAGGAGCAACTCAAACACGATGCACGGGAGCGAGATCGAGAAAGGACGATGGCGCTCAAGCGCGATGTGTATATTCCGATTGTCGAAGCGGTAGGGCATGCGCAGGCAGCGTTGGGTCAGTTGACCAACACCGATGTTGACAACAATGTCTTGGCCGTACAGATCGCCGAGGATTTGGCGAAGATGGCGAAAGTACACGTCGTAGGCAGCGAGCCGACTATCGCGGCCATGATGGAATACCTTAAGGTATTGAGTCCTGGTTATTTTCAGCTCATGTTGGCGCGCGCTGGTCTTATTTCCCGCAACCAGGCAATTGCCCAAGAAAGCGCTCAGATCGCGGCGGCGGAGGCTGCGATCGACCGATTTAAGCAGTTGTCTGGCGAGTTGCACATCGCTGGCGACGGAGAAGCGCAAGCAGGCAGACTCCGGGACTTGGTTCAGTCGGAAATGCAAACGCATCAGGAGCACACCGCGCGACGTGCCAAGCTCATCCAAGAGCAGGCTGCGGCCCAGCTTTGCATGTTCAACGACCTTCTTGCGGTTCTGGGCCAGTTGGCTGATCTGTTACCGCCCGTGGTGCTGTGGGCCCGGCGGGACTTGGATATGGCGCTGAACGAATCTGAGTACCGGCAGCTTTTTAGAGCCCAGCAGGAGGCCATGATGCAGGCGGCGCGCACGGTGCAGGAGAATTTGAGAAAGCTGATGGGGCAGTAGAAGGCGCTGTTCCTAGTGGCAGCATCTGTTGGCAGCGCTGGGGGCCTCGTCTACGCGATCGCACGGCATTGTGATAGTCCCGATGTGACTCTCTCATTTGCATCTCGGAGCACTCCAGAACTCCCTTGGCCGGGGCTGACAGTGCAGGGTCAGATCAAATCAGGATCTTGCATCGACGAGGGAATGTCGCGCACGCCGTGGAGGACACGCCAGACATCAATGTGATTGCTCTGCTCCACGTAGAAACCAGATGTGCGTGCTTCTTCGAACGGCAAAAGCGCAGACCGGGAAGATTCAACTCGCCGGCATAGCGGGATGACCAGTATCTGGATGGCTTCAAAGATGACGATACGCCTCTTCCAAAGCATCGATGAAGCCTAACGCGGCCTCCGGCGCGTCTTCACTTGAGTAATAATCGATTGCCTCATCGACATCCTGCTCGGCGCGCTCACGAGGGATAACTGGTTTCGCCGTCACCGACGAGCGCCGGGCTTCGCCGACTTAACTTTTCGGCGCAGGCGATCGAAGTAGGCTTCATCAACGGGCTTTGTCGGTGCAGATTCAGCGCCTGCGAGTAGGAGACCGCGCAACCGCAGACGGTCCTTATCTTTACGTATGAGTTCGCGCACGTACTCGCTGCTCGTGCCGTAGCCACGCTCGTTGACCTGCTCGTCGACAGAATCTTTGAGCGAGTCAGGCAGGGAGATATTCATTGTGCTCATGCCTGAATCGTAGTGCCTTTGGCAAAATTTGGGAAAGAAAGGGGTCCCCCGGCCCCGGGCGCAAACGGTAACCTCGGGATGCTTCGCGCATTGGATTGTGGGCGGCGCGGCAGCGAGCTCACCACTGAGCACCAGAATCGATATGCGTGCAACGGCTCGCATCGGGTTACAACGCTATGGGACCAATTGCACGAAGTGTTGCGTGTCGCACCCCGGGATTCGGGGGCAAACGTGTTCTTGCGGGCGTCCGGACGGACATCGTCGGCCTCATCCCGCTTTCGTTCGTGCTCATTCGAGCGCCTGGTATCGGTGTGCACCGTCACCGCGATCAAATCGCGGGTGCCAGCTTTGATACCAGTTCCGGGCAATCGGGAGTGTCGTAGGACGCTCTGGCTGGTGGCAGCTTTGGTGGCAGCGATGGGGAATCGAAGGGACTGGAGGGGAATATTTCTGTCAGTAGAGTCAGTAACTTGTTGATTATAATCAGTATTATGGCGGGTTTTGATCCCGCCATTCGGAGGTTCGAATCCTTCCACCCCAGCCAACTCCTCGTCCTCCGATTTGAGCCGTTTTTCTGCGGCCGGATAGTGACTTAGAGATCTGACTTCCTCCGGCGGCATGCGGTCCGCTGTCATGCTGTTGCAGTCATTTTGCCCTCCTAGTGCCAGCCTAGCTTTGATCTTCTTCACGTCCGCTGGCTTTGCTCCCTTGATCCAAGCAGGAGTGGCGGCTGGAATAGGGCTTGCGACGGCGCACTGGAAGCGTTGCTGACACCTCCGTCCAGCGGTTGTAGGGCAGATACGTGGTGCGAAGGGGCTCGCCCACCGCGGTGAATAACATGAAGTCATGTGCAATGTGCCCCTCCGTGATCAGTCGTTCACGCAGCACTTTCGCGATACCCACTCAAAGTTGACAGCGCCATGTCGTCCTTCGACACACGGTGCTCACAGAAGGCAATGAATTTGTCGAAAACTTCGTCGCAGGATTCCTTCTGTCTTCTGACGTCGGCGTCTGTAGCTATCACATTTCCTTTGAATCGGTAGTGCGGAAACTCCTCTTCGAAGTTGAAGGTTCCCAGCTCGATCCGCTTTTTGATGTCGGTTAGCTGTTTATAGGCGCGGCGAAGGTTCGCCTCACTCGGAATGCGCTTCAACGTGGGACGTTTTCTACTCAGCTCCGCACCGTGGAGATGCGCAGTAGAGATCCAGGATTTGAAGGGCTCACGAGTCCGCCGGCACCTCGCACCCAATGTTGCTGCGCGCACCCGCATTGGTTACGGGCCTTCTGAGTGTCATGGGTCAAAGCATCTTCCGTGCGGGTGACTTCGGGTCTCGAAGACGGTTGGTAGCATCACGCCCGGAAAGCTCGGATCTGGCGATGCTGCGCAGTTGTGCGCCATTGCCGCTCACCTTTCAGAGCGGACTGGATTGAGAAATCCTTCACAAAAGCGTTCGTTTTACCGCGGCCATTTAATGCAACAGTGACCCAAGGTCCAAACGTGCTGTTGTGGTCAATCGAGCATTCCGGGTACGATTTCTACATTACGCGCGGAATTTTTCCCCCGTATCGCCGGTCTGACTCTTCATGCGCAGGCTCAAGCTACTGATTCTCCTCGTGACCTTGCTGACGCTGCCCGGCTACGGGTTTGCGGGGCTCGGGAACGTTCGTAGCTGCC
>Ga0268266_10002056_pt1 | contig 22316 bp, 17 predicted proteins | sample KBSS13metaG_FD_190356 | JGI IMG/M metagenome (GOLD analysis project Ga0268266, IMG submission 190356) | Switchgrass rhizosphere microbial communities from Kellogg Biological Station, Michigan, USA - KBS S1-3 metaG (SPAdes) (version 2) | ecosystem: Host-associated > Plants > Roots > Rhizosphere... | reverse complement strand
CCGCTGGAGGAGGGGTAGTTGGACACAGTTATGTTGACGTCGTCCGTGTGCAGAGCCAGGAATTTCTGCATATCCAGGCTGTCGGCAATGCGGAAGAAATCGAAAATCCACTGCGGGTCGCCGCTGGTGTCGTTCTGGCTCCTGAACGGAATGGCCTGCCGACCCTTTTCCTCGACCGTGCGTCGCACCGCGCCGAGGGTCGATGCCACCGCCCCCAGGTACGCTCCCTCCATGGGTGCAAAATGCTGCGTCTCAGCCTCGCTGCCGTCAGCCAAGCCTTCTTTCCCCAAAGCGAACGAGAATGTCAGAGTCAGGTTGCCCTGCTCATCCTCGCCGATGACGTTTTCGATGCGCCCCGGCTCGGAGCCGGCAATGCGCTCGAAGATCACGCGCCGCTCGGGTTCAAAGGTGACTTTCTCGCGCAGCGGCACGTCCTTCAACAGGATGTCGCGCGTCAGCCAGCCGTTGCCACGGTCAACGACTTCGCACTTCTGCATGATGGGAACAAAGGGCAAGGCGTTGTTGGCTTTCATCTCGAGCCCTACCCAGACATCGTGCCTGCTGAGGAGCGGTTTGCCGGGTTCATTGACTGGGATGGTGCGCGAGAGTTTGTACATAAATGGACCTGTCAGATTGCCCAAGTTCAGATAGCTAAATAGCCGCCATCCACAGCGAGGTCTGCCCCATTCACAAATGAGGCGGAATCACTCAACAGCCACGTGACGGCTTCGCCGATTTCACGCGGCTCACCGAAGCGGCCGATGGGATGCCGTTCGCGGACTTTCTCGAAGAAGGCTTTGAATTGAGGATCGCTGACGAGCCTGGAAATCATGGGTGTCAGGACGATGCCGGGCAGCACGGCGTTGACCCGAATTCCCTGGCGGCCATACTCGGCCGCGGCCGCGCGCGTCAGACCTACCACGCCGTGCTTCGCGGAAACGTATTCACTGGCGTTGGGAATCGCGACCTGCCCGAGCGATGAAGCCGTGTTGACGATGGCTCCGCCGCCGCTGCGGAGCATGGCGATGACCTGATGTTTGATACACAGGAACACACTCGTCAGATCGATTCGAATCGCCCGCTCCCATTGTTGCAGCGTCAGCTGGTGCAACGGCAGGGCGCATTGTTCAACGCCCGCATTGTTGAATGCGCCGTCGAGCTTGCCGAAGGTGGTGACTGCGTACTCGACCAATGCCTGGATGTCGGCTTCGGATGCGAGGTCGGCCGGGAAAAATTTCGCGCTCAACCCGGCGCTCGTGATCGAATCAGCAGTCTCTCGGCCGCGATCCGCGGCGATATCAGTGACGACGACATGGGCGCCGGCGTTGGCCAGAACCAGGGACGCATCTCGTCCTATGCCGCCGCCAGCCCCCGTAACGATAACCGTCTTGTTTTGGAGAAGCATCGTCCGGTTATCGTAAGTGGGGCCGAAACGGTGCGTCGAATCACGTCTTGGAATGCACGCAATACCCCTCGGGAATATTGTGCGAATTCAAACTGGTAGGGGGTCGATGTCGAGCGCTTCGTTCGTCAGCAGAGGGTCCGGGACAGCGGCGGAGTCACGATTACCGTAAAGTCGCCGGAAGGTGCCCCGCAGCCATTGATTTCCGGGGTCGGCGTGAAAGCGGTCGTGCCAGTACTGGGACACCTTGAAGTGGGGGATCTCGATCGGGATCTCCAGTATGCGCACGGGCACCAGCCGAGCACAGGCCAACGCCAAGATATGGGGCAGCACGATGAGGTGATCGGTATTCGACACCATCGAAGACATGCCGACGTAATGCGCCAGCCGGACCGCGACCCGGCGATTCACGCCCGCCGCCCAGAACGCCTTGTCGACGAAACTTTCCTGCGAGGAGTGCCCGCCACCCGCAGGTTGATAGACGACGTGCGAGGCTTGCAGGAACTGGTCGAAGGACAGGGTGTCGTGTATCTCGGGGTGGTCTTTCCTCACCATCCCGACGTAACACTCTTCAAACAGGACCTGGCAGCGGATGGAGCCGTCGAAGTTCTCGAAGTAACCCACGGCGAGATCGACATCGCCGGATTCCAATCCGACGCCGCGCATGCGCGCCGAGGGCATCTGGACTGTCTCGATGTTGACCATCGGGGCTTCTTTGGCAACGACCGCCAGCAGGCGCGGTAACAGCGCCATCTGGCCCGCGTCATTCATGAAGATCCGAAAAGTCCGCTCCGAGGCTGCAGGATCGAAACCAACCTGACTATCGAACGCAGTCCGCACATCGATGAGGGCGCGGTGGATGGGGCCCGCCAGGGCTTCGGCCCGCGGCGTCGGTGCCATTCCCTCCACGGTGCGCACGAACAACGGGTCATCGAGGATCTCGCGCAGGCGGTTGAGCTGTTTGCTCACGGCCGGCTGGGTGAGATGCAGGGTGGAGGAGGCGATCGTGACGCTGCGGGTTGTATGAATGGCGTCGAAGACCCGGAGCAGATTCAGGTCCAGGCTGGAGAAATTCACCGCTGATCGGGACCGGTGCATGGGTCCATAGTAGCGCGGCTACCCCGGGATGCACCAGCATTGCGCGCGTGCATGTCCGTCATGTCGAGTTTTCATTCGACCGCACGAGCCATGCAATCGTAAGTTGCCGGTCTATGTTCAACCTGACGTTTGCGCACTTTATCCGCAACGAGTTCCTGACCGGCAGCGACGGTAGGCAGTTCGAAAAGCGCTCGCCGGTTGACGGCAGCCTGGTGGGCCTGGTCCCGGAAGGGGGCGCCCGCGAGGTGAACCTGGCCGTCGAGGCGGCACAGGCCGCCCTCCAGGGCCCCTGGAAGCGGCTGACCCTCGCGCAAAGGGTCACTTTGCTGGAGGCGGTGGCCGCCGAGATTGATCGTCGGGCCGATGATTTTATTGACGCGGAAGTGCAGGACACCGGTAAACCGCGCTCCCTCGCTTCCCATCTGGATATCCCGCGCGGCGCTGCCAACTTCCGGGTATTCGCGGATGTCATCAAGAATGTGCCGACCGAGTGCTTCGAGATGACAACGCCCGACGGGCGGACAGCACTCAACTACGCGATCCGGGTGCCGCGCGGCGTGGTCGCCGTGATCTGTCCTTGGAATCTGCCACTGCTGCTGATGACCTGGAAAGTAGCGCCCGCGTTGGCGTGCGGCAACGCAGTTATCGTCAAACCCTCGGAAGAATCTCCCGGTACCGCGACTCTGCTGGGCGAGGTTATGCAAGCTGTTGGGATGCCGCCGGGTGTCTACAACGTCGTGCATGGGTTTGGCGAGGGCTCCGCGGGCGAGCTTCTAACCAAACATCCCGGTGTTGCGGCGGTGACGTTCACCGGCGAAACCGGGACAGGCGAAGCCATCATGAAGGCGGCCTCGACCGGTGTGCGCCCCGTGTCGCTCGAGCTCGGTGGTAAGAACCCGGGAATCGTGTTCAGCGATTGCGATTTCGAGGCCGCGGTGGCCGGCATCAGCCGGGCCGCGTTCATGAATTGCGGCCAGGTTTGCCTCGGTACCGAGCGAGTTTACGTACAGCGCGAGATATTCGAGCGCTTCGTACATGCGCTACGTGAAAGTGCGGAAGCCATGAAGCCCGGACACCCCTCGGATAAAAGTACCGGCATCGGGCCGCTGATCAGCGTCCAACATCGAGACAAGGTGCTGCGCTACTACCGGATGGCACAGGAAGAAGGCGCACGGGTGGTCTGTGGGGGTGGTGTTCCAAAGATGGCGCAGGCCCTGGCTGGAGGCGCGTGGATCCAACCCACCATCTGGACCGGTCTCCCCGAAACCTCGCGGGTCGTGCGTGAGGAGATTTTCGGTCCCTGCTGCCACATCGCACCGTTCAACACGGAAGAAGAAGCCCTGGCGCTTGCAAACGACACACCGTACGGGCTCGCCGCGACCGTGTGGACCCGCGATCTGGGTCGCAGCCGGCGCATGGCTGCCGGTGTCAACGCCGGCATCGTCTGGATCAACTCCTGGTTCCTGCGCGATCTGCGCACTCCGTTCGGTGGGTCGAAGCTATCCGGGATCGGCCGCGAAGGTGGTGTTCATTCGCTCGAGTTCTACAGCGAGCTGCGCAATGTCTGCATGGTCGGATAGACCAAGGTGATGTCACATGAGTGAGAAGGTCGAGCCCGCCCTGAAGTTGAAATTCCTGTCGCACGGCACACTGGAGTGCACCGACCTGGAGTTCACGCGGCGGTTCTACGAGGAGTTCCTCGGCTTGGAAGTGGTGAAGGCCAGCAACATCTCCCTGTGGTGCCGCCTGGGAGGCCAACATATCTACGTGGTCGTGCTGGTGAAGCCCGGGAAGAAGCAGCCGATGCCGTTCCTGAATCACAACGGCATCGATGTCGAAACCGAAGAGGAGGTCGATGAGTGTCATCGCATCGTGACCGCCGAGGCTGAAAAGTGGAAATTGCACAAGATCAGCCGCCCCGGCGTGCAGCACGGTACCTACAGCTTCTTCTTCTACGACGCCGATGACAATGCGTGGGAAATCCTGGCCAACCCACCGGGCGGCTACAGTTGGATGTTTGAGCGGGGTGACCAGGAGGGGGTAGGGCACATGAGTCGTCAGTTTGAGCGGCCTGCCTCAACCGTGCGCAAGCGGCCGAAGGACACCTGAGTGCGGCAAGACCGCTATCAACTCGCCACCTACGCTGGCCCAGGCGACATACCGAGAGCCGGTCTGGTGGTCGACGACGAGATAGTGGATCTCGAGAACGGTTCGGTTGTCTCGATCCTCCAGCAATGGCCGGAACAGGCGCCCCTGCTGCGATCGCTGGCAAGGCAGGTTCGAACCGGCACCGTGCAACGGGCCAAACGTCCGCTCGCGTCCGTGAAGTTGCTTCCGCCCGTAATGTATCCGGGCACGGTGTTTTGCGCCGGTGCCAACTACAAGGACCATGTGGCGGAGATGTCGCGTGCGTTGAATCTGCCACCCGAGCCCGATCCGCACGAGATCGGATTGAAGCCCTGGCACTTCATCAAACCCTCCGCGCCGTGTGTCCGTGAGACGGGAGCGCGAATCCCGTTGCCACCTTACTCACGTCGCGTCGACTGGGAAGCGGAAATCGCCGTCGTAATCGGGCGCCCCTGTCGTAATGTCAGCGTCGACGAGGCGCTCAAATTTGTGGCAGGACTCACCATCGTCAACGACTTGTCGGCCAGGGATCATCTGAAACGCGACAAAATAGCCGCCGACTCGCCGTTCAAATATGACTGGGTGAGTCAGAAATGTTTTGACGGGGCGCTGCCCATGGGCCCCTGGATCGTGCCGCTCGAAGATTTCGCTGACATCCACCAGCTCGGGATCCAGCTGTGGGTGAATGAGGACCTGATGCAGGACTCCTCCAGCCGCAACCTGATTTTTTCCTATGCGGAGCAGATCGCCCATTTGAGCACGCGCCTCACCCTTCGCCCCGGCGATGTCATTGCCACCGGAACCCCGGCGGGGTGCGGCGCGGCGCGTGGCCGGTTTCTGCAGCCGGGTGATCGCGTCCGGATCCGGGTCGAGGGCATCGGCGAGTTGCAGAATGAATTCTGCGCGTGAGGCAAGCATGAAATTGACCACGGCACAGATGGTTGAGGCACTCTGGGAGCGCTCACGGGTCGAGGCCGTCATGTTGAAGTTCGGCCGGGCGCTGGACACGGGCGACTGGCCGGCGTATCGAAGTTGTTTCGCGGACCGATTCCGCGTCAACTTCGAGCGGCTCACGGGGCAGCCTGAAGTGCATGTCGATGCGGACCTGTGGACGCGATTTGCGCAGGTGATCTTGAGTCCCGTACGCCGTCACCATCAGTATTCAAACATGTCCGTGACGGTGGATGGAGATCGCGCCGAAGGGCTCATCTACCAGGTTTCCCGGCACTGGAAGGCGACCGACGGCGGATCGGCCGAATACACGCAGATCGGCTGGTATGAGAACACCTTCCGTTGCATCGACGGCGAGTGGAAGATCACGCGACTCCTGCACACCTTCCAATGGGTGAGCGGCAATGGCGCCCTGTTTGATTTCAGCGATCCTGAGTTGATTGCGGTGATGGCGAAAGTATTCGCGCCCGAAAATCGAGTCGCGGCGTGAGCACGCTGCTCGACCGTGCCCGGATCCTGACACCGCTGCTCAAAGAGCGTGCGCTGCAGACGGAAAGGGACCGCATGGTCAGCGCGGAGGTCATTGCCGCAATTGCCGATGCAGGCCTCTTCCAGCTCCTGCAGCCGCGCCGCTTCGGCGGTCTGGAAGGCGGCTTCGAAGAGTTTGTGCGCATCAACATCGAGCTCGCCAGGGGCTGCGGAAGCACTGCCTGGTGTGCCGCCATTGCCATGATCCACAACTGGGTGGTGGGCCTGTATCCCCTCGAGACTCAGGAAGAGGTGTGGCAGGACCGGTCGGCTTTGATCTGCGGATCTTATGCGCCGAGCGGCACCTGCGAGCGTGTTGCGGGTGGATATCGCATCAGCGGCCGTTGGTCCTTCGCCAGCAATTGCGATCATTCTTCGTGGTACATCATTGGTACGTTGGTGCCGGCGGATGGCGATCATCCGAAGCCCACGCCGGCCTGGGCGCTGATTGCGCGCGCCGATGCTCGTATCGAGGACACTTGGTACTCCGCCGGGATGGCGGGTACCGGGAGCAAGACGATCGCGGTGGACAAACCTGTGTTTGTGCCCGAGCGCCGTCTGCTGCCCATCGCGACGATCAACTCTGGTGAGGCTCCGGGCAGCCGGGTCCACTCGACTGCCCTATATAGACTGACATTCACCGGCTCCGCGCCCTATACCCTGTGCTCAGTGCCGGTGGGGATCGCCTTGGGGGCCATCGAGGACTTTCTCGGCATCGCTCGAACACGTATGGCTGCACAGCCCGGCGGGCCGCCGCGCCCCATGCGCGAGCTCGAGCAGGTGCAACTGGCCATTGCGGAAGCCTCTGCCAGTGTTGATTCCGTGCTGACGTTGCTGCTGCGGGACAGTGCCACTCTGGATCTCGAGGTGGCTGACGGCCAGGTCCCCGCCGTCGACGAGCGAATCCTGTTCCGGCGCAACCAAGCCTATGCGGCGCGTCAGTCAGCTCATGCGGTGAGCGCACTTTTCGATGTCATGGGGGCCAATGCCGGCGATCTGGGTTCCCCAATCCAGCGGGCGTGGCGCGACACCCATTTGATCGCGCATCACCTGAGCCTGGGTTGGGCATTGACGGGGAGTATGTATGGCCAGCAACAGTTGGGGCTCACCCCGCGTGGCTCGTATTGAGCCGCCCGGCCGGAGCTCTCGGGTCCCATCGGCTCCCGCTCTGAAAGAGTTGCTTTCGGCCGCCAACGAGCTGGTGCCAACGCTTCGCGAGCGTGCGCTCGACACGGAGGAAGAGCGCCGTGTTTCGCAGCAGACCATCGCAGAGTTTCGAGCCGCCGGTTTCTTTCGATTGATGCAGCCCGCCGCCTTTGGAGGCTACGAATACGGTTTCAGCGCGCTGCTCGATCTCATAACTGCGCTGGGTCGCGGATGTACCTCCTCAGCGTGGAACTGCGGCATTGCAGTCAGTCACCAGTGGCTGATCGGCGGATTTCCGCTGCAGGCGCAACAGGATGTCTGGTCCGAGAACAGTGACGCCATTGCGTGTGCATCCTACGCTCCAACGGGCCACGCGGACCGGGTAGAAGATGGGCAACTGATCCACGGTCGCTGGCAGTTTGTATCCAACGTCGATAATTCGGATTGGGCGATCCTCGGGATCAATCTTCCCGCGGCCGAGCGCCGTTTTCCTCCGGAGGCCAGTTTCGTGTTGGTGCCGCGCGCTGCGTGGGCAGTGGAGGATGATTGGCACGTTGCAGGTCAATGTGGCACGGGATCGAAGTCAATCGTGATTGCGCAACCCACTTTTGTACCCGCTCATCGCCGCCTCCCCGTGAGTGTCGCGGCAGCGGGCTCTTTTCCAGGCGGCATTCCATTCTTGTCGGCGCTTCCGGTCTGCCTGGTAGCGCCGTTGCTCGGCACGGCTCTCGGCGCGATAGAACAATTTACCGAACACTGCCGTTCGCGCATAACGCGCGGTGCAGTCGGAGGTGCAGGAGTCCACGTAAGCGAGTTCTATCCCGTTCAGTCTCGTGTCGCGGAAGCGAGCGCATTGGCCGACGCGGCCCAATTGTTGATTCAGCGAGATATCGCCGAAGTGGAATACGCAGTCGCGAGCGGCCGGTCGTTGACACTGGACGAACGGATCCGAAATCGGCGCGATCATGCGTTCGCAGCGCGACTCGCGCGTCAAGCCGTTGACGTGTTGTTCCAGGCGGTTGGGGGTGAAGGATTGGCGCTCGATCATCCAATCCAGCGTATGTGGCGTGATGCGAACGCCATCGTTCGGCACATCACGCTGAACTGGGATGCGGTGTCTGCCATGGTAGGGCAGCACCTGCTCGGTCTAGTTCCCAAAGGTCAGTACTGAGGCGCCTATGTATTCCTGGGCCATCATTACCGGTGACACCCCCACCACCACGGATGCCTTCTCTTTTCGTCAGTCGCTCGGCTGCTTTCCAACGGGCGTCTGTCTCGTAACCACTGTTACTGAGAGTGGCAAGCGCGAGGGCATGACAATCAACTCGTTCTCGTCGGTGTCTCTCGATCCGCCCTTGATCCTCTGGAGCATTCGCAATGATGCCCGCAGCGCGGATGCTTTCATCGGCAGCCGCCACTTCATTGTGAGTGTGCTTGCCGCCTCACAGTGCGACCTGGCGCAACACTTCGCGCGCTCAGCCCCCGACAAGTTTGCACAGTGGGAAAACGAGTTCGACAAGGGCTTGGGTGGCTGTCCGAGACTGCGCCACAGCGCGGCGACCTTCGAATGCGCAACGTATTCCCGCCACGCTGAGGGCGATCACACCATTCTATTGGGTCGCGTCGACCAACACGTTCGGACAACCGTGCCGGCGATCATACTGCACCAGGGCCAGATGGGCTCACTCTGGGACCTGGCGCGAGAAACTAGCTGAGGGCCAGCAGCGCGCCCACCAGCCACTTGCCGTAGATATGGCCCAGCCCGAGCGCGGCCAACAGTGCCAACGTTACGAACAACGCCAACTGCACATACGTGGCTATGGAATCGCGCGGAGCAACCTCGAGCGGTTGCAACAGTCGCTCGATACGCGCCTCCAGCGCAGAGCGATCGCCGGTCAGCGGGGCGCAGATGCCGCTCGTCCTGCCGCGGTGAAAACGGATAGATGCAACGAGCGCTGCTGCCAAATCCGAACCCTGTACCCCCTCGGCGCGCGCCTCGTCGTCGCGAGCCTGCTCCAACGCGGCCAGCCAAGTCTCGAAGCGACGTTGTGCCGAGGCCCATGGCCATTGCAGGTCAGTCATAAATTGCGCGATCCAGATGCGCAGGGGATCGAGATGGCGTACGTGTGCGCGCTCGTGAGCCATAGCTGCCTGTATCGCACGCTCATCCAGAAGCTTGGCCAGCTCAGGGTCGACAATGATTCGCGGCCACAACAGTCCCACCGTCGCGATTCCGAAATCCGCCGGGCTGACCAGCAAAGCCCACACAGCTCGCACCAGAGCGCGAATGCCGATCAGTGCAAACGGCGCGCATACAATGAACACGAGTGGCCCGACGCGGTTGGGGACCGGGTCCGGCTCTGCCAAGGCCCAGCCACACAAACCGGCCACCACCGTCAATGCCGGAACCAAGGGCCGCCACAGCCGCAGCCACGCTGCACCTTCCAACTCAGAACGCGCACGGCGGCGCGACAGGGCAGAGAGCCATGCGGCGATGACCTGAAGTGCCGCGCCGCCCAGCAGAATCGCAAGTACAGTCAACAGCGACTCACGTTCCATCCTTTGATCTCCGGCGGGCGAGGACGATGCGCTCGAGCTCGTCGAGCAGCTTCGGGTCAACCGCATCCACTGCATCGACGAGCGCGGCTACTGCCGCGTGCGGTGCGGGCGTTGAACCAAACAGGCGACTCACGGCCTTGTGCGCGCGCGCGTTCTCGACTTCCTCGCGGGCAACTCGCGGGCTGTAGATAAAAGCCTTGCCACTGGTGTGGCGCTCGATCAATCCCTTCTCGCGCAGCCGATCGACGACTTTAGCGGTGGTCGTGTAGGCCAACGCGTCACGCTCATCCAACGTGTCATGAAGTTGTCTTACAGTGGCTGTACCGAGCGCCCACAACTTCGCGAGGATGTCGTATTCGAGGTCGTCGGACGGTAGACGAAACTGCTTCATATTGTTACTCTACGACGGCTGTCGTAGATGGGCAATGTTGAAGTGTTCACAGCGTCTCCTCTAAAAGTCGGCCACGGCACTGAGCGTGTAGTTCGTGCGCGCAAGCACGTTCACCAGGTTCGGCCCCGGCGGCCCGGCCGCGGTGTAGCCGGCGTTGTCAGTGATGGCGTGCGAATTGAACAAGTTGTTGATTCCCAGCGTCAGCCGCAGATTCTCCACGGATGGCAAGCCCTTGAGGTTACGGGTGGCCGTCACGTTGGTGTACGAGTAGGGCTTCACCTTGTAGACGTTGCCGTCGGCGCTGCCATTCTTCCCCTGGAATTCGGTGCCAACAAATTTGGCCAACAGGCTCGCGCTCCACGGTCCCTGAGCGTACACCAATCCCGCAAGACCGGTGTAGTCCGGCGCAAAGGGAATGGTGTCCCCTGCGTGTTGTAATGAAGATGTCATATTCGACTGCCGGAAAGTCGCGCGTATCAAGCTTGCGTTCGCGACGGCAGTGACTCCGGCCCCGAGCACCAAATGACCTTCAGCCTCAATACCCTTGTAAAGCACGTCGCCGGAATTGACGTACAAGGTGTTGCCGTTCTCCACTACTGTCGACACGTAATTGTTGAATTTAATGTCGTAAGCATCGAGACCGACGCCATAAAGGGCCGACTGGTGAACGATGCCGACCTGGTAGGCGAGGGTGTTCTCCGCATCGGTCTGGTTGCCGGCCGCGGGATTGGCTGTATAAAAGAATGCCTGGCTCGGGACCAGCGAGCCTTTGGAAATCTGCGCGAGGACGTTCGTGTTTTCCGCCACGCGGTACGTGGCGTCAATGCTGGGAAGAGTGCTGCGCACCCAGTGCGACTCCGTACCCGGCGGGCCCGGCAAGTAATTCTGAATGACGGACGCCGCGAAATCGCGCTTGACGTCACGGTACCGAACGCCCAGCCGCACTTTCAGAGGATCCATGGGTTGCCACTCGTACTGCGCGTACGGTTGGATCGAATCCAGGTGGCTGTCGAAATCGAAGTAGACCGGCGAGTGCGCGGTCTTGTTGACGTTGTACAGTGCCCCGGTCTGCAGATCCACGCCGATTCGCGATTCGTTCTGCCAACTGTGCTCGGCCCACACGCCCAGCAGGAATGTGCCGTAGTGCGAGGAGTAGCCGGCGCGCAGATCGTTGCCGATCACGCGGTAGTCCTCGTTCGTCACGCGACCCGCAATGTCCGTTGGGGTAATCCCGGCGAAGCCGTTGCCGATCGGCGAGGATGTTTGATCACCCTTGAGGCTCGCACCCTCGTTGCGATAAGAGTAGGTATAGACCTTGTCCTCGAGCGACCAAGCATCGGCAAGCTGAGCCTCGAACCGGAGGTAGCCGAAGTCCGTGCTGCGCACCGTCGAGGCGTACCGATAATAGTCGGGGCTCGCCGGATCGTTATTGAATCCGTAGGACGAGCCGATCTGTGCCAGGTGGGTCGTCGTCAGGCTACCAGGGTTGTAGAAGCGATAACGGTCGTATGTGTAGACCGCGGTCAGTTTGCCGGCGTCGCCGAGCAAGGTGACCGTCTTCAGAAAGATGTCGTCCTTGTAACCTGCCGACCAGGTCATCGCGCCATCCGACTCGCTGTATTCCGCGGTCGCAATCACACCTGTCTGTCCCGACTCCCGCGGCGCTGCGGTGTTCAGCGTGGATCCAATCAGAAAGGTATTGAAAGATCCGTACGTAGCGAAGGCTCGCACGCGTGCCTGTTCAGGAATCGTTTCCGAGTACAGATTCACCGAGCCGCCGAAAGAGGCGTAACCCAGATCAGTGGCACCTCCGGGACTGCGATCGACCACGACCCGCTGCAATACCGAGGTCGGGAAGTAGGAAGTCGAATGGTGACCGAAGGTGTCCGGGTCCGCGAACGGAATGCCATCCATCGTGACATTGAATTGGCCGTCCGTGAAACCTCGCAGGCTCAGGTTCTTGGCCGCGTCGAAGCCCGGTCCGTTCGGCGCCGTGCTGACGAAGCTGGGAGTGAAGTTCGCCACGGTGCCGAAGTCACCGACCGGCGAGGCGATCTGACGAATCACCTTTTCATCCACCACGGATTGCGGCGAGCCCTTATCGATCACCGCTGCGCTGGGGACCGCTCCGTCCATCTGCCCTTGTATCAGCACCGCATCATCATCGGCAGCGGCGCTGCCACTGCAAAAAGCAAAACACAATAGCCAACCTGCGCGGACCCGCGCATCACTGTTCCATTTCGACAAGACGAGCTACTCCACGTTGTGTGGTGTCGGAGGTTAATGTCGTAACATGTCGTTTTTGAGAATGCGGCCTACGTCGCAGGACCTCTCGATGGATCAAGTGACGATGCTGCTTGCCGAGGCCACTCGTTTACTTCAGGCGGGGCGGCCCGCTCACGCCATTGTCCCGTTGCGTGAGGCGACGCGTTGGTTGCCGCGCAATGCAGCTCTTTTTCATGACCTCGGGCTCGCGTACCTGGAGTGCGGTCGATTCGCCGAAGCGGCGCGTGCGCTCGAGACTTCTATAGCAATCGATCCAACTTTCCAGGATTCGCACGTGCGTCTCGGGATTGCGCACGAGTCCGTCGGTAGCGCGGATGCGGCGCTGGCGAGTTATCAGCGCGCCGTCGAGCTTCAGCCATCACCCGAGGCGTTGTTTCGTCTCGCCAACCATCTGGACAACCTGGGCCATTCGCCTCGCGCGATCGGCGTGTTTCGGGCCGCAGCAGCGACCGCATCGCGTACGACATTGGGGCGGCTTGCAATGGCGCGAGCCCTGCTGGCGGAAGATCGCGATGCTGAAGCCCTGAAGGTTCTGCTGCGAGCGCTGGCTGAGGATGCTGACAGTGCCGCCGTGTTGGACCTGTTGGCCAATACTCTGGCCGACGCCGGGCGCTTCGAAGAGGCACGCCGCTACTTTTTGTGTGCCATCGAAAAGGCTCCGTCGCTTGCGGGAAGCTATTACTACGTGGCCCGATGCAGGCGCATCGGCCCGAGTCCGGAGGATGCGGCGCTCATCGCCCGCATGCGTGCGGCGCTGGAGTCTCCCACGCTCGAATTATCGCGACGGATCAGCGTAGAGCTCGCGCTTGGCAAAGCAGCAGATGACCTCGGTGACTATGAGCAGGCGATGCGCCATTTCGACTCCGCCGAAGCGCTGCGCAACAGCCTGATCCGGTTTGATCTGAGCCGATTTGAAGCGCGAGTGGATCGGCAGATCGCCCACTTCACACCGGATGTGATCGCCAACGCACCGGGCCGCGACGATTCCACTCCCATCCTGATCTTCGGCTTGCCCCGCTCCGGGACCACATTGGTTGAGCAGATCCTCGCAACGCATCCCGAGGTCGCCGCCGCCGGCGAGTTGTCATTCTGGAATGAGCAGGGGAGTGCCTGGGAGCGGGATCCAACTGCGGCGGCCGGCGGCGCGGACTATCTCGATCTGTTGAAACTGGCCGGCAAGGGTGCGCGGCGCGTTACTGACAAGATGCCGCTGAATTTTCAGTGGGCCGGCCTGGTGCACACGGCGCTGCCGCGCGCCACGTTGATTCATTGTCGGCGCAACCTGCTGGATACGGCACTCTCCATTCATCAAACGCATTTCAATCCGCGCATGGGGTTTCCAACCGGAGGCGCGGCGCTGGTCGGTTATATCCGCGCCTATGAGCGACTGTGCGCTCACTGGCGCGCCGTTCTGCCGCCGCAGCGCTTTATCGAGGTGGACTACGAAGCGTTGGTCGAGCGGCCCGAGCCGATCATTCGCGCCATCCTCGAGAAGTGTCAGCTGGGTTGGAATCCGCAATGTCTGGCGCCGCAGCTGAACACGCGCGCGGTCAAGACGCCGAGCAAGTGGCAGGTGCGCCAACCGATCTACGCCAACTCGGTCGGGCGCTGGCGGGCATACGAAAAATGGTTGGGACCCTTGGCTGAGCTGTACACCCGAGGTTAGGTGTCATGAGGCTGTCATGACTACGACACGCGCCTCCATAACACTCCACGCCGAACCAACGGAAGTTGGTTTTTGTGTTTATAGGATTGGATAACCTTTCGGGAGGCTTTCATGAGCCACGAGTCATCGAGACTGGTGTCATGCATCGTGTCGGCATTGATCACCGCAAGCTCGGCCGCAATCGCCGCGCCGTCATCACAATTTCCGACGTACACAGTGGGGCCGCAAGCGAACGGCTCGTATGTGATGTCGACCGGCCAGATCATTACCCCCGCGGGTAAGGTGATCAACCTGAGTAACAACCTCAGTGGCACGCACGGCGCAGTCCGCGCGAAGTCGATCGCACTGAATCCGGTCAATCACAACTACGCTGCTGTGCTCCTCATGGGCGCATCGTCTGCAGTGGACGTGATCAACCTCAGCACCGGCGCGATCACGCAGCAATACACTCCGTTCAAGGACTCGAGCGGCTCATTCACCGGTATCACCTATACCTCGGACGGAGCGCACCTGCTGTTCAGCCAGGACCACAGCTTCCTGGCCGTCGCCAACGTCGATCCGACCACAGATACTCTGAGTGACAACACTCACGTTGCACTGGCTGCATCCAATGCCGCCATCAACTGCAACGGCGTGACCGAAGGTCTGCCGTCTGATCCCGTGACTGGACTGTGCGGCAAGTTCTACACCGGCGGCACTGCAAACCCGTCCGGCGTTGCCGTCTCTCCGGACAACAAGACTGCCTATGTTCTGCTGAACCAGAACAACACCTTGCAGGGCATCGATCTTACGTCCGTCGCGACCAACGGCGCGGCAGCGACCAAAGGCTCTCCGGTCCCCGTAGGTAACGCGCCGAACAGCGTGTTGGCGAATGGACAATATCTCTACATCTCTAACGAAGGTGGACGCGTAGCGACTGCCGGGGATTTCACTAACGATTCATCCGGTACGCCCATCGTCGCGAACAAGGTCAATGGCTCGTCCGCGACCGGCACCATTTCGGTCTACGACACGAAGAAGGGCATCGTCGTTGCCAACATCGACACCGGCGGACGCCATCCGACGGGCATGGCGATTTCCGGCAGCTACCTGTTCGTGACCAACACGGGCAGTGAGAATATCGGCGTCATCGACCTGCGGACCCACCGGCTGATGCGGACCATCAATGTCGCGCTGCCGCTGCCGGGCGAGAAGGATAACTTCGGTAACGACTTCTTCTCGGATGACTCGAATGGTCAGGGCCACGATCACGCCGAGACCAGGGCATTCGGTGCGCAGCCGACCAGCCTCGTGGTGGTCGGTTCGGTGGCCTATGTTACGTTCTATACGATCAATGCGATCGGCGTAGTCGATCTGAGCGGTGGCTCGGATAAGGCGGTTCTCGGATATATTCCGACCGCGTCCACTCCGGCCAGCATTGCGTATGACGCTACCCACAACCAGCTGGTTGTGGCGAACGACAAGGGCCTCGGCGCTCAGGCGCTTCAGGTCTCCTCGCACGGAGCCGGTCCTGCGTACAACACGCACGAGGACATCGGTACGGTCAGCCTGATTCCGCTGCCTAACTACCGCAGCCTCCCCGGCATGACCGCGCAGGTGTACCAGAACAACCACTGGGATCTGCAGGCGAACATCGAGAGCGCCAGTGGCGGCAATGCCTGGGCTCGTCCGCTGGCGATTCCCAAGCACATCGGTGATCCGTCCAAGATCAAGCACGTGTTTGTGATCGTTCGCGAGAATCGCACGTACGACCAGGTTCTGGGCGATGTGAAGGGCGGCAATGGCTCTGAGTCGCTGGCCGTTTTTGCACCGTACACCCCGAACGTGCACAACCTCGTAACGCGGTTCCCGCTCCTCGACAACTACTACGATCCCTCGCGCCAGTCGGCCGACGGACACGATTGGTTGGTCCAGGGCATGGCTCCCTACATGGATGACATCCAGAGCCCCGACTGGGTCCGCAGCTATCCTGCCAACGGTCAGGACTCGCTGGCTTATCAGCCCAAGGGCTTCATCTGGGATGCCGCGGAGCGCAAGGGTCTGCCTGTCAAAATCTACGGCGAGTACGTGGAGTATGCGGGCGTCACCTTCAAGCAGCCCAACGGTTCTACGAGCGAGCCTAGCTGGAATCAGTTCTACAACGACACCCTCGCTTACGAGAGCGGCTCCCAATCGCAGTTGACGTATGCGACCACGGTCAACACGATCTCGGAAATTCCGTCCGTGCAGAAGTACTCGGACTCGCATTTCCCGGTGTTCGATCTGGGTATCCCGGACCAGTTCCGCGTCGATCTGTGGAGCCAAGATTTCAACAAGGATCTCGCTGCGAACAAGGTGCCGGCACTGGAGACTCTGTGGATCATGTCTGATCACACGGGCGGACCTCCGGGTGTGGCAGCAGAGCAGGCCGACAACGATCTCGCAGTGGGCCGCATCATCGACGCCATCTCGCACAGCTCCGTGTGGAAGGATTCGGTGATCTTCGTAACGGAAGATGACGCGCAGGACGGTGTCGATCACGTCGACGGGCATCGTAGCCCCGGCTATGTAGTCAGTCCGTACGTGATTCAGGCACAGGGCGGTCAGCCGGTTGTGAATCACACGGCATTCACTCAGGTCAACATGACTCGGACCATTGAGCAGATCCTGGGTCTGCCGCCCATGAACCAGTTCGACCTCGTGGCTTCCCCGATGTCGAACCTGTTCACGGACAACCCGCCCGAGTCGAACTTCGCTCCGTGGAGTCACGTCGCGGCGACGGTTCCGTTGTGTACAACGGGTGCGAGCCCAACGGCTCCGTACTACACCGGCGTGTTGAGTGGCTACACGATTGTGAACGGTGCTTGTGTCCCGAGCACCGCCTCGGCCCGGAACCTGCGCAAGCTGAAGCCGATCGAGAAGGCGTGGGCCCAAGCCAAGAACCAGATCTTCAAGGACAAGCAGCATCTGCCGGATTCCGAGGATCCGGGTGTGGTGAACCATTGGGCCTGGTACGAAGCCACCGGCTATACCCGGCCTTACCCGGGCGAGGTCAAGGTGCTCTGGCCGAGCGCTTTCCGCGCTCAGATCGCTGCGACGCATCAGGAGATCGATGACTAACGTCGTGTCGTCCTGAGGGTGTTGCTTCCGATTTCCCTGGCAGCAGGCGGGAGCACATCCATGAGTCAGTTGAAGCTTGGTTTGTTACGGTTGGGATTTGCGTTGGGGGGCCGTCTTGCCCCCCAACGCACGGTAAATCGGGCAGGACGCCTGTTCGCAACACCCTTTGCGTGCAGCCGCTTGCGAGCGGCCACCGCCAGACTTCCCACGGGGGAAATGCGGCGGGGCGAGCTTCTGGTTGCGGGCAACACTATTGCCACCTACGCATGGGGCGACCCCCTCAGCCAACCCTACGTTTTGCTGGTACACGGCTGGTCGAGCTTCGCTCTGCGTTTCTCGCCCTGGATATCCCGCTTTCGGGCGGCAGGTTTCGCGGTCGTCACTTTTGATCAGCCCGGCCACGGCCTCAGCACGGGCGATCTGTGTACGTTGCAGGATATTGTCGCCACCACACTCGCAGTAGGGCGCCGCTACGGTAAACCAACGGTCGCCATTGGCCATTCGCTCGGTGCAGCGGCCCTGACGCTCGCCCAGTCAGAAGACTGGCATGCCGAACGTCTTGTCGTCATTGCTCCGCCCGCGGACCTGGAGGCGGCCGCTGACCGATTCATGCGGTTTGTGCGGCTCGGCCGTCATCTGCGTGGACGCTTTCTGAGCTGGCTGTCACACCGTGAGGGCCGGAGCGTGCAGGAATTCCACATTCGCCAACATCTGCGCATGCTGGGCTTGCCTTGTCTCATTGTCCACGACATGGAGGATCGTGAGGTTCCCTGGGGCGACGGCGAGTTGTATGCGCGGCATTGGTACAACTCCAGACTGCTGACAACACGGGGGCTCGGTCACCACAAGGTGGTTGATGCACCCGAGGTCATTGATGCGACTTTCGCTTTTCTTCGGGGAGCCCGCGTCGGGGAACGCGTGGTGGGGTCACCCAACCTCCCGCTCGGCGTGGCTTGATCAGATGTCGATGATGCCGCGCTTGACCGCAATCGTCACTGCATGCGTGCGGTCGTTGGCATTGAGCTTGGACAGGATATTCTTCATGTGAGCTTTGGCCGTGTCCTCGGAGATGCCGAGCTGGGCCGCCACCTGTTTGTTGGAGTTCCCGGCGGCCACCTTGCGCAGGACTTCCAGTTCGCGCTCCGACAGTGCCACCTCACCGACATGTTGCGCAATTTCGCTGGCGATCGACGCTGAGACGTGACGCTGGCCGATGTGCACCGCCCGGATGGCATTGAGCAGCTCGGTGCGCAACGCACTCTTCAGAAGATAACCCGCGGCTCCCGCCTTGAGCGCCTGCAATACCTGTACGTCGCCGGTGTACGTGGTGAGCACGATAATACGAGCATCATCAAATTCGTCACGAATGGCTTTGATGGCATCCACGCCGTTCATGCCGGGCATCTGCAAGTCCATCAAGGTCACATCGGGTCGATGCGACCGGAACTGTTTGATCGCCTCGGCGCCGCTGTCCGCTTCAGCCACAATCTGCATGTCCGGTTCTGCGTTGATCATCGAGGCCACGCCTTCGCGCAGCAGGGGATGATCATCGACGGTCAAAATCCGGATGCGTCCCGCGTTTTCCAGCCCTTGCATGGTTTATTCCTCTTTGATCAACGCGCGGGTCAGCATGAAGCTCGTGCGGCGTTTGCGAATGTTGGGATAGGCAACGCGTGCGGGGATCGTCACCTCGATTGTGGTGCCGGCTCCCGGTGCACTGCGCAGGACGAATCCGGCGTTGATGCGCCTGGCGCGCTCGCGCATGCCGGTCAGGCCGAAGTGGTTTTCCCGGCTGCCGTTGCTGAGCACAGCGGGATCGATTCCAACGCCATCATCGCTGAAGATGACCCGTAGGAAGCGGTTGGCATAAACGATCCGTACTTCGATGCTGGCGGGCTCAGCGTGCCGCATGGCGTTGAAGAGCGCCTCGTTGCCGATTTGCGCGAGCTCCTCCACGACGCTGCTGTCCAGATCTTTCACGGCTCCTTCCACCGTCAGGCGAAAGTGGATGCCGGGAGCCAGGTGGAGTCGGTCGGCGGCCGTTTTCAACACATCCGCCAGCTGCGCCTGGCTGCGCACGGACCGCAGCGAGCGGACGCGGTCGCGACCCTCGATGATCACATCATCCGCCCGCTCGAGGACTTCGTTGATCAGATCGCGGCCCTGGGTGCCGGCCGGCAGTCGGTTGGCCACCGACTGGAAGCGCAGTATCAAGCCCTGGAAACCTTGCAGCAGCGTATCGTGCAGCTCACGAGCAATGCGCTCGCGCTCGGCCAGTCGAGCCTCCGAGCGGTCCGATAGCCGCTCTGAGATCTGACGCATCCGCAGCGTGTAGATCAGCCAGAGCAGCAGCAGTCCAGCCAACACGCACAGCACGCGGAACAGCCGACTCTGGACGAACGTGGGCGGGATGATCAGCTGCATGCTCGCGCCGTCCATGTTCCAGACTCCATCGTTGTTGGCGGCGCGCACCCGGAATTGATAGTCCCCCGGCCCGAGCCGGGTGTAAAAAGCCTGGCGGCGCTCGGCGGGATCGATCCAGTCGGTGTCGGAGCCTTCCAGGCGGTACTGGAAACGCACGCGCTCGGGAATCGACAGGCTGAGCGCGGTGTAGTCGATCTCCAGGTCCGATGTGCCCTTGGGCAGGGTGAGTGTCGGGCCGGGTGGGTATGCGATGCCATTCGCGCGCACCGCCCGGATCATCACCGGCGGCGCAATGGGATTGCGGGTCAGTCGTGTTGGATCTACCCAGGCTACGCCGTGATTGGTGATGAACCACAGACGGCCATCGGAGCCCTCCGTAGCCGTGGGCTCACGGGAGTCCTGCAGCGCCGGCCCGGGCAGGCCATCGCGGAAATCAAACAGTTGGTAGGCGAAGGGCCGGGTGGGCTCCTTGAAGGCTGACTCGAGGTCGCGGGTCTGCATGCGCACCAACCCGGCGATGCCGTTCAGCCAGGTTTCACCCTGACCCGTCTGCAGGATTCCGGAAATGCGGGCGAGTTGGGGATGGGCGGCCGCGGGCAGAACCTGGAAATGACCGCCGATGAAGCGGGCCAGGCCCATGTCACCCGCGAGCAATACTTCACGGGGTGTCGGCAGAATGGTCTGAATGTTGCCGATGTTGGGTCCATCCCCCGCGTTGAAGGTCCGTGTCGACGGACCGTCGACCAACACCAGCGGACCGCCCTGGTAGTACAGCCACTTCCGGCCTTCTTCGTCGGTGGTCATGAGAGCGGGAGCCATGTGGGTGAGACCCGCTCCGACCTCGAACTTTTCCCAGGTGCTGCCGTTGCGGCGGAAGATGCCTTCACCCCACAGCGCGACCCAGAGATCTCCGGCCGCATCCTGCTCGAATTTCCAGACGGCGGCCGCGCGCTCGGTCTTCGGCAGCTCCACCTTCTGCAGGCGATCGTGCGCGAGCTGCAACAGTCCCGCCGGCGTGCCCACCCAGAGATTGCCGTTGCGGCCGGTGCTCAGGAAGGTGATGGGTCCCTCGGCATCGAAGATCTTCGTGGACTCGCCGTTGGAGTTGACCCGCAGCAAGGTATGGCCGCTGCTCACATAGAAGTTACCCGAGTCACCGCGCGCGCCGCGGTAGCCCTCCGGCGAGTGAGTGGGTACGGCGCTTTCCAACACAACATTGGCTCTGCGGAAGCGGTCGAGACCCAGGTTGGTCCCCACCCAGATGTTGCCCTCGGCATCTTTCAACAAGGAGGCGGCGATTGCCGAGGTCAGTCCTTCGGCCGCGCTCAGCCGGTCCGGAGCCGGCTCACCCTTGGCCGAGTTCCCACCGAAGCATCGTGACTGCAACTGCAACCGAAAGATGCCGGCCGCACGGTCGACGCCCCACAAGGCACCATCGTTGTCGAATACGAGACTGAGCGCCCGGAAGTTCCAGGCCGTCGACAAATCGCCTTGCCGGGGCGCAGGGTCTTTCAACAACGGGAATTCGGGGATCTGGCGCGCGCCTCGATCGGCGTCGGACACCCAAAGGCGGCCGTCGGGTGCCTGGGTGATCGCAGCGCCGACCGGAATGGGCTCACCGCTGTCCTGGAACTTGTTCGAGCCGCGCTGCAGATACACGAGCTGCGAGCCGTCCTGGCGGAAAGATTTTCCCCAGGAGGTCGTCACCCACAGCGTGCCGTCTCGGGCTACGAACAGACTGTTGCCGGCTGGAGGAGGGGAGCTCCAATGGTTGCCGACGGCATGCCATTCGCCGCCGCTGAATTCGGCCATGCCGGCGTCCGAGGTGAGCCAGATCCGACCGTCCTGGTCCTGGGCGAACTGGTGAATGGGCCCGCGGGGCAGGCCGTCGATGTAGTTGGTGAGCTGGCCGTCCCGCAACACGGACGCGCCGCCGCTCTGGTATCCGATCCACAGCTCGCCGGATTTGCCGACCAGCAATGCGGTGATGTCGATGGCGGGAAACGCCGGCCCCTTGGTGGGCCGCACGGGCTCGAAGCGGACGCCGTCGAAGCGGTACAGACCCGCGCCGGTACCGAGCCACAGGTAGCCATCGGGCGATTGCGCCAGGGCCCAGATGTCGGGCGGCGCGCCATCGGCGAGGCTCCAAGCAGTATGTTGGAAATGGTTCAGCCCACCCCCGCAGTCAGCGCCAGGCGCCTTCGCAGGAAACGCAAGGGCAAGGCAGACCACGATCGGGGCCACCGGAGCAAGCAGGCGCCCGACTACCGAGCGTCGTGTCTCCATAGTGGCTCCAATATAGAAAATCGCACCCGTTTTATGAACCCCAAGGGGCGCTAAGCAGCGCCTACTCGTTCGGGTAATCCTGGCTGCCAAAAAGGGCTCTGCCACGCGGAAACGGCCTTCAGGAACAGTTGCAGCCGCAGTGGCACAAATCGCCGCCCGGGGTAAACCGCAAAGACCGGATCGGGGGCGACGACCACTGCGGCAGCAGCCGCACGAGCCTGCCCTTTGGAATCGCGGCGGGAAATCGGGCCGCCATGGCTCATTTTGCCACTGATGGAAAACTAATTCCAAATTTTCCCATCTAATCAAAACCAACCGGCGCTCCGATAATTTGCGGCATCTGCCAACGGAGA
>Ga0268266_10002055_pt1 | contig 22319 bp, 16 predicted proteins | sample KBSS13metaG_FD_190356 | JGI IMG/M metagenome (GOLD analysis project Ga0268266, IMG submission 190356) | Switchgrass rhizosphere microbial communities from Kellogg Biological Station, Michigan, USA - KBS S1-3 metaG (SPAdes) (version 2) | ecosystem: Host-associated > Plants > Roots > Rhizosphere... | reverse complement strand
CGAGGTACGGGCCGAAGGAGATGTGGGTGGTCGCGCTGTCCTTCTTCTGCAGGCTCAGCATGATCTTGCCAATGATCGCGCCGACCACGGCCGAGAACAGGATCGTGGGCAGCAGCATCTGCCAGCCCAGCCAGGCGCCGATCGCCGCCAGCAGCTTGAAGTCGCCCTGGCCCATGCCTTCCTGCTTCGTCAGCAGCTTGTAGCCGTGGTAGACGAGCCAGAGGCTCATGTACCCCGCGATAGCGCCGATCACCGCATCCGGGAGCGTTATCGGAAGCGCCGTATCCTTGGTGGGCACGAGTCCCACGTGGGGCGCCAGGAGGGCTCCCAGCAAGCCGAGCCAGACCAAGGGCAGGGTCAGCACATCAGGCAACAGCTGCGTGTCGATGTCGATGAACGCCAGCGCGACCAGGAACCAGGTGAACACGAGCCCGCCGAGCAGGGGCCAGCCCCAGCCGAGCTTCCACGCCACCGCGGCCGACAGAATGCCCGTGAGCGCTTCGACGAACGGATAGCGCGCCGAGATTGGTGTCTTGCAGCCCGCACATTTGCCGCCCAGCAGGAGCCAGCTGACGATCGGGATGTTCTCGGTCGCGCGGATCTGCCGCTTGCACTTCGGGCATGCGGAGCGCGGCACCACCAGGTTGAACGGCGGCTCCTCGGGGATATCCGCCCATGGCTGGCCCGCGTCGGCGGCGGCGAGCAGCTTGCACTCGATCCGCAGGTCGTGATCGATCATCAGCGGCACGCGATAGATCACCACGTTCAGGAAGCTGCCCACGAGCAGCCCCAGCACGAGGCACGTGCCGATGACGAGCGCCGGATTGTGCGCCAGGAGCTCGATCAGACGACGGAGCCCAGCTTGAAGATAGGCAGGTACATCGCGATCACGAGACCGCCGACCAGCACGCCGAGGATCGCCATGATGAGCGGCTCGAGCAAGCTGGACATGGCATCGACCGCGTTGTCGACCTCCGCCTCGTAGAACGTCGCGACCTTGCCCGACATCTCGTCGAGCGAGCCGGACTCCTCACCGACCGCGATCATCTGAATGACCATGTTCGGGAAGAGGCCGGTGGATTCCATGGCCCGCTGTAGGCGTTGGCCAGTGGACACCTCGTCACGCATTCTGAGCACTGCGTTCTCGTACACGATGTTGCCGGTAGCGCCGGCCACGGATTCGAGCGCTTCGACCAGCGGCACGCCGGCGGCGAACATGGTGGAGAGCGTACGCGCGTACCGCGCGATCGCCGCCTTGTTCAGGATGGGACCGATGATGGGGAACTTCAGTGCCGCGCGATCCAGGAACTCGCGCATCTTCTTGGAGCGCTTTTTGAAGTAGATGAAGGCGTAGACCGCGCCGCCGGTGACCATCGCGATGAAGATGCCCTGCGCCTGCACGAACTTCGACATATCGATGACGAACTGCGTGAAGGCCGGCAGGTCCGCGCCGAAGCCCTTGAACAGCGACTCGAACTGCGGAATCACGAAGATGAGCAGGATGACCGTGACGATCACCGCCACGACGAGCACCGCGGCCGGGTAGAAGAGGGCTTTCTTCACCTTCTTCTTCAGGGCCTCGGTCTTTTCCTTGTAGGTCGCGATCTTGTCGAGCAGCGACTCGAGCGCACCGGCCTGCTCGCCCGCCTCCACGAGGTTCACGAACAGGTCGTCGAAATAGAGCGGATGCTTGGAGAGGGCTTCGTGCAGCGAGGTACCGCCTTCGACATCGCTCTTGATGTCGAGGATGAGCTTCTGCATCGAGGGCTTCTCATGGCCGCTGCCCACGATCTCGAACGCCTGCACCAGCGGAATGCCCGCGCCCAGCATGGTGGCGAGCTGGCGGGCGAACACCGCGATGTCCTGCGCATTCGGCTTGCCGCCGGCCTTGAAGGCCTGCGACTGCTTCTTGATGCGGCTCGGGGCGATGCCCTGGCGCCGCAGGTCTGCACGCAGTGCGGACTCGTCCGGCGCGAGGCTCTTGCCTTTGACGCGGTTGCCTTTCTTGTCCATTCCCTCCCACTGGAAGGGGACATCGCGTTTGATCGTCTTGACGGTAGCGGTTGCTGCGGGAGCCATGCGTTAGTACTTCCTACGTCACTCGGTCGTGACGCTGTTGACTTCTTCCAGACTCGTCACACCGGACTTGACCTTTTCGAGGCCGGACCGTCGCAGATCCCAAACCCCTTCCCTGGCCGCTTCGTCGCTGATCTCCACGGCACTGCCGCCCGCGAGAATGATGCGGGCGATGGCGTCGGTGATCGGCAGAACCTGGTAGATGCCCACGCGGCCTTTGTAACCGTCCGTGCAGGACTGGCATCCCTTCGGTGAAAAAATCTTCATGCCGGCCGCGATGTCGGCTTCACTGAAGCCTTCCTTCAGCAGCGCTTCCTTCGGTACGTCCATCGGCTGCTTGCAGTTGCTGCAGAGCTTGCGCGCGAGACGCTGCGCGATGATGAGACTCACCGACGTGGCGATGGCGTAGGGCTTCACGCCCATGTCGACGAGACGCGTGAGCGTCTGCGGCGCGTCGTTCGTGTGCAGGGTGCTGAGCACCAAGTGGCCGGTCTGCGCGGCCTTGATGGCGATTTCGGCCGTCTCGAGGTCACGAATCTCACCGACCATGATGACGTCAGGGTCCTGACGCAAGAAGGCGCGCATGGCGGACGCGAACGTGAGACCGACCTTGGCGTTCACGTTCACCTGGTTCACGCCAGGCAGATTGATTTCAGACGGGTCTTCGGCCGTGGAGATGTTGGTGTCTTCACGGTTGAGAATGTTGAGACCGGTGTAGAGCGACACGGTCTTGCCCGAACCGGTGGGGCCTGTCACGAGGATCATGCCTTGCGGTCGCGCAAGATTCTTCATGTACAGGTCTTTCTGGAACGGCTCGTAGCCGAGCGCGTCGATGCCCAGCATGGCCTGCGAGGCATCGAGAATACGCAGCACGATCTTCTCGCCGAAGAGCGTGGGGCAGGTGCTGACGCGGAAGTCGATGGAGCGGTTCTTCGACAGCTTCATCTTGATGCGCCCGTCCTGTGGGACGCGGCGCTCGGCGATGTCGAGGCGCGACATGACCTTGAGACGCGCGGACAGCTTGCCGGACAGCTGCACGGGCGGCTTCGCGATTTCCTTGAGCACGCCGTCCATGCGGAAGCGCACCCGGTATTCTTTCTCGTACGGCTCGAAATGGATGTCCGACGCGCCGCGCCGGATCGCATCCAGCATGAGCTTGTTGACGAAGCGCACGATCGGCGCGTCTTCGACGTCGGCGTTGGCGCCCTTGTCGTCGAGATCTTCCTCGCCGCCGGTCACCTCGAGGCCTTCGAGATCGACGCCTTCGTCGTCGCCGCCGAGATTCGGCATCTGCGCGTCGGCCTGCTCGATGGCCTTGTCGACGGCCTTCTGCAGCTTGTCGTCTTCGACCACCACGGCTTCGACACCGAGGCCGGTGGCGAACTTGATCTCGTCGATCGCGTGGAGGTTGGTCGGATCCGCGACCGCCAGGAACAGGCGCTTGCCGCGACGGAATACCGGGAGCACCCGGTGCTTGGCCATCAGCTTGTCGGTGACCAGCTTGACGATATCGAGGTCCATGTTGACCGAATCGAGATCGAAAAGCGGTACGCCGAACTCGTTGGAGGCGGCGATGGCGATGTCGCGCGCGTTGGCGGCACCGCTGGTGACGAGCTGCGTGACCACGCTCGTCTTCTTCTCGCGCGCAGCGTTGAGCGCCTCGAGCATAGCGGCCTCTTCCACGACGCCATCCTGTACGAGGCGTTGAGGCAGACCACCCAGCCCGGAGCGTGATCCTCCGAGAGCGAGAGAAGCGTTATCGTTCATTGAGTTAGCGGCAAGCGAATCCGCGAAGTGAACCCTAGTCTACCGAAGAAGCCTGGTGCGGCAACTTGTCAAAATCCGATGGGATGGTCGCACAAGGGGTTGCGGCGCCTGCGTGATTCGCATCCCACAAAGAAGAAGCCCCTCCGGAGAGGGGCTTCCTGGTCGAGACCGATCGAGGTCGATCAGCTGCCCTTGCGGCAGACCTGGGGACGGTACTTCTGATCGATCGGGTTCGTGACGTCCGACGGGGTCGTCAGACCGGTCGGGGCGTCATGGTTACCGCAAATCCACACGACGTCGCCGTTGGTGTTGGCGGCCGGGGTCAGACCCAGCTGATTCTTGGAGGCGTCTTTGAGCTTCGAATTGGCCTGATTGCCGAACTTGATCGTGATGAGGCCAGCGGCGCCCACCGTCACGCTTTCCACGTACTTGCCCACGATCGTGCTCGCGTCACCGATACCGGCGGCCGAGTTGTCCGAGGGGAACGAACCCGTGTTCGCGAAATAGTCAGCAACCGACGCCTTCGCCGGAGCGGCAAGGTTCAGACCTTCCGTCACCTGGGCGCGAATCGTGTAGTCCTGATAGGCCGGGATGGCGATGGCGGCGAGAATGCCGATGATCGCCACGACGATCATCAACTCGATAAGGGTGAAACCCTTCTGAACAGACTTCATTTAGCTATCTCCTGAAAAACAAGCGGGGCGAAGTTCAGCGGCATGTTTGCCAGCGCGGACTGTTTTGCAAGCCATGTGCCAAGACTCCGCTGATTTACAAGTGATTGATTAAAAACAGTATTCTGCCTCTCCCGGGCACGCTTCGTGTGACATAGCGTCGTCAGGTCCTGACGACAGCTAGCACCTCGCCACGTCACAAACTGACGCTCCGTGTCAGATCGGGCTGCGACTCATGCCGCGCGGCCAGTCAGCGCGGCATCGGTTTCCGACGTGGCAGGCGTCGCGCTCTCCTCGTGGTAGTCCTCTTCCGAGTTCACGGACCAGATCTGCGACTTGTCGGAGTGATCGGCGGCAATGCAGTCCACCGCGGCGCGCGCTGCGAGCATCGAATGGTCCTGATTGTTGTAGCGGTGCATGCCATTGCGGCCGACCGGAAAGACGTTCGGACACTGGTCGAGGAAGGCGCGGACGCGCCCGATGCCCCGATACTCGCCGAAGTAAGCCGGATACGCCTTCGGCACACGCACGACGGTGCCGTCCAGCACGTCGGCCCGGTCGATGAGACCGATCTTCTCCAGCTCGCGGCTCGCGAAGTCCAGGAACGCTGGGTCCGCCATGGACCACAGCCCGTCGCCTTCGGCGCAGAAGTACTCGAGCCCGAGCCAGATCGTGTTTGGATCCACGACGAGGTAGGGACTCCAGTTGTTGAAAATCTGCAGGCGACCGAGCTTCACATCGGGCTCCTGCACGTAGATCCAGTTATCGGGCGGCATCCCGTTGGACGTAGTGACCGTACCGCTCGCGCGCATGCGGCGCACGAGCAGGCCCGCAGTCATGAAATCGCGATAGGGAAGCGCGCCCGCGATTCGCGAGACTTCCGGGTCAGCGGGTTGCAGCAGCTCGGTGAGTCGCTTCACCGGCATAGTGGAGATGAGGTAATCGCACGGCACGCGGCGTACTTCACCCGAGTCCAGGGCGCGCACGTCGACGGCCTCCACGCGGCCGTTTCGCGTTTGCAGCGCCACTACTTCGTGCCGCAGGTGAACGTGACCTCCTGCTTCGATCACGCGAGCCGTGGCTTCTTCCCACATCTGCCCGGGGCCGAACTTCGGATACAGGAATCGCTCGATGAGGCTGGTTTCCGTCCCTTTCTGGCGCGTGTCCGCGCCCGAACGGAACGGCTTCGACAGCGCGTTGAGCACGGCCTTGCTGATCGACAGGCCCTTGATGCGCTGTGCGCCCCACTCGGCGGAAATCTCCGAGCAGGGAACGCCCCAGACCTTCTCGGTGTAATCCTTGAAGAACGTGCGATACAGCTTGTCGCCGAAGCGATTGACGAGGAAATCCTCGAGTGTGCTCTCGGGCGAACGGGGCGCGAGTCGCGAACGCACATAGCTCGCGCCGATCTGCGCAGTGTAGAGCGCGCCCAGGTTCCCGAGCGTCGCGCCGTTCAGCTTCAGCGGATAGTCGAAGAACCGGCGGCGATAGAAGATGCGCGACAGGCGCGAGCGAACCAGCATCACCCGGTCAGCATCGGCACCGCGGCCCGCGCTGACGTTCAGGTTGGCGCGCTTGCCCTGGTAAGCGAGCTCGATATCCGCCGTCCCAGCGTCATCCGGAGAGACTGGCAGAAGGTTCTGCCACCACTGCATCACCCAATCGGACTTCGAGAAGAATCGATGCCCGCCGAGATCCATGCGGTTGCCGCGATAGTTGATCGTCTTGGAGATGCCGCCGACCTGTTTGTCTGACTCGAACACGATGGGGCGGACGCCGGTTCGTTGCAGCAACTCCAGCGCTGCGGTCAGACCCGCTGGCCCTGCACCTACGACAATTGCTGTCTTCGTTGTCTCAGTCATGCGCTTGATTGCAAACAGGTGTGGCGGGCGAAAACAGGACACGTTGCCGCAGCACGAAGTTCGTGCAGAACGTGAAGCCGGCAGCGAGCACTTTGCCGACCATGAAGTTGAGCGCCAGCACGGCGACAGCGATGTGCATGATGGCCGCGTTGACAATCAGGCCGGCGGCGCCGAGCGCGATGAATGATGAGAACTCCAGCGTCCGACTCGTCATGCGCCGCTTGTCGAATACCCACCATATCGAGAGTACATAGACCACCGCACCCCCGCAGATGAATGAAATGGTGGCGGCAATGAGGTAATGCATGTGAAAGGCGGTGACGAGCAGCGCAAGCACCGTCATATCGACGCCCAGACCGAATCCGGATGCCAGGCCATATCCGCCAACCTGACGAATCAGCCGTCGCATCGATGCGGGTTCAGTCACGGGCCGGCTCACACCGATAGAGTTTGTAGCCCTGATATCGCTCTGTCGCATTGGCAGGAGCGTTGGCGACAGGTTCCGCCAGCATGTTCTTGGTGGTGACGACGAAGCGGAGGTCCGGAGCCTCCGCACAGAGCTGGCGCAGGGATACGGGCTGGGCAGATCTCGCGATGACCGCGGCCTTGGTGTCCTTGCCATTGAGCTGATTGTTTCGCCATGCCGCGTTCGGTTCGGTCGACAGGTAGGCCTCGACTCTATCGACGCGGCCCTTCATCACCGCAGCGGCCTCGCGCGAGAACAGGCCAGTGGTTTCCTGGAGGTTCGAGATGTAGCTCGGTCGCTGCAAGAGCATCCAGGTCGAAACCGGACCGTCGAACCACATCACTTCCGTACGCGGCGGGATCAGCGCGCGCCACTCCGCGAACGCCGCGACATCCCGGCTGTACCAGCGAGCCCCGAGCTCGCGCGCGGAAAATGGCAACAGGCAAAGGAGCATCGCGAGTGAAACGACCGCAATGCCGGCGCTTGGCGCCCGGGCGGTGACCCTGGTTGAGAGAACGTAGAGGAGCAGGAATCCCGCGACAGGCAACGCGCCACTTCGGCAGACCGCGCGGATGTCACGCAGGAACTGCGGCGCTTCCGAAAACTCAGGGGAGCTGACGATCAGGAACATCGTAGCAACGTGATACGTCGCCGCGATCGCGAGCACTGCGACGGCGCCGCCAAACAGGAGCTTTTGCGAGCGCTCGGGCAGCGAGGTGGCGCCTCGCTTTGCTGCGACGACGGCCACGAGCGCCAGCAGTGCGATAGCGGCTCCATAGCGCTCGCTCATGAACAACCAGGCTGCGGCCAGCAGCAATGCCGCAATTCGTCCGAGGAATCCTAGCGACCATGCCGCCTGGATGATGAGCGGCAGCAGAATGATCGAGAGCAGCGTCCCGACCCAAAGCCATCGATAGGGCTGCGCCTGCACCACGAGCACGAGGTGCATGAGATCGCCTGCGACGTAATTGACAGCGATGCCCATGGCCCCAGCGACGAGGCTTGCGATGCACAGCGCGCGGATGTGGAGGCGCTCCCCGAGCAGCAGCGCGCCCGCGACGAGCGTGACAGCCGTAACGGCAAGCGGTGCCCATGTCGCCAGCTTCCACAGGGACGGCCACAGATAATCCAGGCCCCAGCGAAGCAGTGTTTCCCAGCCCGGGTCGAACACGATCTGGTGGCCACGCAGGCTTAGCGCGGCGAGCGTTGCACCGGCCGCAATGGCGCCTCCCGCGACGATCAGCAGCTTGGTTCGAATGCTCAGTGGGCTGGCAAGCAAGGCGACGACGAAGCCACCCATCGCCATCAGGGGATGGAGCAGCATTCCGATCAAGCCGAGCGCGACGGCGAGCCACACACGGCCACGGAGAAACGCCACGAGCCCGAGGATCACCATCGTTTCCGCGAACGGGCGGGGCGTCGCGAAATCTTCGAGCACCCTGAATATCTGTCCGGGGCCGTACACGGCCGGCAGCGCACACAGCAGCGCGATACCGAGCCAGACGAGCCGTGCAGGCATCAGCATGCGTGCCAGCAGAATCGTGGCCAGGATGAAACCCGCCTGAGCCAGGCACGTGAGAATGACCGCGGCGTTCTCGATGCCGAACAGTCGCATCGCCGAGGCGTACAGCGGACTGAAAATAGTGAACTGGTCCTGCGAGCCAAAGCGCAGGAAGACATCGTTTGCGTACAGGTCTGGATGCAGGCGGGCCAGTCCCTGGATCAAATAGATCTGCGCATCATGGGTGAGACCGACGAAGGGGTGTCGCAGGATCCACAGGACAAGCATCCCGCACAGGAGCGTGATCGCGGGCAGGAACTGCTGCCACTTCTTCAACTCGGCCGCTTCCATCGAGCCGTCAGCTGTAGCGTTCTCCGCTGTCACTCGGCGCTTCCGTTGTGTGCGACGGGGGAACTCGGTGGCGCGGCCGACCAGACCTGCCCGTACCGATCTGTGTGCACGCGGTGATAAGTGGGAAAGTGTTTCTTGATTGCAGCGGCCGTCGCATCCTCGCCGATGTTGACCATACGCACGACGTCCTTGCGCAGGAACGGGTCGTTCTGCACGAGGTCGTACGCATAAAAGCCAACGCCGCTCTGCACTACGATGCGCGGCTCGGTACCGGCGTAGCCAGGGTACTGAGAAAGATGATCTGTCATGAATTCGTTCATCTGCGAAGCGCGGAGCCCGACGCCGACAAAGAGGCTCAGCAGCGCGCAGGCAACGACGTAAGCGCGAAGGTTTGCGGCGGGCAACGCCGAATCAGATGCAGCGGCGTGATTCTGCTCTTTCGCCATCGGGAACACGAAAGCAGTGGCCAGCACCGGCAGCACTAGCCACGCGGAGTGGAAATAGCGGAAGCCCCAGCCGTGGCCCTGGTCTGCGGGCACGAACAGATAACCTGCCAGCGTCAACAAACCAGCGGCGGCGAATGTGAGCATCCGCGAGTCCATGCGGCTGCGCCATGCGCCCGCGGCCGCAAGAAGCAGCAGGCACGGCACCGACCACAACAGGATCTTCGCGAGGCCGACCAGCCGCGCGAAGTACACCCCCGCGGTTGGCAAGGCGAACGCGTTAGCTGCGGTGCCTGCGGCACTGGTCGCGCTCTGCGTAAGGTCACCGAGATACCAGAACCAGCCAATGCCCAACAAAAGTGAGAGCGGCACATAACCCGCGCAGAGTGCGACGAGCTTCGACACAGGCTTTTCCTGCGTCGCGAGCCACACGAACCACGGCAAGGCGAACAAGGCGTGTGGTACGGGGTTGTGCAGCGTCAGCGCGATCGAGCCGACCACGCCTGCCGCGATGAGCCGTCCCGTCGTGGGCTGCAGCAGCAGGAGGGCGAAGATGGCATTTGCCAGCATGTGCGCCGTCATCGAGTAATACGAAATGCCATCGGCGAAAAACACGGGCGACGCAATCGTGAAGAGCGTCACCAGTCCGGCCGCTTCCACGCTTTGGAAGAGTCGCCGCGAGAGCTTGTTCAGGACGACGATCGTGACGCCCGACAGCACGCCATTGCATGCCCAGGGAATCCCGAGCCATGTGAATGGCGTGAGGAGCAGCGCGAACGACGGCCAGTATTTCGACGCGACTTCGCCGGTCGTTTTCGAGGTGCTGAGGAAGACTTGCTGGAATCCTTCGGGGACCAGCAGGTTCAGCAGGTCCGGTGGAAAGTGGCCGGACAGGTGACCCGCCGCGAAGGCCTTGCTCTGGAAAGCCGCGGCATACTCGTCCATCGATAGCGGCTGGTTGTGATAGATCAGCAGCGCGCCGATCGAGAACAGGACGGCCACCGCGCCGCCGATCAGGTAGGGGTGCTGTCCTGTCCAGCGCAGCAACCGGTCGATGCCATCCCATCGTGGGACGAACAGGGCGACAAGCAGAATGCCGAGCGCGAGCAGGGCGGCGCTGTAGTCGAAATAGGTGAACAGCGCGAAAAAAATCGGTGCGAGCCCGTGAAGGTCGCCCTCGAAGCGAAGCTGCCGGATCCAGAGCACGCATGCGGCCATGATGAGGCCGCCAAGGATCAGCAGTGCGCGCACGGCCGTGGAATGTCCCACCGGCAGGCGCGCGAAGATTCCCCTGCCTGGACTACTCGCGTTCATGCGCCAGATTATGTGTCAGCCGTCGCGGCCCGTGATGTGAGGCATTGCGCATCTGGTTGTCGTCAGACTACGGTAAAGGACTGAATCGACAAGGGGTATCGTGCGTACGATTGCATTGCATGCGGTGAGTCTCGCGATTGCGCGGGGCGGGCCAATGGGCAGCCGTGTGCTGCTGCTCCTGGCGGTGGCCCGATTCTCCTCATCGCAATCGCTTGCTCATGCTTCTTACGCTGTCGCTATAGCGGAGGCGGTGCGCATCGTCGCAGACGGTGGCATGGAGATGTGGGCGTTACGCGAGATCGGGCGCGCGTCGGGACCGGCCGAGGAAGCCCAGTCAACCGCGGCCATGGCCGTTATCAAGCTGGTCTATGGTCTGATCGGCGGCCTGCTTGCGGCGAGCATCCTGTTGCTGACCTCCAACGCCGGTGTGCCGCTTGCGCTGCTCGCGGCCCTGTTCGTGCTTGCTGGTGAGCTATTTGCGGTCGGTCTCATCCATCACGTCTCCCGATCGACTCCACAGAAGCTGGTGCCGATTTCGATTCTGGCGGCGGCCGCCACCGTAACCGGCGGCATTTTTGCCCTTGCGCAGGGAGCCGATGCCGTCTGGGCAGTCGCAATCGCCGCCGCGGTGGAATTGATCGCCGGCCTCTATGTGGCCGGCAGTCTCATGGCCTCGAAGGCGTTGGTCATCAGCCCAGGCACGGCGGCTCGTAGCCTAGTAGCGATGCGGCAGTCGTTTCCGACCACTGTGTACAGCGCGGTCGTTGCGCTCCATTCGAGACTCGATGCCATCGCGCTGAATCTCTTTTCGGCCTCCGCACTGGCCCTGTATTCGGTCGCCTTCCGGGCGACCCAGCCGTTCCTGTTTGCCTTCGGTGCCGTTGCGCTTGCCATGTATGGCTCGCAGACACGGGAGAGGGATCGCTCTCCGGAACAGTCGCGACGCGCGCTGCGCAGATCGCTGATTACCGTCTTTTTCTCGACCTCCGCCGCGGCGGTGCTGGTGTACGCCGTTTGCGCGTGGCTCATCGTGAAAATCATTCCGGCGTATGCGGGTTCACTCGGCGCACTGCAGATTCTCTGTGCGCTGATGCCGGTCATCGCAGTCAACTGCATCGGCATGTATGCGCTCGCGGGGCAGGGCCGTTTCGGAGCGTTGCTCGGTGTCGCCACTGCGAATCTGATTGCCGTGGCCATCCTGCTCGCGGTGCTGGTGCCCATTCAGGGGGCTGAGGGCGCCGCTTGGTCCTTGTTGGGAAGTCAGCTCGTGGGCTCGGTCTTCCTGTTCGTGCTACATGTCCGTGCCAGGCTGGAACGAGCTGTCGCGTGAGGATCGCTGTCGTCCACGAATGGCTCATCGACTGGGCCGGATCCGAGCAGGTCGTGCAGCAGATTCTGGCGTGCTATCCCGACGCCGATCTGTTCGCGCTTGCTGATTTTCTGCCGGATACGCTTCGTGAGCGGGTGCTCAACAAGCGCGCGACCACCTCGTTCCTGCAGCGGATGCCGTTCGCCAGGGAATCGCTCTGGAAGTACCTGCCCCTGATGCCCTCCGCCGTGGAGCGCCTCGATCTGTCGGGATACGACCTCGTAATCTCGAGCTCGCATGCCGTGGCGAAGGGTGTCCGCAAGCGACCAGGCCAGATTCACGTGTGTTACGTGCATTCGCCCATGCGCTATGCGTGGGATCTCGAAGATCAATACTTGCGCTCCCCGGAGCTGCGCGGCGCCGCCCGCCAGTTCCTGGCTCGCCGGATCTTCCGCTATCTACGCCGGTGGGATGTGCGCACGGCCGCGAATCCCGATGCTCTGGTCGCCAACTCGCGATTCGTGGCTGCACGGATCGCGCGCACGTGGAAGCGTGATGCGCACGTCATCCATCCGCCTGTCGATACCGAACGCTTTACGACTCGTTCGGACAAGGAAGATTTCTTCCTGTGTGCGTCGAGGTTGCAGTTCTACAAGCGCACTGACGTGATCGTGAAAGCCTTTGCTTCGCTCCCCGACATGAGACTGATCGTGGTGGGCGATGGGCCACAACGCCAGGAACTGGAGGCGATGGCGCCAGCGAACGTGTCCTTCGTGGGTTACCAGTCGGACGACGCACTGAAAGATTATTTGCAACGGGCGAAGGCGCTCCTGTTCGCGGCCGAGGAGGATTTCGGCATCCTCCCGGTGGAAGCGCAGGCCTGTGGCACGCCGGTGATCGCGTTCGGCCAGGGCGGTGCGCTCGAAACCGTGCGCGGTCCCGAGACGGCGACGCCGACTGGCGTATTCTTTCCGCGTCAGGAGCCTGCCGATGTCGTCGAAGCCATCCGCCTTTTCCTTGCGAACGGCTCGCGGTTCACGCCCGGGGCGTGTCGCGCGAATGCGCTGGAATTCGGCATCGGGCGCTTCCGGGAGGCATTTCGCGGATTCGTGGAGGGCGTGGTGAGCGAACGGGCGGGCGTACGATGAGCCCCGGAGTGCGGCTGCAGAGATCCGATGAGCGGGACGTGCATTCCCAGTACGGCGAGGACGGCGTGCTCGCACGCATCTTCGCGACTCTGGGGGTCGATGACGGTGTCGCGGTCGAGTTCGGCGCGTGGGATGGAGTGCATCTGTCGAACACGGCGGCGCTTCGCGAGCGCGGCTGGGTCAGCGTCCTGATCGAAGGCGATCCGGAAAAGGTGCAGCGGCTGCGCGCCCTCGAGGATGAAAAGACCGTCGTCGTCGGTGCAATGGTGGCGGCGGAAGGCGAATGGTCGATCGATGCCATCCTCGACCGGCATCGCATCGAGGAAGTGGAGTTGCTGTCGATCGATATCGACGGCGACGACATCCACATGCTGACGCACCTGCGACGGCGGCCGCGGGTGATCTGCATCGAGTTCAATCCGACGATTCCTCCTCCGATCGCCTACGTCAATCCTCGGGGTACCTGCAGAGGCTCGTCGCTTGCGGCACTGGCCGAAGTCGCCAAGCAGCTCGGCTATGAGCTGGTCTACGCGACCTTCTGCAACGCCTTCTTCGTGAGGCGGACGGACGCGGCCGCTTTTGTCGCGTTGGATGTATTCGCGGCCTATCACCTCCAGGCACGACCGGTACTCGCGTCCCTTTACGATGGACGATTCCTGGTGCAGAACCCGCCGTGGGGGCTGTATCGACACGCGTGGTCCACGTTGCCCGTGTACGTGCCGGCCGTGCCGCGGATGCTGCTTGGCTGGCCGCCCACTTTGTCCCGCGTGCTGCTGGCCTATCTCTACTGCGCAGTCGCAGCGCCGTTCTTCTACGTGGGTACCCTCGTGAAGGAGGGCATCCGGCAGATCCGCTGGCGCTCGCGAAGCTGAGGCTCGGGCAGCCTATTCCAGACCCGCATCACAGCAGGCCTGCTCGGCTATTGTTACGTTGCCGTGAGCTGGTATATCTGGCCGATCTATGACCACTCCTCTCGTTACCGCCGTCATGCCCTGCCTCAACGAGGAGCGCACGTTGGCTACGTGCATCCGCAAGGCACAGCAATGCTTCCGCGACCTTGGCATCGAGGGCGAGGTTGTCGTGGCCGACAACGGCTCGACGGACGGCTCGGTCGCGCTGGCGGAGTCTCTCGGTGCACGCGTGGTTCATCAAAGCGTCCGCGGATATGGCGCCGCGCTCACCAAGGGAATCGAGGAGGCCCGCGGCGAGATCATCGTGATGGCGGACGCGGACGACTCCTACGACTGGCTCGCGATGCGGCCGTTCATCGAGCGCATTCGCGAAGGCTACGACCTCGTCATGGGCAACCGGTTTTCCGGGGGCATCGAGCCGGGCGCCATGCCGCCGCTGCACCGTTATCTGGGCAACCCCGTTTTGTCGGCGCTCGCGCGCTTCACATACCGCGCGCCGGTGGGCGACTTCCACTGCGGCATGCGGGCATTCACCAAAGCCGCGTTCACGCGGATGAAGGTGCGCACCACGGGAATGGAGTTCGCCACCGAGATGGTCGTGAACGCTGTGCGATCCGGCCTGCGCATCACGGAGGTGCCGACGAAGCTACGTCCCGACGGACGTAATCGCCCGCCGCACCTGCGATCATTTCGCGACGGCTGGCGGCATTTGCGCTTCATCGTCACATACGCACCGAACTATCTGTATCTCGCGCCGGGCATCCTCATGGCGTTGCTCGGCATGGTCATGGTGGCTGCGCTGGCGGGCGGGCCGATCAAGATCGGTGACTGGTATTTCGGCATCCACTTCCTGGCGCTCGGCTGCGGGTTGACGCTGACGGGCTTCAACGTGGTGCTGCTCGGGGTGATCGCGAAGCTCGTCGCCGGCGCACAGATCGCGCAACCTCATTCACGCGTCATCCGCTTCGCCCTCAATGTGTTCACGCTCGAGGGCGGACTCATTGCCGGCGGGCTGCTGTTCCTCGGCGGCGTCGGCATCGATGCCACGATTCTGATGAAGTGGCTCGCGTCGCATCGCGGCGCGCTCGACGACACCGTGCATCTGGTGTTCGTGGCCACATTGCTCATCGTGCTCGGTCTCAACATCGCCTTCAGCTCATTCCTGCTCGCGATGATGGCGGCGGATCGCCGCGGTGGCCCGGTGGACGAGAACGCGCCCGCGGCTACCGCGCGAAATGATGAAGCCCACGTGTCAAGGATTCGACCCGCATGAGTTCCACTCAAGATCTGCATTCCGACCGCGTGAGCCGCGAGGCCACGTACCACGAGTCCGTATTCGAGGAAAGCGCTCGTCTGCAGCAGCGCTTCGGCCACGTGTTTGTGTGCCCGAACGCAGTGCACGCCGAGGAGGTGCATCTGGCCGCCATTCAGGCGGCGGTCACCGGCAAGGTCGTGCTGGACTACGGTTGTGCGGAAGGCGACTTCACCGAGCTGCTCCTCGGATCGCGCCCGCAAGCCGTGTACGGAATTGATCTCGGCGAGAAGGCGATCGAAAGAGCGCAGGCGAAGAACCTGCCCGGCGCCACGTTCGTGGTGGGTGACGCTCATAAACTGCCGTGGCCCGATCAGCACTTCGATGTGATCGTGGGGCGCGCCATCCTTCACCATCTCGATCTGGAGATGGCGACGCGGGAGATCCTGCGCGTGCTACGGCCCGGCGGCAAAGTGTTCTTCGTGGAGCCGCTCTATCACAACCCGCTGACGATGCTGTTCCGCTGGCTCACCCCCGCGGCCAGAACGGTCGATGAGAGGCCGCTCACCCGTGAGCAGGTGCTGCGGATCGGCTCGAACTTCAAGAAACAGCAGCATGGCTTTTCGTTGCTGGTGTCCATGGTCGGTGGGGCGATCACCTCGCTCATTCCCGGCGTCGGGCCGTCGAACTGGCTGCTGAAAGTGACCGACCACATGGACCGGTTGCTCGCCCACACACCACTCAGATGGTGGATGGGGCACATCTACCTGCGCTACGAGGATCCGCGCTAGCTCGCGCTTGCCTCGGCCAGCACGGCGCCGATTGCCGCCGCCGTGGCGTTCCAGCTGAATGCCGCTGCACGCCGCGTCCCTTTTTCGACGAGGCTCTGGCGTAGCGCGGATTCATAAACCACTTGATCCAGCGCGGCCGCAATCGCTTCCGTGTCGCCCGGGTCCACCAGCACCGCCGCATCGCCCGCAATTTCCGGGAGGGAGGTGCGATTCGACGTGATCACCGGCGACCCGCACGCCATCGCTTCCGCGACGGGCAGGCCGAAACCTTCGAACAGCGAAGGCATGGCGAGTGCGAGTGCGCCCCGGTAGTACCGCGGCAGCATCTCATCTGACACCGAGCCCGCGAACTCCACGCATGAACTCAGTGCGGGCTCCGCCAGCCACCGGCGCGTCTCGGGCGTCGGCTGCCCCGTGACCAGCAGCTTCACTTCACGTCGTGCGCGGGATCGCGCGAGCGCGCGCGCCAGTCGTTCCAGATTCTTGTGGGGGGCCTGGCTTCCGACGAACAGGATGTAGGGAAACCCGGGTGAATGACGTTCACCGACGGGCGTGAAAGACGCGCTCACCCCATTGCCGACATTCACCACGGACTGTTCCGGGATACCGGCCCACTCGGCGATCTGACGCCGGGAGAACTCCGAGACCGTCAGCACGCGCGCGGCACGCCGGCACGCGGGCTTCACGATCATCGCGAAGTAGGCGCGCTTGAGCACCGTGGTGTTCGGCGCGAAGTGCACATAGTTGAGATCGTGAACCGTGAAGACGAGCGGGACACGAGGTGTGGCGACGGGTGCGTTGAAACCAGGCGAGAAGAACACGTGTGGCCGGACGCGGCGGACTTCTCGCGCCAGCCGCCACGGATCGAGCGGATGGAACAGCGGGAGCGACGCCTGCAACGGCTGCAGCTGTGGCAGTCGCTGTGCGATTTCCGTCGCGAAGCGCGCGATGCCGTGCGGCCCGGACCAGCGGCTGTCGTACAGGATCATGGCCCCGCCTGCGGATCGTTACTCGATCCCGAGTTTCTTGATCCGGTAGCGCAGCGCGCGGAAGCTCATCCCCAGCAGCTTGGCGGCCGCGGTCTTGTTGTAGCGTGTCTTCTCGAGCGCCTTCACGATCGCATCCCGCTCGATGTCTTCGAGCTGCTCGCCGAGCGCGCCCGCGCCGACCGGAGCCGCTGCAGGCACGATCGCATCGGGCTGCGGCCGAACCGTCGCGCGCACCTTGATGTTGTCGGCCGTGATGAGGCCGCCCGTGCACAGCGTGACCGCGCGTTCGAGCACGTTTTCCAGCTCGCGCACGTTGCCAGGAAAGCCGTAATTCTCGAGGATCTGCAGCGCCTCGGCGTCGAGGTGCGGCGGCTCCATCTTCATGCGGCGGGACAGGCGCTGGAGCACGTTGTCCGCGAGCTCCGGCACGTCTTCCGGCCGTTCGCGCAAGCTGGGCACGCGCATCTCGATGACGTTGATGCGATAGAAGAGGTCCTCGCGGAAGCGCCCTTCGGCGACCAGCTGCGCGAGATTCTTGTGGGTGGCGGAAAGAATGCGCACGTCTACCGTCTCTTCGCGGGCCTCGCCGATCGGACGCACCGTCTTCTCCTGCACCACGCGGAGCAGTTTCACCTGCATGTGCAACGGCAGGTCCGCCACTTCGTCGAGGAAGAGGGTGCCGCCTTCCGCGCTTTGCACGAGGCCTTTCTTGTCCGCAACGGCGCCCGTGAAGCTGCCGCGCTTGTGACCGAAGAGCTCGCTCTCCATCAGCTCCGTGGGAATGGCGCCGCAGTTCACCGCGACGAACGGCCCTTCGGCGCGCGCGCCGCTGTCATGAATCAGGCGCGCCACGAGCTCCTTGCCGGTGCCGGATTCGCCGAAGATGTGCACCGGAGCCTGGCTGCGTGCCACGCGCGCGATCATCTCGCGCAACTGCTGCATGGCCTGCGAGCGCCCGATGAGGCGCGGGCCGGGTGCTGCCGTCGTGGTTGCGCTGCCGTCCGCCCGCGTGCCGAGTCGAATAGCGCTGCCCACGAGCTTGCGCAGGACGCCGAGATCCAGCGGCTTCGACACGAAGTCGAAGGCGCCGAGCTTGAGCGCGCGCACGGCGGATTCGACGTTGCCGTGCGCGGTGATCACCGCCACCGGCACCTGCGGAAAATATTCCTGGATCCAGCCGACGAGATCGAGCCCATCGCCATCCGGCAGGCGCATGTCGGTGAGGCACAGGTCGAAGTGGCCGCCTTTCAGCAGCTTCTGCGCCGTGCCGACGTCGGAAGCGGTACGCGTGTCCATGCTCATGCGCGAGAGCGTGAGGCTCACGAGCTCCAGCAGGTCCGGCTCATCGTCCACTATGAGTACGGTCGGTTTGGTCATGAGGCCCTGATCGAAATCGATACCGTCATCGTAACTCCCAGCGGGTGGGATCGGCGAATACCAGACGGAAAAGACTGCCGCCGCCCGCGCGGTTCTCGTACAGGAGCGAGGCGCCGTTCGTCTGCGCAAGCTCCCGTGCCAGGAACAGGCCGAGGCCGGTGCCGCCACGGCCGCTCGTGAAGAAAGGTTCGAAGATACGCTCGAGGTTTTCCGTGCTGACGCCCGGTCCCCGGTCGCCGATCTCGAGGAACGGCCGCGATCCCGCCAGCAGGCGGCCGGCGCGCACTTCGATCGCCGCGCTGTCGCTGTCCGCGCAGCCGTGCCGGATGGCGTTGTCGCACAGATTCCAGACAATCTGATGAAGCTGGGACGGGTCGGCCCGCACTTCGAGCGTCTCGCCCGGCACCGTCAGCGTCAGGCGTTCCTGCGGCCACTGCATCGTCTCGCAGAACTCGGCTCGAAATTCATCCAGCCACTCCTGCAGCGACAGCCGTTCCGGGCGCGTGGCCTCACGGCGGGACAACTGCAGGACGTTGTTGATGATCGTGCTGACGCGGTCGGCATTGCCGCGGATGATCTCGGTGAGCCGCTTGTCCTGCGGCGAGAGCTGGTCGGACTCGGCGAGCAGCTGGCCGGCATGGCTCATCGCGCCGACCGGATTGCGGATCTCGTGCGCGATGCTCGCCGACAGCCGGCCTAGCGCCGCGAGCTTCGACTGCTGCGCCTTTTCCTCGATGAGACTCATGTCCTCCAGGAAGATCAGCACCGGCGGCGGGCTCACGCCCCCCAGCGGTGCAAAGTGGGGCCGCACGAGGCGCCCGCCGTCCGCGGCGACGAAAGCCTGGCCGGGATCGACGGGCCCACCGGTGGTCTGCCGCCAGGTTTCCAGTAGAAAGAGGAGTCGCGGGGAGGCTTCGCCGAGCAGTGCGCCGGGATAGGCGCTGCGATCCCCCAGCATCTGCGCCGCCGACTCATTGATGAGACGGATGCGGTCCGAGTTATCCACAACCAGGATGCTCTCGCGCAGGTGCTGCACGATGTACTGCGAGAGCTGCGCCATGTTGGCGAGGTCCACTTCCTGCTTGCGGACCAGCGCCTCGCTTTCGCGCAGCCGGTTTGCAATGGGCCACACGAACAGCGCCACGGCGAACAGCACGGCGCCCAGCACACCGGCGTTGGTGTAGTCCGCAACCAGGCTGTCGCCGCCCAGGTTCGCGAAGATCTGCTGGGCCAGCATGGCCAGCGCGGCCATGGACGCGATGAGGAAGGCGTCCCGGTTGTCGCCGAGCACTGCGGTCGCGCCCACAGGCAGCACGAGCAGGATGCCGAGGCCGCTGCCGACGCCGCCCGAGGAGTACAGGATGACGGCGATGGCGACCGAATCGACTGCCGCGTTCAGCAGTGCCACCCGGCGGATGCTCGGCCAGGACAGCCGCCGCGCGACCACCATGAGCACGCCCACGAAGAAATAGATCAGGCACGAGGTCAGGAACAGGCTGGGCTGCGCGGTGACCAGCACCGCCTGCGACCCAGGCAGAAACGTGATGGCGAGCAGCACCAGCGGCACGAGCAGCCGGTAAAGGTTCACGAGTCCGATGACGCGCCACGCGAGATCGCTCGGGGCGGTGGCGGGTGACGCTACGCTGGCCGGCATGAGGCGAGAAAAGAGCTCGGAGACCCGTGAAACCGGTGATGCGCGACTCTAGCAGAGTCACGGTTGGCAAAAAGGCGACCCGGTTCGCGCCTTGCGCGCCCACGCTGAACAGGCGGCAAAAACCACGCTTTTTGCCGCCGGAAACTGCGTAGGGTCTCGAAAAAATCGTCAGGAGACGATTTTTTCCAATAAGCCCATGGTAGCCACCCCCGTGGGTTTGCTGGAGAATACGCGCCCCCGTTTGGAAGGCCTCACCCTGCGATGAACCTGCACGAGTATCAGTCGAAAGATGTATTCCGGCGCTACGGCATCCCGGTGCCGCCCGGCAAAGTGGCGAACTCCGTCGAGGAAGCGGCGGCTGCGGCCGAAGCGCTCGGCGGGCCCGTTTGGGTGGTGAAGGCCCAGGTGCACGCGGGCGGCCGCGGCAAGGCCGGCGGCGTCAAGGTCGTGAAAGACGTTGCGGCGGTCCGCAAGGCCGCGGAAGGCATGCTCGGCCAGCGCCTGACGACGAAGCAGACCGGCCCCGAAGGCCTGCCGATCCATTCCGTCTACGTCGAATCCGGCTCGGACATCGAGCGCGAGATTTACCTGTCCCTCACGCTGAATCGTGAGAAGGGGCGCGTTGCCGTGATCGCCTCGGCCGCGGGCGGCATGGATATCGAAGAGGTCGCCGCGCACACGCCGGAGAAGATCCTGAGCGTGAATCTCGATCCGGCCGCCGGGCTGCAGCCGTATCAGTGCCGCAAGCTCGCGTTCGGCCTGGGGCTCACCGGCAAGCAGGTCGGCGAGTTCCAGTCGATCGTCATGGGCCTTGCGAAGCTCTACAACGAGCAGGACGCGAGCCTCGTCGAGGTGAATCCGCTCATCGTCACCAAGGCAGGCAACCTCGTGGCGCTCGACGCCAAGATCAACATCGACGCGAACGCGGTGTTCCGTCACGCCGACCTTGCGAAGCTGCGCGATACGTCGCAGGAAGATCCGGTCGAGCGCAAGGCGGCCGAGCACGATCTGAACTATGTGTCGCTGGATGGTGACATCGCCTGCATGGTGAACGGCGCGGGCCTCGCCATGGCGACGATGGACCTCATCAAGCTGCACGGCGGCCAGCCCGCCAACTTCCTCGATGTCGGCGGCGGCGCGACGGCGGAGCGTGTCACGGCGGCGTTCGAGCTGATCCTGTCGAACAAGAAAGTCCGCGCGATCCTCGTGAACATCTTCGGCGGCATCGTCCGTTGCGACATCATCGCCGAAGGCATCATCACTGCCGTCACGAACGTGGGCGTGCAGGTTCCGGTCGTCGTACGACTGGAAGGCACCAACGCGCCGAAGGCGCGGGACATGCTGAAGAACAGCGGCCTCACCATCACGGCTGCTGCCGATCTTACTGACGCCGCGCGCACTGTCGTGGCCCTCGCCGCGAAAGGGCGTAAATGAGCATTCTGATCAATCGCAATACGCGCGTTATCTGTCAGGGATTCACGGGCAAACAGGGTACCTACCACTCCGAGCAGTGCCTCGCTTACGGCACCAAGCTGGTCGGTGGTGTCACGCCTGGCCGTGGTGGCGAAACGCATCTGGGCCAGCCTGTGTTCAACACCGTCGCCGATGCCGTGAAGGACACGGGCGCGACGGCCAGCATGATTTACGTGCCGGCCTCGGGTGCCGCCGACGCCATTCTCGAAGCCGCGGATGCAGGCATCGAGCTGGTGGTCTGCATCACCGAAGGCGTTCCGGTGAACGACATGGTGCGTGTGAAGGCCGCGCTGGCCAGCACCGGCACGCGACTCGTCGGGCCGAACTGCCCCGGCGTGATCACGGCGGACGAGTGCAAGATCGGCATCATGCCGGGCTTCATTCACAAGAAGGGCGCGGTCGGCATCGTGTCGCGTTCGGGCACGCTCACGTACGAAGCCGTGTTCCAGACGACGAATGCCGGCCTTGGCCAGAGCACTTGCGTCGGCATCGGCGGCGATCCGGTGCGCGGCATGAATTTCGTGGATGTGCTCGAGCTGTTCGAGCGTGATCCGCAGACGGAAGGGATCATCCTCGTCGGTGAGATCGGCGGCAGCGATGAAGAGGCTGCGGCCGCGTTCATCAAGGATTACGTGTCGAAGCCGGTGGTCGCATACATCGCCGGGGTGACGGCGCCGCCGGGCAAGCGCATGGGCCACGCGGGCGCGATCGTCGCCGGTGGCAAGGGCACTGCCGCGGACAAGTTCCGCGCGCTCGACGAGGCTGGCGTGCGCACGGTGAAGTCTCCTGCCGAGCTCGGCTCGGCGATGGCCGAGCTGCTGAAGGTTCGCCGCGCCAAGCGTAAAGCCGACGCCGCGGCCGCCCGCAAAGCTGCCGAAGCCGAAGCCGCGGAGGCCGCGGCCAACGAAGCCGCCTTCGAAGAACGCAACGCCGGCGGCACCAAAGTCTCCCGCGCCGTTGCCGC
>Ga0268266_10002054_pt1 | contig 22324 bp, 22 predicted proteins | sample KBSS13metaG_FD_190356 | JGI IMG/M metagenome (GOLD analysis project Ga0268266, IMG submission 190356) | Switchgrass rhizosphere microbial communities from Kellogg Biological Station, Michigan, USA - KBS S1-3 metaG (SPAdes) (version 2) | ecosystem: Host-associated > Plants > Roots > Rhizosphere... | reverse complement strand
AAGCCCTTCCGTTCGGCCTCGAGGTCGGTGACCCGGTGGTCCTGCTCGAAGACGACACCCATGGCCGCGATCCGGGCGATCTCCGCGTCGAGGACGTCGCGCGGCAGCCGGTAGGCGGGGATGCCGTAGCGCATCATCCCGCCTGGCCGCGGTCCGTTGTCGCGGACGACGACAGCGGAAGATGGATCATGCACGCAGCTCCATCGAAGGCCGAGCTTCGGGCGCTTGCCCTCGGGTAGGTCCTTGACCAACGCGTCGACGGCCTCAAACAACGCCTGGCCGGCCTGCCGCGCGTTCTCCTTGTCGACCAGGAACGACAGCCAACTCGGCAGGAACGAGTACTGCATCGAAACAATCGCGGTGTCGCCGTTGTACATGTACTCCAGCGCGGAGGCCTCCGCCTCGTTGATCCAGCCGGTGCCGGTGGTGGTGGCGACGGCGACCACCGCGCGGTTCAGCCCGCCTTCTCGGCGCAACTCCTCGGCGGCCAGCTTGGCCGTGGCCTTGATGCCGTCGGCGGAATGCAGTCCCGCGTAGGCCCGGATCGGTTCGATCGCCGGTGCGCCGTTGAACTTGGTGAGCTTGTCGATTGTCGGGCCCGCAGAAACGAATACCCGGCCCTGATGGCCCAGCGACTCCCAGCTGGCCAACGACTCCGGCCCGCCGGACCGCAGCTTCGACGTGGGCGCCGGGAAATCGGGGTCGGTTTCATCGTTGACTGCAGAAAACGTCTTGTTGATGGTGCTCATCGCGACACGAGCCACCACGCCATTGAGTAGCGCGATGGTCAACGCCAGAAGCAGCCCGACCACGATGACGGCCGAAATGCGCGGCGGCACAAAGCGATCACCCTTGCGCACCAGGAACCGCACCAATCTGCCGATCAGCTGGCCGATTTCGACAAACACGAAAAGCACGACGATCGACAGCACAGCGGTCAGCGGGTGGTCCCAGAACCCAAGGCGCGGAACGCCGTTGAGGTCGCGAACATCGTCCTGCCACACGTGGAAGTAGATGATCATCACGATCTGGCCGACGATGCCGATGACCACCAAGCCGATCCATGCCTGTCGCGGCGCGGGTGGACTGCTGTCCTTCGAACGCATGTAGCGCACCAGCCAGACCGCGAACACACCGATGCCGTACCCGATGGCACCCGCGGCGCCGCTGACGATGCCCTGGAACAACGGCCCGCGCGGCAGCAGCGACGGCGTCAGCGAAAGCCAGATGAACACCAGGCCGACAGCCGTGCCGGTGAAGGTGTAATGCCTCTCCCACCACGGCTTCTTGGCGGGCTCCTGCTGCGGAGGGGTTTCCTCGGTAGCTTCCGCCGTGTCCGTCACGGACGAAAATTTACCGGTGCGTGAAGTTCGGTGGGCGTTTCTCGGTGAACGCGTTCATGCCTTCGGTCTGGTCGTCGGTGGCGAATGCGGAGTGGAACAGCCTGCGCTCGAACAACAGCCCTTCGGCCAACGTGCTTTCGAACGCGCGATTGACGGCCTCCTTGGCCATCCGCGACGCCGACAGCGACATGCCCGCGATGGTCTTGGCGACGGTGTTGGCCTCGTCGAGCAGCTTGTCGGCGGGCACTACGCGGGACACCAGGCCGGCGCGTTCCGCCTCTTCGGCGTCCATGTTGCGACCGGTGAGGATCAGGTCCATCGCCTTGGCCTTACCGATCGCGCGGGTGAGCCGTTGCGAGCCGCCCATGCCGGGCAGCACGCCGAGCTTGATCTCGGGCTGACCGAATTTCGCAGTGTCAGCGGCGATCAGCAGATCGCACATCATCGCGAGCTCGCAACCGCCGCCGAGCGCGTAGCCGGCGACCGCGGCGATGGTCGGGGTGCGGGTGGCGGCGAACTTGCCCCACGCGGCGAAGAAGTCGGCGGCGAACACGTCGGCGAACGACAACTCGGCCATCTCCTTGATGTCGGCGCCCGCCGCGAACGCCTTCTCGCCGGATCCGGTGATGATGATCGCGCCGATACCCGGGTCGTTGTCGAATTCCGCTGCGGCCGAGACGACTTCGTTCATCACCTGGCTGTTGAGCGCGTTGAGCGCCTTCGGCCGGTTCAGGGTGATGGTGCCGACGCGGTCGTCTTGCGTGACCAGAATGGTCTCGTAGCTCGTCATGAGAACTCCAGTTCGCGATCGGCCGGCGCGAAGTATGCCTCGACGTCGGCGGTGGTGACGGCCGCCAGCGACGCGGGCGACCACTTCGGGTTGCGGTCCTTGTCGATGACCTGGGCGCGGATGCCCTCCACTAGATCATGCGAATGTGACGATCCGCACGACGTCCGATACTCCTGGCGCAGCACGTCTTCCAACGTGTCGAGCTTGGCGGCCCGGCGGATGGCCTGCAGCGCCACGGACACGGAGATGGGGGAGCGGCCGGCGATGAGGTCGGCGGCTTCGACGGCAGGGGCCGTGCCGTGGCCGCGTAGCGCCGCGATGATGTCCTCGGCGGTATCGCCGGCGTAGCAATGGTCGATCCAATCCCGCTGCGCCAGTAGTCGACTCGGCGGCGGCTCCGTGGCGAATGCGGCCAGCGCCGCGTCGATCCCGTCGGCCACGATCGCATCCTTGAACGTCGGCAGTTTGTCGTGGGGCACGAAATGGTCGGCGAAGCCGAGCGCTATCGCGTCGGCACCGTCGAAGTTCGCGCCCGTCAGCGCGGCGTGCAGGCCGAGTAGCCCCGGTGCGCGCGACAGAATGAACGTGCCGCCGACGTCGGGGATCAGGCCGATACCCACTTCGGGCATCGCCATTTTCGTGGTGTCGGTGACGACGCGGACACTGCCGTGAGCGCTGACCCCGACGCCGCCGCCCATCACGATGCCGTCCATCAGCGCGACGTAGGGCTTGCTGTAGCGACCGATCTGCGCGTTGAGGAGATATTCGTCGTACCAGAACTGTCGCGCCTCGGAGCCGTCGGCCCGTGCACTGTGGTAGATCACGACGATGTCGCCGCCCGCGCAGAGGCCACGCTCGCCTGCGCCGTCAACGACGACAGCGTGGACACCGTCGTCGTGCTCCCAGTCGGTGAGCACCTTCGACATCGAGGTGACCATCGGATGGGTCAGCGAGTTGATCGCCTTGGGGCGGTTGAGTGTGATCAGGCCGACGCCGTTCTCGACAGTTACTAGGACATCCTCGTTTTCCGCCACGCTTATGCAATCTAGATCGTCGCCCGGATAACAGCAGCGCCGGGTAGGGTTTCCTGTGAACTAGCTGGGAAGTCCCCTCGGGAACCGATGCCAGGTAGTCGTACGTTGAGAGTGTGTTCGCCAACTTGTCGAACCACAGCACATGGAGAGGATCCGACGGTGCGGGAAACCAGCAACCCGGTATTTCGATCCCTGCCTAAGACGCAGGGCGGTTATGCGCAGTTCGGTACCGGAGCCGCCGGCTACGGTGCACAGGCGGTAAATGCCGACCCATACGCCGGCGCGTACCCGGAGCAGCGGCAGGCGGGCGTTGCGCGGCCGCTGACCATCGACGACGTCGTCACCAAGACCGGCATCACGCTCGGCGTGCTGGCGGCGGTCGCCGTCGCGGCCTACTTCCTGGTCGCGCAGAACCTCGCGTTGGCCATGCCGCTACTGATGGTCGGGATGATCGGTGGCCTCGTGCTCATCCTCGTCGCGATCTTCGGTCGCAAGCAGGACAACCCGGCGATCGTGCTGAGCTACGCCGCATGTGAGGGCTTGGTCGTCGGCGCATTTTCATTTGTGGTCGCGAACCTCATGGTGTCGGGCATCAGCGCGGGCGCGCTGATCAGCCAGGCCATCGTGGGCACGTTCGGCGTGTTCTTCGGCATGCTCGTGGTGTACAAGACCGGAGCCATTCGCGTGACGCCGAAGTTCACCCGCTTCCTGGTTGCGGCCGGTTTCGGTGCCGTCGTGCTGATGCTCGTGAACCTGGTGATCGGGCTCTTCACCCACAGCGCCGGACCGCTGCGCGACGGTGGCCCGCTGGCGATTCTGTTCTCGCTCTTGATGATCGGCCTCGCGGCGTTCTTCTTCCTGTCGGACTTCGACCAGGCCGACCAGGCGATCCGCGCCGGTGCGCCGGAGAAGGCGGCATGGGGCATCGCGCTCGGCCTGACCGTGACGCTGGTCTGGCTGTACCTGGAGATCCTGCGACTGCTGTCCTACTTGAACAGCAGTAACTAGCTGCCCGACGAAAAGGCCCGGCACGAAATGTGCCGGGCCTTTGTCGTTGAGTCCGCGCCCACGGCGCGAGTTATCCACAGTTTCGCGCCGTGGACGCAGAATGAACGAACCTCGTCGGGGGGCACTGACACGCTGCCGCCCATGGGGGATTCGCGGCAGCCGTTTGTTGGCAGCGAGGCGCTGGCATCCGGCGTCTTGACGCGTTACGAGTTGCGTCGGTACTACCGGGCGGTCATGCCGGATGTCTATCTGGACAAACGGGTACAACCGTCATTTCGACAACGGGCCCTTGCGGCCTATCTGTGGTCACGGCGCGATGCGGTCGTATCGGGGCTAGCGGCGTCGACGATCCACGGTGCAAAGTGGATTGACGACGATTCACCCGTCGAATTGATCTGGAAGAATGCGCGATCGCCCGCGGGCGTCATCACGCGCGATGAGTTGTTGATGGAAAACGAGTTTCAGCACCTTCATCAACTGCGCGTGACTACGCCCGAGCGGACGGCATTCGATCTCGGGCGTCGCGGCCGCCTCGGCATGGCTGTCGCCCGTCTTGACGCCTTGGCGCAGGCGACCGATTTCAAAGTGAGCAGCGTGGAAGAATTGGCGGCCCAGCATCGACATACGCGTGGTCTGCGCCAGCTCGAGACTGCTCTGCAACTCATGGACGCGGGCGCGGAGTCACCACGAGAAACGTGGTTGCGGCTGTTGGCGATTCGAGCCGGCTATCCACGGCCGCGCACGCAGATTCCAGTGCTAAGCCCCGATGGTCGAAGGTGGTATTACCTCGACATGGGTTGGGAGGACATCAAGCTCGCCGCTGAGTATGACGGCGACCAACACCGGACTACTCGCGAGCGATTCGCTTACGAAATCGAACGCGCAGAGGACCTCGACGTTTTGGATTGGACCGTGGTCAAAGCCGCTGCGCGGCATCACCCCGCTAATGTTCTCCGGCGTCTCAGTCGAGCGTGGGATGAGTGCACACGTTGACTCTGCGTTGAGGGCGATGGCTACTCGCACTTTTGCGCCCACAGCGCAGAGTCAACGCAGTCAGCTAAGCCGCTCGATGATCATGGCCATGCCCTGGCCGCCGCCGACGCACATCGTCTCCAGACCGAACTGCTTGTCGTGGGTCTGCAGATTGTTCAGCAGCGTCGCGGTGATGCGGGCACCGGTCATCCCGAACGGGTGACCCAACGCGATCGCACCGCCGGACACGTTCAGCTTGTCGAGGTCCATTCCCAACTCGCGGGCCGAGCCCAGCACCTGCACCGCGAACGCTTCGTTGATCTCGTAGAGGTCGATGTCGTCGATCGTCATGCCTGCGTTGGCCAACGCCTTACGCGTCGCCTCGATCGGGCCGAGGCCCATGATCTCCGGCGACAGCCCGGACACACCGGTCGCGACAATGCGCGCCAACGGCTTCAGGCCCAACTCCTTGGCCTTCGCGTCCGACACCACAACCACTGCGGCGGCGCCGTCGTTCAACGGGCAGGCATTGCCCGCGGTGATGGTGCCGTTCGGCCGGAACACCGGCTTGAGCTGGCTGACCGCTTCATAGGTGGTGCCCGCGCGCGGCCCGTCGTCCTTGCTCACCGTCGAGCCGTCGGGCAGCGTCACCGGGACGATCTCGCGATCGAAGAAGCCGCTCTTGATGGCCTCTTCGGCGCGGTTCTGGCTGCGCACACCCCAGTGGTCCTGGTCCTCGCGGCTGATGCCGGTGTGCAATGCGACGTTCTCGGCGGTCTGGCCCATCGCGATGTAGACGTCCGGCAGCAGCCCGTCCGCACGCGGGTCGTGCCACTCGTCTGCACCGGCCGACGCCTGCACCGAACGCTGCTCGGCGTCGGCGAACAACGGGTTGTGCGAGTCGGGCCAGCCGTCGGACGTACCCTTCGGGAACCGCGAAACCGTTTCCACCCCAGCGGAAACGAAGGCGCTGCCCTCGCCGGCCTTGATCGCGTGGAACGCCATCCGTGTGGTCTGAAGCGACGACGAACAGTAGCGGTTCACTGTGGTGCCGGGCAGGAAGTCGTAGCCCAACTCGACGGCCACCGCGCGGCCGATGTTGAAGCCGGCCTCACCGCCGGGCTGCCCGCAGCCCATCATCAGGTCGTCGATCTCGCGGGGGTCGAGCCCCGGCACCTTGTCCAGCGCTGCGCGCACCATCTGGGCGGCCAAGTCGTCGGGCCGCATATCGACCAGCGAACCCTTGCCTGCGCGGCCGATCGGCGAACGCGCGGTCGAAACGATGACGGCTTCAGTCATGACGGCTCCTCGTGTCCCGTGATACGAGAAACCTAGCTGGCGGGCACCACGATGGGTGCGGGGACCCCGGTCGAGCGACGCCACAGCCTGCTGATGTTGCCGACCCGCGACAGTAACGAGCTGTGCTCGCCCGATCGCGATTCCAGCGCGTCATCGGCCACCGGGTGACCGATGAACTCTCCCAACGCTTTACCGAGCGCAGGCAATAACTGACTGGCCGCCAACGCATATCCTGCCGCCGACGGATGAAACATGTCGTGACTGAACAGCACTTCCGGCATCTTGCGAAACTCCGGTGCCAGCAGATCGGAGAACGGAACGGGCACACCGCCTGCCGATCGGATCTCCGCGGCCTGTGCGCGGGCCAGCCGCAACCCGCGGCTGCGTGCCACCCAGCGCAGCGGCTGCGGGATCGCGGTGATCACCCCGAAGTCCGGGCAGGTGCCGACGACGACAACGGCGCCGCTGGCCCGCAGCCGTCGCACCGCGCGGCCCACCCTGCGCGCCGACGGCCCGATGCCGTTCGGCTTGGTGATGTCGTTGGCGCCGATCATGATCACGGCCGCATCGGGCGGCGGACCGGCCACGAACATCGCGTCGATCTGGCCCGCCAAGCCCTTGGACGTCGCACCCACGATCGCCTTGGTGCTCAGCCGCACCCGTTTGCCGGATTCTTCGGCAAGCCCCCGCGCGATCAGCACACCGGGCAGCTCGTCGCCCACCGTGCAGCCGTAGCCGGCAGCGGTGGAGTCCCCGAAGACCATCAAGTGCAGGTCGAAGGGGATACCGCGGTGCCACTTCTCGACCGGCCCGCCGCCCGGCGAATACACGCCGTCGGCGCGCGGGGGGATGTCCCAGGACTTGGGTATGACCTGTCGTGCCTGGTCAGCCTGCTCGCTCAGCAGGTTGCGGGCCCCGACGTAAACGGTGCCCGTCGAAGCCAGCCCGGCTGCCGCCGCCAGGGCGATGGTCGACCGACGCCCCACACGAATGCGCACGGGACAAGTTTAAGTGGGAAATCGGGGGCTATCCGCGTGGCAAGACGCGGCCGGCGGTCACATTGCGGTATCAAGTCCGGTATCGATTTTGACAAGTCGATTGTTGAATGGGTCATAGGGTGTCAAGCTAACCTAGTTCGGTTAGCCCAGTTAAGGCTGGCGCACCCCGGCACTACACAGGCGTAGGAGTGGTGGCAATGACGGCACCAAGTAAGGCATCGAGAGCGTCCCATGCTGGCGTAAGTCCAGCTAGATTGCATAAGCCTCGCAAATTTCCGGTCAGTGACGGCGCGCCAGTAGAAGTTGTCGAAGACGGTCCCAGTATCGCTGGACGGGTGACTGCGCTCGCGGCTCTGCTAACTATTCGGCCGACCCTAGCAATCGGTAGTTATGCGCCACGCCTGCCCTGGCCATGGGGTTTGGTCGACTTTGTCTCACGCGTCATGCGTCCGGCTCCTGGCACCGTGCGAGCCACCATTTCTTTGCCAAACTGCACCGCACAGTTGGTCCGCGCTTCAGGCGTGCTTCCCGCAGACGGCAAGCGCAGCGTCATCCTCTACATGCACGGCGGCGCGTTTTTGACCTGTGGCGTGAACTCCCACGGCCGACTGGTCACCGCTTTGTCGAAGTACGCAGACAGCCCGGTGCTGGTCGTCAACTATCGAATGATCCCGAAGCACTCGGTCGGGATGGCGCTGGACGACTGCTACGAGGCGTACAAGTGGCTGAGGATCAAGGGCTACGAGCCCGATCAGATTGTCCTCGCCGGTGACTCCGCAGGCGGCTACCTGGCACTCGCGCTGGCCGAGAAGCTGCAACAGGAAGGCCTGGCAAGCGAGACTCCGGCCGCCATCGTGACCATGTCGCCGCTGTTCGAAATCGACAACGAAACGCGGGCCAATCACCCCAACGTCCGGACCGATGTGATGTTCCCGCCCAAGGCATTTCACGCACTGGTGGAGCTCATCGAAGAGGCAGCCGAACGCAACATCGTCGACGGAAAGCCCGAAGCTGTCTACGAGCCGCTCGATCACATCGAGCCCGGACTTCCGCGCACGCTGATTCATGTGTCGGGATCCGAGGTTCTGGTCAGCGACGCCCGCAAGGCCGCGCACATGTTGGCTGCCGCCGGGGTGCCCGTCGAGGTGCGGGTCTGGCCGGGCCAGATGCATGTGTTCCAGCTGGCTGCCCCGATGGTGACCGAGGCAAGCCGATCGCTGAAGCAGATCGGCGACTACATCCGAGAGGCCACCTGGTAGCACGCGGCCGGAGGCCGCCTTTCTCCTCCATCTCGGGCCTGAGACGATGGACGCATGCGCATCGCCCGGCACGTCAGTGAGCTCATCGGCAATACGCCTCTGGTACAGCTGAACTCAGTTGTCCCCGACGGCGCCGGCACCGTCGCAGCGAAGATCGAATACCTCAACCCCGGCGGCAGCGCAAAGGACCGCATCGCGGTCAAGATGATCGACGCCGCCGAGGCCAGCGGCGAACTCAAGCCGGGCGGAACCATCGTCGAACCGACCTCGGGCAACACCGGCGTCGGGTTAGCTCTGGTGGCCCAGCAGCGCGGCTACAAATGCATCTTCGTCTGCCCAGACAAGGTCAGCGAGGACAAGCAGAACGTGTTGCGCGCCTACGGTGCCGACGTCGTGGTGTGCCCCACGGCCGTGCCGCCCGACCATCCCGACAGCTACTACAGCGTCTCCAACCGGCTGGTGGAAGAGATCGATGGGGCGTGGAAGCCCGACCAGTACTCCAATCCGATGGGGCCCGCCAGCCACTACGAGACGACGGGCCCCGAAGTCTGGGCCGATACGGACGGCAAGGTCACCCACTTCGTCGCGGGTGTCGGCACCGGCGGCACGATCACCGGCGCCGGCCGCTACCTCAAGGAAGTCTCTGGCGGGAAGGTCAAAATCGTCGGCGTCGACCCCGAGGGCTCGGTGTACTCCGGCGGGACCGGGCGGCCGTACCTGGTCGAGGGCGTCGGTGAGGACTTCTGGCCGTCGGCATATGACCCGACGGTGCCCGACGAAATCATCGCGGTGTCCGACGCCGACTCGTTCGAGATGACGCGTCGCCTCGCGCGCGAAGAAGCGCTTTTGGTCGGTGGGTCGTGTGGCATGGCCGTCGTCGCCGCGGCCAAGGTCGCAGAGCAGGCGGGGCCTGACGCACTGGTGGTCGTCCTGCTGCCTGATGGCGGAAGAGGTTATCTCTCAAAGGTTTTCAACGATGCATGGATGTCGTCGTACGGCTTCCTACGGACTCGGTTGGACGGTTCGGTCGAGGAGTCGACCGTCGGCGACGTATTGCGCGGCAAGTCGGGTGCGCTGCCCGACCTGGTCCACACGCATCCGTCGGAAACCGTGCGCGACGCGATCGGCATCCTGCGCGAGTACGGTGTGTCGCAGATGCCGGTCGTCGGGGCAGAACCGCCGGTGATGGCGGGCGAGGTCGCAGGCAGCGTGTCTGAGCGGGAACTGCTGTCCGCGGTGTTCGAAGGCCGGGCGAAGCTCGCCGACGCGGTTTCGGTGCACATGAGCCCGCCGCTGCCATTGATCGGCGCCGGGGAACTGGTCAGCAATGCCGCCAAGGCGTTGCGCGAATGCGATGCGGTGATGGTGGTCGAGGAAGGCAAGCCGGTCGGTGTGCTGACCCGTCACGACCTGCTGGGCTTTCTGTCCGACGGCATAATCCGCCGATAGGGATATGCCCGGGCACGGGCTCTCATGATCGACTTCCGGGTGGAAAGCCCTGCTATTAGGGACCTCTCAGGTTAGTGTAAGCACGCTCGTTGCCAGCTAATTTCACACTGGAAGGCGTCCATGACCGATCAACCGCCACCACCCCCTGGTAACTATCCGCCTCCGCCGCCTCCACCAGGTGGGTACCCGCCGCCTCCTCCGCCCCAGGGCGGTGGTTACCAACCGCCGCCTCCCTCGCAGACCGGAGGTGGTTATCAACCGGTGTCGCAGGCCGCAACGAGCTATCCGCCACCTGCTCCTGCAGGCGGCATGGCACTTCCCCAAGAGGCGTACACGCCATGGGTTACGCGTGTGCTGGCCTACCTCATCGACGCGATTCCGGTCATCATCCTGGAAGCCATCGGCTGGGGCGTGTTGCTCGGAACCCAGGAGACGGCGTGTATCACCGACACGTCCCAGTCTGACCTCGGTGAGTTCTGCGCGACCGGCGCGTCGACGCTTGGCCAGGCGGCCCTCATCGTCACGGGGATCATCGCTTTCGCCTACTGGGTCTGGAATTTCGGCTACCGCCAGGGCACCACGGGCTCGAGCATCGGCAAGGGCATCATGAAGTTCAAGATCGTCAGCGAAAAGACCGGACAGCCAATCGGTTTCGGAATGTCCTTCGTGCGCGAGCTCGTCTACATGCTGGCTGCCGGCATCTGCGGCCTCCTCTGGATCATCGCTGTCCTGTTCCCGCTGTGGGATCAGAAGCGGCAGACGTTGGTGGACAAGATCTTCAGTACGATCGCACTGCCGATCTAGCTACCGGCGACTTCTGGAGATTCAGTGACCGACCCGTCACCGCCGCAACCGCCCGCGGCCGCGTTGCCGAAAGAGGCTTACACGCCGTGGTTTACGCGTGTGGTCGGATACGTCATCGACTTCGTGCCCACCGCCGTGGTGATAGGTATCGGAGCGGGTATCGCCTTCGGCACGGCCGATAATCAGTGCATCAGCGGCAGCGGCCAGTACGACTACGGCGTCTACTGCACGTCGTCGATGACCGCCTTCGGGATGATCGTCTACATCCTGGCGTATCTCATCGCGCTGGCCTATTGGATCTGGAACTGGGGGTACCGGCAGGGCACCACCGGCCAGAGCATCGGTAAGTCGGTGATGAAGTTCAAAGTGATCAGCGAGAAGACCGGCCAGCCAATTGGTTTCGGCTTGTCGATCCTCCGTCAGATCGCCCACGTCGTCGACGCGATCTTCTGCTATATCGGTTTTCTGTTCCCCTTGTGGGACGCCAAGCGGCAGACCATTGCTGACAAGATCATGTCCACGATATGTGTGCCGATAGAGCAGTCGGCACTCAATCCACAACCGCTGCCGCCGCAGCAGTAATCAGGAAAGGGCCAATGACCGATCAACCGCCCCCATCGTCGGGGAACAATCCGCCACCGCCACCGGGTGGTTACCCACCGCCGGGTGGCTACCCACCACCGCCGCGACCGGGTGGCTACCCACCGCCCCCGGGCGGCGGCTACCCGCCACCCCAGTCTCCCGGCGGCGGCTATCCACCGCCGACACCGCCGGGCAGCTATCCGCCACCGACACCGCCGGGTAGCTATCCGCCGCCTCCACAGAGTGGGTATCCGCCGCCACCGCCGCCGTCGTCCGGTGGCTACCCGCCACCTGGGGGTTACCCGCCGCCGGGTGGATATGCGCCTGCGCCGCAACAAGTCCAGGTCAACATCGGCGAGGCCTTCTCGTGGGCGTGGGGCAAGTTCAGGGAGAACGCCTCGGCGCTCGTCGTCGCCACGCTGGTGTACGCCGTGATTGCCGCTGTGTTGTACGCCGTCATCTACTTCCTCGCGTTTGCGTTGGCTCCGAGCCCGGTCACCACGTACGACTCGTACGGCAGCGGCTTCGAGTACTCGGCGAGTTCCACTTTCGGTTTTGCCAGCATCGCCGTATTGGCGCTCGGCGGACTCGTGATGTTGGTCGCGGTGGCTGCGATGCAGTCCGCCTACTACGTCGGCGTGCTGGACATCGCAAACGGGCAGCCGGTGTCGATCGGGTCCTTCTTCAAGCCCCGTATGATCGGCAGCGTCGTTCTCGCGACGGTGCTCATCGGCATCGCGTCGGCAATCGGTTCGCTCTGCTTCATTTTGGGCATCGTGATCGGAATCTTCACGGTGTTCACCACCGTCGCCATCGTCGACCGCAGCCTGTCGCCGATCGACGGCATCAAGGCGAGCATCGACATCGCCAAGGCGAATTTCGTTCAGACGCTTCTGACCTGGCTCCTGGCAGCGGTGATCTTTGTTGTCGGCCTGGTGGTGTGCGGCGTCGGGGTGCTGGTCTCCGCCCCAGTCGCCGCGCTGTACCTGGTCTACGCCTACCGGCAGCTCACCGGCGGGCAGATCGCCGCGCTGAACCCGCAGCCGCTGCCGCCAGGGGGGCCGCCGCAGCAGTTCGGCGGCCCACCGCCACAGCAGTACGGCGGCCCACCGCCACAGCAGTACGGCCCACCGCCACAGCAGTAACGAGGCTCATCGGAAGGCGCTGACGCCCGTCAGCGCCTCTCCGATGACCAACTGGTGCACCTCGGACGTGCCCTCGTAGGTCAGCACGGATTCGAGGTTGTTGGCGTGCCGGATGACCGGATACTCCAGCGTGATTCCGTTGGCGCCCAATAGGGTTCGGCATTGCCGGGCAATCTTGATCGCCTCGCGCACATTGTTGAGCTTGCCGACGCTCACTTGTTCCGGCCGGATCCGGCCGTCGTCCTTGAGTCGACCCAGATGCAGCGCGAGCAGTTGCGCCTTGCCGAGTTCGACCGCCATGTCGGCGATCTTGGCTTGCGTCAGTTGATATCCGGCCAGCGGCTTTTCGAATACTTCGCGGGTCCCGACGTAGTCCAGTGCGGTCTCCAGACAGTCGCGTGCCGCTCCGACGCTGCCGAACACGATGCCGAACCGCGCCTCCGACAGGCAGCTCAGCGGTCCCGAAAGGCCTGAGGCGTCGGACAATTGGGCGTCGGCGGGCAGTCGCACGTCGTCGAGATGCAGCTCTGAGGTGACCGACGCGCGCAGCGACAGCTTGTGGGTCATGTCGCGCGCCGAAAAGCCCTCGGTGCCTGCGGGCACGACAAAGCCGACGATGCCCTCCTTTGAGCGCGCCCACACAATCGCGATGTCGGCCACGGAGCCGTTGGTGATCCACATCTTCGAACCGTTGAGGATCCAGTCGGATCCGTCGCGGCGCGCGGTGGTGCGCATGCCGGCGGGGTTGGACCCGAAGTCCGGCTCGGTCAGCCCGAAGCAGCCGATGACGTCGCCGGTGGCCATCGCGGGCAGCCACTGGTTGCGCTGCTCCTCACTGCCCCAGCGGTAGATCGCGAACATCGCCAGCGACCCCTGCACCGAGACCAGGCTGCGCAACCCGGAGTCGACGGCTTCGAGCTCCTGGCACACCAGCCCGTAGGCCGTCGCGCTCGAGCCGCCGCAGCCGTAGCCCTTCAGGTGCATGCCCAGCACGCCGAGTTTGCCCAGGTCGGCGGCAAGCTCGCGGACCGGGACCTCACCGGCCTCGAACCAGTCGGCGATGTGTGGACGCAGCCGCTGTTCGCCGAACCGGCGCACGGTCTGGCGCAACTCGATGTCTTCTGGCGTCAGCAGTGTGTCGAGGTCGAGCAGGTCTTCGATCCGGGTAGGCATGGTCCATTCCTACACCGGTGAAGCAGTGACGCGGGCCTCGATACGCTGAGCGGGATGACTGACCACAAATACCAGGGCCTGGCCACCAAGGCCATCCACGCAGGATTTAGGCCCGACCCGGGCACCGGTGCCGTCAATGCGCCGATCTACGCGAGTTCGACGTTCGCGCAGGACGGTGTCGGCGGGCTGCGCGGCGGGTTCGAGTACGCCCGCACCGGCAATCCCACACGCGCGGCCCTCGAGGCTTCGCTTGCCGCGGTGGAGGAGGCGGCGTTCGGGCGGGCGTTTTCCTCGGGGATGGCGGCCACCGACTGTGCGCTGCGCGCGGTGCTGCGGCCAGGGGATCACATCGTGATGCCCGACGACGCCTACGGCGGGACCTTCCGGCTGATCGACAAGGTGTTCACGCAGTGGGGCATCGACTACACCGCGGTGGCGCTGTCCGATCTGGACGCGGTGCGTGCGGCGATCACCCCGAAGACGCGGTTGATCTGGGTGGAGACGCCGACCAACCCGCTGCTTTCGATCGCCGACATCGCCGCGATCGCGCAACTAGCGGCCCCGTCGAACACAAAAGTGTTGGTGGACAACACCTTTGCCTCGCCGGCGCTGCAGCAGCCGCTCACGCTGGGCGCAGATATCGTGCTGCATTCGACCACCAAGTACATCGGCGGACACTCCGATGTGGTGGGCGGCGCGCTGCTGACCAACGACGAAGAACTCGACGCCGCCTTCGCCTTTCTGCAGAACGGTGCGGGTGGGGTGCCGGGCCCATTCGACGCCTACCTGACCATGCGCGGGCTCAAGACCCTGGTGCTGCGGATGCAGCGGCACAGCGAGAACGCCACGGCAGTCGCCGAATTCCTCGACAACCACCCCGCGGTCGAAACCGTGCTCTACCCAGGGCTGCCCAGCCATCCCGGCCACGAAGTGGCCAAGCGGCAGATGAGCGCGTTCGGCGGCATGGTGTCGGTGAGGATGCGTGGCGGGCCGCAGGCTGCACACGACTTCTGCTCTCGGACAGAGATTTTCATCCTTGCCGAGTCACTTGGCGGGGTGGAGTCGCTCATCGAGTACCCGGGCGCGATGACGCACGCGTCGACGGCAGGCTCTCAACTGGAGGTGCCCGACGACCTGGTGCGCCTGTCCGTCGGCATCGAGGATCCCGCGGATCTGCTCGCCGACGTGGAGCAGGCGCTACGAAGCTAGCGCCCCCCGAACCGCCGACGCGGTGATCGCCAGATTCACCTCGGGCAACGCGGTCGGATATTCGTCAACCCAACTGCCCATTGCGATTTCGCCCGCCCGCGCGTGCACCCACCGCCAGCCCCGGTCATTGAGGCTCAGCAGCGCACCGAGCCCGTCGACGGCGTGCAGCAGCGAGATGATCGCCGCTGTCGCCGGGGCAGGCGGTCGGCGGTCGAACAACGACGCCAGCAGCGCGGAGCGTGCGTGCGCAACCCGCTCCCTGTTGGTCACGGGCCAGGCGTAGGACTGGCCAAACCGCTTGGAGTTCAACCGAACACGGCGGATCTGGCCCATATACTCCAGATAGTTTGCGAGGTTCTCCTCGGTGTGCTTGGACAGCCGTTTGACCGCGGTCGCGGGACGCAGCGGCCGTCGTTGCAACAGCTCGAACGCGGGCGCGACGACAGGATCCATTGAGCCGGGCACCGATAACGCCACCAGCCGGCCCGTCTCGACCGGCTCACTGGCCATCGCGGGCCGGATTCGGCAGGCGTGCGCGAGATCGAGCAGTACCGCGCCGGTGAGTACCCGCTCACGGCGGACGCGGTCAAGACCCGGCTGTGCGGACGCGTTGTCCACCAGTAGCAGAAAGAGGTCCTCGGCGATCTGCGCCATAGGCGGACTGTAAACCGCACCGCGGCTGAGCCGCGAATCAGACGAAGCGGCTGAGCCGCGAATCAGACGCAGCGGCTGAGCCGCGAATTAGACCGGAGCGACGCGGTCGCGACCTAGGAGTGGTACGGCTCGGCGCTGACCAGCGTGACCTTGACGGTGTTGCCGTTGGGCACCTGATAGCTGCGGGTCTCGCCGACCTTGGCATCGATCAGCGCACCGCCAAGCGGCGAGTTCGGGGAGTACACCTCGAGCTTGCCGTCCGAAACGCCCTCCTGGCGGGTGGCGATCAGGAACGTCTCGGTGTCGCTCTTGTCGTCGTCGTAGTAGACCTTGACCACGGAGCCGGGCAGCGCCACGCCGGACTGCTTGGGCGCCTCGCCCACCTTGGCGTTGTTCAGCAGCTCCTGCAGCTGACGAATGCGGGCCTCCTGCTGGCCCTGCTCCTCGCGGGCTGCGTGATAGCCACCGTTCTCGCGCAGGTCGCCCTCTTCGCGGCGGTCGTTGATCTCGGCTGCGATGATCGGTCGATTGGCGATCAGCTGATCGAGCTCCGCCTTCAGCCGGTCGTACGCCTCCTGCGTCAGCCAGGTGACCTGGGTGTCGGTCATGTCGTCGCGCTCCCCTCGTCGTTGCTCTCGCGCTTGTTCGCGTAAGAAGTCTCGTGTCTACGGCGCCGGGAGCTTCTTGCGTGTATTGCCGCTATGGTCAACGCCTAATCCGCGCACTAAAAGCAGCAATACACGGCTCCCAGCAGGAACCGTGTATCCGACTAGTCTAACACCGCCGGGACAGCGGATTTTCACGTTTCGGCTGCTCGCCGTTTGTCGCACCGACTCCTGTGTGCTGTTTTACGAGGCCACCAGGTAGGACGGCACGTCGGTGCCGCAACCGTAGACGTCGCCGACCACCGGGGGTTTGCTGGTCTTGACTACCGTCGTCACCTGCACGGTCTTCTGCGTCGACGGACCGACCAGCACCTCGCGGCGGCCGGTTTCGCTGCCGTCGATCGAGCGGGCCCGCACGATGCACACCACCGGCCGGGACGGGTCGTCACGGGTCACGGTGACCGTCACCTGCACCGTTTGGTCGTCGACCAGCTGATAGCCGCCCAGCTCGCCCTTGACCTCGCCGGTGCCGAGCCGCTGCGAAGCGATCACGGCGATCGCAATGCCGGCTCCGAGGACCAGCAGGCCCAGCCCGATGGCGATCCAGCGGCGGTTGGTTCGCGACAGCCGCTGCCGCCCGTAGCGGGCGGTGGGACGCTCGATCATCTCGTTTTGCAAACCCGTCGGTCGGATAGATGTACTAGTGCTGGAACTATAGGGGCACCGGTGATGGTTGAACCGTCTCGGAATGTCTGCACAGGTGAAAGAGAACAGGTTGAGCGAGCTGCGGTTGATGGCGGTGCACGCCCACCCGGACGACGAGTCCAGCAAGGGTGCCGCGACGATGGCGCGGTACGCCGACGAGGGCGTGCGCGTGATGGTGGTGACGCTGACCGGTGGCGAACGAGGCGACATCCTCAACCCCGCGATGGACCTGCCGGACGTGCACGGCCGGATGGCCGAGATCCGCCGCGACGAGATGGCCAAGGCCGCCGAGATCCTCGGTGTCGAGCACCACTGGCTGGGTTTCATCGACTCCGGCCTGCCGGAGGGCGACCCGCCGCCCCCGCTGCCCGACGGCTGCCTGGGCGTCGTTCCGCTGGAGGAGCCCGTCGAGGAACTCGTGCGCGTGATCCGCAAGTTCAAGCCGCATGTGATGACGACGTACGACGAGAACGGCGGCTATCCGCACCCCGATCACATTCGCACCCACCAGGTTTCGGTGGCCGGCTACGAGGCCGCGGCTGACTTCCTGCGCTACCCCGACGCGGGCGAGCCGTGGAATGTGCTCAAGCTGTACTACAACCACGGTTTTCTGCGCAAACGCATGCAACTGCTGCAGGACGAGTTCGCCAAACACGGCCAGGAGGGCCCGTTCGCCAAGTGGCTCGAGCAGTGGGCCGCCGACCACGACATCTTCGACAAGCGGGTGACGACCCGCATCGAGTGCGCGAAGTACTTCCCGCAGCGCGACGACGCACTTCGCGCCCACGCCACCCAGATCGATCCCAACAGCTTCTTCTTCGCCACTCCCATGGAATGGCAGCAACGGCTTTGGCCCACTGAGGAGTTCGAGCTTGCACGCTCGCGTGTCCCGGTGTCGTTGCCGGAAACCGACCTGTTCGCGGGCATCGAGGATGCCAAGTGAACTACTTACTCGTCACGTTCCTCGCCGACGACGCCCCTCGCAACACCGGCCCGGACTTCGGCAAGGCCAGCCCGTTCGGGCTCATCATCATCGTGCTGCTGTTGATCGGCACGTTCGCGTTGGTGTGGTCGATGAACCGGCACCTGCGCAAGCTGCCGAAGTCCTTCGACTCCGAGCCGGACCAGCCGCTCGACGAGGACCACAAGAGTGAGCCCGGCTGAGGCCCTGAGGACGCTAAGGGGTTGATTACTCGCATCTGGTGCATGCAATCAACCTCTTAGACCGCCCGCACGATTGAGGGGTCCCGGCGACGGAAGGATTCGTTGAACGATGTCGAACCGGCTCGCTGAGGCGACCAGCCCCTATCTGCGCCAGCATGCCGACAACCCGGTGCACTGGCGGCAATGGACGCCCGAGGCACTGGCCGAGGCGGCCGAGCGCGACGTGCCGATCCTGCTGTCGATCGGGTATGCGGCCTGCCACTGGTGTCATGTGATGGCACACGAGTCGTTCGAGGACGATCAGGTGGCCGCGGTGATGAACGAGGGCTTCGTCAACATCAAGGTCGATCGCGAGGAGCGGCCCGACCTCGACGCCGTCTACATGAACGCGACGGTCGCGCTGACCGGGCAGGGCGGCTGGCCGATGACATGCTTCCTGACGCCGGACGGCAGGCCGTTCTTCTGCGGGACCTACTACCCGAAGCCGAATTTCCTGCAGCTGCTGGCTGCCGTCACAGACACGTGGCGCAGCAGGCGCTCTGAGGTCGAGGAGGCCTCCGACCGGATCGCGGGCGAACTGCGGTCGATGGCCTCCGGCTTGCCGGGCGGAGGGCCGCCGGTGCAGCCGGCGCTGTGCGATCACGCGGTCGCCGCGGTGCTGCAGGATGAGGACGTCGAGCGCGGCGGGTTTGGGGGCGCTCCGAAGTTTCCGCCGTCGGCTCTGCTGGAAGCGCTGCTGCGCAATCACGAACGCACCGGCGACACCTTGCCACTCGAGACGGTCGAGCGGACCTGCACCGCGATGGCACGCGGCGGCATCTATGACCAGCTGGCCGGCGGCTTCGCCCGGTACAGCGTCGACGCGTCGTGGGTGGTGCCCCACTTCGAGAAGATGCTCTACGACAATGCGCTGCTGCTTCGGGTGTATGCGCATTGGGCCAGGCGCAGCGGTAACCCGTTGGCGCGCAGGGTTGCCCAGCAGACCGCCCGCTTCCTCATCGACGAGTTGAGTGTTGGCGGCATGTTCGTCTCGTCGCTGGACGCCGACGCCGACGGTGAAGAGGGTCTGACCTACGTCTGGACTCCAGCGCAGCTTCGCGACGTGCTGGGTGATGACGACGGACGTTGGGCTGCAGCGCTTTTCAATGTCACAGCGGACGGGACCTTCGAGCACGGCAGCTCGGTGCTGCAGCTGCCGGTCGATCCGGACGACTCAATCAGATTCGAGCGGGTGCGCGGCAAGCTGCTGACCGCACGGCTGACCCGGCCGCAGCCGGGCCGCGACGACAAGGTCGTCACTGCATGGAACGGCTTGGCGATCACCGCGCTCGCAGAGGCGAGTGTGGCGTTGGGTCGCCACGGATTCCTCGGTGCGGCAACGCAATGCGCGCGCTCGATCCTCGACCTGCACGTTGTCGACGGCCGATTGCGGCGCGCCAGCCTCGGCGGCCGCGTCGGCGACAGTGCCGCGATCCTCGAAGACCACGCGACGCTGGCGACCGCACTGTTGACGCTGTATCAACTGACGGGCGAGGAGTCCTGGCTGGAGTCGGCCACCGCGCTGCTCGACGTTGCGCTCGATCATTTCGCCGACCCTGATCGCGACGGCCGCTGGTTCGACAGTGCCGACGACGCCGAGCAGCTGATGGTCCGGCCCGCCGACCCGCTGGACGGGGCCACGCCGTCGGGAGCCTCGTCGATCGCAGAGGCGTTGCAGCTGGCCGCTCACCTGGCACCGCGTCCTGAGCGCTATGCCGCTGCGGCAGAGGCCACGCTGGCCAGCGCGACGCCGATCCTCGCCCGGTTGGCTCGCTCGGGTGGGCACTGGCTGGCGGTCGCCGAAGCGGCGGTGCGCGGGCCGATCCAGATCGCGGTGGCTTGCGATCCGCAGCATTCGCAATTGCTTTCTGCTGCACGCGAATTGGCGCCTGGCGGGGCCGTTGTCGTCGGCGGCCCGGCCAACTCCTCGCAGCTACTACTCGACCGCGACAGGATCGACGGTGCTGATGCCGCATACGTCTGCCGCGGCCGGGTGTGCGATCTGCCCGTCACCACTATTGCCGAATTGACGGCGGCGCTGAGGTAGCGTCTCGGCCATGCCGAGCGCCGAAGACATCACCCAGACCGTCACCCGCTACCTGGACTTCGTCTCGAAGGGGCAGCCCGATGAGGTCGCGTCGCTCTACGCCGACGACGCCACCGTCGAGGACCCGGTCGGCGGCGAGGTGCACATCGGCCGCCAGGCGATCCGTGGCTTCTACGGCGCTATCGAAAACGTCAAGGCGCAGACCGACGTCCTCACGCTGCGGGCGCTCGGCCACGAGGCGGCGTTTCACTGGACGCTGTCGCTCGATTTGGGTGGCAACGGGATGCGCATCGACATCATCAGCACGATGACGTTCGACGACGACGCCAAGATCGCGTCGATGAAGGCCTACTGGAGCCAGGACAACGTCACGACGTTCTAGTGATTTCGGCGCGCTTACCGCCGCTGAGCGTGGATAACCGCGCCGAAACCACTCAGAAGACGGCGAACCACATCGCGATGTAGTGGCAGATCGCCGCGACCGCGGTGCAGGCATGGAAGAACTCGTGGTGTCCGAACGTCGTCGGCCACGGGTTGGGCCACTTGAGCGCGTAGAGCACGCCGCCGATGCTGTACAGCGCGCCGCCGACGATCAACAACACCAGGGCAGCGACTCCCGCGCCGTCCATGATCGGCCCGACGAACCAGGCCGCCACCCAGCCGAGCAACAGATACAGCGGCACGCCAACCCAGCGCGGCGCCGAAGGCCAGAACATCTTGAGCAGCACCCCGGCGATCGCGCCGCCCCAGACGATCCAGAACAGCACCCAACCGCTGCGCTCCGGCAGTGCCAGCAAGGCGAACGGCGTGTAGCTGCCCGCGATGAAGACGAAGATCATCGAGTGGTCGGCGCGTTTCATCCACTTGCGCGCCGTCGCCGACTCCCAGTTCACCCGGTGATAGGTGCCGCTGACCGCGAACATCGCCACGATCGTGAAGGTGTAGAGCAGCGTGGCCAGCCCGGCGCGCGTCGACTCCACCGCCCACGACACCGACACCAGCGCGGCGCCGGCAATGAAGGCAACAACCGCTGCGTAGACGTGGATCCAGCCCCGCAATCGGGGCCTGCCAAGGAACTTCTCGACACCGTCGACGACGGCTTCGGGAAAGTCTTCTGCGTATACGCGGGCCGGTTGTTGCTGGGCCTCGTCGGCCGTGTCGATCTGGGCCATGTCACCTCCCTCAATGCCATGGGGGTCTTCGATCGAAACAGTAGTCTGGATCCTCGTGGACATCATTCCTCCTCGTCTCAAGGAACCGATGTACCGCCTCTACGAGATGCGGCTGCGTCAGGGACTGGCGTCCTCGAAAACTGAACTGCCCCGCCACATCGCGGTGCTGTGTGACGGTAACCGACGATGGGCACGTGATGCCGGTCACGACGACGTCAGCTACGGCTACCGGATGGGTGCCCGCAAGATCGCCGAGATGTTGCGCTGGTGCCAGGAGGCCGGCATCGAGATGGCCACGGTCTACCTGCTTTCCACCGAAAACCTGCAGCGTGACGCGGGTGAGCTGGCGTCGCTGATCGAGATCATCACCGACGTCACCGAGGAGATCTGCGCACCTGCCAACCGGTGGAGCGTGCGCACGGTCGGCGACCTCGAGCTGATCGGCGAGGAACCGGCGCGACGGCTGCGCGAGGCCGTGGAATCGACGAACGGCAACGGCGGCGGCTTTCATGTCAACCTCGCCGTCGGCTACGGCGGCCGCCAGGAGATCGTCGATGCCGTCCGTCAGTTGCTCAGCAAGGAGTTGGCCAACGGCGCCACCGGCGACCAGCTGATCGAGGCGATCAATGTCGACGCCATCTCCGAGAACCTCTACACCTCGGGACAGCCCGATCCCGACCTGGTGATCCGGACGTCGGGGGAGCAGCGGCTGTCCGGCTTCCTGCTGTGGCAGAGCGCCTACTCGGAGATGTGGTTCACCGAGGCGTATTGGCCGGAGTTCCGAAGGGTGGACTTCCTGCGGGCGCTGCGCGACTACACCGCCCGCCACCGCCGCTATGGCATGTAATCCGCTCGGCCGATTTGGCATGTAGG
>Ga0268266_10002053_pt1 | contig 22331 bp, 11 predicted proteins | sample KBSS13metaG_FD_190356 | JGI IMG/M metagenome (GOLD analysis project Ga0268266, IMG submission 190356) | Switchgrass rhizosphere microbial communities from Kellogg Biological Station, Michigan, USA - KBS S1-3 metaG (SPAdes) (version 2) | ecosystem: Host-associated > Plants > Roots > Rhizosphere... | reverse complement strand
TACGCGGTAGAAAACACATGGTTCAACCCTTGAAGGCCTTCAGCAAAGACACTCCCTGGAACAACCAAGGTCAAACCTGTATGTCTGACTGGAGTTGCCCTTACTATACAAAATCACATTCAGAACTGGCCTATTTAATCGAAATTGGAGGGAATGAGCATGTCCCGAGGTACAGGATCGAGGGAAAAGGGATAACACAGGAATCAGAAGAAAGTCAGGCACATCGGTTTCCCGAAGGGGAAGGACTCCCCAGACTTAGCCAGCTTCCCTGTTTTGGGGTCCCTCTCAAAGACAGCGATGTTGTCGGAGTCCTGATTGGCCACCAGAAGCCAGCGGCCCGTGGGATCCAGCGCGAGATGGCGGGGCCGCTGTCCTCCAGACGATGTCTTCTCCAAGAACGTGAGCTTTCCGGTTTTGGAGGAGATTGAAAATGTCGCCATGAAGTCGTCCAATCGGCTGGTTACATAAGCAAAACGCGCATGCTTGTCGAAGACAATATCTCCCGGCGCCGCATTGCCGTGATACCCCTCTGGAACGAGAGAGACATCCTGAATGGTCGTAAGCGTGCCTTGAGAGCTATTCCACTCTAAGATATTGACGGTCGGCTTTAGTTCGTTGACGCAATACGCCCACTTCCCGTTGGGATGAAACCGCAATGCCCTAGGACCATATCCCGCAGTTGCCCGCCACTGAGGAGGATCGTGCGGTGTGAGCTTTGCAGTAGCTGCATCAAGGCGATATATGTGAATGACATCCAATCCGAGATCATTAACCAAGAGAAAGTGATTGTCTGGAGAGACGGTGACCCGATGCGCGTGTGATCGACGCTCCGGTTTCGCACTGTCGGCAGTGTATTGGAAGAACGAGACAGCATCGCTCAGCCAGCCCTCTTTATCCGCGAGAAAGGAGACTACACTGCCACCACCGTAGTTCGCGGCGAAGACGCATCGACCAGTGTGGTCCACTGCAATGTGTGTGGGACCTCCTCCTCTGGAGGCAACCTGATTTACAGAAGCCATGACTGCAGTCTTGGGATTGAGCGTAAAACTCGACACTGCCCCCGTAGGATGACCTTGAAACTGTCTCATCTCGTTCACCGAATAGACGATGGAATGGTCGGGAGACAGCGCCTGGAAGGTCGGGTTCTCTGCTTTCACTGCGAGAGAGATTTCGCTCAACTCTCCCGAAGACGGATCGAAGTCAGCGATGTAAATCCCATGACTGGTACTAGGCGCAGCAGTCAAAGTGCCGATCAATAATTTCCTCTTTGCAGATCCCTTCGCCATCGCAGTCCATGAATGGGAAGCAAGTGTGAAAAGAGCCGCATTCTGCGCAAACTTGCGCCTGGAAATCTTTGGCATCCTTTGATTCTCCGTGTGGTTACTTTGTGGGAACGATGAACCGATACTGAATCTTCCATTTCCCTGTTTCTCCAGGAGGAATATTCAAGTGAATGTATCCTTCAGGGCATATCGCTGTGCGAGTCGACCAGAAGTAGAGGCGGGCGAGCGGAGAGTCCGAGGTTTGCCGTACGGCTACCTTTGAGTTCGTGTCTTCTACGGTGAAGTCATAGTCCGAGGCTTTATCGGAGTAGCCTGTCAGGTAGCCGGAGACACCTTTCCGCGGTTCGAGCGAGTCGGTAAAGATAAGATCTCTGCCCACAATTTTGGCTGCGCTTCCTATGGGATCAATAGGCTTAGGTTCGAAGTTGAAGTGAACTGCCATACCGGGTCCGACTGGTTTACCATCCAGCATGAAAAAATCGTGATCGTAGACTTTGGTGTCGATCGTCTTCTTGCCAGTATTTCTGAGGCGATGCTCGAGGGTCATCACAGAATCGTTCTTATCCAGAATCAACTCCTTTTCATAGATGTAGGCATACCCTTGCGGACCGCGAAGCACCTGCCGGAATAGAATGGAATGCGATTTTATCTTCGTGGTCCACTTGCCTGTATCGACGATTGGATAGAGAAAGCCAAACTGATAAGGCTTGTCGTCAACCTTTCGGAGCACGCCGACTCCAGGCTTGAGGAAAAGATCACCGGGCTTGGCATCGGCATAACCAATGGCTCCCGGCGGGACAGACATTCGGTCCGTTGGCCCGGAGCGTACCATCGGACCTCCGTCGATACGAAACTCCTCTACGGGGCCGGTGATGGAATCATTCTTCAATGGGTCGTAGCCCGTAAACCACTCTCCGAAAAACTGACGTCCATTGACCGATGCGCACCCTACGACTCCCGACCAATCGAAGCGTGAGGACCGATAGTATCCATTCTTTGCATCGGGCAGAAAGACAAGCACATCCAGTTTGCCATTGGAAAGCAGATGTTTCGGGTGATCTCCGTGGGGAATGTTGGCGCAGGGAGAGGCCGCCTCCGCGGGCTTGTTCTGCGCAATCATCGCCGTCGCTGTAAGGCTCACACTGAATAGGAGCATAAAAGCGAAGATTCCTTGTGATCGATTGTGTAACAAAGGCATCAAGTCCCGCTTCGATCTCATCAACTCACTTCCCCTTCTAAGGTTTACTCCAATTTCCCTTCATCCTTCCCAAATGACTCCACCATCAGGTCGAATCGCCCCCGTAAGACTTAGGCTTCTCACGAGAGTCTCTAAGAAGGTAGGAGTGCAAACTTAGCGCTTGCTGGAGAAGGCTGCTATAGGCAAATGCCTCCACGCGATTCTAGTGCTTTTGGCCTATTCCTAAATGAACCGCCGTTCTATCCAGCTAAAAATGGTCCGGCCGCTCGAGTACCAAAACGCGCTGGTGTTCGGCTCGACCCTGATTATTTAGGGGATTCCTTGTCGAGGAGATTCACGAGAAATCAATACCAATGGCTGCTCAAAGGAGGTGATCAGTCCACTTTTTACGATTGGAGAATATTTTCCTATTGACACCTATATTTCTCGACCCATAAAGTTCTCTCCGAAATAAAAAAGTTCGTCTTACGCTTTCCCCCTTCTGGAGGCACCCCATGCAATCCACTATGAGCGCTCTTGAGAAGCGCACATCTTTGTTTAAATCAGCTCTCTGCGACAAGCGAAACGTACAGCTTCTTACTCTTCTTCTGGTTCTTTTCGCGTTAGTCCCGCAGACTCTCCGCGCTCAGACCGGAGGTGAAGCTGGAATTCAAGGAACAGTGACCGATGGCGAAGGCGCCGCAATTCCAAACGCCACAGTAACCGTGACGAACAACGCGACCGGAGTCGCACTGACTCGCCAGACAACTGGAGATGGTCTCTACACAGTCTCGCCCATCCTGCCCGGCACCTACACGGTCAAGGTCAAAGCGCAAGGCTTCAGCGATTTCATTCAGCGAAACCTGACGGCCAATGCTCTGGCGATGACTCCATTGAGTATTTCCATGAAGGTGGGAGCAGCAGACACGACCGTTGAGGTCACCGAGGCTCCGCCGCAGCTGATCACCACGAATGCTTCGCTGGGCTTGACGATCGAAAACACCACTTATGCCAACCTCCCGCTGGCTCTCAACGGACAGCAGCGCGATCCAACCTACGTAGCCCAGCTCTCACCCGGGGCCACCACTGGGTCACGTCTTCCCATCATCGGCGGAACGGGTAACTATCTCGGCCAGCTTTATCTCGACGGTCTACCCGCGCAAACGGTCTCCCAGCAAGGCGACAATCGGCTAGTCTCACAGTCCCTTTCGGTCGACTCCGTCGACCAGATCCAGATCGTCACCAGCACACCACCGGTTGAGTATGCCGGCGCCGGAGCCTCCAACTTCACAATGAAGTCCGGCTCGCTCGCCTATCACGGGTCTGTCAAGGACTTCATCCGCAATACCTCGCTCGACGCCTACCCGTTCGGTAAGTACGACGCCGTTGGCAAGCTCGCTCCCAAGCCCGTCGACCATCAGAACGAGCTCTCCGTCACCATCGGCGGCCACGTTCCCGGCACCAAGCGCGTCTTCTTCTTCTTCGGCTACGATAAGTACCACAACCGCACCCAGAACCCCGTCAGCACCTTTACCCTCCCGACCACGCTAATGAAGAATGGCGACTTTACGGAGCTGGCAGACGCAAACAACACAGCCTTCCTCTTCGACCCCACAACCACCACCTGTTCCGGTAACACCTGCACCCGCCAACCATTCCGCGGATTGAAAAACGGCGTACCCACCAACAACGTCATCCCCGCCAGCTACATCTCGCCCGTCGCTAAGGCAATGCAGCAGTTCCTGCCTGACCCTGGTCCTGGCGTGACGAATAACTACTCAGCAGGCTTGGCCAAAGGCTTCGACAATCACCTCTATAACTACCGCGTCGACTTCCAGTGGACTGAGAAGCATCGCATCTCGACCGTAGGCGCGCTCGGCACCGTCAACTACCTCAACAACTATGGCCTGCCCAACCTGCCGCTGCCGTACACCGGCGGCACTCTCGCCAACATCTACCCCAAAGTCTTCGATGTGCAGGATGCCTACACCATCAGCAACACTATGGTGAACCAGCTTAAGTTTGGCTTCGTCCGCTTCTTCCAGAACATCACGAACCCCACTCAGAACAACCCCACCTACCAGATCGGTAAGATGGGCATCACCAATCTTCCCGGTGGGCAGGCAGGCCAGAACTTCCCTGCAGCCACCTTCGCTACGACGGCGAAGTTCGGTACGCCCATCCAGACCTGGCAGGCTGCTCAGGGAACCACTCCCGGCAACGCCAGCTCCACCCAGCTCACCACGCCCAACAACTTTGCGTTGGTCGACAACCTGCAGTGGGTCAAGGGAGCCCATACACTCAGCTTCGGCATCACCATCCAGTGGCAGCAGATTAACAACGCCAACCCAGCCACCCTCACTGGCATTTTGCTGCTGCCCTACACGGCCAACTCCACAGCGAAGTTCAATGGCAGCGGGTTGGACCCAACCACCTCCGGATACTCCTACGCCAGTTTCCTGCTCGGTGCGGTCGGCAACGGTGCTAACCCTACTACTCTTGGAATTAACTATGTCAGTGAGTTTGGCGGACGCTACCGCCCCATCGCGCCATATGTCTCCGATACCTGGAAGGTGAACTCCAAGCTAACCATCGATGCCGGTCTGCGCTGGGACTATCTCCCTCCCTATCGCGAGGTGAAGAACCGCTGGAGCTTTCTCAATCCCAACCTCACCAACCCAGCCACAGGAACGCCGGGAGCCAATCAGTTCGCTGGGAACCAGGGTGGCGGGGCAGCCAGCTGCAACTGCACCACTCCTGTCCAGACCTACTGGAAGAACTGGGGTCCGCGCGTCGGCATTACCTTCGCTCCTGACGACAAGACAGTCTTTCGCGCCGGTATCGGCCGCGTCTATTCTCAGGGCGGTGGCGTCGGCGGGCGCGGCGGAGCCGCCAATGGCACCGGCCAGCTCGGCTTCAACACCACCGCAACCGCGCCCGCTGAGGTCACCACCGGCTCCGGAGCTGGCCCGGCGTTTTACCTCAACAACAGCTCCTACTTTCAGTCCATCGGCCGCGCCAACACTGATCTCTTCGGCCCAGGCTACGCCTATCCCACTGCTCCAACTCCCGGCACTGCTACCCAGATACTTAACACTGGACACTACATCGCTAATGGTGTGCTCAACAGGGGTGCCTCCACCATCGGTTATGCTGATCCATACTTCTCCGGCCGCGCGCCCAACTTCATGTTCTACAACGTGGGCATGCAGCGCGCCCTCACCAACAACCTCACCCTGGGCATCAACTACGTAGGCAACCAGAGCCACCACCTCATCAATTCCGGTCCCCCCAACGTGCCGAGTCCCGTCGGAAGCCCTCGCGGACAATGGAGCAATCAGCTCAATCCCACCTATCTCGCCGGTCTCGGCAATCAACTCGCCGCTACCGGGAATCTCCCGCTGCTGACGGCGCCAGCCACACCGGCCAACGTCGCCAAAGCACAGTCCGTCATGCAGGGTGTCAACATTCCTGTGTTCTTCCAGGCTGCTGCAGCAGCCGGCGATGCGGGTGCCACCATCGCCCAGGGCCTCACTGCCTTCCCGCAGTACGGCGGCGTCACCGATACCTGGGGAAATGTTGGCAACTTCTCCTACAACTCGCTCCAGGTCACTATGGAGCAACGTCTCTCTCACGGCTTGACCTTTCAGTTCAACTACACCTGGTCGCGCAACGTCGGCGACGATGGCTCCTTCCGCAGCGGCTTCCCTATCCCTGCCGCCGCGCTCTCCGGTGGAGGTCGGAGCTACGCTCAGGACCGTATCGACCGCTCCCAGACCGCCGTCAACAGCCCGCACGTCGTCAACGGGTTTGGCGTCTGGAACCTGCCCTTCGGCAAAAACCATCTCGGTGGTGCCAATATGTGGACCCGTGCACTGGCCAGCGGATGGCAGCTCTCCGGTATCTACACCTACGCCTCCGGAACTCCTGCCGTCATCAGCTACGGTAGCTGTAATACGCCCTTGCTGGGACAGTGTATGCCTGACATTAACCCCAACTTCACCGGCAATGCGCGCATCAACGGTGGCTGGGGTAGGGGGGCTGACGGCAGACGCACTGCCTGCAACCTCGGCCAGGCGGGCTGTGGTAACAGCAAGGCCGTCAGCTACTTCAATACCAACGCGTTCAAAGCTCCGGCAACCATCTCGCCCTCAAATGCTTCTACGGCTCTCAACCTGATCGGCAACGCTCCACGTACCGGAGCTTGGGGTCTCATCAACCCCGCTTCATGGAACCTCGATACTTCAGTCAAGCGCTCCTTCGGCCTTCCGAGAGAGGGCATGGCGCTTGTCGTCGAGGTGGACGCCTTCAACACCCTGAACCACACCAACTTCGCGCCCCCGAACGCAACTTGGGGCGCAGCCAACTTCGGAACCATCAGCTCGGTCAGGAGCGGCGCTAACCCCCGCGCCTTCGAACTCGCGGGCCACTTCACCTTCTAGAGAACCAACACGATGGGGAGCCGAAGATTCCCCATCACGTCCTTCTCCTCGAGTTCCACCTGAAAGGATTTCATGACGAAGTACCTGCCGACACGTAACGTTCTATCTCTCGCATCGCTCGCAGTTCTCTCCTGTTCTTTTGCTGCCGCACAGGCTCGCCCGGACACGCGCTCTCCTGACAAGATGCCGACACAGGAAGAGATCAAAAATCCACCCAAGACGTGGATCGATAAAGACACGGGCCACCGCGTCACCCGTCTTACCGATGAACCCGGCTCAGCCAGCTTCTACTTCAATGTGAATGGCTACACACCCGACGGGACGGAGATGGTCTACACGACTCCGGAGGGTATCAATGTTTTGAACCTCGGTACTCATGCCACTCGGAATGTTGTAAAGGGTAAGGTTCGAACGATGGAAGTCGGCCACAAGACACCGACGATTTTCTACATAAAGTCAGACGACAACTCCATCTACAAGACCAACCTGAACACCGGCGAAACCAAGATGCTGGCTAAGGTACCGCCTCGCGGTCGGGTCATCACAGTGAATGCGGATGAGACTCTTGCAGCCGGCACTTATGACGAGGTCGACAAGCCGAATGAGCAATTCGGCTCCAATGGAGGCCAGGCCCCAGCCCCAGGAAGCCCACAAACCAGCCCACTCGAGCAGGCCGCCAATAAAGGAGAGATGATGGAGCGCAGGCTGGCGGCGCGCATTCCGCTGGTGCTCTTCACAATCGATCTCACTGGCAATGGAAAAATTACCCCGTTGCTACACAGCACAGACTGGGTCAACCATCTGCTATTTTCTCCAACGGATCCGACGCTTCTGATGTACTGCCACGAAGGCCCATGGCAGAAGGTCGATCGCATCTGGACAATCCGCACGGATGGTTCTCAAAACCAACTAATGCATCAACGCACCATGCCGGGTGAGATCGCTGGACATGAGTTCTGGGGCAAGGATGGCGAGACGCTCTGGTACGACCTGCAAACTCCTAAGGGTGAAGATTTCTGGCTCGCATCCGTAAACATGAAGACAAAGGCGCGTACCTGGTATCACCTGCAACGCGATGAATGGTCTATTCATTTCAACGTCAACAAGGGTGCAACTCTCTTCACGGGCGACGGTGGTGACCCTCGACAGGTAGCGAAAGCGAAAGATGGAGAGTGGATCTATCTTTTCCATCCCGAGATCTTGAAAACGAATGGCCTTACCAGCAAAGATTGGCCGCAACCTGGTGTCTTCCACTCCGAACGTTTAGTCAATATGTCGAAGCATAACTACACGCTTGAGCCTAACGTGAGTTTTACTCCAGACGGCAAAATGATCATCTTCCGTTCGAATATGTTTGGGCCGACCTATGTTTTCGGCGTCGACGTAGAGAAAGCAAATTAAATCTGACCCTTATGTTTTTATGGCTGGCGAACATTCGAGAAGTTCGCCAGCCGTAAGATTCAGGATCGACTCGAAGTAGCTCCTCAGTGCGTTTTGCTCAGCCGCCGGTAGTACTCGGCTACTGAATCCTGATATCCCTGTGGTACGGTATCGGGCCTTCCCGCTCGCGCTTCTGTGAGTGAATCACCGCGTTTCAACTGAAGCTCGATGCGATCGATGGAGTTCAGCATCTCGCGATGCATCTCTTCGACAATCTCACGATTGCCTGGAAAACGGCTGGGATCTAACCCCTGCATCTGCCTTGTCAGATCCCTCACTTCTCTCGAGAGACCAGGGTCACCTTGGACCATCTCACCAAGCCGGTTCAGTTCACGCATCTTCTGCTGGAATGTCTGCTCCGTGTCTTGAGGATTGCCATACGCATCGCGCGGTGCTGTTCCTGCCCTTCCTGCAGCATACGTATTGTTGCCGGTATTGATGTTGCCCCACGCTACTCCCCCGTCGTAGCCGCCTCCGTTTCGAATCTCACCGTTAGCGTTCCCCGCTTGGCTGGAGCTACTTCCCGGTTGCTGGCCCGGACTGTTTGCATTATCCGCTTGGCTGGAACTGCTTCCGGCTTGTTGCCCCGAACCGCGTTGCCCGGACTGAGCATTCTGCGCATTCCTATTCGATGAATTTTGATCGCGGGACATTCCGTTATTTCCAGCCTGCGACCGGTTGCCACGTTGCCCATTTTGCGATCCTGACATCGCTTCGAGCTGTCTACGGAGACGCTGGACCTGGTCAAGAGCGGCAGTCTGATCTCCGGGGTTGCTGCCACGTTTATCCGGATTGCTCTGGCCCATTCCCTTTTGTGCTTCGCGAAGCTGTTGACCCAGCTTCTGTAGTCCCTGCGCGATCTCGGTCTCGGTGCCATTCGAGTTGGGATTGACCCCTCGGCGAAGCCAGTCGGCAGTTCTTTGAACACGGTTATCGAGATCAGATTCATCCATCTCCGTGAGTGCATCCCGCAGCTTCTCTGCGACCTTTGGTTGGTTCGGGGCCAGCGTGCGCGCTGAATCACGAAGATCTTTTTGCAGTTTGGAGAGATCGTTGGAGAGCTGTTGCCGTTCTCCTGCTAATTGGTTTCTTTCGCGCAGTCTCGCTGTCATGCTGTCGCGATCTGTCGCATCGACCTGCTCCTGGTTGGCAAATTTATTGATACGGTCCGTCTGAGCGCGCTCCTCCTGTGCCAGCCGATCGGCCTCTTGTGATAGCGCACCAAGCTTTCCCGATGCATGCTGCTGCTGGCTGGCTCCGAGCAAGCTCTTCGCCTCCTGCAGCTTTTCTGCGGCTTGGCGTGCAGCATCCGAGCTCTGCTGAGCCCGATCGCTCCTCTTCATCGCTTCCCCAGCCTGGCGGAGTCGACTAAGCGCCTGTTCGATTCGTTGATCCTGCGATCCACCCGAACCCTGCGAAGACGAATTTTGTTGTTGCTGTTTTCCTGATTGCTGTCCTGAAGCTCCGCCAGAACTAGAGCTGCTTCCCTGTTGCGAAGTTTTGTTTTGCTGACCATTCTGGGCCAGTTGTTCCAACTGGCGCTGCAATTCTTCAGCTTCACGGCGTAGCATCTCTTGCTGCCAACGATCCTGGAAGTTCTGCTGCGGATTCTGCTGTTGTTTAGAGATCTCTTCCTGGCGTTTTGCCAGCGCATCGAGCTTTGCCAGCACATCGTCAATTTCCTTCTGTTGCTGCTCGGCAGGCGAAGTATTCTGGGCCGTCTCATACTGATTCTTCTCGGTATCCAACTCCAAATCGAAGAGGCTCGCCAAATCACGCCCCGCAGAGTTGGCGCCTCCGCCACCGCCACCTCCCTGCTGGCCGAAAGCGACTTGAATCTGCCTGAATGTCGCTTCTGCGCGTAAGAGAGCCTGTAGCGCCTTCTGTTCCAACGGAAGAGCGTCTTTCCAATGCGTAGCTTTCAGCTTCTCTGAAGAGGGAGCCATTGCTTCGGCTGCCACCTGCATATTCTTTTCAAAGGAGTTGAACACCTCGTTGGCTTCAGAGAGATCCCTGCTCTGCATCCTTGCCGAAAGCGCCAGCACCTGATCGCGAAGTTTCTGTTGTGCATCGGCTAGAAATTGGCCCGCCGTGACAGCGTCCTTAGCCGCAATGCTCTTATCATTTTGCTGTTTCCAGGTGGCTGCGATGAGCTCTTTCTCGCGCTTGGACATATCAGTTTGATTGTTTTGTCCGCCTCCACCACCGCCTCCGCCTCCACCACCTTGCTGCGATTGCGAAAACTCTCGTTCGAATGGATCGACCTGAACAAAGCTAATGTCGGTACGCGCTTCAGTGTGCCCGTCTTTCGCCGTTGCATACAGGCTCACAAGGTCTCCCGGAACCAGTTTGAAGTCCTCCAGCCGAATCGTATGGGAACCATCCGCATTCTTTGCGCCTGGCGTCTTCAACATATCCACGTCACGGTCAGGACCGCCATTGACCGAATAATGCAAATGGACGTCTCTAAGCCCGAACTGGCCTGCGGCCTCGACTCCGACCCTGACCTCTTCAATTGGACTTGCTCGGTAGTCACCGCCTGGCTTTGTAATACTGACCTGGGGTGGTGTCGCCTTATCCGTCGCGATGAAATAATCCTCTGACAGACGGACCGGCTGCCCATGATCAAGAGCGGCAACATGATAAGCCCCATCCTTATCCATATGAATGGTGCCTCGATACGTGTTCTCTGCACTGCTTGAGAGTGGAATCGTCTTGTTGTCGTCGAGTGTGAGTTTGCCCTCCGCCAAAGGTTTATCCATCTGAACTTCGACTAGGGCATCGGTTCCTTCAATTCCTCTTAGGTCGCCGCTTTGCTCCTGCAAAACATCTTTCAGCCCTGTCCACTTTGGAAATTGATACGTGACGCGGATCTTCTTGACGGAAGGAAGATCGACCACACGTACCTTGTAATGCTGCGAAGTCAACGGGCCAGCCGCTACGTAGTACTCAACATTTTCTGGAAGTCCGGTAAGGACAAAACGGTAATCCGATGAACTTCCCTGTGTGGTTTGTGGCTGCATCGTTACAGGTTCCCAGGAGTTTGCACTCTGATAACGTGCAAACATCTGAACCTTGCCCGGCCTCAAGCCAACGAGATGAGCCGATATAAGTTGGTCGCTGTTACGACGGACCGTCACATCTCCGGGAGCAACTGTCATGCTGTAGAGAGGGGCTACATTCGTTCGAGGTCCCGTCCACAAAAGCGCGGCTCCATACCCCATAAACCCAGGCATGGCTGCAACCAACCAAATCAGCGTACCCAGACACCCCAGGCATAATCCTGCCAATGCAAATAAACCACGTTGAGGCGCGAGTGAGGCGGGACTTATCTGCTCTGCGCGCTTAAGAGTATCTGCGGCCAGAAGCTCAACAAAGGGCTCGCCCCCATCCTGTTGGCGTTCAAAGAAAGTTGTGAGTCTTTCTTCTAACTCGTGGTGCAAAGCCTCGGTTCTGCGGACAGCACGCGCCGGCGTGAGGCGAATCAATGGAAGTAGGATGCCAAAGGTCGCTGCGATCGCAAGTGCCAGCACCAGCGCGAGCCTGCCTCCCTTCACCCCTAACGACGGAAACGCATAGTGATTCAGTACCAGAACAAGCGCGATTGTGGTGAGAAGCGCGACTCCCATCAAAATGGCGGCGCCGAATAACCAGGCTCGCAGCCGCAACCTGACCAGCAACTGCGAGATAAAGGAGTTGAGCTCACTCTGCTTGCTCATATTTCCTCCCGCTGCGTCCCGAGATAGCGGGTGGAGAATACTGTCTCCATCACCGCTACGACGAATGCAAGCAGCATAACGTACCACCATAGACTTACATACTGATATTTCGTCCCAGCAACCGGCGCTTTTTCGACCTCAGCTGCCCCGGCATTGCTTCCCGTCCACAAAGCACGTATCTCCTGCGACATAGGCTCCAGGTTCGATTCCCGCCGGTCCGGATTTACCCCAATTACAGCGCTGCGACCATTTGCGAAATGAATCTGGTAAAAGCCCGATCGAGAGAAACGAAAGGTTTGCACCTTTTGCGAATCCTTTAATGAAAGAGGCCTGCGTCCATCCGGATCGATCACTTCGCTGGTTGCTGCCTCTGATTTGCTAGCTTCGGCAGCATTACGAAGCTGCACAAAGGAATCGACCATCCGCATACCACTTAGTTGTTCGCTGCCTGAAAGATATTGAGAGGTCTTATCGACGAAGCTCACAAAAACAGGATGGAGCGGAAGATCATTCGTCAGATTCTCAAGCCCTGAAGCAAACACCAGCAGATGTCCTTCACCGATCGGCTTTTCCAGCAGAAGAGGCGTGCCATCACTCAATCGAGCAGCCACTCGGGCGTTGGATGGATCCACCATCACCGCATAGAGGAACTTGGTTCCTGCCCATCCGCCGTTATCGCGGCCGGGTTGTGTTTGTTCAAGCCCCGGATAGGTGAAATCGACCTGACTTACCGCTGCTGATTCTTCAGACGACGCGAAATTTCTGACTCTTTTTAGATCGCCTCCCCATAAAGGAAGATGCGTGCGACGACCTGCGTCCAGTCCCAGTGCCATGAAGACACTTCCTCCCTTCGAAAGATACTGTTCAAGTGTGTGCTCGAAGATCGAAGGGAGCGCGGTTGCATCTGACAGAACCGTAAAAGCAAACTTATTTGGATCAAGATCTGTAACCTGTTCTACAGCTACGGACTGCAGAACGAATGCGCCGTGACTCGCCGCATTTAAAGCCGTTCCAAAATACAGTGCCGATCTCTCGTCGGCAGATCTATGCACGAACAAAACCCGCTGCGGATCGCTTCGTCGCACAACGAAAACACTTCCATTATCCGCAGGCAAAGCATCGTCGCCTTCAATTCTCACCTCGCAGCGGTTGAAACCATATTTAATATCGAGCGGCGCGAATTCGACGGTAGCTCTTCCGTTTGCCGGCACCTTCACTTCACGGCTCGAAAGTATCTTCCCATCTATAACTAAGGAGACTTTCTTGATGGCTTCGGGCGTATTAGCACCTGCAAGAACAGCTTGCACGTGCGACTTCGTCGTATCCTTAGGGTCCAGAAGCTCGGCTGGAGCGCTAATACTCTCCACGGTCCAGTTGGATAATGTGGAGGCTTTCGCTACGTCATGCAGCGTTAAATTCACCTGTGGGGGAAGGACTGCATCCGCGAAGTTTCCAGGCATCCCCGTCTTCTGCATATCGCTAAAGAGATGAAGATCCACTGGTCCAGGTGTTGCATCATTCAGCGTACGGATGGTGCGCCCTAGATCCCCAAAATTCCCTTGCCCATCTCCCGCCTCAATGCCCTCCAAGGTCGTTCGCAGCAGATTGGAATCCGGTGACGGCTGCGTGAGCACTTCGACTCGCCCCCCTAGAGCGAGAATCTGCGCCCGTTGCGAACGCGGCTTGGAAGCGAGGAGGCTCAGAGCCTGCTGCTTCGCATCGGAAAACCGAGTACCTGACCGCATGCTGAAAGAACGATCGACGACGATCAGGAGAAGGTGACTACGAGTATCGTTTGCAAAGCGTCGTATAAATGGATCGGCAAAGGCCAGAACGACCAGCAGCAGCAACAGGAATCTGAGGGTAAAAAGTAATAAATATCGCAGTCTTTTATGTCGCGTAGAACTTTGTATTCCTCGTTCAAAAAACATAAGGGAGCTTACGGGTTGAGGGACGACAATGTGTCTGCGCAGCAGATGCACAAAAATCGGAATTCCGAGAGCTGCGAGTCCCGCCAGGAACCATGGCGCCAGAAATCCCATCTATCTTTCCGCCTGTCTCAACGAAAGATACTCACGCAAAACCGTATCGAGCGGCTGATCGGTCGGCAAAAGCTGGTATTCCAATCCTGCCGCTTGTGTCCGAGTTCGAAGCTGTTCTATGTGAGTCTGCAGCTTCTCGCGATATCTTGAGGCAACATACTCTGGAACAACTTCGATTTTTTGTTGCGATTCAAGGTCCACTAGAATCGCAGGCCCCTTCAGCTCCGGACGAAGCTCCTGTGGGTCGAGAACATGAAACAAAACGACATCGTTTCCGCGGAAACGCAGCGCCTCCAAAGCCCGCACGATCGTCTCTGGGTCTTCGTAAAAATCCGAGATCACAATCACGATTCCGCGCCGATGCAGTAATGCCTGAAAATGCTCCAACGGCTTGAGGAAGTCAGTACGTGAACGCGGCTCAGCTTGCTCCAGCGCAGCTAACAGGCGGGTCAACTGGCCCTGCCGTGTGGACGGCTTAACATACTCTCGCACTTCGTCATCAAACACGATCACGCCTGCTGCATCGTGCTGATTCCGAATTGCCAGATAGAACAGGGATGCGGCGAGATAACGAGCATAATCCGCCTTGACAGGCTTTCTGGAGCCGTACTGCATCGAATTGCTCGCATCAAGCAAAACTACAAGCTGGCTGTTTGTCTCCCCCTCGTAGCGCTTCAGATAGCAACGTTCAGTTCGCGCAAATAGATTCCAGTCAACATGACGCAGATCGTCTCCCTGAACATACGCGCGGTATTCCGCAAACTCCTGACTGAAGCCAAAATCAGGCGATCGATGCAGACCCGACACAAAACCGTCCACCACCGTCTTCGCAATCAAGTCCAGCGAAGAGATGCCTGCCAAAACCGTCGGATCGAGGAAGCGCTGCATTAGCTCTCCTTGGGAGGCGGCATGTGAGCTAGTAAGCGCTTCAAAATCTCATCTGTATCTAACCGCTCCGATTCAGCATGGAAATTCAATAAGATACGATGGCGCAACACAGGAAGAATGAGCGAGGTAATGTCTTCATAGGTAACGTGGTATCGCTTGCGTGACAAAGCCCTCGCCTTCGCAGCGAGGACAACAAACTGAGCCGCTCGAACGCTTCCGCCATAGCTTACATATTTTCTGATGAACTCAGGCGCATTCGCACTCTTAGGACGGGTCGCGCGCACCAGATTGACGACATAACGTGTAATTGAATCGGCGATCGGAACCATTCTCACCAGTTGCTGAAAATCGTTAAGCTCGGGAGCCGAGGTTACCGGACGCACCTTGGCGAGATGTGTTGTGGTTGTAAGGGCCAGAACTTTGAACTCTTCGTCTGCACTCAGATAATCGAGCGTTGCATTAAAAAGAAATCGATCCAGCTGAGCCTCAGGCAATGGATATGTCCCTTCAAGCTCGATTGGATTCTGTGTCGCCAGAACAAAGAACGGCGCGGGCAAAGGATAAATCTGCCCTCGCACTGTGCAAGAGCGTTCCTGCATCGCCTCAAGCAATGCTGCTTGAGTCTTCGGTGGCGTGCGGTTGATCTCATCGGCCAGTAGGATATTCCCGAAGATCGGACCCGGAACAAAGGTCCATCTTCGGTGACCCGTCGTCAGATCTTCTTCGATGATATCCGTGCCTGTGATGTCAGACGGCATCAGGTCCGGAGTAAATTGAATCCTCCGGAATTCCAGTCCCAATGTCTCCGCAATGGTTCGCACCATCAGAGTCTTCGCTGTGCCTGGCATTCCTGTAAGCAGACAGTGGCCACCAACAAAAAGTGCAATCAAAATCTGATCGATTACGTCATCCTGGCCTACGATAACTTCACTCACTTGGTTGACGATGTCTTCGCGCACTGCATGGAATCGTTCCACTCGCTGTTGAAGCTGTGCAGCATCTGAATTGAGATCGGCAAAAGTAGCCATCGGATGTTGACTCCTGGAAGGATTATTTTTTGGGTGACTGATGCAGCTCCAACAATAATTTTTGTGCGGGAACGTAGCCCGGTGCTATCTCGAGAGCAGCTAACACACTGTCCTCAGCCTCACTTCGATGACCTGCGGCAAGATGTGCCTTTGCCAGCCGAAACTCCGCCCCTGCCTTATCAACAGGATTGGAGGCAACAGCCGCGGCATACTCGCGAACGGAATGGTCGTAGTCCTTCTGTTCGTAGAGAAGATCGCCCAGCTTGAGATGCAGATCACTATCCTTCACGGGATAGATATAGTTCACTCGCCTGAGGGTCTCGATTGCAGCGGCCTTGTCTCCGGTCGAATCTTCAAGCATCGCAAGGCGCTTGAGCACCCCAGGGTCCTCTCCTCCAGCCTTTTGGTATGCGGCAAGAATCTCTTTCTCCGACTTGGTATCTGCCTTCGCTCGAAAGTTTTCCGCTAACAGCTGATAAACGCTCCCCTCACCTACATACTCCGGATAAAGAGTCAGCACTGCTGGTCCTTGTCGAGCCACCACATCCGGTTGTTTATCTTGAGCTGCCTTAGCAAGTGCTTTCATCTGCTCTCGCCATGCATCAAAATGGGTCGCCTCTGGGCCATATCTCTTATCAACCCACACCAGATACTGCTTATCGAATTCCTCAGGGCTCAGACCGAGATCATGCTCTACGATCTGCTGCGTTGTCTGTAGAGTTGCATAGGAATGGATCATCTCGAGCAGTTTTTCCTCTCCCCACCGCGACTTGATAAAGTCACAGATACTACCGGCCTGGAAGTAAGAAACAACCACCTGCGATGGATACTCTGGATAAACGAAGCCACGATCCAGCTTTAGAATCGGCAACAACTTCTTGTCGCGAATCGCGATCAGCACCTCAGGAGTCGCCCGGTTTCCCCATTCCTGAGAACGCTCCCCTTCTTCATGAACCGCCAGCCCCTCGGTAAACCATCTCGGGACATGATTCTTGGTTGCAGTAAGCACGTAGACGTGACTCATCTCATGCCATAAAGTCGCGCCCCAGTTAAAATCCCCTGGTCGCCGTGCCGATGGGCTGTCCATTGCTACCACTTCGCCGAAAGTTACGCCCAACGCCCCCAATCCCGGCATGCCCATCGTTCTTACAGCAAAGTCCTCATGATCGGGATAGACCTCTACCTGAACCGGGCGAGGCAATCGCATCGCATATTTCTTGTTGTAGGTAGAAAGAATTGCTCGCAGCTCATCCTGTAGATATGGCCGAAACAAATCTGCTTCTGTCTTCTTCAGCTTTAGAACCATCACATCATCACGAAATGTGACGTAATTCTTGTAGGTATCGAGCAGCCTAAGGCTATTAACTGTAGCCGCATTGCGATAGCCGTTGTTGTAGCTCAGTTCGAGTTCTCTCTGAGCGTCCTCTTGCTGGCCCATCCTCATCAGCCCTATCCCCAGCGCTGAATGTCCAGCCCAGAAATTAGGCTGCGCTTCAACCGCTTTGCGGTAATAGGTGACCGCGTCTTCCTGTCTATAGTGCAGCTCAAGAAGGTGAGCAATACGCGCATAAGCCTCTCCATAGTGGGGATTGATCGCGGTAATTTTACTAATCCAGGCATCGGGCGAACGCTCGTTGATGAGCTCGATCGCGGCATGAACCGCCATCGCGTCCAGAGCATCGTTCTCTAGCGCAATCGCTTTATCAGCTTCGGCAGATGCAAGGTCGCGATCATCGTTTTCCAGAGCCACACTCGCCAGCAGCTCATGTGCATCGGCTCTCTTCGGATCCAGTGTCAATGCTTTCGCGAGATAAAAGGGAGCCTTTCCATCGAAGCTCGCAGAAGAGACGATGGCCAGCCCCAGATAAGCATCAACACTGGAAGGATCTTTCTCAAGGGCTTCACGGAGAAGATCGGCCGCCTCTCGATCGTTAAATCGTTCATGCAGCAACATCCCCCAGCGAGCTTTGTAGATTGGTTTGCTATCCGCAGATCGGGTTGCTAATCGGAACTGCTCGTTGGCGTTGTCCCACTCTTCCAGTCCCCAAAAACCTTCAGCGCGAACGGCCTCCTCTTGGCTCTGCGTCAATTGATTGAAGCATCTCTTTGCTTCCGCCTCATGTCCATGCTTTCTCATCTGCCAGCAGTCTGCAGGCGCAGCGGCCGCAACCCCTGTGGCGAATAGCAGAAACGCAATGGCGGAGAGCATCATCTGTCTAACTCCTGCTGCACCTTGGCCAGATCCAGTAAAAGCGCCGTTAACTGCTTCTTGTAATCCTCTGGATCCATCGCGGCCTTCTTAAACTTAAGACTGTCGATCTTTTGTTCCAGATCTTCCTTTTTCGTAAACAACTCCCGCTTGGCAGGATCGTTGACTACGAGTTGATTCTTGTCCAATCGAAGCAGCGTAATACTCGAAAGCAGTGCTCCCTGTCTTCCATCCGCCTCGCGCACAGGCTGTCCACTGCCAATGTCATCGAAGACAGCGTGTTCGGTAGCAAGTCTCTTCTGGGAGTCATAAAAAGCAGCTGTCTTCTTGGATGCGTAGACGAATGCTTCCAGGCCGCTGATCGACTTACTCTTGTCCGTATCAGCATCCGGGTCCTGTAAGGCCTGTACCCAGTACCTTGCAAATACAGTTGCATTCTTTTCAGTTCCCGACTTTGTCGCCACCACAACCGCTCTACCCTGGCGTTCGAGCACCTGGACTGCTCCTCCGCTCGCGCTTGAAGTATCCACGATCATTTGGCGGCGTGAGGAAACCCGATTGCACATCTCAGCAATCTCTCCTCCCGTTACATCTGGCCCGACGAGATTGAACTTGTACTCCACCCCATCAAACGAGCCATGCCCAATCAGCAGCAGTACCAGATCATCCTCGGGCTTCGCAGACTGCGCCACGGTGTTCAGCGCATCTTTCAGATGGGAGGCCGTAGCATCAGTCCCTGTCAACATGGAGGTATGCGCATTGACTCCTGATCCTTTGAATGCCTTTTCAGCATCTTTTGCAGCTGCCGTGAACCGTTGTTCATACTCAGGTTCGCCTCCAAGTCCGGCAACGATGATGTAGTAGGTAGCAGCAAACGTACGAGGTACACAGACAGCCCACAAGGTGAATACCAAAACAAAAAAGCCTCGGTGGAGTGTTCTCATACCACACCCCATCTACGCCGCAGCAGCCATTCCCCAACGGACAACCCTAAGAGCACAAGAAAGACAATCGGCATATTCCACAGCTCATTCGTAGATCGCACCGAGATCCCTGCCTCGGAATAAGAGATGTTCTGGGGCAGGTCCTTAATCGCATCAGGTTTCCAATACTGTCCTCCGGTCTGCGAGGAGAGCTGCTCCAGAAATGCCCGGTTCTGTTCCGTATGAAAGTTTTCCGCAACGCCGTCCTCGCGACGAAACGTCAGAACATCGCGCCCGATCTCTTGCTTCTGCTTCCCTTCTGTCTCTGCAATAACCTCGGCTAAATACCCCCCCGGTTTATCAGCACTCCACGTCGCGGTGTAAAGCCCCGGCGTATCCTGCGACGGTACAAAGTCGATCCACGCATTCGTGCTCGCTGGGCCAATAAGGTGCGCCGTTACATGTGCATTGGCAGCCGGCTGGAACTGTTGATCGCGCACCTGCGCCGTCAAGCGCAGATCTCCTTGATCGATAAGAGTGTGTTCCGAAACAGAAGCACTTACAGCGCTGGGCGTCTCCGCGATCAACCAACGCAGAAGTTGTTGCCAGAACAGATCGTGAGAAGGATCCCCAAGAGCCTCGCTCATCTGCCAACGCCATGTCCCGCCTGTCGCCAGAATTGCAGTGCGGCCATGACCGTAATTCTCGGTAACCAGCAGCGGCAGCTTTCGCCTGCCTGCATTCAACTCTGCCAAAACCGTGGCTCCCGGTTTCGGAGAACCCGCTTCCTGATAATCCGCCAGGTAGGTCAGCTTCTTCCAGCGCTGAATATTCTTCGCTGGATCATCAAGCAATCGCATAACTGGCGAGTCTGCCCCCTCCGGAGTTAGCTCCACGGTCGCGGCGTTCCGATGAAAGGCGTTACGTCCGGAGGGCAAAAAGGTCGGGAATAGCTCATTCGCACTTGATGTTCCCCAGCCTCCATCGCTCAGAGATCGCCGTCCTCCCAGAAACAGCAAACCTCCCCCACGCCGGTCGACATACTCTCGTAAAAGCTCACGCTGCAAGGGGCTAAAGTAATCTGCGTCGACCGAACCGATAATGATTCCCGAGTATCCAAACAGATCCTCCGGACGAACCGGAAATCCATCCGCAAGCTCTCCCGGATTCGCGATCCCCTGCCGATAAACCTTGTTCTCACTTGTACGAAGCATCGAAACCAGTTGAACTGTCGTATCGTCGTCTTCTGCGCGGCGGACAAACTTGAACTCCCAACGCGGCTCGCCTTCTACATACAGAATCCGCCGTTTTTTATCACTTACCAGAAGCGGCCGCACCACCTCGTTGTTCTTGAGATTTTCTTCTCCTGCGAGAGGTTCGAGTCCGAAGCGAAGCTCCTTCGCACCCGCAGCAGAACCTGCAGCAAAAAAGAGTGGCTCTGTCTGCAGAACCCCATTTGGAACCAACTTAATCTCTTTGCTCGAGATCGTCTTCTCTCCGTCTCGAACCGTGATCTTCGCCGTTTGTCCGGCGTATCCGTGCTGCACGAAGCTGACAGCAGCAGAGACTCGTGACTTGATCATGGCACTCGGGGCGATACTTACGTTCTCAATCTCAAGGTCGTGTTTCAGCTCTGTTTGGCCGAAGCCGATCGTATGAACGGGCAATCGTCGGTTGCGCAGCGCCTGCAGAGTTTCCATGGCGACACCAGCCTCGCCCATCTCTACGCTGTTCTGCCCGCCATCGCTCAACAGCAGGACCGCGCCGATAGGAAGATCTGCCGTATCTTCGACAAATTGCTTGAGTCCGCTATTGATATGGGTGGCTGCTTCCACTGGCTGAAGATTGGAGGTCCCCTCCACTCGCGAAAGATCCTTCCCTAACCCGTACAACCGCACTTGGAACCGTTTCTCAATCCCTGCAAGTAGGCCGTTTCGCAGAAGATCAAGAGCCGCTGTCTCCCGGGCCTTTGCATCCTGATCCTGAATCGCCATGCTGCGCGACGTATCCACAACTACGGCAATTATGTTCTGTTGCGAATTCAAGGCTGCAACCGTCATTGCAGGCTGCCACAGCAGCAAAAGGATCAGTGCGACAAATGCGGATTGCATCATCCAAAGCACCCACAACCGCCAGTTCCTCAGCTTTGGCGCGGTGTCGGAGATTCTTCGATACATCAACACTGCCAGGCTCGCTGAAAAAACCACGATCAGAACCGCCAGCAACCAGACTGGCCATGCAGAGAGAAAAACAATTCGGCCCTTGGTGAAGACCGGAGCCGGATATTTGAAAAGATACTCAAACATGCCCGCGGGACCTGGAAAACCTCTCGTCAGATAGTGTTAGTGAGTCATTCCGTAAATGATGTAATCCAGCCCCACACGAAAAGCCATCGATGCAAACTCCTCCGGATACTCCGGATCGTCCGCCCACTCCCATGCATCCCCAAGGTGCATATTGTGACAGATCGCCACCATAATGCGACCCTTATCATCCCGAATCGCGCGCCACTTCGGTTGGTATCCGTCCTTCTCATAGGTGCGCCGTGTTCTCACCCAGTGTTCTCCGGGAATCTGCATCTTGTTATCAACGTCGTACAACGTATGAAAGATTTCGTCGCCGCTCTGAAGGTCTTCGACAGGATAGTTGGGAAGTACCTGTCGCATACCGTTCATGAAATTTTCCCAGTCGTCGGTCCCGTGAAAGTCATCGACCATAAGAAATCCACCCTTCAGCAGATACTCTCGTAATGTTTTGGCTTCCTTATCTGTAAACGACCACATCTGGACCTGCACCGCGTAGATCCACGGATAATTGAAGATGTCGTCCGAATCCAGCGTCACCACCTGCTCAGTGGGCCGCCCGTCGATTCGGGTCAATCTGTGCATGGCAATCAGGAACTGGCGATCCGCCTTCGGATAATCTCTCGACCAGGCATACCTCCGCCAGTAACCAAAGCTTCCGAAGCTGCTAAAACCTTGCAGATTAGAGGCATAGGCCAGCCGCGACCAGTAAAATTCCGCTTTGATATTTGTGGGCGAATCGTCATTTCCGAAGCCAAAGTCTGCCACCCGCTGATATCCTCGCAGTCCGACACAGCACACCGCAGTCACCACGGATACAACCGCGATCTGCGAGAGCTTCATCAAGACCCCCAAGGTTGGAGTGGCGGAAGTGCCA
>Ga0268266_10002048_pt1 | contig 22352 bp, 16 predicted proteins | sample KBSS13metaG_FD_190356 | JGI IMG/M metagenome (GOLD analysis project Ga0268266, IMG submission 190356) | Switchgrass rhizosphere microbial communities from Kellogg Biological Station, Michigan, USA - KBS S1-3 metaG (SPAdes) (version 2) | ecosystem: Host-associated > Plants > Roots > Rhizosphere... | reverse complement strand
TACGACTGTGCCACGCAGCCTTGCCGCCGCCGTGAGCCCAACAATCGGCGGATATCTCCTCACACTCTCCGTTTTCGGGTGGCCTCTGCTCATAGGCGGCGCTGTGAAAGCCGTATATGACCTCGCCTTGTTGATGATGTTTCAACACGTGCGCCCACCCGAAGAGCGGCACGGTGTGCCGGAGCCCCGGTCGACGCCATGATGACACGCGGCGAAGTTGCAGTAGCCAACGTCGTCGTCTACTTCTCGAGACTTCATTTAGCCTTACGAGCTATGCTTCACATTCATGAGATCCAGCGCCGCACGCACTCCTTGCGCGAGCTTCTGCGCCTCATCGTTGGCCCAGAAGTGCATGAAGAAGAGGTGCGGGCTATCCTCGATCATGTGACTGTGGAGCGCGGTCACCTCGATACCATGCTGACGCAAAGTCCGCAGCACCGGATTGACCTCGCTGCCGACCATTACGAAATCGCCGGTGATGGCCGCCTTTCCACCGCCCGTCGGCTGGAAATTGATCCCCGTAGCGGTTCCCATCGCAGCCGAAACGGCCATGCCCCCTTCGGAGATTGTCTCGGCACGCGGCACGCTGACCTGGTAGACACCTCCATTGACCTTTCCCTTGTAACCGAGCGCCTTGTCCAGGGAGGCCGTATTCAGGTCAATCGGAGCAGGCTGACCGGAGGGCGGGCTGGGCGGTGTCATTGGAGTCTTGCTCTGCGCGAGAGCCGCATGCAGGATCTCAGCGAGCTTGGCGGGATCGCCATGCCCACCCACGTGCATGTAGAAAACCGGCACGGAGGTCCGGAACAGATGGTTGTGGACCGCAGTGATCTCGATGTCGCCCGCGATCAACCGTGCCATCACCGGGCTGATCTCGGTGTCCGTCAACACCAGATCGCCCATGAACATGGCGCCGGAACCACTCGGCTGGAATGCGATCCAGCCGCCCAAGGCCAGCGCCGGTTTGATCGGAACACCATCGACGGTGACACCCAGGTCCGAGCGCGGGAAAGAGTACTTGTAAACGCCATCGGGCTGCTCCGCCCCCTTTCGTCCCATGGCCTGGTCCACCTTGGTCCAGTCGATGTCGGCGGCACCGGCGGCTGTAGTCACGACAAGTGCAGTAAGCGTGGCGAACAAGTTTGCAAGACGGTTCATCCTACGTACTCCGGTTAGCGAAAAGCCAACGATCTCTTCGTGCATCAAGGTGTTCGCAGCGGCGCCCCAACGCTGCGCATCAACCCGTACTGCGCCTGGTTCAACTGGGTCACGATGATCACCAGGTCCCTGCGCGCGTTGAGCAGCTCCTGTTGCGACTGAATATCTTCGAGGACGGTACCCACACCGAGCTGCTTGCGTCCCCGAGTGAGCCGTAGCGTCTCCTCGGCCGCACTGATATTGAGGCGGGCATCACGCATCTGTTGGAACAGAGATTGCACTTGCGTGTAGGCGTCCACCACCTCGCGCTCGATCGTATCCCGCAGTTTCTCATCATTGACTTGCGCGCGTGTGAGTTGCACGCCGGTCGCTCTGATACGCCCCAGATCGAGGATTCCTCCGGGGCCTATCTTCCAGCTCAATCCAACGGTGTAGTCCCGCCGAGGACCGCCGTCGAGGTTAGTATTGACCGCACCTCCGAGCTCCCCGGCCAACACCTGACCTCCTCCATCAAGTTCCCCGGCAAACGCCTGAGCGCCGAGCGTCGGTATGAAAGGACCATAGAGGGCGCCGCGGCGGGCCTGCTCGGCAGCGGCAATCAGCGCGGCACTTCGCATGAGCTCCGGACGCTGCTCCAAGGCAGTGCGGATGAGCGCATCCGGTGTGGCATTCGAGTCGATCAGGACGAAGGGCGCAGGCTCGTGTTCGGCGGGAACCAGGTCCACCAGTGGATCGAGGTGCAGGGTCTGAGCCAGTTGAGTCGCAGCGAACCGTCGCTGCTCCTTGGCTCGTGTGAGCTCCAGTTGGAACCGTCGGGTCTGCGTTTGCACGCGTACGGCATCTCCCTTGAATGCCGTGCCGATGCGCACCGCGTCGTTGAGCTGCTGCTCGTAATTCTCCGAGATCGCAAGCGCCTGGCTCACGACATCGACCAGGGCGCCGGCGTTGACGAGGCTGAAGTACTCTTGGGCCGCGACGAGTTCTGTATCTTGCTCTTGCGCGGCTTGCCCCGCATCCGCGGCGTGGATCAGCTGTCGACTCTGTAAACTCCGAAAGATCGCCTCGCCAACGGGAATCTGGGCGGTGGCGTACAGGCCGGCACTCTCATTGTGCTTCGTTACGTCGATCAACGGGCCTTCGACCCTCTGGTCTCGCCCCGAGTGATGCAGATAACTCGCGGTGGGGGCCAGCGATGGCAAAAATCCCTCGATCGCACTGGTGTAATTCGCATGCGCTTCGTCCACCACGGTGCGCGCGAGCTGTACGTCGAGATTGCGAGCACCGGCGAGACGCAGAGTCGTCGGAAGATCGATGGGGTATGTGGACGACGGGGAGGCTGGCTGCTGCGCAGACTGCTGTGCAGCCTCCTGTGCGGCGGCAACGCTGTAAACAAGGCCCAACACCAGGGAAGCACACAGTAGTTTCATCTGATAACCCGGGCTCATTGCGCAGCGGCAACCTGAACGGGTTGCCCATCACTCAGCTTGAGCTTCCCCGCGAGAATGATGGAATCACCTGGCTTCAGCCCGTCTACCACTTCGACGTTCTTGCCGTCATTGAAGCCAACCTTGATGGCATGTTTGACGGCCTTGTTGCCTTCGACGGTGTACGCGAAGTTATTGGACCGCTCAGCGACCAGCGCCTCGACAGGCATGAGCGTCGCTTGTTCCTTGTGCTCAATTCCCAGTTTGACCGTCACGAGCATGCCGGGCCGCAACGCCAGGTCTGGATTCTTCAGAATGGCCTCGACGAGCATCGTGCGGTTAGCCGGATCGAGCGCGTAAGTGAACCGGGTGACCTGCCCATCGAACTGCCTGCCGGGAAGGTTATCGGTCGTGACTCGCACCGATTGGCCCACGGCAACCCGGGCCGCCTCGATCTCCGGCACAGCCACTTGCAGGCGCACTGTGGAGAAGTCCATCAGGCTCACGATGGAAGAGCTGGTATTTCCGGCTTGTATAAGCGCGCCGGGATCAACATAGCGTTGTGTAATCACACCTGCGAAAGGAGCCGTGATCGTGGCGTACCCCAGAAGCGTCTCGCTCTCCGCTAGACTTGCCCGCGCGACTTCGAACCGGCCGCGGGCCTGGTCCACCGTGTCAGGAACCACCAGGTCCGGTGTCTGGGCGAGTGCCTTCTGCAGGCGCTCGTAGTCCGAGGAGGCGGCTCTGAGCTCCGCCTGCTGGCGTGCGCGAGCCGCCGCGAGCTCTGGAATCTCGATGCGCGCGAGCACCGCGCCCGTGGCCACCTTGTCGCCTTTATCCACGTTGATAGTTTTGAGGTAACCGGACACTTTCGCGTACAGCGTCGCCTGTTGTAGCGGAATGACTTGGGCCGGCAAAACGATGGGGCGGGTAATCGGACCGGTCGCCAGATGAGCCGTGTGTACCTGCGTCGGAGGTGCAGCCGGCGGCGGCGCACTTTGACCTTCAGTACGACCGCAAGCGCTCAAAGCGAGGCAGGTCACGAACGAGGTCGAGCAAATCAGAATCGTACGACTCATGGCGTTGCGGATCGGTTGCTTTGTGTTTGCTTTTGCAGGATTCATTTTCAGAAAACCGTGTCATGCGTTAGCTTCTCGGGAGTCCTCCTCCAATAGCGAGACCTCGTGTGCAGCCCTTTGGGCGAGCAGAGCGTAGATCGCGGGGACTACCAACAAGGTGGCGAGAGTCGCTGCAGCCAGTCCACCAACGACCGCGCGGCCGAGAGCCGCGGCTTGCTCGCCCGAGGCGCCTAGCCCCAAGGCCATCGGCATCATGCCTGCAATCATCGCGAGGCTGGTCATCAAAATCGGGCGCAGGCGACTGCGTCCACCCTCAACGGCCGCGGCCAGTGCATCGGTACGCGAGCGAGCTCGTTCCGCGAAGGTCACGAGCAGAATCGAATTGGAAACGGCCACCCCCACGGCCATGATGGCGCCGGTGAAGGACTGAATGTTGAGGGTGGTTCCGGTGAGCCACAAAGCCAGTGCCGTGCCCGTGAGTGCGGCAGGCAACACAGACACAATGGCCACAGCCAGCCGGAATGACTGGAAGTTCGCGACCAGCATCAGCACGATCGCGACCACGGCAATACCCATGCCAGTGCGCAATCCACTCAACACCTGGTTCAAAGGCTCAGTCTGGCCGCGCACGGCGACAGTCAATTTGGGCGGAGTCCTGCCCAATTTTGCGAGCGCCTGGTTCACCGCCGCCGCCGCGCTGCCGAGGTCGGTATTGAAGAGGTTTGCGGTCACACTCACCATGCGTTGGCTGTTGTAGCGCGCGTACTCTCCCTGTGCGGTTCCCTCGGAGACTTTCGCCAGATTGCGTAACAATTGGCTCTGACCGCCACGGGTGTCCACCATGATGTTGCGGACCTCCTCGGATGAGTTCATGAGTGCCTGGGGGATCTGCACCTGGATCTGATAGGCCACGCCCGTGTTTGAATCCGCCCAGTAGTTCGGGACGACATAACGGCTCGAAGACGTGGCGGTCACGAGCGACCGGGAAACATCTGACATACTGACGCCGAGGAGCCCGGCCCGCTCACGATCGACGTTCACATCCAGAATCGGGTAATCGAGAACCTGCCCGAACTGAACGTCGCGCAATTGCGGCAAGCGCTCCAAGGCGCCCTTGACCTTCTCCGCGAACGCACGGTCGTCCGCGAGGTTCGCTCCGGTAACGGCCACTTCGATTGGGGTCGTTGCGCCCATGCTCATCACGCGACTGACAACGTCACTCGGCTCGAATGAGAAAGTTACATCCGGCAGGTCTGTCACGAAGCGCTTTCTCAATCTCTCTTTGAGCGGCTCCATGTGCAGCCCGCTGCCGTCCTTGAATTGCACCTGCAACACCGCCTCGTGCGAGCCTCCATTCCACAAGTAGATCAAGTTGATAGGGTAGCTGGGCGCATGCACCCCCACGAGCCCGATGGATACGGCGACCTTGCCTTCCCCACCGGCCTCCTGCTTGATGATATCCAGGACGCGGAGAGTGACTTTCTCGGTTTCCTCGATCCTCGAGCCCGCATGGGCACGGATGCGCAATTGAAGCTGGCCCGCATCAACCCGGGGGAAGATCTCGGTGCCAAGACGTGGAGTAAGCAACACGAGAATCAAGGCTGCCAGGCCGAGATAGGCTCCCAGAACAATCCAGCGCGCCCTTACGATGGAGCCGAGCATGCGGCCGTACCGATCGCGAAAACGGGCAAAAGAACCATCCGCTGACTCGTGCGCGGGCAAGCGCCGGCTATGCCTCTCCATCCAGACGACGAGAATCGGCACCAACGTGCTGGAAAGCAGATACGAGGCCACCATCGAGAACCCCACCGCCAGCGACAGTGGCAAAAACATTGCCTTCGCCGCGCCCACCATGAAGAGCGCGGGAGTGAACATGGCGAGAATGCAGATCATCGCAAGGAAGCGAGGACCCAGGGTTTCCGTGGTCGCCTCGAGCGTACCGTGACCAAGTGGCGCGCCTCGCGCAAGGTGCACGTGGATGTTCTCAATACAAACGGTCGCCTCATCGACCAGGATACCGACTGCCAATGCCAGGCCCCCGAGAGTCATGATGTTGACGGTTTGGCCGCTGATCCATAAGGCCAACAATGCGGCCATGAGCGACAGGGGAATGTTGATGACGACGACGAGGGCGCTGCGCCAGTCGCGCAAGAAAAGCAGAACCATCACTCCGGTCAGCAGTGCTCCCAAACCGCCTTCCGTCATCAGACTCGTGATCGCGCGCGTGACGTACTGCGATTGATCGAGCTCATAGCTGACCTTGATGTCCTCCGGCAGAACACTCTGGAACTTCTCCAGATTGCTCTTGACGAGGCTCACCACTGAAAGTGTCGAGGCGTCCGCGCGTTTCGTTACGGGGATGTACACGGTCCGCCGGCCATTGACGAGAGCGTAGCTGGTGACGATGTCAGATGCGTCCGTCACCGTCGCAACATCGCGCACGAACACGGCTGGATAGCTGCCTGGGCGAATCGGCACCGACTCCAGGTCCTTGACGTTCTTGACCACCGAATTGAGCGGTACCATCGGATAGTCATCGCCGATCGGCACATTGCCCGAGGGAGTTATCGTGTTAGCCGCGGTGATTGCCGTCACCAGCTGATCGGGTGACAGGTTGTAGGCATGCAGCCGCTCGGGTTTGGCATTGATCAATATCGTTCGTGCGCTACCCCCGAACGGCGGTGGGGCCGAAACTCCGGGTAAAGTGGCAAACAGCGGACGAACCAGATTCAGTGCGGCATCCTGCATTTCGCCAACACTGCGCGTGTTGCTCGTGAACACGAGATTCCCGACTGGAACGCTCCCGGCATCAAAACGCATGATGAACGGCGGCAGCGTGCCGGGGGGCATGAAGGCTCGAGCGCGATTCACGTACTGCACGGTCTCGGCCATGGCCTGCGGCATATCCGTTCCGGGATGAAACTGCAGTTTGATCAGCGCCGCGCCCTGAATCGACTTTGATTCGACGTGCTCGATGCCAGTGATGTAGAGGAAGTGGTACTCGTAGTAGTAAGTGAGATAACCCTCCATCTGCGCGGGGTCCATACCTCCGTAGGGCTGCGCGACATAGATGGTCGGGGTATTGAGACTGGGAAGGATGTCGCGCGGGGTCTGCACGACCGCCATAACGGCAGCTAACAGAACAGCCACCACGGCCACGATCACGGTCATCGGACGGCGCAATGCCGATTCGGTGAGGTTCAAGGGATCACCTTCAGGATGTTCCTGCAGTAGAGCAAACGGCCACCGTCTCGCATCCTGCGGCCATGCTCAGGTTGCATTTATAACAGAGTCGTGATGTATATTACACCGCAGATCGTAAGATGACCGTTTCCTGTACGGGTAACTCGCCAAATGAAAAGCCGAACGGCAGCAGCGTGGCTCCTGCTGATCACCAATCTGCCCGGCCCTAATTCGTCGCTGCGCATGCGTATCTGGCGCGGGATGAAGTCCGCCGGCGCGGGTCTCCTGCGCGATGGCGCTTACCTGCTCCCCTCTTCAGAAACGTCCCGAAAAGTTCTGGGTGAGCAAGCAACCGAAATCAGAGCGGCGGGAGGTCTTGCGCAGGTCTTGTCCTTCGACGCCGAGTCGCCAGAGCAGAATGCGGAGCTCGTGGCACTGTTTGACCGCACCGCGGAGTACGCCGAGACGATTCAGAGCCTGGAAGAGTTGAAAACCGAGTTGCCCAAGCTGGATGAGCCGCAAGCCCGTCAACAGCTTGCCGCCGCCATCCGGGAGGCAGCTGCAATCGTCGCGCGTGACTTCTTTCCCGGGGAAGCCCGCAAGCAAATAGAGAGTGCGCTCGCGGATGCCGAAGCAGCTTTGAACGCACGCTTCGCGCCCGATGAGCCGCACGCCTCCCACCGCAAGCCCCGTCAACGCAATTTGAAGGAGTATCGCGGCCGCACCTGGGCCACGCGCGAGCACTTGTGGATTGACCGGGTCGCCTCGGCGTGGCTCATCCGCCGCTTCATCGATCCGCAGGCCACGTTTTTGTGGCTCAAACGACCGAAGGACTGTCCGAAGCGCGCTATCGGTTTCGACTTCGACGGCGCGGAGTTTACCCACGAGAACTCCAAGGTCACCTTTGAGGTGCTGGTCACCAGCTTCGGACTGGATAAGGACTCAGGACTGGCGCGATTAGCTGGCATGGTGCATCACCTGGACGTGGGCGGCATTCCGACCGCGGAAGGCCCGGGCTTCGCGACGATCATGGCCGGCGCGCGAGCGCTGCAGAAAGACGATGACGCGCTGTTGAAAGCGATGACGCCTGTGCTCGACAGCTTGTATGCCGGTTACACGAGTCCGCCGCGCAAGTGAGCGCGCTGCACGTACAACACATATGCGCACAGCGAGCCCAAGACTACTAGTATGCCGGCGACCTTCCACGCCGGCGATGGACACTACAGCACCGCCCGCTTCTCGAAGATGCCAAATCATCCTTCGAAAACGCATTACCGTTGCAGGTCGCCCCGCCATCTCGGCAGTAAACTCGGCCTCAGAAGGCACATTGTCTACGTTGCCACACATTGGCGGCGTCAGTATTGCCGAAGCGCTCGTGCAGAGGACTTAGACGCCACACGGTCTCACCATGAACGTGACGACGGCCAAGGGCGCCATCCGGAAACCGCTGCTGCCGGGGCTCTCACGCTACATGTCCGCTTTGCATCGCTGGGCAGGCATTGGGCTGTGTTTGATAATTGCTCTGTGGTTTGTGAGCGGCAGCGTGTTGAGCTTCGTGCCATTCCCGTCGCTGAGCATCGCTGAACGGGTCGCGCGGAGCGAGCCTATCGATACGAGCTTGCTACGGGTAGAACCCAAGAGCGCTCTTTTGACAGAAGGCGCCTCGTTCATCGAAAGCGCGCGCCTGATCAACGTGCAGCGGCAACCGAGATACGTCCTGACTCTGCCCGGCCAGCCGGCGCTTTCAGTGAGCGCTGAAACTGGGCAACCTCTGCCCCTCCTCAGCCGCTCTGTAGCGCGCGCTGTCGGCTCCGAGTTCGCGGGTCTCGAACTCGAGGCCCTGCAGGGGCCCTTCGACTACGATCAATGGGTCGTGCACCGTGCCTACGATGCCTACCGGCCGTTCTATAAGGTTAGTCTGCGCGATGCCGCCGGCACGCAGCTCTACGTGTCGGCACGAACAGGCGAAGTGTTGCAGAGGACTCGCCGCAGCGAGCGAGCCTGGAATTACGTCGGCGCAGTCGCTCATTGGATCAGCCCGACCTTTCTGAGAAAGCGCGATTCGCGCTGGCGAGAGGTTGTCTGGACCCTCGCACTGAGCGGAATTGTGTTGACGCTGGCTGGAATTTTCCTCGGAGTGTTGCGTTACGTCAATTTGAAGAGGCAGCGGCGCCCGGGACTATCCCCGTTCCGTGGATGGCTCCGCTGGCATCACTCGACGGGTTTGTTCGTCGGTGTGCTCGTGTTTGGCGGAATCCTTTCGGGCTGGCTCGGATTGGATGGCATTTTCTTCTTCTCAAACGATCAACCGAGCGTGGAACGGATCGAGCGAATGCGTGGCATCTCCCTCACTGATGCGGCGGGAGCCTTTCCACTGTCTCTGATCCAGCGACTGGGAACGGCTCGCGAGATCACCTTCACGGCCATAGCCGCCCAGCCGTTGCTGCTGCTTCGCAACCAAGGCGCCGGATCTTTGCAGGTGGTCTCGACCGAGACAGACCTGGCCTCCATGAAGATTGATGCGGTGGTACCCGATGCACTGTTATTGTCAGCGGTGCAACGTGCCTGGCCGTCCCTCCAGGTGCTCAGGATGGAGCACGTGACAGCTACGGATGCGTACAGCTTGCGCAGCAGCCCATTCCCCCCAACCACGCGAAGGCTCGTTCTGAGCGACACAACCGGGACCTGGATCCACATGGATGCGGCTACCGGTGAGGTTATATCGATCATGGACACCAGCCGCCGGGTGCGCCGATGGGTGGTGGACGGCATGCACACCTTTGACCTTCCGCTACTCAATAGAGCGGGCCCGTTGTGGCACGTCCTGCTGCTCGTGGCAACCAGCGCAGGACTGCTATTCAGTTGCACCGGAATAGCGCTGGCCTTGCGGCGACTGCGTCGCAATTTGCTGCGCATTTGACCGGCCTGGCGGAATAACTGTCTGCCCAGGCCGGCCAATTTGAGCAAATCGACTCTGCTGCCCGCTACAGAATGATCCTAGGGACGCACGTGCAGACAAGAAGATAGGGGGCACGGAAGCGTTGTGTTGCCCGGCCGGCGATGCGGCCCCAACGACAGCGGACTACATATTCCTGTGGTGCGAACTTTTACGCGAAACGATGACTACAGACCAACTCCCGACCGGCAGCGGGGCATCAACAACTTCAATGTCGCGCCATGGCGCAGGAGAGTTTCGTGGATAGGCGATGCTACTTCCTTAACGCAAGCTACTTTCGTAATGCTCTAGTACCGGCCGCTGCGAGCTTATTTGGCGTCCCCGCGGCTCTAGCGGCCGATGCAACTGCCTCCACCGAAGTGGAACAGGTTGTGGTCACCGCGCAGAAACAGGCGTACCGCGGCGATACCCCGCTGCAGGAATTGCCTCAAAGCGTGCAAACGCTCTCAGCCAGTCTGCTGAAGGACGTCGGCGTTACCCGGCTCGATCAAGCGCTGGACCTGGTGAGCGGTGTCGCGCGCCAGAACAATTTTGGCGGACTCTGGGACGCTTATGCCATCCGCGGCTTTGCGGGCAACGAAAATCTGCCGAGCGGCTTTCTGGTGAACGGCTTCAATGCCGGACGGGGCTTCGGGGGACCGCGCGACACTTCCGATGTCGACCGTATTGAAGTCGTTAAGGGCCCCTCCTCCGCCCTGTTTGGTCGCGGCGAGCCCGGCGGTACGGTCAATATCATCACCAAGAAGCCCTCGTTCAAAGAGCAGGGCAGCCTGTCCCTGTCTGGAGGCAGGTTCCAGACCTACCGTGCCGAAGGTGACTTGACCGGGCCTCTGACCGACTCCGTTGCCGGCAGGATCAACGGAGCCTACGAGCACGCAGACAGCTTTCGGGATACCGTCACCTCGAAAAAGTACGTCATTACGCCATCGATCCTGGCGCGGCTCGGCGAGAAGACATCGATCTCCTATGAGTTCGAGTATGTGCACCAGGAAGCGCCCTTCGATCGCGGCGTTGTCGCACGCAATGGCCACGTGGGCATCATTCCGATCTCGACTTTCCTCGGTGAGCCCGGCAACGGACCGACCACCGTCAATGCTTACAGCAACCAGGTGAGTTTACAGCACGACTTCAACAGTGATTGGACGCTGCTGGTGGGTTTTGGCGCGCTCAATACCTCGCTGAAAGGCACGGCAGAGGATCCGGAGCTGGCGGCTGCCCGCAATCCTTTCCTGCAAACCGGCGCATTTCTTCCGACCAACATATTATCGCGACGGCGCATTTCGCGTGACTATCACGGCAACGATCTCGTCCCACGCACTGAAATCACCGGCCGTTTCGATACTGGCGGCCTGACCCACCACATTTTGGTCGGCGCGGACTATGACGATTTTAAACTGGATGAGGTGCAGGGACGTTATCGCCCGCCAGCGGTCAAGGCGACTTCGACCCTGGCACAGCTCAATGCCATCGACATATTCAACCCTGTGTACGGGATCCTTCCGCCACTATCACCGTTCACCAATACATCGGAACGGGACTACGCGTGGGGGACGTACGTCCACGATCAGATCGATCTCACCGCACAGTGGAAGTTTCATGCGGGCGTTCGTTATGACGATTTCCGTCAGAGACTCGCCGACGGCATAACGCACTCGGTATCCCATCAGAAAGTCACGGCAACCAGCCCCAGCTTCGGGCTCGTCTACGAACCCAGCACTTTGCTTTCGCTCTATGCGAGTTACGGTAAAGGATTCCGCCCCAATACCGGCCAGGATGCCCATGGAGTCGCTTTCGCGCCCGAGACGACGAAGTCATATGAGGTCGGTGCGAAGTTCAAGACGCCACAAGGCGCCCTGAGCGGCACACTCGCCGTCTTCAGGATGGATAAGACGAATGGGCTCACCGCCGACCCGGCGAATGCCGGCTTCTCGCTTGCCGTCGGTGCGGCCCGGAGCAAGGGCGTCGAAGCCGACATGACAGCCCGGCTGCCCCTGAACATGCGCGCCGTTTTGTCGTATGCCTACGTGGACGCTTACATCTCCAAGTCGATTCTGGATCCGGATTTCTCGCGCCCGCTCGCCGCCGGTACCCCACTGATCAACATCCCGAAGAATAGCGGCAACGCGACGTTGTTCGAGGATATCGCCTTCGGCGAGAGGATGCTGACCTTGGGAGCGGGCGTGAACTACGTGAGCAGGCGACTGGGTGAGACGGGGACGGACTTTTATCTACCGTCCTACACGCTCGTGAAGCTCGTCGCCAGTTTCGATGCCACGCAGAACCTGCAGATCTGGGGCGAGGTCAACAACCTGCTCAATAGGGTTTACTACCCGAACTCCTACGCCCAGCTGTGGATCAATCCCGGTACTCCACGCACCTATATGGTGCGCGGAACTTACAAGTTCTGATGCCGCCCCCTTGGGGTCGCACGCGCTGCGACCCCTTTGTTCTAACGCTCGACGTTGAACAGCTTGGCGAGCGGATAGTGAAGCTTCTCGATCGGTGATTTGATGACGATGTAGCTGAAGTACTTCGCAATGCCGATATCTCGCTCGAGAATGTCTTCAATCACCTTCTGATAGTGCGACACGCCGCGCGTCAGGAACTTCAGCAGATAGTCATAGCCTCCGCTGACCAAGTGGCACTCGATCACTTCGTCGATTGTGCGGATACTCGCCTCGAACTTGATGAAGTCCTCGCGGTGATGGTCGTTCAAGGTGACTTCGGTGAAGACCGTGATGGTCTCGCCCAACCTGGCCAGATTGATACGAGCGTTGTAGCTGACGATGTAGCCGGCTTCCTCGAGCCGCTTTACACGCAACAGACACGGACTCGGTGACAGCGCAACCTCTTTGGCCAGGTCGATATTGGTGATGCGGCCATTGCGCTGCAACTGGGCCAGTATGTTGATGTCGATTCGATCGAGCTTGAGTGCGGCCATCGGGACGTGATCCTCATCGGCGAATCCAGGCTCGACCCGCGCTGCCGCGAGCGAGGCTTCAGGCCCGCAATTCTTCTTGATGCGCTCTCACCATGTCTACCAGGGTCGCAAAACGGAACTCGTAGCGAACCGACTCGGGAGGTGGCCTGACCTCTACTGTAGCATCTGTACCCGCACTCTCGGGGACACGGTCTATCCAGGCGGTGGCCAGCCCGCTACGGGCTGCCGGCGCGAGGTCCCGGGCCGGATCCTCGGCAGCATGCAGGATCTGATGGCGCTCGAATCCCATCTTTCCGACCCGGCTCACCAGGCGCCTGAAATTTTCCAGGGCGGGCTTGTAAGAGCCGACATCCTCGGCGGTCACCACATCATCGAAGCGGACCTCCAGCCGCCGGCTGCTGGCCGCAAAGCTGGCTCGATCGACGTTCGAGAGCACCATCAGCTTGAAGTACCGTTTCAGGTATTGAAGGGCGGCAGGTGTATCGACGAATACCGGCCACTGGGAGACTGACGTACCAAAGAGGGCATGGTCATCGTCCGAGGCGAGCACACCCCACTCGCTGGCGAGACGGCGATGCACCTGCGCCAAGACCCGGGAATACAGCATATCGGGTGTTTCCATTTGCTGCGCCGCCTCATGCCGCTTAAACACGGCGAGCACTTCTTCCCGGCCCAGTGGGACATGCGCCCCTTCCAGCAGAGGTCGCAGTGCTGCGTAAATGCCGGAGTCACGGTCGATCAGCGTACCGTAGCACCCGAAACTGAGCGCCTTGAAGTCGGTCAGTCGCACCGCTCCCGTACTCCCTAATTCAACGCCTGCGAGACAAGTGCAAACACGCGCCCCCGTGGACTCGGCTTGAGCATATGCCCACGCCGCATGACGGTCCCACGATCCACACACAAGAGCCCAGCCGCCTCGAGCCACCCGGCGAGCTTCGCAGCATCCGCCGGTATATCAATGCGCACGAAACCGCTGCTGGACTTTAATTGATATGCAATCAGGGCTATCGCCAGCGACTCATCAGGGGCTACGACCGGACCAATAACCGTTCCCCGACCTGACTGACGCGCCAGCGCAAATCCAGTGGGCTGCCCGCCGGTGACAGCGAGCACACCGGTGCCCGATTCCAGAACAGCACTAATCAACTTGCGGCGGTTCGCACCAAATGCCGCAGCGTCCAGATCGGACAGCGCAGCAAGATCGGCGTGAGCGGCAGGCCGTAACACAGTATCGGGCGACACCTCTGCGGCCGGAATCTCTGCGGGAGTCCCTTGGTACTGCCCGACGCTGTCCAGTTCCCGGAAACCACACCGCTGATAGAGGGTCAGTCCTGCCTTGGTCGCGATGAGTTGCAGTGTGCGCGAGCCTGCCTCGTCCATAACGGCATTCAACAACTTCCGTCCAATGCCCCGCCCCTGTTGCTCCTGACGGACCAGGACCAGTCCGACGGTTGCGAACTCATCTCCGTAGGGCCACCATGAAGCCGTGCCCAGCAGCTTGCCGCCGCCGTCGCAAGCCGCCCAGCCGAGTCCCAGGCGGTAGTGAAACTGCCAATCCTCCATGCGGTGCGACCAGCGCTCCGCTTGGGTGAGTTTCAAGGCATCGGCCAGATCGCCCGGCTGCAGCCGACGCAGCGTGACATCTTCCATCAGAAATAGCGCACCCATGTCTGGGGTGACGTCCGTTTGAAGCGGGTAAACGCTCGGGTTGGCAAGTAAAGCAGACACGCCAGTGCGACCGCTACCAGCCAGATGCCCCAGACATGATCGACGCCGAATCGCTCCCCATGGTTCGCTCCGAACAGGGCAAGAGCCACTCGGTATAACACCAACAACGTATAGAGGTGCAGGAGGTAGAAGAACATGGGTGCACCGCCAAAGATCACCAGTGTGCGCGTCAGACGGTTGTCGCGGGACTCGAAGCTCGCCAACAACAAAAACGCAGCCCCCAACGTCAGCAGGAGGAAGTCCAGTGAGGGCGGGTATTTGGTGAAGTCGACCCAGGACATCAATGTATGCACGAAGTCGGCGCCCTGTACCCAGGGCAAGGTCTCTCCATAAATGTTGAAGCCACGCAGCACCGCCAGCAGAGCCAAGCTTGCACCACCCAATGCAACCAGGATCCGGGTCCGTCGAGCCGCGGCTACGGCGCGAGAATACAGCGGACCCGCGACATACCCGAGCAGGATGACTCCGATCCAGGGCAACAGCGGGTAGCTCACTCTGACCTGCAACGGGCCGTCCGCGCCGAACAGCGCGCGCTGATGCAGGAAGGCCCACAGGTAGTGCATTGCAGTGCCCGGCGGGAAGCTGACCGGTGTGAGCAGGTTGTGTCCGAATACGATTACGAGTCCCAACATCCCGAGCGCCCATCGCGGCAGATCGCTCAGCAGGCCTAGAACGATCATACTCAGGCCAATGGCCCAGATCACCTGTAGCCAGACCACCGTGGGCGGGAATTCCCCGGACCAACTGAAGTTGACCAACGTGACTTCGAGGGCCACCAACAGCAGGCCGCGCTTCAGAAGAAAGCCGCGTACCGGGCGTGTTCCGCCTGAGGCCGGGTGGGCATACAACCAGGCCGACAAGCCTGTCAGAAACACGAATGTCGGGGCACATAGGTGCGCGGAGAGGCGCGTGAAGTACAGGTCCGGTGCGGTCGTGGCCACGTTGACGGGGTCGCCGACGGGGAAATGCCGGAAAAACGCCTCGCGCACGTGATCGACCAGCATCAAGAGCATCACGAGGCCGCGCATGACGTCGATCGACGCAATGCGTGATCGTGCGGGTAGCGCCCCCACCCGCGATATCGGGGCGGCCTGCGCGGGCAAGTAGTCAGGCGCGCCTGCCGCATCGGTAACTGTGCTCATCTGAGTCATCCGGAAAACCCTCACCGTTGTCCCTAACCCAAATACCCTAAGCGCTTCCCAGAACAATAATCGGCTGCATTGGGCGACACACAGCATTTTTTATTGCGTACCGGCCGAAGTCTCGGCATTTGTTTGCGTGAGCCTTGCACTATTCTGCTCCGATGAGCAAACCTAACGACACTCGGTTTTACATCGACGGCCAATGGCAGGACCGTTCAGGTGCGGCGCGGATCGCGGTGGTCGATCCGTTCTCGGAGCGGATCGTCGGATATGTCGCGGCCGGTTCGCCGGCTGATGTTGACCTCGCCGTGGCTGCCGCCCGACGCGCGTTCGACGGATTTTCGCGCAGTTCTGTTGAGGAACGGCTCGCGCTGCTCGGCCGAATCTCGACGCTGCTGAAAGAACGCGCGGAATTGTTCGCGCAGGCGCTCGTCACTGAGATGGGGGCTGCAATCGGGTTCGCGCGGGCTTCGCAGGTGCCTTTCGCGGTAGAGCATGTGCGCGTACAGATGGAGGTGTTGCAGCGCTACGGCTTTCTTTCACGAGATGGCGGGATGACCACGGCCAAGGAGCCGATCGGTGTCTGCGCGCTCATAACGCCATGGAATTGGCCTCTTTACCAAATTACCGCGAAAGTCGCGCCGGCCATCGCGGCCGGGTGCACCGTCGTGCTGAAGCCGAGCGAGCTTTCGCCCTACAGCGCGTTGCTTTTTGCGCAGGTGGTGCACGATGCAGGTGTGCCGGCCGGGGTGTTCAACCTCGTGGGCGGCACCGGTGAGGTAGTGGGTGCGGCGCTCGCGGCACACCCGGACGTCGACATGATCTCCATTACCGGCTCGACCCGCGCCGGCGTGTTGGTGGCACAGGCCGCCGCGGTGACGGTCAAGCGGGTGGTCCAGGAACTCGGCGGGAAGTCACCCAACCTGTTCCTCGACGATGCCGATTTCGAGCAAGGTGTCGCGAAGGGCGTTCTGGCGGGCATGCGCAATGCTGGCCAGTCATGCAGCGCCCCCACGCGAATGCTGGTACCCGCCTCTCGCCTTGCAGAGGTAGAAGGGCTGGCGGCTAAGGCTGCAGCCGGCATCAAAGTCGGCGATCCACGCGATGAACAGACGATCATGGGACCGATCGCAAACTCCGCGCAGTTCGCGCGAGTGCAGGCGATGATCGCCGCAGGGATCGACGAGGGCGCCAAACTGATCTGTGGCGGGCCCGGTCGACCGGCGGGACTCGAGCACGGCTTCTTCGCGCAACCTACGATCTTCTCGGACGTGACATCAGATATGCGGATCGCGCGCGAGGAGATTTTCGGCCCGGTGCTTGCGATCATGCCGTATCGCGACGAGGAGGAGGCGATTGCGATCGCCAACGACACTGTTTACGGCCTCGGCTCACACCTCCAATCCCGCGATCAGGATCGGGCGCGGCGCGTAGCGGGCCGGATCCGTGCCGGACAGGTCCACATCAATTACCCGGCGTGGAACGGTCATGCCCCGTTCGGTGGCTACAAGCGCTCAGGCAATGGCCGCGAATACGGTATCCACGGCCTGGAGGAATACCTCGAGACCAAGGCGATCATCGGCTACTGACATCTGTTAGAACGCCCGAAAACATCCAGGAGTGTCCCGTGCGCGGTTTCATCGATTTGCGAGCTTTTGCGTCAGCTGCCGCCCCGCCTGACACCGATGGCGATGCCTATCTCCTGGCACGCGACCGACTTTCGCTTCCCGCCGGTCCCATCAGTGTAGCTGCTGCCTTTCTAGACGGTGCCGGTACCGTTGAAGATCTGGAGGCGGATGAATTCATCATCGTCGTTGCAGGCCGCATCGAGGTACGCTCGAAAAATGGAACTTTCAACTTGAACGTCGGACAGAGCCTTGTTTTTCCGAAGGGCGCATGCTTTGCCTGGTCCGCATCCAGTCCGTCACGCCTCATTGTCATGAGTTATGTCAGTGACACGCCTGGTCAGGGCGAACCCATCATCATCGACGAGACGGCCGAACTCGAACCATCCAACCCTCCCCTCGCGCAGTTGCTGGTCGGCACGACGCCGAATTGCCGAAATCATAGCGATTTTCGCTCGGCGAGCGGCGAATTCGTGTGCGGCGTTTGGGATTCCACGCCCTATCACAGGCGTCCCATGCTCTTCCGGCATTATGAGCTGATGCACTTGCTGGAGGGTGCCGTCACTTTTGAGGATAGCGCGGGCCATATCGCCACCTTCTCAAAAGATGACATCTTCCTCATGGTTCAAGGTTCGACCTGTAGCTGGCTGAGCGAGTGCCATGTCACGAAGGTATACGCCACATTTCGCCCGGCATCGTAAACGCTCCCAACCCGGGACATTTGAGCACCGACCATCACGAATGCATAACTGTCACTCCCACAGCAGTGAAACGGAATTGTCCTTTGCTTGACGAAAATATGGACCGTGCCGATCAGAGCGCGCCGACGCTGCAGAATCTCGGCACGCCCTGCCTTGTCCTCGATCTCGATCGAGTGGACCGCAACGTCGCCCGCCTCCGCTCCCGGCTCGATGCACTTGGCGTAAGGTTGAGGCCGCACCTCAAGACGGCGAAGTCGATCGACGTCGCCAGGAGGGTCATGACGACCACCCAAGGCCCGGCGACGGTATCGACCTTAAAGGAGGCGGAGGAATTTGCGCGGGCGGGCGTCAAGGACCTCATCTATGCGGTAGGGATCTCCCCCGACAAGCTCGATCGGGTGATCGCGCTGCGCGCCCAGGGTGTTGACTTGGCCATCACTCTCGACACGCTTTTGCAGGCGCAAGCCGTTGCGGCGGCATCTGTGCGTTCGGAAGATCCGATCCCCGCCTTCATCGAAATCGACTGCGATGGCCATCGGTCCGGTGTAACTGCGCATGACCGCGACCAACTTGTTGCCATAGGGCGAGCGCTCGAAGCGGGCGGCGCGAAACTTCGGGGCGTCCTGACCCATGCGGGTGCCAGCTACGACGCAAAGGGTGAAGAGGCCCTTCGGAAATGCGCCGAGGTCGAGCGCGCCAGTGCCGTACGGGCCGCAACCCTATTGCGCGGTGCCAATCTGCCCTGTCCCGTCGTCAGTGTCGGGTCCACCCCCACAGCGCATTTCGCGCAGTCGTTGGAGGGCGTGACGGAAGTGCGCGCGGGCGTTTTCATGTTCTTCGATCTGGTCATGGCAGGCATCGGTGTTTGTGCGATCGACGACATTGCCTTGTCGGTTCTGGCCACTGTCATTGGTCATCAGCTGGAGAAGGGGTGGATATTGGTTGACGCTGGATGGATGGCGATGTCCCGCGACAGAGGGACCGCCAAACAAGCCGTCGACCAGGGCTATGGACTCGTTTGCGACATCGATGGAAAGCCGTTCGATGATCTCATCTTGGCCGACGCCAACCAGGAACATGGGGTCATCAAGATCAGAGCCGGCTCGGATGCTGCTCTGCCCGATCTACCGATCGGAACCCGTGTCCGCATTCTTCCCAACCACGCCTGTGCGACAGGGGCTCAGCACGCTTCCTATCACGTTGTCAGGGAGGCAGGGAATATTGTTTGCGCCGAATGGCCTCGCTTTGGAGGATGGTAATGAGCACTGTGATGTCCCCTGTCATCCGTGTTAGCACCGATCGTGTGCCAGCCGCTGGCGGTCACTATTCGCAAGCAGTCAAATATGACGGGTTGATCTATGTGTCGGGGCAACTCCCCGTTCAGTTGGGCGGAGCTCACGATACCGGAGCTGCATTCGAGGACCAGGCGCGGTTGGCGTTGGCAAATCTGCTGGCCATCCTCGATGCCGCTGGCAGCACTCCCAGGCACCTGCTCAAAGTCACGGCATACATCGTCGGAATTGAAAACTGGCCGCGCTTCAATGCGGTCTATTCTGAAATTCTAGGCGACATCAAGCCCGCGCGATCAATCGTTCCCGTGCCGGAACTGCACTACGGCTATCTCGTAGAGATCGATGCCCTGGCAGCCGAAGGCCGCGATATCTGAAGCCTTCAATGTCCAAACGCCATTCCATAGACATTCGGGATATGGCTGATTCAGACACTGATCTGGATGGCGCGCTCGGCCTGTCCCGCGCGGTGAACTGGCCCTATCGCAAGGACGACTGGCGAGTCGCGGCGAGCCTCGGACACGGTGTCTTGGCGGAAGCGGATGGGCGCATCGTCGGATCGGCCTTATGGTGGCCCTATGGCGACCGCCTTGCGACATTCGGCATGATTATCGTGTCGCCGGCGATGCAAGGCCAAGGCATTGGTCGCATGCTCATGGACAGCCTGCTGCGGCAGGCGGGTGATCGCACGGTCCTTCTCAACTCCACGGAGGAAGGACTTGCCCTCTACCGCCATCATGGCTTTGAGGCCGTCGGAACGGTCCACCAGCATCAGGCATGGACAGCCGCCGATCCGGCCGCCAACGTTCCTATTGTGAGCGTCAGGCCGTTCCGGCCCACGGACGAGGCCGCAATTATCGATCTTGATCGACGTGCTAGCGGTGTGGACCGGACACGCCTCGTCACGCGATTCACGGCGATCGGCGACACCGTCCTGTGCGAGGCCGATGGGACCGTCACGGGCTTCGCGATATGCCGCCGCTTCGGCCATGGCTATGCGATAGGTCCCGTGATCGGCCAGTCATTCCAAGATGCGCAGTCGCTGATCGGCTATTTCCTGGGCGAAAAAGCCGGGAAATTTCTTCGTGTTGACATACCCGGCGACAGCCGACTGGGCGAGTGGCTGGAAGGTTTGGGTTTGCCCGAGGTAGGCCGAGTCACGACGATGGTGCGGGGGGCGCGGCCGCCTCAGACCGGCCCGGGACGCATCCTTGCCCTCGCCAGCCAGTCGCTCGGATGATGACAAGGTTCTCGCCAGGCGCCTCAACCGAAAGTCAGATGTCATGAAACTAACTCCCTACTGGCTCGACACGGCCCCGCGCTTTACCGGTGCATGGCAGGATGGTGTCGAAGGTGAAGTCGATGTCGCAATTGTCGGCGGCGGCTTCACGGGCCTGTCCGCCGCCCGTGCGTTTGCGAAGAAAGGCGCCAGCGTCGTCCTGCTCGAGGCGGACCGTATCGGCGGATGCCAGTCGGGCCGCAATGGCGGCATGTGCAATAACGGGTTCGCGCAAGATTATTACGCAATGGTTTCCCGCCTTGGTCCGCAGCTCGCACGGGCGCTCTATCGGAGTTTCGACGCCGCAGTGGACACGGTCGAAGCCATCATCAGTACTGAAGGGATCGACTGTGATTTCCAACGCGTGGGAAAGCTCAAACTCGCCGCCAAGCCTGCGCACTATGACAAGTTAGCGCGATCGCAGGAATTGCTGGCGCGCGATGCTGACCCTGACACCCGCATGCTCACTCGCCAAGACCTGGCCAACGAGGTGGGCACAGACCGCTATTTCGGCGGCATGATCTTGCAGAAGAGCGCGGCCATGCACATGGGTAAGTTCGCGCACGGCCTTGCGACGGCAGCCGTCAGGCACGGTGCCCGAATCTATGAACAGGCGCCTGTCACGACGCTGAAGCGGCTCAACGGCCATTCGCATCGCCTTTCCACCTGCCGGGGGTCGGTCGTCGCGCGACAGGTTCTCTTGGCGACCGGTACATCCTCCATCGGACCTCTTGCCCACTACCGGCACCGGATCGTGCCCGTGGGCGCCTTCATCATCGTTACCGAGCCGTTGCCGGTGAACCAACTCGACAGCTTGCTGCCCAAGCGCCGCAACGCAACGGACACGAAGAACTTCGTAAATTATTTCCGCGTTACGCCCGACAATCGCCTGCTGTTCGGCGGAAGGGCGCGTTTCGCAAAGTCGAACGCACGCTCGGACGCCAAAAGTGGCCACATCCTGAAATGTGCGATGGAGGCGGTCTTTCCCAGCCTCACCCAGGTTCGAATCGACTATTGCTGGGGCGGCATGGTCGATATGACCGCCGATCGTCTGCCCCGCGCGGGCGAGCACGACGGGCTGTTCTATTCCATGGGATACAGCGGTCACGGAACCCAGATGTCGACCCATATGGGGAAGGTGATGGCGGAGGTCATGGAAGGCAACACCTCCGCCAATCCCTGGGCGCAGTTCAACTGGCCGGCCATACCTGGGCATTTCGGACCAACATGGTTTCTACCCTTGGTCGGCGCCTACTACAGACTTCAGGATTTCCTCCATTGATCGGCGCGAACACCGAACGCCTTTCGCTTGGCTCATGAACGGCGGTTCCACTCATGTCTCCAACAGTAAAGCTCATTCGTAGCGATGAAAATCTGCCGAAATCTGTGCATGTCGTGATAATCGGTGCCGGCATCGTCGGCGCATCGGCCGGCTTTTACCTGGCGCGGCGTGGCATAACGGTCGCCCTGATCGAAAAGGGAAATGTGGGCTGCGAGCAATCCAGCCGCAATTGGGGATGGTGCCGGCAGCAGAATCGCGATGCGCGGGAAATGCCACTTGCGGTGCTTGCCATGCGGCTGTGGGATGAGGCGGCAGCCGAAATCGGCGAGGATCTGGGCTTCAGGCGGTGCGGGCTGGTCTATGCGAGCGATGACGAAAAGCAGCTTGCCGACTGGGAGAAGTGGCAGGATGTCGCGCGTGAATTTGGTGTCGAGACGCGCATGCTGAGCGCCATTGAAGCCACGCAGAAAATCCCCGCGACGAAGCGCAAATGGCGCGGTGGTCTACACGCCGCCCACGATGGCAAGGCGGAACCGGCCCTGGCGGCCCCCGTGTTCGCCTCCGG